>OCTV010000063.1_pt1 | contig 38136 bp, 43 predicted proteins | sample 1539101 | NCBI WGS metagenome assembly OCTV01 (sample SAMEA3991422, study PRJEB22521) | metagenome | biome: anthropogenic terrestrial biome; feature: sewage plant; material: sludge | place: Sweden | collected 2012-09-26 | reverse complement strand
CTGGAGTTCAGACGTGTGCTCTTCCGATCTGAGCAAGGCAAATAATCCGATGAAGGCGACGAGGAGTGGCCCTAAAATCAGCCAAAGTGGTTTAAGCATTTTGTAAATCCTTTACACCTTGAACGATTTTATTACCTGTATTCCAGTCGTCACGTCCCATATCAGAAACTGGAATTTTGATATTGAATTTTTCTTCTAGCTCAATAACGAGTTCAACTGTTCCCATTGAGTCCAGTACACCCGCATCGAAAAGGTCCTCGTCCATCATATCAGAAATATCTTCCATAAATAAGTTGTCAATTATATCAATGACTGTTGTTTGAACATCCATTTTTAAATTCTCCTATAAAGTAAAGTTGTGAAATCAAGTCAGAAGGCTATCATATGATAGGCGAAACTGTAACTATCATTTTGGGAAGTGGTGGAACCAGAGTTGGTCTAAAAATCCTGAGAAGAGTAATAGACTCACCATGACAACATTGAATGTAATCAAGATACCAAGTGCATGTGTCCATTTATTGTCAGGTAAAAGTGGTTGCCCATTTTTTTTGCGTGTTTTATTAATCGTTTTCTTGCGACGTACCCACCAGTCGTTGATAATTAAACCAACACCATGGAAGATGCCGTAAGCAACATAATACCAAGTCACGCCATGCCAGAAGCCCATGATGGTCATGTTTAACAAGTAAGCCACGCTTGAGGTTGTATTTCTATTTTTAAAGATTTTGTGCTTCATCATGACGTAGACAAGTCTCATGAAAACAAAATCTCTAAACCAGAAACTCAAAGACATATGCCAACGATTCCAGAAATCTTTCAAATCTCTTGCGATGAAGGGCTTATTAAAGTTAACAGGTGTTTTAATCCCCATCAAATAGGAAATACCGATCGCAAATAAAGAGTAGCCTGCAAAGTCAAAGAATAAATACAGGCCATAGGCATACATCACCAAAAGTGTTTGCCAATTAAAGATACCACCCGCATGAAGCGCAATATGTTTAAACTGAGGCAAGAGCACTTCGCCAAATAGATGTGCCATGATGAATTTGTAAAAAGCCCCTAACATGATAGACCAAACAGCCTTTTCAATCATAGCTAAATAATCTTCACGACTAGGCGGAGTGAGATAGTCTTCGTTAAATCGACGAAAGCGATCAATCGGACCAGATGAAATCGTTGGCATGAAAATCATAAAACGAAAGAATGACCAAAAAGTGACAGTTTTTAATTCACCATCACGCAATTCCATAATCATGGCAACAGATCTAAACGTGAGGTAAGAAATACCAAGAAAACCGAGTAATGAATCAACACCAAGTACAGCAGGCGTAACTTTAACGATAATCAATGGTAGTAGGGCAACTAATATACTGATATAGAAGACCCATTTGTTATCCGCTTTTTGGCGATAGGTTTGATAAGCAAAAACAATTAACGTTTGCCAGACAAGATAGAAAACTAGGGCAAAGAACTGTTGATATTTTGACCCACCAAACATTAAAGTGATAAAAGCAATTGAGACAAAACTCTCGTAAATCTGGAGCCTGCGACGGAAAAACAGTGCGATGATAATCGGTAGCAGGGCTAATATTAGGATCCCGAAATATTTTGGTGTCCCGTAAGGTTGCCAATTGGGTAAAGATTGTAACAGACCGCTCATTGGCTATTCACCTCAGCAATCAAAGCTTTGATATCAATTTTACCATTTGGAGTAATCGGCAAAGATTCTCGATAAATAAAACGTGATGGCATCATGTAAGACATCATATCATTTTCAAGTTCGGCTTTGATGGCTTTCGTCAAATGTAAATCACGTTCAAATTGATCACGCGCACCAGGTTTCAGCACGATATAAGCCAAAAGCTGATGGACTTTATGCTGATCGTTATAACGTGGTACAGCCACAGCAGAAGCAACATATTGAGAGAGGTTCAAGACATGCGCAACTTCCTCTAACTCAATCCGATAACCATTAAGCTTAATTTGGAAGTCCATACGACCTCGATAATGTAGCATTCCTGTCTCATCAAGTAAGCCTAAATCGCCAGTATGATAAGCTTTTTGACCTTTTAGTTCAAAGAAAGATTGCTCTGTTTTTTCAGGATTATTGATATAACCTTTAGAAACAGCAGGCCCAGTCACGATAATTTCGCCCTGTTCTCCAGCACTCAGAATGTCTCCGGCTTCATTGAGAATAAAAGTCGGAGAGTCAGCTTTGATATAACCAATAGGCAGACGATCTGATTTATCAATCATCTCATCTGTAATGGTCACAGCAGAGAAAGCAACGGTACTTTCAGTAGGCCCAAAAGTATTCAAAATTTTGGCTTTAGGAAAGCGTTGGCGTAATTTACTAGCAGTACCAATGGTTAACTCCTCACCACAGAAATAAAAGTGAGTTAAGCTAGGCATCTTTTCAGATGAAAAATCTTCTGAAAGTAAGACCATATCAGCAAAGGAAGGTGTTGATACCCAAACTTGAATCGGTAAAGTTGGTAAAACAGCAAATAAATCTTTGAAATTCTCTGTTTTTTCTTTAGGTAGAGCATAGAGACAGCCACCAGCAGCTAACGCTGGTGCCCAAGACATTACTGACAAATCAAAAGAATACGGTGCTTGTGACAAAATTTTAGCATGTGGTGGTAAGTCAAATTCACTTGAAGTAAGTGTCCAGTTAACAAAGGACAAGAGATTCGTATGTGAAATTTGGACACCTTTAGGTTTGCCGGTAGTGCCAGAGGTAAAGATAATGTAATAAGTCTCATCACCAATAACAGGATGTGTCAGCTCATACTCTGATGGTTGGGCAAGGACAGTGGCCAATTGTTCAGGTGTCACGACTGGAATTCCTGGAATCTCAATCGGTAACGGAGTAATCGTAATCACCGCACTCGGTTCAGCAATCTCGACAATATTTGTCAACCGTTCATTAGCTGAATTGACGTCCACAGGAATGTAAGCATGTCCAGACTTTGTCAAGCCAACAAAGGTTGCAAGCATTTCGTATTCTTGCCCTCCGAAAACCATCACTGGACTTTTCTCAGGTAGGTTTAAGCTATCAATGTAAGCTGCAATCGTATCTGAGTCTTGCTTGAGTTTTTGGTAAGTATAGGTTTGTCCCAATAAATCATAAGCAGGTGCAGTGGGAATTTCTTTTGCATGGTGATTAAGTGTTGCGATAAAGTCTGAAACGCGCATAGGTAATCTTCTTTCCTTGTGATTAGAATTCATTATAAATAAAGTGGCCTTGTCCTTTTCCGGAATAGTTAAACAAATAAAGCAAGGCAATGATGATCATAAAATAGAATAAGCTTTGCAAAATAAATTTGATGACAGGCCATGCCTTATGTTGTGGCAAATTATGAATATATTTAATCATTTATTAATTCTCCTGTTTTGAAATTGTCACTTCACTATTTTAACAAGTATTTTGGTAAATTGCTACTATTTTTTGAATGGATAAAGTAAAGTTAAAATGATTATATCAAAAATATGTTAACTGAATCTTACAAAAGAGACTTGAAACTTACAGTTTTGATAGTAATTGCAATTGCGAAATATGAAAAAAAGCGTAGCACAGTCAATGTGAACACGCTTTATGAATCAATCTATCGCTTTTAGTTTTAAGACAGCGTCAAAGTGGTTTCTTATTTGGCGTGCCTGCTTTACGTGGAAATTTCTTAGGCGTCTCTTTTTTCTTTTCTACAATGACCAAATGACGTTCGTCTCCATTTGGCAAAGCATAATCCAGTGTATCGCCTAACTTACCACCCAAAATCGCGATAGCGTGCTTTCCTTCTGAAATTTCATCTAGCATTTGACTGGCCTTTAAAGATAGAAGCTTACCATCTTTTCTTAAAAATGGTAGTGTCAATTCTGCCAAAACGTTGAGGCGCGCCACGGCGCGAGCAGTAACGTAGTCAAACTGACCTCTGTAAATTGGATTTTGACCAAAATCTTCTGCTCGACCATGTAATAAAGTAATGGAAGCTGGATCAAAACAGAGTTTGTCAGACAGAGTAGTCAAGAATTTAATTCGCTTATTTAAAGAATCAATGATTGTCACCTGTAAGTCAGGGTAGATAATCTTCATTGGAAAGCTAGGAAATCCAGCACCAGCACCAATATCTAATAAGTTAACTGGTGAGTTATCAATTACATTATATAATATCGGTGCAATAGAATCGTAAAAATGTTTGAGATAAACTTCATTTTCTTCAGTAATCGCAGTTAAGTTAATTTTTTCATTCTCAGTAACCAAGAAGTTAAAATAAATCTTAAACTGTGATTTCTGTAAATCAGATAACTGGATATTAAAGGTCTCAAGCGAGCTATAAAAGTCTTCAGGGGTCATAGTTGTCTTTCTAAAAGTTCTTCAGTAATCTGACGGATATCAGATTTGACAGGGGTATTGGGTAATTTATTGATAAGTTTGAGCGCTGTTGTCGTATATTGACGTGCTAAATCGTATGTTTTTTGAAGCGCCTCAGTTTGCTGAATGATTTTAAAGACTGTATCAAAATCTTCTTGTTTTAAACACTCAGCTACCCGAGTATCTGCACCTAAGGCGAATAGAACAGGCGCAGAATAAATACCTTGTTGCATGTCTGCAAGAACAGGCTTACCAAGCGTCTCGCTATCTGCAGTGTAATCAAGATAGTCATCCATAATTTGAAAAGCAATCCCGATATTGAGACCAATATCATAGGCTAATTGTGCTAATCTGTAGTTACCGTCAGCAAATGGCGCAACAGCACAAGCCTGCGCAAATAATTCGGCGGTTTTTCCTGAAATATTATCAATATAATCAGAAATCGTCTGCTCTGTATTAAATTTCAGATTCATTTGGCCCAGTTCGCCATTGAGCAATTTTTCCATGGCCTCAACACGCTGAGATAAATTTGACAAGTCTAAGGCATGTTGAATCATCAATCTAAAAACAGCAATAAAAAGATAGTCACCTGCATAAACCGCGATTTCTGGTCCATAAAGATGAGAAATCGTTGGCACGCCACGGCGTGTTTCAGCTTGGTCAATCACATCATCATGGATCAAGGTAGCAGTATGTAGCATTTCGATGGAACTGGCTAGTGCAATTCTTTTATCTGGTTCAAGGTCAGTGAATTCAGAGAATAACAAGAGATAGGCAGGGCGAAGCCGCTTGCCACCAGACGCAAATAAATTTAAAATGGCTGCTTGTGTTTGCGGATTTTTGACATGAATGGCAGTAGTCATCATGTACTGTACCTGTTCAAGCTGATTTGAAAGATGGGGATAAGGTGTCCAAAAGGTCATGTGTGTGTCATCCAAGTTTTATTTTCTTTTATCAATAAAGCATTGATAGGTTTAATTTTATAAAGTAACGAATTACCTGCTATGCCGATGAAAAAGCCAGCTAAGAGACCGAAAAAGGCGAGCCATGGCAGATAAAGTAAGACAGCGGGTGTCTGGGCGATCCAAGTTGCCATTAATAGTTGCCCAACATTATGGAAAAAGCCACCGACTAGAGAAATACCAATCAAACTGACAAGCCTTGGGCCTAAAAGTTTGACAAGATACATCGCAAGTAGCGATAGAAAACCACCAGCCATGCTATAGAGAAAGACAGAGAAGCCGGTAAAAAGGGCAGTGAGTAAAAGTTTGAGTACCATTAGAATGATAACATCAGATTTTTTCAGTGTAAAAATGGCCATTAAAACAATCAGATTGGCAAAGCCAAATTTAGCACCTGGTGCAAAAGCAAAAGGTGAAGGTAATAAGGATTCAACAATCCCAATAATGGTCGCTGTCGCTGTTAGTAAAGCGATATAGACAAGTCGATGTAAATATTCTAGGTTCATTAATAATCTATTATCCTATTTTCGTCATCATTACCTGATGGCATGACCTCAATGACAAGTTTATGAGGGAGACAAACGATCGTCTGTCCAGTTTGATTGATAAAGCCTTTTCTGACACAGATTTGATCGCCGCAATTGGCATAAACGATGGCGATACGACCATCTCGGACCTCTATTTTGTTAATATCACCGTCGGCATCTTGATAGGTGTAGGTTTGATCTTTCGTTAAATCAAAGGTTTTAATAACCTGACTGTTCACTCGCAATTGTGCCTGTCGGCTGGTACCATGTTCGCCCCCTAATAATAGAAAAGGCGTAAAACTTGCTACCATTAAACAAATAACGAGTATAAAATCTAACGGTTTCATCCGTAAAGTTTTGATTGAAGTCAAGATGTTTTGCAGCTTGCCCTTAGTTGTATTCATTATCATATTTTATCATTTTTGGGGCATTTTTGCTTGAAAAGATTAAATAAAAGCTACTTTTAACCTATTATCGCAAGAAAATCAGAAAAACGTTCCAGTATCAGAACGTTTCACACTTATTTTTTAGCTGTAGTAGTTTTAGTTGCGGCTTGATCAGCTTTTTCAAGTTCTTTACCTTTTTTGATGATGTAATCATGTAAGTCTTGCTTGATTTGCGGATGGCTGAGGCCATATTCAATCGTCGTTTCAACAAAACCAAATTTATCTCCGACATCATAACGTCGACCAGTAAATTCGCGAGCAAAGACGCGTTGTGTTTTGTTAAGTGTCTCAATAGCATCTGTTAATTGAATCTCATTACCAGCACCAGGTGTTTGATTTTCTAAGATACTAAAGATTTCAGGTGTTAAGAGATAACGACCGATGATTGCCAAATCACTTGGTGCATCAGCAACAGCTGGTTTTTCAACGAAATTAGCGACATTATAGAGACCTTTTTCTACTTCACCTTCAGGTGCAATCACACCGTATTTATCAACATCTTGATGCGGTACTTTCATGACAGCGATAGTTGACGCATGCGTTGTTTCAAAATCATTGATAAGTTGTTTCGTTAATGGTAATTCTGATTCCATCAAATCATCACCAAGCATAACGACAAATGGTTCTTCACCGATAAATGATTTGGCTTGCAAGACGGCATGTCCCAAACCTTTGGGATGGCTTTGACGGATGAAGTGCAAGTTGATATCTGTCGTTTCTTCAACAAGTTTCAACAAATCATCCTTGCCTTTTTCCTTAAGCGCCATTTCAAGTTCGATATTCGAGTCAAAATGATCTTCAATAGGACGTTTCGCTTTTCCAGTGACAATCAAAATATCTTCAATACCAGATTTGAGGGCTTCCTCAACGATAAATTGGATCGTTGGCTTATCTACAATTGGTAACATTTCTTTTGCGAGTGCTTTTGTAGCTGGTAAAAAACGGGTGCCGAGCCCAGCAGCTGGGATTACAGCTTTACGCACTTTTTTACTTAAACAATCATCTTTCATCTTAATTCAATCCTTTAATCTCTATAATATATTCATTCTCGGGACGACCTTCACGGCGCATCAATTTGATAATACTTTCCCGAATATCCGCATCTTGATAAATCACATTATAAATGGTGTCAACGATTGGCATGTCGACAGAAAGCATCTCAGCTAACTCATGCGCAACTTTTGTTGTTGACACACCCTCGATGACCATGCCCATGTTGGCTTCGATATCCGCGAGTTTTTCACCACGGCCTAAGGCATCACCAGCACGCCAGTTTCGAGAGTGAACCGAGGTGCCCGTAACAATCAAATCACCAACACCTGATAAACCGATATAGGTCATAGGATTAGCACCCATGGCCACACCGAGACGTGTAATTTCGGCAAGCCCACGGGTAATAATCGCTGCTTTGGCATTATCACCAAACCCGAGACCGTGTAAGGCGCCTGCGCCGACTGCGATAACGTTTTTTAAAGCAGCCGCTGTCTCTACACCGATGACATCATCATTCGTATATAGTCTGAAATAGTCGTTGCTAAAAAGTTCTTGAACATATTTGGCATCCTCAAGGTTTTTAGAAGCAGCGGTGATCAAGGTTAAATCACGGACAATGGTTTCTTCAGCATGAGAAGGACCAGAAACGACAACAACTTCTGAACGCAAGTCAGCGGGGATTTCTTCTTCCAAGATCGTAGAGATGCGCTCGTGTGTACCTTGCTCCAAACCTTTGGAAGCGTGCATAACAACGACTTTGTGATCCAAAACATCAGCAACTTGTTTGGCAACGAGCCGAGTGACTTTGGTTGGGACAACGAACAGTATCGCATCAACATCCGCAAGGGCAGTAGACAAGTTATCGTAACCTGTGATTTTATCGTCTAAGACAACATCACTAAAGTAACGTGTATTGGTATGTTTTTCATTGATTTCAGTAATCTGTTCAGGAACATTTCCCCAAATCCGTACTTCATGACCATTATCATTGAGAACTTGTGATAGTGCAGTTCCCCATGAACCAGGACCTAAGACGGCAATTTTCTTTTGAGTCATAATACCTCCAATTGTATTCCTTTTCATTTTAGCATATTCCTATGCAAAAATCATACTCTAGACTGAGAATTGCAGGAAAAAATGTGCTAAAATAGAATTATGAAATACATAACAATATTGATAATAATAGTGGTGGTACTCATTTTGTGGTTAATACATGATTATAAAAAAAGTAAAAAAAATCCAAATTTAATTGAAACTTATCATGAAAAAGGGTTGTCTGATCAAGACATCACTATTTTTCGTGAGACCATGCAGGATGCTAAAATTCAAATCAAGTCTTGGGAAACTGCCGTTAAGCATGATTCTGAGTTACAAATCATTGAAAATGTAACGGGCGGTTTGAAGAGCGCTAAAAAACTATTTCAACTCATCGTTAAACGTCCAAAAATGGCGCTTACCAATCATGATTTTCTCTATAAACAACTACCAACAATGGTTGAGTTGACAGAAACTTATGATGATGTCAAAAGTGTTGATAAACTTGACCAAAATTTAAAGATAGAGAGTCAAAAAGTAATTCGAAAGTTGTCTGAAAAAATTGCGAAAACGTATGAACTAGAGATATCTGATGATATTGAAAATATAAAAAACGAGGTAGAAAATGGCTAATGATATTCTGGATGATTTAATGACCGCTGACCAATCCATCACACTAGAAAATCCAATCACACAAAGTACAACTACAGAAAACGCTGTTACGACACTTTCACAAGAAGAATTAGGGAAAGCAAAAGAGTTATCTAAGTCTCTTGATGAAAATAATTCCCAATCCGTGATTGAGTATGGCTCGCTTGCACAAAAAAAGATTGGTGATTTTTCACAGTCTGTTTTGAATAAGGTCCAAGCTAAAGATTTAGGTGAAGTAGGGACAGCACTGACTGATTTAATGTATCAACTCCAAGAGTCGAATCCTAATGACCTTGTGGCAGAAGATCCTGGCTTTTTCAAGAAGATGTTTGGCAAGGTCAAAAAATCAATTTTTGAAATCACACAAAAATATCAAAAATTGGGTGCTGGTATTGACAAAATTTCAATCAAGTTAACGCATGAGTACAAGGGTTTATTAGATGATAATAAAACATTAGAGACACTTTATGCTGAAAATTTGGACTATTTCCATGCCCTTAATGTCTATATTGCGGGTGCAGAGTTGAAAATCAAGGAACTTGATGAAACGATCATTCCTCAAGCGAGAATTGAAGCTGAAAATACACCAGATAATGCCATTGCGGTTCAAAAGATTTCTGATTTGGAAAGCTATAAAAATCGGTTGGATAAACGTCAGTATGATCTGAAGTTAGCGCGTCAAATCACCATTCAACAAGCACCACAAATTCGGATGATTCAAAATACCAATCAAGAATTAGCTGAAAAGATTCAAACGTCAATTAACACCGCCATTCCTTTATGGAAAAATCAGGTTGCTATTGCGCTTACACTCTTGAAACAAAAAGATGCCTTAACGAGTCAACGAATTGTATCAAGTACGACAAATGACTTGTTAACAAAGAACTCTGAGATGTTGAAACAGTCATCTATCGAAGCAGCACGTGAAAATGAACGTGGTGTGGTTGATATCGAGACACTTAAAACGACTCAGGCTAATTTAATTGAAACAATTCAAGAAACGATGAATATTCAACGTGAAGGTGCCATCAAACGACGCCAAGGTGAAGTGGAGTTGGCGCAACTCGAAGAAGAAATCAAAACAAAATTATTGGAACTATCTAATAAAGGAAAAAGCGAGTAAAATTTTATTTCGCTTTTTTTGTCTCAAAATTGGACTATACCATTTTTGACAAAGGTCATAAAAAGGTGTAAAATGATAAGAGAGCGTATAAAGAAAGAATAACGAGGTAAAGCCAATGACAACTTACTATATCAAAGCGGACAAATTTTTCTATCCTTATGAAGTCAAAGTCGGTGGCTTTTTAGAAGTTACTGCAGATGGCAAATTTGGTAAACATACGATGCAAGCGCCTGAAAATGCTGAAATTTTAGATTATAGCGGTCATTTCATTGCACCAGGACTAGTCGACACACACGTGCATGGTTATGCCGGTGCTGATGTCATGGACAATAACAAAGATGGTATCGTTCATACGATGAGTGATGCACTTTTATCAACTGGTGTCACATCATTCTTACCTACTGCTTTGACTGCAAGCTATGAACAATTGCGTGATATCTGTGAGACAATTGGCGAGCATTACACAGAAGCTTCTGGCGCTAAAATCCAAGGCATTTTCTTTGAGGGGCCTTATTTTACTGAAAAATACAAAGGTGCGCAAAACGCAGACTATATGCGTAATCCAAGTTTCGAAGAATTCGAAGGATGGCAAGCAGCTGCTAAAGGGATGTTACTTAAAATCGCTGTTGCCCCTGAACGTGATGGCGTCGAAGATTTCATCTCTAAAGTAACAGCAACTGGTACGAAAGTTGCCTTAGGCCATTCTGACGCGACTTATGAACAGGCTGTACGTGGCGCAGAAGCAGGTGCTAGCATCTGGGTTCACGCCTATAACGGGATGCGTGGCTTGACGCATCGTGAACTTGGGATGGTTGGTGCTATCTATGAAATTCCACACACTTATGCCGAACTAATTTGTGATGGTCATCATGTCCATCCAAAAGCTTGCGATATTTTAATGAAACAAAAAGGACACGATCATGTTGCCTTGATTACTGACTGTATGCGTGCCGGCGGGGAACCTGATGGCGACTATATGTTAGGTGAATATCCGGTTATTGTTGAAAATGGTACTGCACGTCTGAAGGACGGTGGTAATCTAGCAGGTTCTATCTTGAAACTCAAAGATGGCCTTAAAAATGTAGTAGAATGGGGCATTGCATCACCTGAAGAAGCTGTGATGATGGCAACGCTTATTCCAGCTAAGTCAGTTGGCATTGATGATAGATGTGGGCGAATTAAACCTGGTTTTGCGGCCGATTTCATCGTTCTTGAAGAAAATCTAGAACTATCAGCTACATATTTAAATGGTGAAAAAGTTTATTCGGCTTAAGTTTCAAATGTGGTACAAAGCACTAGCGACTGGTCGGATATAATATGAATTAAGAAAAGCGTATGAGCGCTTTTTTTAATGCGTAAATAAAGAAAACGTTTTCTTTGATTTAGCACTGACAAATTAAGATTAAACGTGGTATAATGATTAAGATAAAAACTTTGGAGGATTAGTATTCAAATGAAACGTATTGCCGTTTTAACCAGTGGTGGCGACGCCCCTGGTATGAATGCCGCTATTCGTGCCGTTGTTCGTAAAGCCATTTACGAAGGTATGGAAGTATTCGGTATTAACTATGGTTATGCTGGTATGGTTGCTGGCGACATATTCCCTTTGGCAAGTAGAGGAGTTGGCGGAAAAATTTCACAGGGTGGCACATTCTTGTACTCTGCGCGCTTTCCTGAATTTGCTGAGCTTGAAGGTCAGCTTGCTGGTATTGAACAGCTTAAAAAACATGGTATCGAAGGTGTTGTTGTTATCGGTGGCGATGGTTCATACCATGGTGCGATGCGCTTAACAGAGCATGGCTTCCCAGCTATTGGTTTACCAGGAACGATTGATAACGATATCGTCGGAACTGACTATACCATTGGGTTTGATACTGCTGTGACAACAGCACTCGAAGCGATTGACAAAATCCGTGATACATCATCTTCACATAAACGCACGTTTATCGTTGAAGTGATGGGACGTCACGCTGGAGATATCGCGCTTTGGGCTGGTATCGGTGCAGGTGCTGATGAAATTCTCATCCCTGAACAAGATTTCGATGTGAATGAGTTAGTTGCATCAATCAAAAATGGCTACAAAAATGGTAAAAACCATAATATCATCGTCCTTGCAGAAGGTGTAATGACCGGTGCAGAACTTGCAGAGAAAATTAAAGCTGCTGGTGATGATAGTGATCTTCGTGTTAGTACTTTGGGTCATATCCAACGTGGTGGTACACCAACTGCCCGTGACCGTGTTCTTGCATCATGGATGGGCGCCCGCGCTGTAGAATTACTTAAAGAAGGTCGTGGTGGCCTTGCAGTCGGTATTCATAACGAAAAATTGGTTGAAAGCCCAATTTTAGGAACAGCAGAAGAAGGTGCTTTGTTTAGTCTTGATAATGGTAAAATCGTTGTCAATAATCCTCACAAAGCCAACCTTGATTTGTACAAACTTAACAAAGAAATTTCATCATAAGCACCAGATTATCTTTCTTTAAACCACTTGTTAACTTCACTGCGTAAGCAGTATCAGAACACCTCTCTTTTGAGATGTTCATAAATATTGGTGAAAGCCACTTAATTATAGAAGGAGTTCTATCAAAATGAACAAACGCGTAAAAATTGTTGCAACACTTGGACCAGCTGTTGAAATTCGTGGTGGTAAAAAATTCGGAGACGATGGCTACTGGGGTGAAAAACTCGACGTTGAAGCATCAGCACAAAAAATTGCTGAACTCATCAAAGAGGGCGCAAATGTTTTCCGTTTTAATTTCTCACACGGTGACCATGAAGAGCAAGGCGACCGCATGAAAGTTGTGCGTCGCGCTGAAGAAATCGCTAACCAAAAAGTTGGTTTCTTGCTCGACACAAAAGGTCCTGAAATCCGTACTGAATTGTTCGAAGATGATGCTAAAGAATACGAATACAAAACAGGTGATAAATTACGTGTTGCAACAAAACAAGGTATGAAATCTACTAAAGATGTGATTGCTTTGAACGTTGCAGGTGGTCTTGACATTTTTGATAATGTTGAAATCGGTCAAACAATCCTTATCGATGATGGTAAACTTGGTTTGACACTTGCTGGTAAAGATGCTGCAACTCGCGAATTCGAAGTTGAAGTTCAAAATGATGGTGTCATCGCTAAACAAAAAGGTGTTAACATCCCTAACACTAAAATTCCTTTCCCAGCACTTGCTGAACGCGATAATGCGGACATCCGTTTTGGTTTGGAACAAGGTTTGAACTTCATCGCGATTTCATTTGTACGTTCTGCTAAAGACGTTAATGAAGTGCGTGCTATTCTTGAAGAAACTGGTAACACACACGTCCAACTTTTCCCTAAAATCGAAAACCAACAAGGTATCGACAATATCGATGAAATCATTGCTGCTTCTGAAGGTATCATGATTGCCCGTGGTGATATGGGTATTGAAGTACCATTTGAAATGGTACCAGTTTACCAAAAACAAATCATCCAAAAAGTTAATGCTGCTGGTAAAGCTGTTATTACAGCAACTAACATGCTTGAAACAATGACTGATAAACCACGTGCAACACGTTCAGAAATCTCTGACGTTTTCAACGCGGTTATCGATGGTACTGATGCAACAATGCTTTCAGGCGAATCTGCTAACGGTAAATACCCAGTAGAATCAGTTCGCACAATGGCAACTGTTGACAAAAATGCGCAAGCACTTTTGAAAGAATATGGCCGTTTGTCATCTAACAAATTTGACCGCTCTAGCGTAACAGAAGTTGTTGCGTCAGCAGTTAAAGATGCGACAAACTCTATGGATATCAAATTGATTGTTGCTTTGACTGAGTCTGGTTCGACTGCACGTTTGATCTCTAAATACCGTCCTGATGCTGATATTTTGGCAGTAACATTTGACGAAAAAATTGAAAAATCACTCATGATTAACTGGGGTGTTATTCCAACATTGACTGAAAAACCTTCATCAACTGATGACATGTTTGAAGTTGCTGAAAAAGCAGCAATTGACTCAGGTCTTGTGGCATCTGGCGACAACATCATCATCGTTGCTGGTGTACCAGTTGGTTCTGGCCGTACTAATACAATGCGTATCCGTACAGTTAAATAATTGAGTTTATGAAAAAGCACGTTTTTGCTAACGTGTTTTTTTGTGAGAACATTTATTGAAAAATTACTCAAAAGATAGATTAAAAGGAATAGGTATAGATGACATATTTTAAAAAATCAGTATTTTTATTAGCTTTTTTGACGATTTTTGTGACTTTAACGTCATGTTCAAATGCCACTTCAAAAAATTCTGCTAACCTTCAATCAACTGTAGAAAAGACTGATAAAAAACATAATCTTGATTATGATAATCAAAAGAGTTGGAAGTTCGAAAGTGGCGACAGCCAATCACCAATTAATATTGACACGAAAAATGTCCAAAATATGACTGATAATGGGATGATTGTTTTAAGTTATGCTTCTAAGTTTGATAAAGTAGTGGATAATGGTCATTCAATTGAGGCCGAAATTAAGGGTACTGCTGAAATTAATGGACGAAAATATACTCTAAAGCAATTTCATTTTCACGCACCTAGCGAACATGAAATTGACGGGAAACATTTCCCCTTAGAAGTCCATTTTGTCAATCAAGCACAAGATGGTAGACTTGCTGTTATTGCTGCCATGTTTCAGGTAGGCAAGACAAATCAGACTTTTCAAACCATACTAAATCAGATTGATTCAGAGCAAGCGGGTAATTTCCTATTAAGTGATTTATTACCAAGTGATCAGGATTATTACCATTACAATGGTTCACTGACTACGCCACCTTTAAGCGAAAATGTCGAGTGGTACGTGATGAAACATCCTGTAACGTTGAGTTCTGAACAGTTAAAAGCATTTCGTAACTACTATGATGACAATAATCGCAAGATTCAAGATACTCATCAACGTGCCATTCTATCACATGATGATTGAGTAGAACTTAAAGCTCATTTAGTGGTAGGATCTAAAGCATTTTCTCATTAATGAATATTAAAGGACGGGTCGTATTGACTCGTCCTTTAATGTTTTACGAATAAAATGTTTCTATTTTTTTGAGTAATGTGATGGTGTGTTTACCAGTTCGAATTGACTTGCTAATATGTGAAAGATTATCTTTATCAAAGGTAAATGAAATGGGTAGCTCTGATAAATCCGAAATACAAATTCCAATTTTATTACTTATAACAAAATCGGAAAACGGAGAGATAGCAGGTATAACAACTGGTAGACCTGCTGCTAGATATAAACTAAGCTTATGAGGACTATTCAACCGCTGATAAGCCTGGTAGTAGGTCTTATCCATCTCATCACTATCCCAAACAAGGCCAACACCATCAGGCAACTCTGTTGGTGCGGTGTCTTGTGGTAAAATGGTCTGTAGGTTAAGTGTAGGTGGCAAATCTGCTGCTGACCATTTTCTGGGAAGATTGCCAAAAACTTTAATGGGCAATGGGAAAGTTTTGAGCCAGGTGGCTTTTGTCAAGGTTCCTGCGAAAATTAGGTCGTGATTTGGTTTTCTGTCAGGAATTTGGCTATCGGTGAGATAGTCAAAAAGGCCTAAGATGAAGATTGGGATAGGAAGCGCTATGGCCTCTGCCATTTCTGAGGTATGGACAACGAGACCATCAGAATACCTTAACAGAGCATATTCACGTTTACTATCTTGTCTGTCCGAAAGCCGTAGGGGTTCAAAATCATGGATCAATATGATAAATTTTGCCCCAGTCAGTTGAACCGCTCTTTGAAAATTTTCTTCAAATTCTAGAGGGAGGTAGCTTGGAAACTGATGGACGACAATATCGGATGATGAAAGGCTAACGACGAGGTTATCAGCGTTGGTACCTTGGGTGGCACGGTCTATTTCCAAGCGTTGCCAACCTTTGCTAGCAGCAATTTTTGCGATATCATCTTTAGGTTTGGTTGCACCGACTGGCATCCATGGTTCTATCGTATGTGTCATATAGTTCATGTCTTTATTCTAACACGTTACTTACCTTTAAACCGCAAAAAAAGTCAATTGGTTTTAAATATAGGGTTTGTTTGTGGCTTCAGTAAGGCAGAAGTTACAACAAGTCCCGTGTTGCATGATGGTAAAAAAAGCTATTTTACGGTATAATTAAACCAGTGACTTAAAAAAGATGAGGTGACATATGATTGCAGGAATTTGGGCAGAAGATGCGCAAGGTTTGATTGGCTCAAATGGTGTATTGCCGTGGTTTTTGCCAAGTGAACTTCAACATTTTAAACAAACGACGATGGGTCAAGTCATTTTAATGGGACGTAAGACCTTTGAAGGAATGAATAAGCGAGTACTACCTGGTCGAACGACCATTGTTTTAACACGCGATGAAACGTATCAAGTTGACAATGACTCAGTTCTAGTATTTCATAGTCCCGAGGCAGTTCTAAATTGGTATTACGGGCAAGACCCAGATACTGCAAAAGATTTGTATGTGACAGGTGGTGCAGAAATGTTTGTTGCTTTCAAGACATCATTTAATCAACTTTACCGGACGATTATTGCAGGGACATTTGAAGGAGACACCTATTTTCCGAAAGTGTTAGATTTTGAGAATTATACTGAGGTATCAAGTGTTACCCACCCTGCAGATGAAAAAAATGACTATGCGTTCACAGTCAAACGATATGAGAATAAGAGATAATGGAAAAAACAATATTTGGTGTGTTCACAGCTGTTTTAGCTTGGATTTGTTTAGTGTGTGCGGTACAGTGTTTCCGTAAAAAGAAGTTTGGTCTAGCCATTCTCTTTTTATTGTGTGCTTTTACCAACCTTGTCAATTCAATCCATGCCGTCTATCAGACACTATTTTGATTACTGAAATTTAGAAGAGGGAAAATCTAGAAAATGATGAATAATGAGATTTTTTGTTCATTTTGTGGTAAGTCACAAGATGAAGTTAAAAAAATAATCGCAGGTAGCGATGTTTATATTTGTAATGAGTGTGTTGAGTTATCAATGGACATTTTACGTGAAGAGTTCAAAGGTGAAGGCCAAACGGATATTTTAGAAAGTAAAACACCCAAAGAATTACTGGCTGTTTTAAACGAGTACGTTATTGGTCAAGATACTGCCAAACGTGCGCTTTCTGTTGCAGTTTATAACCACTACAAACGCATTAACTTTTCGGAAAGTAAAGAAAATGACGATGTTGAGCTTCAAAAATCAAATATTTTGATGATTGGCCCAACCGGATCGGGTAAAACTTTCTTGGCGCAGACTTTAGCCCGTTCACTTAATGTACCTTTTGCCATTGCGGATGCAACGAGCTTGACTGAAGCGGGTTATGTTGGTGAAGACGTAGAAAATATTCTACTCAAACTCTTGCAAGCTTCAGATTATAACGTTGAGCGTGCAGAACGTGGTATTATCTACGTTGATGAAATTGATAAGATTGCTAAAAAATCTGAAAATGTTTCGATTACACGTGATGTTTCAGGTGAAGGGGTTCAACAAGCCCTTCTAAAAATCATCGAGGGAACAGTTGCCAGTGTGCCACCACAAGGCGGACGTAAACACCCTAATCAAGAAATGATTCAGTTGGACACTAAAAACATCCTCTTTATCGTTGGTGGTGCTTTTGATGGGATCGAAGAAATTGTTAAACAGCGTTTAGGTGAGAAAATCATCGGTTTTGGTGCTAATAACAAAGCACTAGGGGAAAATGATTCCTACATGCAAGAAATTGTGGCTGAAGATATTCAAAAATTCGGCTTAATTCCTGAATTTATCGGTCGTCTGCCAATCGTTGCAGCACTTGAGCGCTTGACCAAGGATGACTTGGTACATATCCTAACCGAGCCTAAAAACGCACTCGTTAAACAATATCAGCGTCTCCTTAGTTTTGACGATGTTGCCTTAGAATTCGACTCTGGTGCTTTAGATGCCATTGCTGAAAAGGCGATTGAGCGCAAAACTGGTGCTCGTGGGCTTCGTTCTATTATCGAAGAAGTGATGATGGATGTCATGTTTGAAGTGCCAAGCATGGACAATGTGACGAAAGTCGTGATTACTGAGGAAGCTGTTCGTGGAACGGAAGAACCTTTAATCTTAGGTGCATAAACAGTAATACCAAACGTGATCAAAGTTGGTCACAGTGATAGAAATGAGACTCATGAAATTTAATATTCACAATGTCAGCTTGACGATTTCAGCTGCATCTAGTAAACAATACCCTGAAACTGATATGCCGGAAATTGCCCTAGCTGGGCGTTCAAATGTTGGTAAATCAAGTTTCATCAATACTTTATTGAATCGTAAAAACTTTGCTCGGACATCTGGTCGTCCTGGTAAAACACAGCTCCTTAACTTTTTCAATATCGATGATACGCTTCATTTTGTGGATGTGCCAGGCTATGGTTACGCCCGTGTTTCTAAAAAGGAACGTGAAAAATGGGGTGGCATGATCGAAGAATATCTGACTACGCGTGCGAATTTACGTGCGGTTGTGAGCTTGGTAGACATGCGACACGAACCATCAGCTGATGATATTCAGATGTATGAATTTCTGAAATACTATGAAATTCCAGTTATTTTGGTTGCGACCAAGGCTGATAAAATTCCACGCAGTAAATGGAATAAGCATGAGAGTATGATCAAAAGAACCTTGCAGTTCGATAGTACGGACGACTTTGTCATTTTTTCAAGTTTTGATAAAACTGGTTTAGATCAGGCTTGGCAAGTGATTGAAAGCTTCGTCGACTAATCTCATCTAAATTAAAAAAGATTATAGAAATGTTCTGAAAATTCTGCTATAATGGCACTAATCATATTTATATTTTAAAGGAGCGTTAAAACACATGACAATCAACATTGCTTTACTCGGATTTGGAACAGTAGCCAGTGGAATTCCCTTTTTGCTACAAGAAAATGGTGAAAAGATTACTTCTGAAGCTGGCACTGAGATTCAGATTGCTAAAGTTTTGGTCAGAGATGATGCTGAGAAAGACGCGCTTCTCGCAAAAGGTCATGATTTTAACTTCGTGACAGACATTTCGGCTATCTTAAACGATGATACGGTTGACATTGTCATCGAGTTGATGGGACGTATCGAGCCAGCTAAGACCTTTATCACACAAGCCCTACAAGCTAAAAAACACGTCGTGACTGCTAACAAGGATTTATTGGCGGTACATGGTACAGACTTGCTTAAGGGTGCTAAAGACAATGGTGTGGTTTTGTATTACGAAGCAGCAGTAGCAGGCGGTATTCCTATTTTGCGCACATTGGCGAATTCATATACAGCAGATAAGATTACTAAAATTCTTGGTGTTGTCAATGGTACCAGCAACTTTATGATGACCAAGATGGTTGATGAAGGTTGGACTTACGACGAAGCATTGGCTGAGGCGAGTCGTCTAGGCTATGCAGAATCAGATCCGACCAATGATGTGGACGGCATTGACGCAGCCTATAAAATGGTCATCCTTAGTCAATTTGCTTTTGGCATGACAATCAAGTTTGAAGACGTCCGTCATGAAGGCATCCGTCATATTACACCAGAAGATGTGAAGCTAGCACAAAAATTAGGATTTGTCATCAAGTTAGTAGGTGAAATTGTTGAACGTCCTTCAGGCATTTACGCTGAGGTTGTGCCGACATTCTTGCCTAAAAACCACCAACTGGCAACAGTCAATGGTGTCATGAACGCTGTCTTTGTTGAATCTATTGGGATTAATGAAGCCATGTTCTATGGACCCGGTGCTGGTCAAAAACCGACAGCAACATCAGTTGTTGCCGATGTGATCGAATTGGCTAAAGGCATTAATAAAGGTGATGTATTACCAGCCTTTAACACTTTTACTCGCGAAACAGTCTATGCAACGAAAGAAGATCTAGTTGATAAGTACTATTTTGCGATTGAAACCGAAGATAAGGCTGGGCAATTGCTTCATTTGGCAGAGCTTTTCCATGCGGAAAATGTGTCATTTGAACAAGTTTTCCAAGAAAACATTGGCGATAATCGCGCTAGCATTGCCATCATTTCCCACAAAATGGACTTGAACCAATTTGACAGTTTAGTTGAGAAAATTTCAGCGTTGGATGGGTTCACGCTCCGCAATACAATTAAAGTAATTTAAGGGTAAGACAGATGACTTTGACAATATCAGTGCCGGCAACATCAGCCAATCTAGGACCAGGATTTGACTCGGTTGGTCTTGCGGTTAATCTCTATTTGACGATTGACGTCTTAGAAGCAGCAAGTCAATGGCACATTCAGCATGATTTAGGATCAGAAGTCCCTTCTGACGAACGAAATTTGTTACTAGAGACTGCCTTACAAGTTTGTCCAGATTTGCAGCCTCATAAAATTAAGATGACTAGTGAAATCCCCTTGGCACGCGGTCTAGGGTCATCAAGCTCAGTTATTGTTGCTGGGATTGAACTTGCTAACCAGTTGGGGCAGCTCAACTTATCAGCAGCCGATAAGTTAGCCATTGCAACAAATATTGAAGGACATCCAGATAATGTTGCACCTGCGATTTTTGGGAATTTAGTCATTGCTAATAGCCTCGGTGATAAAACGAATCATGTTACAGCACCAATGCCAGAGACTGGCCTCCTTGCTTTCATTCCAAATTATGAGTTGAAAACCAGTGATTCTAGAAAAGTTTTACCAAGTACCTTCACTTATCATGAAGCTGTTGCTGCGAGTAGTATTGCTAATGTCGCGATTGCAGCACTTTTAACAGGTGACATGGCACTTGCAGGGCAACTCATGGAAGAAGATTTATTTCACGAAAGTTATCGTGGTAAACTCGTGCCAGAAGTGACTAAAATTCGAGAAATCGGTCATGCAGAAGGCGCTTATGCTACTTATCTATCGGGCGCCGGGCCGACTGTTATGGTCATGATGCCGATTGACAGATTAGCAATCATAAAATCTAGACTTGAAGCGCAAGAATTTTCAGGTCAGCTATTAGAGTTGGCAGTAGATACACACGGGATTAAAGTAATCAATTAAACAATTTAGCATCATCAAGTTTCATAATTAAATCAAAGACTGACACGCGATTTGCTAATCAGTTTATTGACTCATAAAATTAGAATTTTTACGGTCTTGTTCAACCTTGAACTCGTGAAAATTCTATTTTTAATTTTAGATCAATCTGTATTGTATGACTGCAATCAGATTTAACAGGGGGGAACATGTGAAAAAAGGATTAGTATTAGCGTTTGGCTCTTATATCGCTTGGGGATTTCTATCCATATTTTGGAAATTACTCAGTGGTGTTGATGCTTATGAAGTATTTTCTTATCGGATGCTGTCAACAATGCTAACCATGTTGTTGTATTTTCTATTATTCGGCAAAATGGACAAATTAAAGACTGAGGTCTCGGGTTTAATTGCTAACAAATCGGAATTAGTCACGATGATTTTAGCAAGTTTCCTGATTTCAGTCAACTGGTTGGTCTTTATCTACGCAGTTGGCCATCAGCAAGCGACAGCCGCAAGTTTGGGATACTACATTAATCCCCTATTTTCAGTTTTATTAGCGGTTGTTTTCCTCAAAGAGCGGTTGGAAAACTTCACCAAACTATCACTTGTGCTCGCTTTAATCGGCGTCTTGATTTTAACGATTCAAGGTGGTCGTTTACCGATTGTGTCGATCTTATTGCCATTGTCATTTGGCACCTATGGCTTGATTAAGAAAAATGTAACACTCTCAAGTGATGTCGCCATGTTTGTCGAAACAATCGTTGTGACACCTTTTGTCCTCGTTTTCATCCTATTTTTTGCCAAGCATGCGCCAAGCGATTACACGATGTCACAGATTATCTACTTGATTCTATCAGGCATCATTACAGCTATTCCCTTGCTCTTGTTTGCTGAGGCCCTGAAACAGGCGCCGCTTAATGTCGTTGGATTTGTCCAATACGTCAGTCCAACGATCCAATTAGCAGTGGCTATATTCCTTTTCCATGAATCTTTTAAATTGGAAAATTTATATGGCTTTACAGCCATTTGGCTTGCCATCATTGTCTTTGTTATCGGGCAAGTTATCCTGATGAAAAAGGCTAAAAATATGGTAAAATAATAGTGTTGTACCTTTGGTACAAGCTATTTTTTATGTGATAACTTGAGTTGCATTGCACAAAAAAATTTTTGATACGAAAAGAGCAAATATGTTAACTAAAAATGAAATACTTGAAAAATTACCAGAAATAACAGTAGAATTTGATGCCCCACTTTCAAATTATACTTTTACAGAAGTAGGAGGGCCAGCAGACTTTCTCGCCTTTCCAACAGATAAATATCAGTTACAAAAACTGATAAAATTAGCCAACGAAACGCAAACACCTTTTATCGTCTTAGGAAATGCCAGTAACCTCATCGTGCGCAACGGCGGTATTCGTGGTTTCGTCATTCTTCTTGAAAAAATGAATACGATTCGTGCCAATGGTTATGTGATTGAAGCGCAGGCAGGTGCTAGTTTAATCGAGACCACACAAGTCGCTTTAACCAATTCCTTGACTGGCTTTGAATTTGCCTGTGGTATTCCAGGGTCAGTTGGCGGTGCGGTCTTCATGAACGCAGGCGCCTACGGAGGAGAAATCGCGACCGTCTTATCTAGCGTACAAGTCATGGACCAATCAGGAGAGATTTTCGTGATTTCTAGCGAAGACATGCAGTTTGGCTACCGGAAATCAGTCCTCCAAAGCCAACACTATATTGCTTTATCGGCGAAATTTTCACTCAAAAATGGTGATTACGATCTGATTAAAGCTGAAATGAACCGCCTGACCTACCTGCGTGCCTTGAAACAGCCGCTTGAATTTCCAAGTTGTGGTTCAGTCTTTAAACGCCCAGTTGGCTATTTTGCAGGTCAGTTGATTCAAGATGCCGGCCTACAAGGTCATCAAATTGGTGGTGTTCAAGTATCTGAAAAACATGCTGGTTTTATGGTTAATGTCAACAACGGGACTGCCAAAGACTATGAAGACTTGATTGCTTACGTCATTGCACAAGTTAAAGCGACCTCTGGTGTCACATTAGAGCCAGAAGTTCGAATTTTAGGAGAAGAAAAAATTGACGACTAACCCAATCATCGCGTTTAAACATGTGTCTAAGTCTTTTGAAGACAATGGCCAACTCATCCTTAGAGATATCAATTTTGAGTTAGAAGCAGGGAAATTTTATACCTTGCTTGGTGCATCAGGATCTGGTAAATCAACGATACTTAATATTATTGCCGGCTTAACAGATGCCACAACAGGTGATATTTACCTTGATAACGAACGCATTAATGACGTGCCAATCAACCAACGAGATGTGCATACCGTTTTCCAAAATTATGCCCTCTTACCCCATAAAAATGTCTTTGATAATATCGCCTTTCCTTTGAAAATTCGGAAAGTTGATAAGGCACAGATTGAAAAACGCGTATTAGAAGCGCTTAAAATGGTGCGCTTAACCGGCTTTGAAAATCGTCGTATTCAGAAACTTTCAGGTGGCCAGCGCCAACGTGTGGCGATTGCCAGAGCCATTGTCAATCAGCCGAAAGTGGTTTTGCTAGATGAGCCCTTAAGCGCCCTTGACTTGAAACTGCGGACTGAAATGCAGTATGAACTCCGCGCTCTTCAACAAAAACTAGGCATTACTTTTGTTTTTGTCACGCATGACCAAGAAGAGGCCTTAGCCATGAGTGACTGGATTTTCATCATCAATGATGGTGAAATCGTCCAATCAGGTACACCGGTTGATATTTATGACGAGCCTATTAACCGCTTTGTAGCGAATTTTATCGGAGAGTCTAATATCGTTTCCGGTATCATGATTGATGACTATCTGGTCGAGTTTAATGGCAAAAGATTTGAGTCAGTCGATGGTGGGATGAGAAAAAATGAACCCGTTGAAGTCGTCATTCGTCCAGAAGATTTGAGATTAACACTACCAGATGAAGGAAAATTGATCGTTAAAGTTCAGACCCAACTTTTTCGCGGTGTCCATTATGAAATTATCGCAGTGGATGAGCTTGGCCAGGAGTGGATGATTCACTCGACACGACGCGCCATTGTGGGTGAAGTGATCGGTCTTGATTTCGAAGCAGAAGACGTTCATATCATGCGTCTCAATGAAACAGAAGAAGAGTTTGATGCTCGGATTGAAGAATATGTGGACGAAGAAATTGTCGAAGCTGGCCTGATCAATGCCATCGAAGAAGAAAATATTAAAGACTAAAAAGGGATTAGTCTCATTTTAAAAGTTTAGCGTGGTGTAGCCAGCAATTTCATCAGTTTAGCCACTGATTTATAGGGGGAATAATGGGAAAATATATTGAAGTACCAGATACATTAGCAGAAACATTAACTGGTGATGAGGAGGAGTTGATTTTAGAAGCGGTTGATAATGGTTTTTCAATCAAATTAAGAAGTGCCTCAGATAATAATCGTCAAAATTTTTCTTTGCGCCATCTCTTGCTTCCTAGTTTATTAGCTTGGCTGATGGGACTGATGACTTTCTTATTGACTCAAAAATCACAAATTTCTTTCACAGGAGATGATCTGATTTCTGTGGCACATGCTAGCACCGTTTTCGGTATCCTGACGGGATTCGTATCCTTTATCTTAGCCTATCGAAAAACACCACACGCACTGGCGAGACAGTCTTGGTTCACAAAAACTCGCGAGACATTGACTTTAGCCCTGACTTATACCTTGGTAACCCTAGCGGTTACAGTCATTACCTTTTATATCATGCGCCATACCTTTAGTGGCGTTAGTTTTGACCCTGTGACTGCCTCATTATTTGTATTAGCCTTTTCAGCGATTATCAATTTTGTTTTAATTTCTTCAGCTGTGTCTGTCAAAGTTTCAAATTTAATCGCTATGCTATTTATTACCTTTATTGGCGGTGTCCTAGTTGCGATGGCTTTGAATAATCAACGTGATTGGTGGCAGTTTAACTTTAGTTTTCTCGGTACTTATGAGGCAAAAAGACATTGGGAATTTAACTTGACATTGATTTTCTCAGCCTTGATTTTATTAACGATCACTGATTATTTGTTTTCAGAGTTCTCACGTAGTGACTATTATACGAGAAAAAGTGCTGTTGTTCGGTTTTTCTATTACCTGATTGCTGTCTTGATTGCCTGCGTTGGGATTTTCCCTGCTAACAGTTATTCTTGGACGATGACAGTGCATAATTTGTCAGCCTTTGGTATTGTTGTTTGTATCATTGTTTTAATCCTCCTTTTGAAATGGCTAATCCCTGATATCTCAAAAGAGTTTCTCGTCTTCTCTGCCATCACACTAGGCCTGTTAGTATTATCTGCTTTTCTATTTTTAGGTGTTCATTATTTGTCTCTGACATTTTTTGAAATCATCGCTTTTGTTATTGCCTTTATCTGGCTAGTGATGTTGATTAATGCGATTCAAGACTTGTCGCAATCACATCGTCGCTGGCATCTTAAACTTGTCGATATGACACCAGAAGAAACATTATGACTAAAAAAAATAAATTAACTGCTATTCCCTACGTCCTCTGGCTGTTCTTATTTGTCCTAGCGCCGATCGCCCTACTCATCTATAAATCGTTTTTCGATATTGATGGGAATGCGACCTTGGCCAACTATGGCACATATTTTACCAGCTGGACTTATCTGAAAATGTCGGTTAACTCCGTCATTTACGCGGCGATTATCACAGCCGTTACACTTGTGATTAGCTATCCAACGGCCTATTTTTTGACCAAATTAAAACATAAGCAACTATGGTTGATGCTGATTATCTTACCGACTTGGATCAACCTCTTGCTCAAAGCCTATGCCTTTATTGGTATTTTCGGCCAATCTGGTGCGGTGAATGGCTTCCTCAACTTCATGGGATTGGGCAGCCAACAAATTCTCTTTACCGATTTTTCTTTCATCTTTGTTGCGGCTTACATCGAAATTCCTTTTATGGTCTTGCCGATTTTTAATGCCATTGATGAGATTGACGGTGATTTAATCAAGGCTGGCTATGATTTAGGGACAACTCGACTTCAAAATTTTTCACAAATCATCTTTCCGCTCTCAATGAATGGTGTTAGATCTGGTGTTCAAGCAGTCTTTATTCCAAGTCTAAGCTTGTTCATGTTGACGCGCTTGATCGGTGGGAATCGCGTGATTACTTTAGGGACTGCCATTGAGGAACATTTCCTTGTGACCCAAAACTGGGGCATGGGTGCTACGATCGGTATGGTGCTCATCATTACCATGTTTGTGGTCATGTACTTGACACGGGAGAGAGGGGGTAAAGCATGAAGCGACGTTTTAAATTTGAAAATGCTTATTTGATTTTCGTCTTTGCCCTTTTATACTTGCCGATTTTCTATTTAATATTTTATGCCTTTAATCAAAATGGCAATATGAATGCCTTTACCGGCTTTACTTTGGAACATTTCCAGGCATTATTTGCGGATAGTCGTTTAATCTTAATTGTCGTGCAAACCTTTTTACTGGCCTTTTTATCAGCCTTTATCGCGACGATTATCGGAACCTTTGGGGCGATCTATATCCATCAAGCTAAGAAGAAACGTCAGAATACGATTTTATCCTTGAACAATGTCTTGCTGGTTTCGCCAGATGTCATGATTGGGGCAAGCTTTCTGATTTTGCTTACCTCAATCGGGTTTAAATTAGGCTTTGCGTCAGTATTAATGGCGCACATTGCCTTCTCGATACCTATCGTTGTGCTCATGGTCTTACCTCGTTTGCAGGAAATGGATCAGGATATGATCAATGCTGCCTACGATTTGGGCGCGACCCAGCGCCAAACGATGATGGAAGTCGTGCTACCATTTTTAACCCCAGGGATTATTGCCGGCTTCTTCATGGCCTTTACCTATTCCTTGGATGATTTTGCGGTTACTTTCTTTGTGACCGGAAACGGGTTCTCGACTTTGTCTGTCGAAATCTACTCTCGCGCACGTCATGGTATTTCACTTGAGATCAATGCTTTATCAGCGCTAGTGTTTATGCTTTCAATTTTGCTTGTAATCGGGTATTATATGATTATGAGGAGTGCGGATGAGGAAAAATAAGGTTACCCAGAAAATCATCTTCATGACCATCATGCTAGTGGCTTTAGCTGGCGTTTTCGGCTTTTTCAAATGGCAAGGTGATCACAAAGCTGATCAAGCAGTATCGAAAATTACCTGGCAGGATCATACCTACATTTATGATCAGGCTGATTTACTGTCAGATGCGACAGAAGATAACTTAAATCATCAATTAGAAAACCTGGATGTGAGCAAGAAAGCACAAATCATCGTTTTGACAGTTGATGATTTGAAAAATAAAACGATTCAAGAATATGCCAATACGGTTTTTAACCAAACAGGTATTGGCGATAAGGATTCGGATAACGGCTTACTCATGCTGATTGCCAAGGATGAGAAAAAAGTATGGGTGGAGGTCGGTCAAGGACTCGAAGGGGAGTTAAATGACGGCAAGGTCGGTCGGATTTTAGACACTGACTTTGTCCCCTACCGCACCAAAAATGATTACGATACCGCAGTCAGCAAAACTCTCTCAGCATTTTCAGATGTTTTAACTGGTAATGTCACGAGTGATGACGCATCTGGAGAAACTCCCCAAAATAGCAATCAAAACGGCTATAATGATGAGGCAGATACATCTGATCAATCTGATGGTAGTTCTCTGGGTGGTTTGATTATTGTTGGTATCATCTTAGTTTTTGTGTTTGGCATGATCTTGACCGGTCATGGTGATGTTTTACTTTGGATCCTCATTGCGATCTTCAACAATCGTGGTGGTGGTTCAGGCGGTTATGGCGGTGGATCTGGTGGGTCATCAGGTGGGGGCGGCGGCTTTGGCGGCGGTTCTTCATCAGGTGGCGGCGCTGGTCGATAATATAGAAAAGAGAAAAAAGATGAATTTTATTAAGAAGAATAGCCTTGTTGTTGGTATCTTAGCTGTACTTGTCATTGCGATTGTCGCATTTTTCAGTATTGGCAATGGGATTACGAAAGAAGAAAATAGTGTCGATTCAGCCTATGCTGATATTGATACACAGTTGCAACGCCGCAATGACTTGATCCCTAACTTGGTCGAAACAGTTAAGGGTTATGCCGCACATGAAGAGAAAGTCTTTACGGCGATTTCAACTGCCCAAAGTGCAATGAGCAAAGCTGAAACAGTTACTGATACAGCCGCAGCCAGCAACCAAATGAGCTCTGCTTTGAATGGTTTGCTACGCTTGCAAGTGAGCTATCCTGATATCAAGGCAGACAAACAATTCACGCAGTTAGCAGATGAATTGGCTGGTACTGAAAACCGTATCGCGGTGGCACGGACGCGTTATAACGATGTGGTGAAATCTTACAATACGAAAATTTCACTTTTCCCAACGTCTATTGTTGCGGGTATGCGTGGTGCAAGTAAAAAAGACTACTTTAAAGCTGCAGATTCTGCTAAAGATGCACCAAGTGTTAATTTTGGTGATAGCAGTAAATAAATGAAAAGATTAGTCTACTTTATGGGGGGCGTCCTCGCCATTATTGCTGTGCTTGGCTTGTTATCCGTTAAATTGTCCGCGGATAGCGGCAGTTCTGCGATAAGTAACCAGCTTACCATTTACAACTGGGGTGATTATATCGATGAAAGTTTACTGAAAAGTTTCGAAAAAGAAACAGGTTACAAGGTTAACTATGTGACGTTTGATTCTAACGAGGCCATGTATACGAAGATTAAGCAGGGCGGTACGACTTATGATATCGCGATTCCGAGTGAGTACATGATCGATAAGATGAAGTCGGAGAAGCTTTTAAACAAGCTTGATCATCAAAAAATTAAGGGTTTGGAAAATATCGATCCTCGATTTCTAAATCAAAGTTTTGACAAAAATAATGCCTACTCAATCCCTTATTTCTGGGGAACACTTGGCATTACCTACAATGACGAAAAAGTCAAAACACCACCTGAACATTGGCAAGATTTATGGTCACCTGATTATAAAAATAATTTGATGTTGATTGACGGGGCGCGTGAAATCATCGGACTTGCCCTCAATGAGCAAGGTGATAGTGTCAACTCGAAGGACATGGGGCAGTTGAATAAGGCCTATAACCATCTCAAGTCATTGACGCCTAATGTCAAAGCCATTGTAGCCGATGAAATCAAGCAGTATATGATTAATAATGAAGCTGCGGCTGCGGTCACTTTTTCTGGAGAAGCATCTGAAATGGTGAGCGAAAATAAACATTTACATTATGTTGTACCAAACGAAGGATCAAATCTTTGGTTTGACAATATCGTGATTCCCAAGACAGCGAAAAATTATGATGCGGCTTATGCCTTTATCAATTATATGCTGAGACCTGAAATTGCAGCTAAAAATGCAGAATATGTTGGCTATGCCACACCAAATATGAAAGCTGAGGCTATATTGCCTAAAGAAATTAAGTCAGATAAAGCTTTCTATCCAGATGCGACCGCCATGAAGAATTTGGAAGTTTATCAAAATCTTGGCCCAGAATATCTCGGGATTTACAATGATTTGTTTTTGGAGTTTAAGATGTATCGGAAGTAGGTGACAAGATGACCTCTGATTTAATGAAAATACCTGGCATCGGTGTGAAGATGTCAGAACACCTGATCAAAGCTGGCTTTCCAACGATTGCCTCGCTGCGAGGTCACAGCCCTGAAGACATTTATGCCGCGGATTGTTTGGCGCAAGGACTGGGTGAAGGTGAGTTAGATAGATGCGTGCTCTATACTTACCGCTTAGCCGTGACTTATGCGAATCATGATGGCCAACTGCCTGCTGATAAACAAAATTGGTGGGATTGGAAGGATTGATAATTAAAAAAATTGCCGAGGAGACTCGGTTTTTTTTGATGACCGATGGCACGACGCACACAAAGATGTGATATAATGAGGTCATGACTAATTTTAATAAAAATGATATTTTTGAAGTTCAAGTAATAGATTTGACCCACGAAGGCGCGGGTGTCGTGAAGATTGACGGCTATCCGTTTTTTGTCGAGAATGCCCTACCTGGTGAGATGATTGAGATGCGCGTCTTGAAAACAAGTAAGAAATTCGGATTTGGTAAGGTTGAAACTTACCTCACAACTTCTGAGCACCGCGTCACAGATATCAATCTTGATTACCTGCGAACAGGCATTGCTGATTTTGGCCATTTAGCCTATGCTGAGCAATTGAAATTCAAACGCAAGCAGATTGTCGAGCTGCTCTCTAAAACAGCGCACAAGGCCGATTTTCCAGTCCTAGAGGCTATTCCTAGCCCAGACGTTACAAAGTACCGCAATAAAGCTAGCATCCCTGTCCGCTCAGTTAACGGCGTTTTGGAAACTGGTTTCTTCCGCAAACATTCCCACACACTGGTTCCTGTGGAAGATTTCTTTATCCAACAGCCTGAAATTGATGAAGTTGTGATCGCAGTTCGTGACCTCTTACGAAAATTTGGCCTCAAAGCCTATAACGAAATTGAAAACACTGGTTTTGTTCGCAACGTTGTCGTCCGTCGTGCCCACGCGACTGGTGAAATCATGGTGATCTTCGTCACACGCAAGGCTTCCTTCTTCAAAGTTGACGGCCTTCTAAACGCACTGACCAAGCAATTCCCAGCCATCAAGTCGATCATGCAAAACGTCAACGCCTCTACTGGCAATAACATCTTCGGAAGTGACTGGAACCTCTTGTTTGGGCAAGATTTCATCACCGACATCATGTTAGAGCGCAAGTATGATATTTCTGCGCCCTCATTTTATCAGGTTAATACGCCTGCAGCAGAAGTCTTGTATGCTAAAGCGATAGAGTTTGCGGATTTGAACGCTGAGGATGTTGTGATTGATGCCTACTCAGGTATCGGAACGATTGGTTTATCGTTTGCTGACAAGGTCAAACACGTTTACGGCGTTGAAGTCGTAGAAGCGGCCGTTGAAAATGCGCGTAAGAATGCTGAGTTGAATGGTATTGACAATGTGACTTATGTAACGGGTAAAGCCGAGAAAGTCATGGGTGACTGGGTGACTGAAGGCGTGAAACCTGATGTCATTCTTGTCGATCCACCGCGCAAAGGCCTAGATGAGTCCTTTATCACGTCAGCTGCGAGCGTTGGCGCACGAAGCATTGTTTATATTTCCTGTAATGCCGCGACGTTTGCGCGTGATGTGGTGCGGTTTGAGGAATTGGGGTATGCGCTTGAGAAGGTGCAGCCTGTTGATTTGTTCCCGCAGACGCATCATATTGAGTTGGTTGGGTTGCTGACACGCGTAAAAGCTTAATATGCAAGAAGTTTTAGCGATTTCGGCTTTTGTCGGGATTGCTTTTTTGGTACAAAAATGATGGGTACATCAAAATAACATAAAGTACTAAAACAACTTTCGTGCTAAAATATAGTTGTGATTTTAGCATGAAAGTTGTCAGTGATAAGTTATAGAATTAAAGAGGATGATGAAATTTATAATCTGTATATGGACGGAACGGTATTTGGTGATGTTGCTAAACTAACTAAGCTGTTCGAGCTAATACTCGAAGAAGAATAAAAACCATAATTAAATACAAAAAACAATAAGCCTATAAGAGTGATCAATTTCATTCTTGTAGGCTTTTTTTGATTTTTCCAGATTTAAGAATTACTTTTTTGACACCTATTGAGAAAAAATCGAATAATAAAAATACTATTTGTGAGTAATGTTTTTGAGGATTAACTCATGATATATTAGTTTTACTACTCACGATTATTATACTCGTAAGTAGTAAAAAACGCATTCGTTGATAATTTAAGATTTAGAGCATTTTCGACTATTATAGGGTTGTTTTTTGATAGAAATGAAAAATGTCAGAAACAAAATGCTTCTGACATCAATACTTATTCCAATTTTTCAATTTCATTTAGGGAACGTCCTTGTTCATCTTTCCAAGCATCTTTACCGTTAATAGCATAGCCTGTGACAAATGATGCGGCAGAAGAAGGACTATTGAACAGCATATCCTCAAGCAGAACAAAATTATCATCAAGATTTGCTCGTTTGCGATCTTTCAGCGCTTTAGTCGGTACAGACTTTACAGTAGAGGACTTGATCTTACTCCCTTTTAGAATAACAAATCCTTCATTAGTCTGCTTACCATGAGCGATAATCTTCTCTTTTTTACCCTGATTAAGGATTAGACTAAGTAAGGGTTCAGGAGTTGGTGCTAGAACAGTAGTTATTATTTCAGGCGACTCAATAATCGGCTCAAAAATCCGATAACCTAAAGCACCAATAACAATCTTGGCATAGTCGATATATTCTTCAAGCTCTGATTCTTTTTCTTCTGTCACATGACCAAGACTTGGTTCGTTGCTATTCTTTACGATGTAGCGTTTGCTGTCGATTGCGAGTTTCGTAAATTGATTCTCAAGATAGCTTATTTCTGTTGGACCGAAGGTATTGTTAGTTGTCGTGAACGCTACTGCCTCCGTCCAATAATCTTTATCTGGATTTCGTTTATGTTCCTGAAGTCGGTTAAGAATGCCTTCGCCATTTTTGCGAGTACCAGCTTGCCCAATTTAAACGATATTTTCCTGCGTCTCATCTGACGTACTGAATAGAAAATAAACGCCACTCTGTTTCAAGTAGTCAATAGATTTTGCTTTTTCAAGTTCAGTTCTTGGAATTTTATAGGCTATCCCCGTCCAGTTTGCCAATGTACATTTGATACGACCTTTCGGAACACTATCCATCAGATACAGTTGAATTGTTTTACCTCTTGCCATAGTTTATCTCTCCTTGTAAGTACGCTTAAGGCTATTATAGCAGAGTAAACTGTAAATTAGGCGTTTAGGAAGATGTTTGTTACTAAATGTTAGTATATGATATAATTTAAAGTAACAAAAATATTGGAGAAATATTAATGATGTATCAAGAATTACTCAAAGCATTAGTAAAACCGCCCCTTTATGAAAAAAACTGACACCTTATTCTGGAATGACCCACACATTGCCAAGTCGATGCTTGAAGCGCACTTGAATCCTGATCTTGAGGCCGTGAGTCGCAAGCCTGAAACGATTGATAAGGCAGTCGATTTCATCGAAACCTTGGTCTCAAAGGATGCTAAGATTCTTGATATTGGTTGCGGACCCGGTCTTTATACGAAACGTTTAGCCGATAAAGGGTTTAATGTGACAGGCTTAGATTTTAGCGCTAACTCCATTGCGTATGCAAAAGCACACGATGCCAAGACAACCTATCTTGTACAGGATTATCTTGAAATGGACTTTGAAAATGAGTTTGATTTGATTACCTTTATTTATTGCGATTACGGTGCTTTAGTCCCTGAAGATAGAGAAAAGATTTTGAAAAATAGTTATCGAGCTTTAAAATCAGGTGGTCAATTATTGTTTGATGTGTTCACAAAATACTCAGTTATGAGTCAAGCAGAAAGCTGTGAAATTGACATTTCTGATGGCCCTGGCTTTTGGAGTGGTCATCCTTATGTTGTTTTACATGGACATTTCATTTATGATGAAGGCGTCATTGGTGATCGTTATGCGATTTATGAAGCCAATCAAAACCGCATCTTCAATATATGGACGGTTGGTTTTAGTGAATCTCAATTGCGTGATGAAGTAGAAAATACTGGTTTTAAGGTGCTGCAAACTTTCTGTGGGATAGAAGATAGACCTTTCGATGAAAATGGCGAGCTTTTAGCCATGCTCGTAGAGAAATAGTAAATTAGGTCAACCCATACAAGCCTGGTTGACTTTTTTATTATCGCATCATCTTCAAAGTAGCTATCAAAGCCTATTAGTGTTAAAATATGGTTAGAAAACGAATCAGGAGGTTTTTTTCTATGAGCAAGGAAACGCAAGAGCTCACACGCAACCCGAATTTGGTAGCCTTTCAAACCAATCTATTGGCTGAGTATCGAGAAAAAAATAAAACGGCCAAAAAGGGGCAGACTCTATTTATCGGTAGTTCTATTATGGAACTTTTTCCCATCGAAAAATGGGAAGAGGCGGGTGAAGTCAAGTTTGAGAAGTATATTTACAACCGTGCTGTAAGGGCCACAACGACACAATTTGTCTTGGATTACATCAACACTCAAATTTTTGATTTAGCACCGTCTAAAATTTTTATCAACATTGGCACCAATGACATTGGTTTCCAAGTGAAGTCTGAAATCTTTCATGAAAACTATGAAAAAATCATCAGACAAATACAGGCAACATTACCTGATGCAGAAATTTTTGTGTTGAAATATTATCCCGTGAACAATGTCGATTTTGGATCTGATCAAGATGAGGCGGTGTTATTTGCAACGCGAAGTAACGCCTTGTTTAACCAAGCAAGCGAAAAAAATCGGGAGATGGCTCAGAAATTAGGCGTTAACTTTATTGATGTGAGTGACGGTTTGGCTGATGAACATGGCAATCTTAAGAAAGCCTATACTTTTGATGGTGCACATCTTTCACCTGATGGATGCAAGGTGATTCTTGAAAATTTAGCACCATATTTATAATTGGAATAAAAGATAAGGAGTCAACATGACATTAGAAATCAACGAATTTGCTTCTGAAACATCTCAAATTGACGGACTACAAATCATCCATGTCAAAACAGTGACTGATGATCGCGGCACAGTTAGGGAGCTTTATCGCGCAAGCGCACATGCTGATGTGCTGCCAGATACATTAAATCCGTGGCAACAAATCAATTTAACGCGAACCAAGCGTGGTGCAGTTCGAGGTCTTCACGGCGAAGCGATGGCGAAACTAGTGACAGTCGCTCACGGCTCTGCATTTGGCGCTTATGTTGATACTAGAGCAGATAGCAAGACGCTTGGAGCAGTTGTAACTGTCCATCTAACACCAGGTGTCCAAGTCTTTGTCCCACAAGGCGTTTGTAATGGCTTTCAGGCACTAGATGATGATACAGAATACCTTTATTGCTTTGACAATGAATGGCGCCCTGGCATGTCAGGTGTCGCATTGACCCCGCTAGACCCTGAATTAGGCATTGAATGGCCAATTCCGATCGTGCTCGGTAATCTTGATCAGGTATCTGAAAAAGATGCTAAAGCCCCAACGCTTAAAGAATTAATTGAGTTTAATAAAGAAAATAAATCAAGTTTATAAAAAAATACTACTTACGATGATTAGAATCGCAAGTAGTCTTTTTTAGCTGATAGGCTTCATCTCGATAAATCCATGATAGCGTTGCTTTATTAGCTTAGACCAATTCCCCTGGCCAAGCACCCGTCCCTTCCATGACATTTGTCACATCATACCCTTGAGCATCCAAAAACTGGCAGGCTTGAACAGACCGAACGCCTGCTTGACAAATGATATGGTAGGGGGTATCTTTTGATAACAGTTTTTCATAGTTTTCAAATTCACTCAAAGGTAAGTTCACAGCACCTGGCACATGGCCATAGTCAAATTCATAGCCTTCTCGAACATCAATGATGGTGATCTTTTCTTCTAGGCTTGCTTGATAAAAGTCTGATATAGTTATATTTTTATACATAGTTAATTTTCTCCGGTAGGATAGTTTGGTAGAGGGAAAAAGCGCCATCTAAATTTTTGACGGTAAAGCCCGCTTGTTTGAGTTGTCTCTCGGCTAGATAACTCCGCAGACCACTTTGGCAGCTGACAATGTAAGCTTGATCAGGGTCTAATTCTGACAGCCTATCGCTCAAGTCGTTTAAAGGGATATGCAGGGCGTTTGGGAAGCTACCTTGCTCGAGTTCTTGGGCTTGTCGAACGTCTAAAAGTCGATAGCCTTTTGCCAGATAGGATTTGAGCTCATGCCATTGGATGTTATCGCTCAAGCCTTCTGCCAGATTCATAGCAGCATAACCTAGCATATTGATAGGGTCTTTGGCTGACCCAAAAGGTGGTGCATAGGTTAATTCAAGTTCAGGCAAATCAAAAATGGTTAAGTTTCCTTTGATAGCTGTTGCAATAATGTCGATACGCTTATCGACACCTTTCTCACCAATACCTTGTGCACCGTATATTTCTCCAGAATGGGGGTTAAAAATGAGCTTGAGGAGGAGATCTTTAGCACCCGGATAGTAGCCTGCATGATCTTTTCCTGTGATATGAACAACTGCTATCGGAAGGTCAGCTAATTTTGCCTGAGCTTCACTCAAACCAGTCGAAGCAGCAGTGAGCCCAAAAACACGGACAATAGCCGTTCCGATACTGCCGCGATTGAAGCGGTTAATGCCCGCAAGGACATCTGCGACTTGACGGCCTTGACGATTGGCGGGAGAAGCTAGGGCGATTAGGGCGTCTTGTCCTGTGAGCTGCTGTTTGACGACAATTGCGTCACCAACGGCATAGACATCAGGCGCACTGGTTTGGTAATGATCGTCGACCAAAATCCCCCCGCCTATACCGAGTTTGAGACCTGCGGCTTGTGCCAGGCTAGTTTCGGGTTGAACGCCGACTGACAAAATCGTCAAATCAGTAGTAACAACCTCGCCAGTATCTAGGACAATCTCGCGACCAGCAGCTTGAAAGGCAAGGGCAGAAGCCGATGTTTTAACCGTCACACCAGATGCAATCAGTTCATTTTTGACATAAGCAGCCATTTCTATGTCAAGTGGTGGCAAGACTTGAGGCGCTTTCTCAATGAGGGTAACAGCTAAGCCCCGTTTGCTTAAGTTTTCAGCCATCTCGAGACCAATAAAACCAGCACCGATGACAACAGCCGTTTTAGTCTCAGGCGTGAGATGCGCCATGATGCGATCTAAATCCGGCACATTCCTTAAAGTAAACACATTTTGCGCTTGATCTAAGCCAGCGATCTCAGGGATAAAAGGCTTGGCACCTGGTGATAAGATGAGTTTGTCATAACTTTCGGTCCTCACTTTTCCCTCAAAACTAACTTGCAGTTCATGTTTTTCAGGGGAAATGCTAGTGACGTCATGCAAGGGTCTGACATCTAAGTTAAACCGTGCCTTTAAAGACTCTGGCGTTTGAAGGAGGAGTGCTGCTTTATGACTGATTTCACCTGAGACATAGTAGGGTAAACCACAGTTAGCAAAGGATACAAATGGTCCCTTATCAAAAACGATGATTTCAGCATCAGCCATTAAACGACGTAAGCGAGTTGCGGCTGACATACCACCAGCAACGCCACCAACGATAATAATTTTCATTTCATACCTCCTACCGTATAACCAGTCCATTGAGACATGCCACCTCGGATATTAGTGACATCATAACCTTTTTTATTAAGGATTTTAGTCGCTTGGCGACTGCGCATACCAGATTGACAAATGACATAGACCTTGCTATCTTGACCTGAATAACGTCCGATTTCTGTTAAGGGCACATTTTTAGCTTGTTTGATATGCCCCGACTGGTATTCTTGCGGTGTGCGAACATCCAGTAGTGTTATAGGTTTCGCTAATTTCTTACTTAATTCCGTTATAGAAATTGAGGGTGTTTTTCTAAAAAAAGATAACATATTGTGGTCTCCTTATATACCTTGTAGGGTATATTAAACACTATATCATCAGCTTTGTCAATAAAAATGATTGTCATTTTCATTTTACTAGACTTGACTAAAATACCCCTTATAGGTATAATAAAAGGTATTAAGCAATGTAAATTTAGTATATAAGGAGTCAAACATGTTAGAATCAGATAACCAAAAACAGATTATCAATCGCCTACGACGTGTTGAAGGGCAATTACGCGGCATTCAAAAAATGATTGCAGAAGAAAAAGACTGTGTCAATATCGTCACGCAGCTTAGTGCCGTTCGTTCAGGGATTGATCGTACCATGGGCATCATTGTGGCTGAAAATTTGAAGCAGTGCTTTGAACATCCGAATGACAATCCAGAAGAACAGCTGGAAAAAATGGAGCAGGCGATTCAGATGGTGATTAAAAAGTAGGAAAGGCCCAACGCTTTAAAAAATAATCAAAGTTTAGCATCACCAGGAGTATCATAATGAATACATCAAAAGAAGATTTAAAATAAATCCTAAGTTAATAGTGTAAATTAAAAAAGATACTACTTA
>OCTV010000060.1_pt1 | contig 38905 bp, 31 predicted proteins | sample 1539101 | NCBI WGS metagenome assembly OCTV01 (sample SAMEA3991422, study PRJEB22521) | metagenome | biome: anthropogenic terrestrial biome; feature: sewage plant; material: sludge | place: Sweden | collected 2012-09-26 | reverse complement strand
CCGCCGTGGCGGCCGCGGCGGCGGCCGGTGTGGGGGCGGTTGTATAGGTGAAGGCGCGGCAGGTATTTACGAGATAGGCCACGAATTCCGCTGATCCAGCCAGGTAACCTCCGGAGCTCCCGATCGCTTTGCTCAAGGTGCCCATGTGATAGGGGATGCGCGTTTCGACATCGCAATGTTCGAGGGTGCCTCGCCCTGTTTCCCCAAGGATTCCCGTGCCGTGCGCATCGTCGACATAGACGGCGGCGCCATACCGTTCCGCCAATAGGGCGATGTCCCTCATCGGTGCGATGTCCCCATCCATGCTGAAGACGCCGTCGGTCACGATCAGGGTGGGTTTGTTGGAGGTCCGGCGGGTAAGGAGTTGCTCCAGGTGATTCATGTCCCGGTGGTGGTAGACGCGAAATGTGGCGCCGCTTAAGCGGCAGCCGTCGATCAGACTTGCGTGGCAGAGGCGGTCGGCGAGGATGAGCCCGTCTTTTCCAATCAGCGCCGGAACGGCGCTGATATTCGCCAGATAGCCGGCTGCGAAGGTGAGTGTGGCTTCAGTGTCATTGAACCGGGCGAGTGCCGTTTCGAGTTCTTCGTGGGGCGTAAGGGTGCCGCAGACGAGACGCGAGGCCCCGGATCCCGCCCCGTATTGACGCGTCGCTTCGACGGCCGCTTCTACGACGGCTGGGTGGGTGGCCAGGCCCAGGTAATTATTGGAGGAAAGCAGGATCACGGTGTGCCCGTCGAGCCTGACCGTCGGCCCCGTGGAGGAGGCGATGGTGCGCAGCCGACGGAGTAGGTGCTGGTCCTGCAATTTTTGAAGATATTCCTTGAACATGGTGTCCCGTACTCGCAAAGGGCTTGAATATTTGACAAGGCTGACTGCTCCCTAGTATAAGGCGCGAGTCGCTCGGAAACGACCGCTTCTTTTACTGCGCCTAGAGAATGATTGAGAGAGCATGAGTTATCGAATCAAAGTTCCCGCAAAGGTCGATCCGCTCGATGAAGCTCATTTGTTGACCGGAGTGGAGCGGTTTTTGCTCGTCTTGCAGGAACAGCGGCGGGCGGTTCTGGTCGGACTGGGAGTCTTGCTCGTTGCCGCGGCGGTGGTTGCCGGGGTCATTTGGTATGACTACCAGACCACGCTGAAAGCACGTGAACTCGATCAGGAAGCGACGCTGCACTATCTCAATCGACCGGCTGACGATCCGAAAAAATCTCACGAACAGCTTGCGCAGGCCATCAATCTCTACAAGCAGGTAGTGGATCAATATCCACGGAGCCCCGTTGCTCCCCTGGCCCTGTTCCATTTAGGGAATGCTCAGGTGCTGGCTAATGAGGTTGATGCAGGGATCGAAACCTACAAACGATTCATGTTGCTCCATGGTTCCAATACCTCGCTCCTGGGGCTTGTCCAGCAGCGGATGGCCTACGCCTATCTGGTGAAGGGGGATCGTGATCAGGCGGTGAAGGCGTTTACCGGCATCCTTGAGATCCCCGGTGCGCTGAATAAAGACCACGTGCTCTTCGAGCTGGCAAAATTGGAAGAATCGCAGTCCCGTCCTGAGGGAGCCCTCGCGCACTACCAGGATTTGATGAAGAATTATCCTAACTCGCCCTTCACCAGTGAAGCGGCCGTGCGAGTGAAGGTGCTGGAAGTGAAGAAGTCTCCGGAGAGTCCGGCGGCGGCTGCTACACCTGCTCCGGCCGTGACTGCGCCCGCTCCCCAGCCTGAGGCGCCTGCTAAGTCTTCAGGCAAGTCTGCCGCGGCGTCCTCCAAGAAAAAACCGTAACGGCTCCCTTAGTAGAATGACGCGGTGAGGGGTGGTCGCGTTAGTTCGCGATGACCAGGCGGCTTCCTACCTTGATGGTGGGACCTGTCAGGTTATTGTTGGACTTGAGGGTTTTGACGGAGATGTTGAATCGCTTGGCGATTCTTTCTAGAGAGTCGCCTACGCGCACCCGATACCAGTGGCCGGATTCCGGCTCAGGCTTGACGTGCCGGACCCTGACGGGGACCGGGAGCGGTGCGAATTTGTGAGTCGGGGCCCGATCCAACAATTGTTCGACCTTCTCCCTGGTCCCGACCGGAACCTTCAGGTGATATTCGGCATCGTCCGGGGGCGTGGCATCGCGCCGTAACTCCGGGTTCAGTACCTTCAGTTCCTGGTACGAAATGCCCGTCACATTGGCAATCGCTTTAAAGTGGATGGGGCGCTTCACGACCACTTCTTCAAACTGGTGAGGCCGCACGTCGTTCTGCGGGAAGCCATAGCGGTCCGGATTCTTGGCGATGATGGTTGCGGCCATGAATCGGGGGACGTATTCTTTCGTTTCCCGCCGGATCAGCCGTGTTTTTGCAATGTCTGAAAAGCTCTCCGCTTGCGCCGTATGGAGGGCTCGCATCACCTTGCCCTCACCGGCGTTGTAGGCGGCCATGGCCAAAGGCCAGGTGCCGAACAAATCGTACAGGTCCCGCAGGTAGCGCGCAGCCGCGACGGTCGACTTCACAGGGTCTCGCCGTTCATCCACATAACTATCCACACGCAGCCCATAGACTTTGGCGGTCCCCTTCATAAATTGCCATGGACCGGCCGCACGGGCGCGGGAATAAGCGTGGGGGTTAAATCCGCTTTCAACCAGAGACAGATAGATGAGATCGCTGGGGAGCTGGAATTCAGAGAAGATGCTGTCGACCAGCGGGCGATAGTGACTCAGGCGGATGAGCCACTGTTCAAATCGATTGCGGATAGAGACGTTGAAAAAACGAATATGGCCTTGAACGGATGGGTCGAGCACAATCGGCACGTTGTAGGCCGTGGCTTCATCCGATTCCTGGTCCTGCGCAGAAGCCTCTTCCTGAACCACCTCTGCGGGTGGTGTCAGCAGATCCGTGAATCGAGCGGTGGTGCCATTGAGGGGCTTGAGTTGAAGGAGCGCTTCGGCCGGCGGGACTTCCGTCGACGGTTCGCTGGCAATAGGGGCCGGGGGCTCAACGGCTTCGAGTTCCGCGGCAGTGGCGTGATCTTCCTCATCCAACGAGTATTCCGGTTCCTGAATGGATGGTTGAATGTCTTCCGGCGTAGTCTCCGTAGTCGCGGGTGTGTCGGCGTGGGATGGGGTGGGCGACTCCGCTCCTGCGAGGGCCGGCCACGCGAGAGAGACCAGGCAGAACGAGACAACCGGCAGAGCGCGAACACCTGTGCCCAGGAAACGTGCATGCATAAGGGTACCCATCAGACTGTTCAGGAAATGTGAGAACGCTGACTCTCGAAGGGTAGCCTATCGAGGAGGGTACAACTTGTCAAGAAATTGAGGGAGTTGAGTCGTCATCGCGTTTACAGGGAGAAAACAGTGCGCAGGAGATCGCGCTGCGTCTCTGAAAGAAATCTTGCGCGATGCAGTGAAGTCGCTGAAAAGATAAGCATCTTCACGGTTCGTTACCTTGACACCTCAGAGGGGCTATGGTAGCGTACGCCCCTTCTAAATCCCTGACATCGTTCGATCTGCACAGTGAGGAGGTTCGTCCCATGCTCAAACGGTATTTGCTAGCTCCCGGTCCCACCCCCGTTCCTCCGGAGGTGTTACTGGCCATGGCCAGACCCATGATTCATCACCGGGCGCCCGAATTCGATAAACTGTTTGCCGAGGTCCGTGAGGACCTGAAGTGGCTGTTTCAGACCAGGAACGATGTGTTGATTCTCGCGTCTTCCGGCACCGGAGGGATGGAGGGCTCGGTTTCGAATTTCTTGTCCCCGGGGGATAAGGCCCTCACGATCAACGGCGGCAAGTTCGGCGAGCGTTGGACGAAGCTGTGTAAGACGTTCGGAGCGCAGGTCACTGAGTTAAAGGTCGAGTGGGGCCGTGCGGTGGATCCGCAGGCCGTCGCCGATGCCTTGAAGAAGGATCCGTCGATCAAGGCCGTCTATGTGCAGGCGAGCGAGACCTCCACGGCTGTGGCGCATGACGTCAAAGCCTTGGCCGATATCGTCAAAGGGTACGAGGAGACGATTTTGGTCGTGGATGCGATTACCGCCCTGGGAGTCCTCGATCTCAAGACCGATGCCTGGGGCCTCGACGTAGTCATCACCGGGTCGCAGAAAGCCTTAATGTTGCCGCCGGGCTTAGCCTTTGCCAGCGTGAGTGAAAAGGCCTGGCGATTGGCCGACAAAGCGAAGAACGCGGCGTTCTATTTCAATTTTAAGCGCGAGCGTGAGAATCAGCAGAAGAGCACGACGGCCTATACGCCGGCTGTGTCCCTGATTCTGGGCCTCAAAGAAGTAATGAACATGTTGAAAGCCGAGGGGCTGGAAGCCGTCTTTGCCCGTCACGCGATGTTGGCGACGGCGATGCGAGAAGGCGTCAAGGCCGCAGGGCTCTCCATCTTCCCTCAAGAGCGTCCGAGCGACGCGTTAACCGCGATTTCGGCGCCTGAAGGTGTGGACGGACAGGCCGTCTATAAGAATTTGCGGACCCAATATGGAATGACGGCGGCGGGTGGCCAGGATCACCTGAAGGGCAAAATCTTCCGTATTTCTCACATGGGGTATATCGATAGTTTTGACGTCATCACGGCCCTGGCGGCGGTGGAGATGGTCATCAAGGGGCTGGGCTATCCCATAAAACTCGGTAGCGGGGTGGCAAAGGCTCAAGAAATTATTATGGGCAAGTCTTAGACTCACCGTCAGGTAAGGCGTCACGACAATGAAAATTTTGGTCAGCGATAGTCTCTCGAAGCAGGGTGTCGAGGTATTGGAGAAGGCCGGCTTTACGGTGGTGGTGAAAACCAAACTGCCGAAAGAAGAGCTGCTGAAGGAAATCAAGGACGCGGACGGACTGATCGTCCGCTCCGGGACGAAAGTCACCGCGGAAGTCATCGCGGCCGCCAGCCAGCTGAAGGTCGTCGGTCGAGCCGGTTCCGGCTTGGACAATGTCGATACCCCGGCCGCCACGCGCCGCGGCATCGTCGTCATGAATACACCCGGTGGCAACACCGTGACGACTGCCGAGCATACGATGGCCATGATTTTCTCGATGTCGCGCCGCATCCCGCAAGCGACCGCCTCGACAAAGGGTGGGAAGTGGGAAAAAGAAAAGTTCATGGGCGTGGAGTTGTACAATAAAGTGCTCGGCATTGTCGGCGTCGGCCAAATCGGCGGGTATCTCACCAAGCTTGCACAGGGAGTGGGGATGCAGGTGATGGCCTACGATCCCTATCTGGCCCCGGAGCGTGCGGAAAAAATGGGTGTGACCATCGTCGAGTTGGACGAGCTGTTCCGCCGAGCCGATGTCATTTCCGTGCATACTCCGCTGACCCCGGAAACCAAAGCCCTGATCAATGCGCAAGCCATTGCCAAGATGAAAACCGGCGTCATGATTGCCAACTGTGCGCGTGGTGGAATCGTGCACGAGGGAGATTTGTGCGAGGCGCTCAAATCCAAGAAGGTTGCCGCCGCGGCATTCGACGTGTTCGAGGATGAGCCGGTCAAGCCGGACAATCCGCTCCTGGCGTTGGATAATTTTATCTGCTCGCCGCACATCGGCGCCTCCACTACGGAAGCGCAGGAAAATGTGGCGATCGGCATTGCCGAGCAGATCGTGGAATACTTCACCAAAGGGATTGCCCGGGGGGCGGTCAATATTCCCTCGGTCTCACCGGAGCTCTTACCGAAACTCCAGCCGTATCTTTCGCTTGGGGAGCGTGTCGGCCTCTTGCAGGCGCAATTGTTGGAAGGCGGGCTGGAGCGGTTGACCGTCGAGTATAGCGGAGAAGTGGCGGGTTTGAACGTGGCGCCATTGACGATCGCGGTTCTGAAGGGACTCCTGACCCCCATTCTTGAAGACCCGGTCAACTATGTGAATGCGCCGGTCGTCGCCAAGGAACGTGGCATCGAAGTCAAAGAGGTGAAGATCAGCGATGCCGGAGACTTTGCCAGTGTGATCCGTGTGCGGGTTGAGGCCGGGAAGAAATCTCATCAAGTCGCCGGGACCCTCTACCATCGCAAGGACCCGCGGATCATTGAGATCGATCAGTTCAAGGTGGAAGTGGTGCCGGACAACCATCTCCTGCTGATCCAGAACGAGGATCGTCCGGGGGTGATCGGCACGGTGGGGCATATCCTTGGCGATCACAACATCAATATTGCGCGCATGCAGTGTTCACGGGAAGAGCGTGGCGGCAAAGCCCTGCAAATTTTCGGGCTCGATGCGCCGCTTCCTAAGTCAGTCCTCGATCAGATTACGAACAGCAAGCACATCCTTTCCGTGAAGGTCGCCGACCTGTCGAAAGGGTTGTAGATTGCCCGGCAGTCGACCATGGGCGCTCTTTCGTTGAAGGCTTCCTCTTCCTCCTCGCCTCTGGTGGCAGGTCGGGAACGGTCGCTCATTCCCGTTGGAATGAGCACCATTCTTCCTGACGCCGCTCGACGTATCCGACAGCTCGAGCAGACGCTGCTGGCCGTGCTCGCTCGCGCGGGTTACGAAGAAATCATCCTGCCGATGTTCGAGTATCTGGACGTCCTCGCGCCAGGCCTGGAGTCCGAACTTATCGAGAAATGTTATCAGCTGGTCGATCGGACGACGGGCCGGTTGATGCTGCTGCGTCCGGATGCCACGGCACAGATTGCCAGAACGGTCGCCATGGGTATGATGGGCGAGCGGCTTCCGCTGCGGTTGTGTTATCGCACCTCTGTGTTCCGGTATGAGCGTGAGCATGCGGGCCGCGACCGCGAGATTTTTCAAGTCGGAGCGGAACTCATCGGCGTGGACGGGGTTACGGGAGATGCCGAGGTGTTGACGCTCCTACTGGAATGTTTGGCACAGGTCGGGTTGTCTTCATTCAAGGTTGCTGTCGGCCACGTCGGATTTTTTACGGCCCTGCTGGTCAAGGCCGGCTTATCGCAGGACGGCCAGAAGCGTGTGGAGCAGGCTGCCGCGCGGAAAGACATGCCGCTGCTTGAGGAACTGCTGACGCGGGAGGGCGTGTCCCGATCGACGGGGCGGGTCATTCTTGAAGCGCTGGAACTGTGCGGTGGGCCTGAGGTCTTGGTGCGCGGGAGAAAGTTGGTGGGGCGCGACCGGACCCTCTTGAGACCACTCGATCGCCTTGCGCAGGTCTATGAGCGATTGGTGTTGCCCGGGCAGCAGGCGGTGTTGCTCGATTTGGGCGAGTTCCGCGGGTTTGAATATTATGACGGGATAGTCTTCGACGTCTTTGCACCGGGTATCGGGGCGGAGCTGGGAGGCGGGGGCCGATACGACCATTTGATGGGCCGGTTCGGTCGGACCGCGGCTTCTACCGGGTTTGGTCTCGATGTCGATCGTCTGTTTCGAGCCCTCGATGCTTCCGGTGTGGTGACGCCGCCTCACTCCGGTCCCTCTACAACCGCTGGCTCCAAGCCGGTTGCGGCAGAACTGCGACGGCGCAGGAGCCGGGTATGAAGCCGCTCTCCGCGGTTGATCTCACCTCCCCCAAATTGCCGCCACAGAACGTCGAGGCCGAACAGTCGGTGCTCGGCGCGATCTTGTTGGATAACACGGCGATGGCCAAGGTGATGGAGCTGCTGACGGACGAGGAGTTTTACCGGACTGCGCATCGCAAGATTTATCAGGCCATGCTGGAGCTGTCCGATCGCGGCGAAGTCATCGATCAGATTACGCTCACGGAATGCTTGAAGGCGCGCTCTGAGCTCGAAGCGGTCGGAGGATCCGCCTATCTAGCCGAGCTCGTTCAGGTGGTGCCGACGGCGGCCAATGTCCGCTATCACAGCAAGATCGTTCGGGACAAAGCGCTGTTGCGAGGGCTCATTCAGACCTCGACAGAGGTCGTGACGCGCGGGTATGACGGGACGGTGGCAGTCGATGAGCTGTTGGATTTTGCCGAGCGTTCGGTCTTCAGCCTTGCTCAGGGAAAGCTGGATCGTTCCTTTACTCCGGTCAATCAGATCATCAAAGAGAGTCTCGATGTCGTCGACAAGCTGTCCAAGCGCAAGGAACGTGTCACGGGCGTACCGACCGGCTTTATCGATCTGGATGACCTGACCGCCGGATTACAGCCTTCGGACTTGATCGTCATTGCCGGCCGTCCGAGTATGGGCAAGACCAGTCTGGCGCTTGGGATGGCGCAGCATGCCGCGCTGCATGCCGGCACCGTCGTCGGCATTTTCAGCCTCGAAATGTCGAAGCCGCAACTCGTGCTCCGCATGTTGAGTTCCGAGGCCCGCGTCGATTCGCATGCGCTCCGGACCGGTCGGTTGCAAAAGGAAGACTGGTGGCGCCTTGCGGAAGCGGCCGGGAAGCTGGAGCAGGCGCCGATCTATATCGACGACTCCGGCGCCGTGACGGTGCAGCAGATGCGCGGGAAAGCGAGGCGGCTCAAGGCTGAGCGTGGCCTCGATCTGTTGATTGTCGACTATCTCCAGCTCATGCAAGGGAAGAGCGACTCCGAGTCACGGCAGCAGGAAATTTCCGACATTTCCCGTTCCTTAAAAACCCTGGCGAAAGAGCTGAACGTGCCGGTCATCGCGCTTTCACAGTTGAGTCGCGCAGTGGAAGCCCGGAAGCCGCCGGTTCCCATGTTGGCCGACTTGCGGGAAAGCGGTGCGATCGAGCAGGACGCCGATGTCGTGATGTTTATCTATCGTGAAGAAGTCTACGAACCGGCGACGGAGAGAAAAGGCATCGCCGAAATTCTGGTCAGTAAGCATCGTAACGGACCGATCGGGAAACGGGACTTATTCTTTCACGACCGGTTTGCCAAGTTCGAGAATCTCGAGAGTCGCGAGGTCGTTTGACGCGTTCTTTCTCGGGCCGGTATAATTCCCGTCAGTCACTGTCCTTCGAATATTCCCCCTGCAAGTTGAGCGGATGATTGTGCAACGATTGTGTGAAGAGTGCCCGCAGCCACCCGCCCGAAGGGGTTCTGCGAATGTCAGAACGGTAGCTCTTCTACTTGCGGCTATGGCCTGTGTCACCGCCGCCTGCCAGAGCACGCCGCCTGCCCGTCCCGCTCCTGCTGCGGTCCCATCCGCCGTGCCGGTGGCTCCTCGTGCCATGCCCTCATCCTCAGATTCCCGCGCGTCCTATCACTTTCTCCTCGGGTACCAGGCCGAGTTGGATCAGGAAACGGAACTGGCGATCAAGGAATATCAACTCGCGCTGCAAACAGATCCCGCCTCCAATTATCTCAAAGCCAGGCTGGCCGTGCTCTACTTCACCGCGGGGGATGTGCCGTCGGCGGTACGCTTTGCGGATGAAGTGGCCGACGTGCCGGGGCTGGATGCGCAGATGCTGGGGCAAATCGGCGGCATGTATGCGGCAGCAGGAAAGCCCGACAAGGCGTTGAGATTGTTCAATCGTGCCATTGAGCAGGAACCTCAGCGTAGCGAGCATTTCTTTGCCAAGGGGCTGTTGCAAGCCAATCAGAAACAATATGTTGAAGCCGAAGACACGATTCGCGCTGGAATCAAGATCAGCCCGGACTCGGCAGTCGGGTACTACTATTTAGGTCGGATCGGGGTCGAAGCCAGAGATTTTGACAAGGCGACGACTCACTTCGAGCAGGCGGTGGCACTGAATCCAGCCTTCGAGCCCGCTTATGTGGCCCTAGGGTCTGTCTATGAAGCCAAGCAGGATCGGGACAAGGCGATCGGGATCTATCGTCGCTACCTGCAGGGTGTGAATCCGAAAAATCGTGACATCCGGCATCATCTTATTCGTCTGCAGGTGTCGGCGAAGCAGTACGACGAAGCCCTGCGTGAATTGCAGGAAATGTTATCTGAAGATCCGTCAGACCTCGATGCTCAGCTTCGGATGGGGCTTGTTTATGGGGAGCAGAAAGACTACCCCAAAGCCATTCAGCAGTTGAAACAAATCCTCACGGTGCGCCCGACGGAACTGAAAGTCCGTGACTACCTGGGGTATTTGTACGAAGAGACCAAGGATTACGCCAATGCGATGGAGGCCTATCGTTACAATCTGACGCTGGAGCCTTCGTATTTCGAGGGACATCTGCATTTGGGTGTCCTGCAGTACCGGACCAAGCAGTATGCCGAATCCATTCAGCACCTTCGCGAAGCCAGCCGGTTGAATCCCAAGCAGCCGGAGGCCCATATCGTCCTGGGGTTGTCGCACTTTCAAGTCGAACAGTACGAGCCTTCCCTCCAGGCGTTTCAGGAAGGGATTCGGCACAATCCGGACAATGCGGACCTGCATTTTAATGCGGGAACTGCGTATGACAAGCTGAATCGATTCGACGATGTGGTGAAGTCGATGCAGACGACGCTCGCCTTGGATCCGCACCACGCCGATGCTATGAACTACCTAGGGTATAGCTATGCAGAACGCGGCGTGAAGATCGAAGAGGCGATTGCGCTGACCAAGCAGGCCGTCGCACTTCGACCGACCAACGGGTATTACGTCGATAGTCTGGCCTGGGCGTTCTTCAAGAAGGGCCTGCTGGCTGAAGCGCTGGCGGAGATGAAGCGGGCGGTCGCACTGGTTGGCGACGATCCCGTGATTTATGAACATCTCGGCGAAATCTACTTAAAGCAGCAACATCTCTCGGATGGTCGGGAAGCGCTCCTGCATTCGCTGGAACTGGATCCTTCCAATGACAAGCTGATGCAGCGATTCCGTGAACTGGGCTTGGGCGATCCAGCCAAAGAAGAACGTATTCGCCAGGCGCTTCGGCGCGTCTCAGATCGCAAGGGTGCCACTCCGGCTCCCGCTCAGCAGTAATCCCTCCATCTTTTTCGCTCCATCGGGCATCCGCGAACCGGGCTGCATCGCCTGCGGCCTTTCCACACCCCGAACAGATCTTCTCCGTCGGGTTTCACTTTACCAGCCCAGAATCGTTGGGACCGGCTGTCCCCGTTCCCTAAGAGTGGGAGCCGTGACTGTTCGATTCCGTCAATTTTTGGCACTTTCTCCTATGAATTCAGGTCCGCGGGGGACTGTCGGACGGCAATCGCTGTGAAATCGGAGAGAAAAGATCAATGTTGACGTGATCTTATCAATCTTCCCGGCACTCGGCGGTTTCGTGGCATAAGGCCTGCTTATGGAAGGCCTGGCTGCAGGGCGCGTGTGGCAAGGGAGCATATGAATGGGTGTCCTCAAGATCTGTGATTGCACCTCATGGTGACTACATCGAAGCAACAAGGGTTCACGCTGATCGAATTGATGGTCGTGGTGGTGATTGTGGGAATTCTCGCTGCCTTTGCCATACCCAACTTTCTTCGATACCGGGCGCAGGCGATGCAGGCTGAGGCACGATCGAATTTGGCGGGTATCTTCGTGGCCGAGACCTCGTTCTTCAGTGAGCGGAAAGAATATGGGAATTTTACAGATGTGGGCTTTGCCATCGCCGAAGGCGGGACGAACCGCTACACCTATCGATCCGGCCTGGGAATTGGATCCGGGATGGGACCGAACGGGGGCAATCTCTGCGGGTCATCCGGTAGCTGTGACACGATTCAGACGGCGTCTCCGATGGCGGGGGCAATGACTTATACGGGAGCGGTTGGTAGCGCGACGACATCAGCCTCTGGATTTACGGCCACAGCCGCGGCGGATCTTGATGGAGATGCTACGCATGACGGCTGGTATGTGAACGATGCGAAGCAGGGATTGAATGGGGCGGAGCCCAATGATGTGTCGAGTTAGTGAGAGCGCAAAACTTGTCAAAAGATGACGGAAAATGGAATGGGGTTCAAGCGGCGGGACCAGAAGTTGAGGGCATAATGGATCTAAGTAACTGGAAAATAGAAGAAATGACAAGGAACTACAGGAAGGAGGCGTTGGGCATAGAATCTGCTATTCCCAAGATCTGCTAGGCTTGAAAAAAGCTGTGTCGTACGAAGAGGCAAGAGAGAAGAACGTGTCGGATGAAGTGGCAACAATAGGAAAGGGAGGAAGTATGTTGAAGCAAATCAAGGGGCAAAAAGGTTTTACGTTGATCGAGTTGATGATCGTTGTGGCGATCATCGGTATCTTGGCGGCGATCGCCATTCCGAACTTCTTGCGCTACCAGGCCAAGTCCAGACAGTCGGAAGCCAAGACCAACCTGGGCGCGATCTTCGTGGCGGAGACGGCTTATCTCAGCGAAAATTCACGGTATGGAAGCTTCTCTGAGATCGGCTATGCCCTTGCCGGATCGACCAACCGATACACCTACCGAAGTCCGTTGGCCGGTGGTAATGCGGCGTCCGGAGGCAATGCGTTCCCGGCCGCCAACTATGACCAGATTCCGTGCGGTGCTCCTGCGGGGTGTACAGTTCAGACTGACGCAGCTCCAGCAGTGCCGTCAAACGCCAGCACGACGGCGGGTGCGGTCGGCTTCACCGCGTCAGCGGTGGCCAGCATCGACAATGACGCGACCATTGACGGGTGGTCGGTCAATGACGTCAAGGGTGGTTTGACTCAGGCGGTTCCTGACGACGTGATCAGCTAACGATCAGTCGGAGGGTGTTTCAGAGACGGGGGAGGAACCACGTTCCTCCCCCGTTTTCATTCCGGCTGACCTATCGACCAATTCCTCGATCAATTCGCCGACAGGCGTTCTTCCCGTTACGGCCTGCCGCGCCACAGTATTCAAATTCACTTTGCCAAATTGGGCTTGTCTGATAAAGCAGGAGATATCCGCTTCGGCAAGTGACCAAGACATAGCTATGAACATTCTGTCTCCCATTTCGCTGCTGCTGGTCAGCGCACTCGTGATCTTCTCGCCCCTGCAGGAGGGCGGCACGACTCATCCCGCGCAAATGATCATCAGGCTGTTGATTGTGACGTGGCTGGGAATCGTGCTGGCGGCCGGCATTCGAGCAGGGCGGCTCGCCATTCCTGTGCTGACGATGAGGTACGTCGTGCTGGCGTTTGTCGGACTGGCTCTAGCGGCGACCATCCTTTCGCCCTACCCTCATCCGAGCCGGCAATGGCTGATCATGATCGCAGGGTACGCGACGTTATTCTATTTACTTGTCTCCTTCGTGGACCGGTGGGAGCATATTCGTATGCTGACTCTTGTGATCGTGCTGATGGGCGTGGGCGAAGCAGGCTGGGCCATCATGCAAGGGTTGGCATGGAATGTTGTGAGACCTGCCGGCACCTTCTTCAACCCCAATTTTCTCGCCGGATATCTCACGGTAACCTGGACGATTCTGGTGAGCGGCGCCATCTATGGCTATCGACAGATCCCGGCCTTTTCACGACCGTGGATGTCGCCCGTCCTGTGGTGGCTTGGGTTTGTCACGGCATTGGGCATGCTGTTCTTGGCGGTGTTGTTCACCCAGTCTCGCGGGGGCATGATCGTATGTCTGGTCGGGACGGGCTTTGTGCTGACAGCCCGGTACGGTTGGAAATTAGCCGGCAGCTGCGTGGCAGCCGTAGTGTTGCTCGGGCTCTTTGTCCCCACGCCGATCCGTGATCGAGTGTTGACGGAGCATCAACAGAATCCTGTTTCTTATGCCCGTTGGCAGATGTGGCAGGGCGCGGTCGCACAGATGGTTGACCATCCGTTTGGGATCGGGTTGGGACTCTATCAATACACCTATCCTCTCTATGCGTTTCCGATTGATGGTGAAATTTCCCGGTTTGGAAAAGTAGCACAGACCCCGCACAACGATTATCTCCAAATGGGCGTCGAGATGGGGCCTGGAGCGATCCTTGTATTCGGGATCGGGGTTGTACTGCTGATCCGCGAACTGAGACAGGTACTTCAGTCGCGACTGCGGCGGTGGCAGCGAAGTCTCATTGTGGGCATAGGCGGTGGCGTGATGGCGCTCCTGACGCACGCCGCGTTGGATTCGAGTTTGCGCGAGTCGGCCCTCGCGATCATGTTGGCGCTCTGTAGTGCAATGATTGTGTCGGCTGCCCGGCTCACCCGCAGGGGGGCCGATGCGGTCTATGTCATTCCGATTCATTCACGGTGGACCTGGGGAATCGGTGTGGCATGCCTGGTATTGGTGGTCGGTGTGGAGGTGACTCGACTGGGGGTGGCCTGGATGAAGTTTGATGCGGCATCTCGTCGAGCCATAGCTGGAGACACCGATGCGGCCATCGAAGGATTGAAAGCGGCAGTCTCATTGGATCCAGGCAAGGCGCTGTACCATCACGGCCTGGGATCAGTCTATGCGAGGGCCTTCGAAGCGTCCCGCGACAAGCAGGCGTTCCAACTGGCCTATGCGGAGTTTAAGCAGGCGATTGAACTGAATCCGCTCGATAGCAGACTGCTTGGCTTACTGGGGCAACTGTATCTATCGGCGGCGAGAGTCTCACTTTCTCCCGCGTCGCTCGACGACCAACAAAAAGTCTGGTTGCATGCTGCCGTTCAAGTCTATGAACGAGCTATCCAACTCTCGCCATTCTCCGCCATGTATCGATACGAACAGGCCCGGCTTTACTGGATGCTCGGAGAGCGGAGCGACGCTGAGCGTCGAGGAAAAGAGGCAGAAAATCTGGAACCGAATTTTCTGCCTGCCCGCGCGTTATTGGCCCGTTTGTGGATTGAGGTGGGACAGGTCGATCAGGCAAGGGGGCAGGTCCGGGAAATTCTCGCGCGGCAGGCTCGCTATAAAGAGCGAAGCATGAATAGTCTTGATCATGCGTTTATGAATGTCGATGTCGGCCCTCTTCTTGTCGCAGTCGGAGAAACGGCGGTCGCGGGATGAATCTCTTTCAATCCGTATCAAGCCTGAAGCAGGGACTTGCTCAGGTGCTCTTTGGGCTGATGCTCCTTGCAGGTTCCTCGGTGCTGCTCCATCTCCTGGATGGTCAACGGACTGCGGTTGCGCGAGCCGAGCAGTTGGCTTATCTCCCGAAGGGGGACTATCTGAAATTGGCCGTGCTTGGATATCGGCAGGTCGTGGCAGACCTGATCTGGCTGCAGGCGGTTCAGCATATCGGTGCAAAGCGTGATACACAGCGTGGATACAGCTGGACCTATCATGCCGTGGATGTCCTGACGGACCTGGATCCCACGTTCGTTCCGCCGTACCAGGCTACCGGTCTTTTTCTCGGAGTGTTAGCCGGTCGTCAGGAAGAAGGCCTGGCAATCCTGAACAAGGGAAGTCGCCACAATCCATTGATTTGGCAACTGCCGTTCCTGGCCGGCTATATCTCCTATTACGAGCGTTGTGATGCGGCTGCGGCGGGGGAGTATTTTCGAGTGGCGGCGCAGGTTCCCGGCGCCCCTGCCTACCTGCCTCAATTGGCCGCCCGCATGACGGTGGAAAGTGGAGATTCCACGGCGGCGCTCGAATTCCTGGACCGTTTTTCACGCAGCGTCACGGATGAACGGCTTCGCGAGTCCTTGTTGCGACGAATGAAAGAAATCGTTCAGGAGCAGGATCTTCGTTTCCTCGAGGCAAGCATCAGACGTTACCGGGCTAGGTATGGACAGGGGCCGGCTAAGCTTGAGGATCTGATGTTGCATGGCATCATTTCACAGCTACCGGAAGATCCGTTAGGCGGGCATTACGAGATCGACTTTCTGCGTGGGACGGTCAGTGCGTCATCAAAGCGGGAACGGCTTCGTATTCACGAGAAAGTGGCGTGTCAGGTGGGAGCCGGAGCAAAGACCTGGGCGGGGACGAGTTCAGTCGACACGCAATGACCCGCAGGACAGTGAGGATGGAGGAGTGTCGTGGACGATATCGTCACAGAAAATCTGACCAAATCGTACGCATCGGGTTGGCCAGGTCGACCGCCGTTCGTCGCGTTGGATGGCCTCTCCCTGCGCGTCGGCCGCGGAGAAATATTCGGATTTCTTGGCCCGAACGGGGCTGGAAAAACCACCACCTTGAAGATTTTATTAGGGCTTGTCCGAGCTACGAGCGGGAAAGCCTTTTTGTTGGGACAACCGGCTGGTGATGTGGCAACACGAGGCCGTATCGGCTTCCTGCCGGAGTCGCCCTACTTTTACGACTATCTGACTGCCGAAGAGTTTCTCGGGTTCTACGGGCAGTTGGCCGGCCTGGATCGCGCGGCGATCAGTCAGCGGGTGACGGATCTGTTGAAACTCGTCGGGCTTGTGGATGCACGCACCAGGCAATTGCGGAAATTCTCCAAGGGCATGCTGCAACGGATCGGACTGGCCCAGGCGCTGATTCACGACCCTGAACTGATCATCCTTGACGAGCCAATGACCGGTTTGGATCCGATCGGGAGAAAACAGGTCCGTGATCTGATTTTAAGTCTTCGGGATCAGGGCAAGACGGTCTTTTTCAGCACGCACATTCTGCATGACGTCGAGATGATCTGCGATCGTGTCGGGATCGTGCTGAAAGGGCGTCTCTTCGCCAGCGGGCGGGTCGACGAACTGGTACGACAGGACCATACCCACTCCGTCGAGATCGTCTGTCAGCAGGTCAAGACAGAGGGCAATACGCTCATCCACTCGCTCGCCGCGCGGGTGCTTCAACAGGGAAAGCAATGCCTCATTGTATTGCCAAATCCTGATGCGGTGGACGCAATCGTGGGAGAGATTCGTCGCCAGGGAGGACGGCTGCTCTCCGTGACTCCTCATAAGGCGTCGCTGGAGGATCTGTTTTTTCAAGAGGCCGCGCGGGCATTGCCGCATATGACCAGTGGGAGGGCGTCCTGATATGGGTGCGATCGGGGTCATTGCCTTGAATGCGTTCCGTGAGAGCCTACGGGACAAGATTTTGTACAACCTCGTTCTGTTCGCGGGGTTGCTGATCGGGTTGTCGGTGCTGCTGGCAGACCTTTCCATTACGGAACATCACAAAGTAATTACCGACATGGGCCTGGCAGCGATCAACCTGATCGGTGTCATCATCGCCATTTTCGTCGGCATCAGTTTGGTCAATAAGGAAATCGAACGGCGCACGATCTACACGATCATGGCCCGGCCGATCAGCCGAACGTTTTTTATTCTAGGGAAGTATCTCGGTCTGGCCCTGACGCTGTTCGTCAATATGGCCATTATGATGGCCGTATTTCTCGCCACCCTCTGGCTCTATCACGTCCCCATCGAGCGGTCGCTGTTTCAAGCGGTGGAACTGATTTTTGTAGAGATTCTTGTTGTCACGGCCATCGCCCTCTTTTTTTCGACATTCACCTCCACAACATTGAGCGCCATCTTTACCCTGGGGCTCTATGTCATCGGGCATCTGACGGCGGACTTGAGGAGTGTGGTGGCGAATAGTGAGAGCGGAGGAGTGAAGACCGTCGTGGACCTGTTGTATTACCTCTGTCCGAACCTGGAGATGCTCAATATCAAGGGACAGGCTGCCGTGGGGATTCTCGTGGCACCGGAATATCTATTGCTCTCGTCGCTATACGGAGTGATGTACGCCGGTGTGCTGCTTACCAGTGCATGCCTGGTGTTCCAAAAACGGGATTTCTGAGCCGAGAGAATTCTCTTCCTGATGGAAGGTCAATCGTTCAGAGCCGGCTGTCAAATTGGATGTAATTGCGCGGCCGGTAGGAATTGAAGAAAGTCTTATGCAGGCACCATCTGTCCCATTAACGCACGAGACTAAAACGCGCGATGTGTATTGGGAGCACCTATGGGATCTTGTAGTGATCCTGACCCAGAAGGAAATTAAAGCCCGCTACAAAAATAGCGCACTGGGATATGTGTGGTCTGTTGCCAACCCTCTGCTGTTTGCGGTCATTTATTACATCGTGTTTGGGCAGATCATGAAGGTCCCCATCGAGAATTATTCACTGTTTTTGATGGCGGCGCTCTTGCCTTGGCATTGGTTGGCCAACTCCGTCATTGCCGCACCCAACGTGTTTCTTGCCAACGCGACTCTGATTAAAAAAGTGCGTTTCCCTCGGAATGTCCTGGTCGTATCCTATGTACTGAATGAGGGCATTCACTTCGTCTTATCAATCCCGGTCATTGCTGGTTTCCTGCTGGTGAATCACATGACCCCCACGATGACCTGGCTGACCGGCATTCCGGTTCTGCTCGTAGCACAATTCCTGATCGTGTATGGCATTGCGATCACGTTGGCGTCTCTAAACCTCTTTTTCAGAGATTTGGAGCGACTGACAGCACTTTTTGTAACGGTGTTGTTCTTTTTAACTCCGATTACCTATTCGAGTGCGATGGTGCCAGACTCATATCGCACACTCCTGTATGCCAACCCGGTTGCTCCGTTGATAGAGAGTTGGCGTGAACTATTTATGCACGGACAGCTGAGTTGGCTGGTGGTTGGTACCTGCTATCTCAGTGCGTTTGGCACACTTCTAGTCGGCAGCCTTGTGTATTGGCGAATGTCGTCCAAGTTTGCCGAGGTGGTATGACCGCGATCTGTTTTGACCACGTGTCCAAGTGGTACCCGAGGTACCAATCCTTATCCTATGGAATCAAATCCTCTTTGTTGCATTTGTCTGAGACGTTTCGTTCTCTAAAGCGTGAGCGAGTCAGGGTTCTGGAAGATGTGTCGTTCCGAATCGGAAAGGGAGAAACTGTCGGTCTCATCGGTCCTAATGGCGCAGGCAAGAGCACAAGCCTGGCTTTGATGGCCGGTGTCGTGGAGGCCGAGACAGGGAACGTCGCTGTCGCCGGCCGTGTCTCCCCCTTGCTTGAACTCGGAGCTGGTTTTCATTTTGATTTGACGGGGGCCGAGAACATTGTCCTGCATGGCGTGCTTCTTGGCCTGACGCGCCGAGAAGTCTCCTCGAAAATGAAGGCAATCATCGACTTCAGTGAACTGGAGGCCTGTATCCATCATCCGTTGCGTACGTATTCCAGCGGAATGATTGCGCGGCTCGCATTTGCCATCGCCTCCCATCTTGACCCCGAGATTCTCCTGATTGATGAGATCCTGTCGGTGGGTGACTTGGCATTTCAACTCAAATGCAACGCGAAGATCGATGAGTTTAAACGACAGCAAGTCACCATGGTGCTTGTTTCGCACGCAATGGATCATGTGCAAAGACTTTGTGATCGAGTCATTTGGTTAGAGAAGGGGCGAATAGTGGGCGAGGGGGCACCTAGCCTGATTGTGGCTGAGTATGAAAAGTCGGCGCAGTTGAGGCATGTTGAGATTCGCCCCTCTGCTGCCTGAGTGGTATCTCGCCGGCGACGACGAGGGCATGTTCACAAGAGCGGTAGAACCGCCTGTCCCTATGTGGCACGAAGGGACGTAACTCAAGCAATTGCAGAGCCGACGATAGAGGGAAAATGGCTTCAATACCGCGTATCGATCAAAACAAGATTGCCGACGTTTCTGAAGATCGCCTCTCCCACCCATACACCTGCGAGTACTACAAGTCCAGTCTTGGGCCTGTCCCGTATAGCCGCTATGAAGGGAAATGGCTGCAATTTTTTGGTTTGGTTGCGGATCATATCGTTAAGCAAATTAGACCTCGGAAAGTCTTGGACGCCGGGTGCGCGAAAGGGTTTCTGGTTGAGGCGCTTCGAGATCGAGGGGTTGAGGCGTACGGAATTGATCTATCCGAGTATGCGATTAGTGAAGTGCGACGGGATATCAGACCCTATTGCCGAGTGGCTTCGTTAGTTGATCCGATTCATGAGCGGTTTGACCTTATCGTGTGCATTGAAGTCCTCGAACATATTCCGGAAGAGATCGCTCCGCGAGTCATTGCGAACCTCTGTCGAAGCACAGACGATATCCTGTTCTCCTCGACTCCCGATGACTTTGCCGAACCCACGCATGTGAATGTGCGGCTGCGATCCTATTGGAATGCCCTATTTTCAGAGCAAGGGTTCGATTTAGACGTTGAGTTCGATGCGTCCCGTATCGCCCCGCATGCGATGCGATTTGTCAAAAGACCCGTGCGCTGTTGCGTGATCGATGCGTTGCTGAAACAACGCGAGCAATTACGGCACACATTCGAGCGCACCGATGAAGAGCAGCGGAAATTGATTCAGGAGTTGGAACGCCGTTTGGAAAAAATCGAACAATCGGTCGGCTGGAAGGCAGTTATTCTTTTAAAACGGCTTCGTGAGAGAGTGTGCCCTCTTCATAGCGGGAGGCAATCGGTCTATTTGGCGCTCCGATCGACGCTCCTCACACTCATGAACGGGGAGTGGCGTTCGCTTCTGAATGGTTCGCCTCAAGCCGGTCAGTCCTCAACCATCGAGTCTAATGCGGCAGCCGCAAAACCGGCGCCAATTCCAATCTCGCCAGAATCCGCCTTGGCCCACTCGCTACTGGATGGATTGAAAGGTCTCGAGATTGGGCCGGCGACTCACAATCCGTTCGGACTGAATACTCGGAATGTTGAATTGCCTGCGGCGCATGAATTCTATGCTGAGGAACAGCGGCGCCTTTCCGGTCTCGAACCACCACGGGTCGATCTGTGGGCTGCCGCCGACAATATCCCCGTCCCAAATCAGAGTGAAGGATTTATTCTCACCAGCCATATTCTCGAGCATTTGCCCAACGTCGTTGGGGCATTGATGGAATGGGACCGCATCGTCATCGATGGCGGATATGTGTTCATGATCGTTCCTCACAAGTGGGCATTTGCGCCTGATGCGAGCCGAGAACTGACTTCCTTCGAGCATTTTATCGACGACTATGTTCAGAAAGCCTCGCTTGAGAGTCATTCGCTTGAAGGGGTGCCGGGCGGGAAAATGGGACACTATCACACATTTACACCTGACTCGGTATTACAAGTCGTTGAGTGGATGTGCCGCAACAAACTCTGCGATTGGACGCTTGTCGCGCGTGAGGATATCGATACCAAAGTGGGAAACGGATTTACCCTGGCGTTTATGGTACGCCACCAAGACCGAGTGGGTTTCCGTGACGGAGAGGCGTTATCGTGAGTAAGGTGCTCCTCATCAGCAATGATGTCATCGGCATGCAGATGGCTGGACCCGGTATTCGGACCTGGGAGCTCGCAAAGCTGCTTGCGACTGAGCACACGGTGACGTTATTAACTCCAACCCGAACCGATCTTCAACATCCGAGAATATCCACGCAGGTGTCGACGCAGGATTGCGTGCGAGCCTGTGCCGACATGCATGACGTCGTGATTGGCCAAGGACAAATACTCAGTCGATATCCATTCTTGCTGGGCCATTCGATTGTAAAAGTCGTCGATTTATACGATCCGTCGCCGGTCGGATACTTAGAGACAACTCAGCCTCATACGATCAAGGGTCAGCTGGAAAGTCACCATGCGTTGGTCCGGGAGCATTACAATTATTTGCGTGCCGGTGATGTCTTTCTCTGCGCAAGCGAGAGGCAATGGGATTTTTGGGCCGGCATGCTGATGGCGGCCGGAAGAATTAATCCAGTCGTCTATCGAAGCGATCGGATGCTTCGTAGCCTGTTGATAGTGGCGCCTTTCGGTGTTCCTGCTCGGGCTCCTGGGCATCGGCGGCGAGTTCTAAAAGGTGTGTGGCCGGGAATCGATCCTGATGATGTCGTCCTGTTGTGGGGAGGAGGACTCTGGGAATGGTTTGATCCCATGATGGCAGTGGAGGCGATGAGCATCGTCGGTCGCCGGCGAACCGACATCAAGCTGTTCTTTATGGGAGTCAAGCGACCGAATGCCAGCGTGACGACCTCTCATACTGCCGATCAAACCATCGCGTTAGCCGAACAGTTAGGCGTTGCGAATCGTCTGGTGTTTTTCAACGATTGGGTGGCATACGAGGATAGGGAAAATTTTCTGCTGGAAGCCGATCTGGGATTGAATATCCATCGGGACAACCTGGAGACTCGATTTTCGTTTCGGACACGCATGATGGATTACTTCTGGGCAGGACTTCCCATCATTACTACAGAAGGCGATCCGCTGAGTGACCTGGTGAAGCAAAACCAGCTTGGGTTGACCGTGCCTTGCGGAGATGCCGAGGCGCTTGCTCATGCGATTCTGCGCGCAGCAGATGACCAGGCAACCAGGCAAACGTGGAAACTCAATTGCCTCGCGACAGCGAAAGAGTTTTCTTGGGACCGCGTATTTGAACCCGTCGTCGCCTGGTGTCGTTCACCGATCCAGGCACGAGATAAAGAATACACGGACGTATGGAATTCCTGTGTGGGCGACTCCGGAAGCTGGCCGAAGCATGCGTGGGAGTATTACCTGCAACGAGCCCTTCATCATTACCGTGTGACTGGAATGAGAGGTCTCGCGACTCGTGTCATTTCATGGTCGTGTGGAAGATGACGGACGCGGTCATGAGTGGCGTTTGCCAATGTCTCGATGGCAGGCCTCAAGGTGCAAGATGTTTCCGCCATGAGATAGCCTGGCCCTAACTGTCCCGTCCTCCAGGTAGCGGGTTTTCACCCCTAGCGAGTCTTCCCCTCCCCCCGTCAAAAACAACGAAAAACCTATCCTTGCAAGAGAACTCCGGTACTATTTGAGCAGTCGGTTGTGCGTGCGCAACCGGCGGATATTTCAACACAACAGGGCAGAAACACGTGCAATGACGGTCACGTATTTCTCGAAAAGCTCCATCATCGGCCCCAGCAGTCGCTACCGCGTCTTTCAATTCCTGCCTCATTTCCAAGCGGCAGGGATCGACTGTCACGTGGATGCCCTGTTTGGAGAGACCTACTTCTCGATTCTTAAAGTGCGATCGTGCGCGCTGCGGACCCTGCTGAAGATTCCCTATGCGCTCGTATGTTTTCTTCAACGACTTTGGACGTTGTTGACCCTGGGCAGGCGGGACTTGATCGTGATCGAGGGGCAGCTCTTTCCTTATGCGCCTCCTCTCGCTGAACGGCTGCTGCGCTGGTGCCGATATCGAGTGGCGATCGAAATGGATGATGCGATTTATCTGACGCCCGGGCATGAGCAGAAGTTGCCCGCGCTGCTCTCAATGGCCACAGGCGCCATCGTCGGGAATGCCCGGCTGGCCGCCTATGCGACGCAGTTTTCGTCGCGAGTCTGTGTCGTTCCCACAGTCGTCGATACCGAACGATTCAAGCCGGATTCGACAAGATCCATCGGTTCATCTGCACAGAACTCCGAGGCCATCACGATCGTGTGGATAGGCCTGGCATATAACCTGAAATATCTGGATGTGCTGGCGCCGGCCCTCCGCGCGTTGCAACCAACGTTTCACCTGACACTCCGTGTGGTCTGTTCACAGCCGCCGTACATGCCGGGTGTCGAGATTGATTTCAGGTCTTGGGATTTTCAGCGGGAGGTGGCAGATCTGCAAGATGCCACGATCGGCGTGATGCCGCTTGAGGACACCGAGTGGGCCCGGGGCAAGTGCGGCTTGAAGCTCCTACAGTACCTTGCGGTGGGGGTGCCCGCGGTGGCCTCACCCGTCGGAGTGAATCGCGACATCATTGTGAACGGAGAGAACGGGTTTCTTGCCTCCACCGAGCAAGACTGGTATGAGCGCCTCGACGCACTCTGCCGGCAACCGCAGTTGCGCGCTCGAATGGGGCAGGCCGGACGTCGGACCGTGGAGGAGCGGTACTCCCTCGCGGTGTGGGGGCCCCGGCTTGCCGAGGTGTACCGGACATTGGCAGAGAATGAGCATTTGAATGTGGTGCCCCAGGCAGTTTACAGCCCTGTGCCCGGCCACGATCGCTCGACAGGAACTCGATGATTCTGCTCACGCTGACATTTGTGGTCGCGATGCTCCTCTCGATCTACGGCGTGCCGATCGCGCGTCTCGCGGCCCTGAAATTCGGAATCGTCGACAACCCGGACGGCCGGCTGAAGCATCAGCGCGAGCCGGTTCCTTATCTGGGTGGGCTGGCCATCTATCTCGCGTTTCTCGTGAGCCTGGCCTTTACCTTCGAGTTCAGGCAGGACGTGCTCGGTATCGTGCTCTCCGGGACGCTGATCGTCATGCTGGGGCTGATCGACGATTTCGGGGTGCTGTCGCCGGGAACCAAACTCGCGGGCCAGTTCCTGGCGGTGTTTGTGTTGATCAAGAGCGGCATCCGCATCGAAATCGCATCTTTGCCGGATTGGGTCGATATCGTGCTGACGGTGTTCTGGATGATCGGCATCATCAATGCGTTCAACCTGCTGGATATCATGGACGGGTTGTCGGCCGGTGTGGGCGTCATCAGTGCCGCCTTTCTGTGCGTGGTGGCGATTCTGAATGGCGATCAGGCGATCGCGTTCATGCTGGCGGCGCTCATGGGGAGCCTGCTCGGCTTCCTTCGATACAACTGGCGACCGGCTTCGATTTATATGGGCGATTCCGGTGCGATGTTCATCGGTCTGATGCTGGGCGCCCTGTCGATGATCGGCAAATACACCACCGGCCATTCCGTCTCGCTGCTGACCCCGGTGTTGATCCTGGGCATGCCCATTTTCGATACCCTGTTCGTCATGTACATCCGGTTCTTGCGCGGGCTGCCGGTGTTTCTCGGCAGTCCTGATCATCTTGCGATTCGTTTGCGGCATTGGGGGCTTTCGGTGACGCAGGTCGTCCTGCTCAGTTATCTCGGCGCGGCGTTATTGGGGGGGATCGGTCTGCTGGTCATGGCGGTGCCGCAGGATCTTGCCGTAGTGCTCAGCGGTGTCACGGTGTTGTGCCTGGCCGTGGCCGCCGTGGCCCTGACGCGTGTGAATGTCTCGACGGGAACCGTCGCCGTGAGTACCGAGGCGGTCCCGGCACGTTCGACAGAAAGGACCGGCGTAGTATGATTTTAATCGTCGGGGCTGGATTGGCGGGGCTCAGCGCGGCCTATCACCTGCGCGGGATGCCCTACAAGATTCTGGAGCGGGAGCGTGAGGTCGGAGGGCTCTGCCGTTCGTACGTGAAAGACGGTTTCACCTTCGACTATACGGGACACCTGCTTCACTTCCGGCAGACCGCAATCAAGGCGCTGGTCGAGAGCCTGCTCCCGGACCAACTTCAGCGGCATGCCCGTAAATCCTACGTCTATTCCCATGACACCTATACCGAGTATCCGTTTCAGGTGAATACGCATGGCCTCCCGCCGGAGGTGGTGCGGGAATGTCTCTTGGGGTTCATCGCCACGCTGTCGAATCCGTCGTCCAAGTCTCCGGCGGAGAGCCGGTCGTTCAAACAATGGATCGTCGAGAGCCTGGGCGAGGGTATTGCGAAACATTTCATGGTCCCCTTTAACGAGAAGCTCTGGCAGGTGCCGCTGGATGAGCTCACGTCCGACTGGGTGTCGTGGCTGGTGCCCAAGCCGGATGTGAAGGATGTCGTCAATGGCGCCTTGGGAATCAAGGACAAGGCCTTCGGCTACAATCCGTCGTTTCAGTATCCCGCCACCGGCGGCATCAAAGTTCTGCCGGAAGCCTTTCTCCCGTCGGTCGAGAACTTATCGTACGATTCGGAATTGGTAGAAATCGAGACGGGCAGGCGGCGAGCGGTATTTCGCAGCGCACAGGGCGAATGGACGGAAGCCTATGACCGGATCGTGTCGACGGTCCCCCTGCCTGATCTGGTGCGGCGTTGTGTGGATCTCCCGGCATCGCTGCGGGAATTGGCTGCGTCGCTGCGATGGGTCTCGGTGTATAACGTGAATCTGGCCGTCGCCCGTGAGCGCATTTCCGATAAGCATTGGATCTATTTTCCTGAGCACCGCTATTCGTTCTATCGCGCCGGGTTTCCGATGAATTTTTCTCAGTCCATGGGGCAACCCGGGTGCAGTTCCCTCTACGTGGAAATCTCGCACCAGCCGACCGAGCGGGAATCCGACGCCGCGCTCATCGAGCGAGTCCGGCGGGGGTTGGAGCAGGCGGGGGTGCTCCAGCGGAGCGACGAGGTGGTGATGTCGGATGTGAAGGATCTCTATTACGCGTATGTCTTGTTCGACCGGTATCGGGGCCGTGCGGTGCAAGAGCTGCTGGCCGAGTTGGAGCGACGCGGGATCTCGTCGATCGGGCGGTACGGATTGTGGGAACATACGTCGATGGAGGACGCGATTGCCCAGGGGCAACAGGCGGCTGCGCGGTTACGGATGAAGGCCGCGGCCTGAGCGGATGAATGGCATGCATGTAGTCTGTCACGTCATTACGAAACTGGAGTTGGGCGGCGCGCAGGAAGTGGCGATGCAGGTCGTGTCGGGCCTGGACCGGAGACGATTTCGGCCGGTGCTTCTTGCAGGGCCGGGTGGGCTGCTGACCGACGAGGCGCATGCGCTGGAAGGTGTCGAGGTTCGCACGATCCCGTCGCTCCTTCGTGAGATTCGTCCCCTCCATGACGTGCGCGCCCTATGGGAACTGGTCGGGACGTTTCGACGCCTCAGGCCAAAGATTGTGCACACCCACAGTTCAAAAGCTGGTATCCTAGGGCGGTTAGCCGCCTGGCTCGCCGGTGTCCCCTGCATCCTGCACACGATACACGGGTACGGCGTGACGCCCGCGCAGCCGTTCTGGCAACAAAAAGCATTGATCGCACTGGAACGGATGGTCGGTCGGATTACCACCCATTGGGTTGCGGTGTCGCAGGCCGACCGCCGGCAAGGCATCGAGTGGGGTCTCTTTACCGCGTCCAAGGTCTCGGTGGTGAGGCCGGGAATCGATCCGACAGCCTTTGCGGCTCGTATTGAATCGCCGGAACGTGACCGTCTTCGGGCCATGCTGGGAGTGGCCCCTGATCAGCTACTGGTGGGAACGGTCTCGTGCTTGAAACCGCAAAAATCTCCCGAGGACTTTGTCCGCGTTGCTGCGCTGGTGTGTCAGCGTGTTCCCGCAGCTCGTTGTGTGCTCGTCGGCGACGGAGCCTTGCGGCCGAAAGTCGAAGCGTTGTTGCTGGAACAGGGGCTTCAGGATCGTGTGACCCTGCTTGGCTGGCGCCGCGATGTGGCTGCGTTGCTGAAAGCCTTCGATGTGTTCGTCCTGACGTCTCAATGGGAAGGGTTGCCCTGTGCCATCCTGGAGGCCAGAGCCAGCCGGATTCCGATCGTGGCCACGCGAGTAGGCGGCGCCGCTGAGGCGATCGTCGAGGGCATTCAAGGGACGCTCTGTCCGGCCGGCGACGTGCGGGCTATGGCTGAACGGGTCTGTCAGATTTTGGAAGACGAGCGCTTTCGCGTCGACCTCCGGACGGGTACGCAGGAACTCCCGGAGGAGTTTACGATTCAAGAGACGCTCAAACAGTACCAGTCGCTCTATGCCTATCTTCTGCATGCCACGCGTCCGAGTGAAGATGTCATGAAGTTGCAGCCCAATCGACTGTAGGAAGGGGAACCGGGGGATACGATGAACATTCCGCTGCTTGATCTCAAAGCCCAATATCAATCGATGCGCAGTGAAATCCTGGCGGCGATTGAGGCCACCTGTGACGAGCAGGGCTTTATTCTCGGCCCGCGGGTGGTGGCGCTGGAACAAGCGGTGGCGACCTATACCGGCAGTGCTCATGGCGTCGGAGTCGCCTCCGGCAGCGATGCGCTGTTGCTGGCGCTGATGGCCTTGGGGGTGAAAGCCGGCGATGAAGTGGTCACGGTGCCCTTTACCTTCTTTGCGACGGCGGGGGCGATTTCCAGGCTTGGGGCCAAGCCGGTGTTCATCGATATTCGCCCTGATGATTTCAATATGGATCCGGCGCTGTTGGAGCGGGCCATTACGAAACGGACCAAGGCGATCATTCCCGTGCACCTCTTCGGTCAATGCGCCGAGATGGATGCGATCAATGAGATCGCCCGACGACACAAGATCGGCGTGATCGAGGATGCCTGCCAGGCCATCGGTGCCCGTCAGAATGGACGGCATGCCGGTGTGTTGGGCGATGTGGCCTGCTTCAGTTTTTTCCCGTCAAAGAACCTCGGAGGGTTCGGGGACGCCGGCATGGTGACCACCAACGACAAGGCGCTGGCGGAGTCCATCGCGATGTTGCGGGTTCATGGGAGCCGGGTGCGCTATGTGCACGAAGCGATCGGCATCAACAGCCGATTGGATGCGTTGCAAGCGGCGGTCTTGTTGGTGAAGCTGAAACGTCTGGATGAGTGGGCGGAAGGCCGTCGCCGGAATGCTGCGCGCTATGTGCAGTTGTTCACGGAGGCGAAACTGACAGACCGGATCGCCTTGCCCGTCGTGGGGGCCAACAACTTTCACGTCTTTAATCAATTCACGATTCGAGTTCACAAGCGTGACGAGTTGCGGAGTTATCTGAAAGACCAGGGCGTGGGTTCAGAGGTCTATTATCCCCTGCCCCTGCATTTGCAAAATTGTTATCGTGATCTGGGGTATCAGAAGGGCGCGTTCCCGCAATCGGAACGTGCGGCCGAAGAAGTGCTCTCGCTTCCCATCTATGCTGAACTTTCCGACGAACAGCTTCAATACGTCGTGCAGGCGATCGCCTCGTTCTACCGCAAACGCTAACATTCGCGTTGCCGTCCGGCGCCGGTTTCCTTCCGGGCCGGACGGTTCTTTTTCACATCCTGATAGCCGACAGTTTCACAGTCCTCCGCCGGAGAAGCAGTGCCTCCTGGCGTGTCGCCCTGTGACTGTCGTTGCCTGTTGCACGTTGTGACGCCGCCGCCGACGGCGCCTCCTCCGGCTTGACTGACCGCATGTGTGCCTCCCTTCCGGTCATCGAATCGACGACAAGCGCTCCCGTAGCCTGGCGTTCAAGTCTGAACAACCATGAGGCGGTGACGTACACCAGGGCCCACTGTGGGGCATGGGCTTGCGCTGAATGGAATTCCTACGACGCCGACGTTGGGCTCAATATGAGAACCGGTCGCAGCCTGGACAATCCTGGCAAGCGGCACCGGTCAAGGCTTGGCCGCCTATCATCAGATCTTGGTTGCCAAGTGAGGTCTGTTTCCCCGTGCGATTGGCGGGTGGATGTGGCGCCGGAGGCATAGGGATTGCTCATATGGATGATGAGGGAGACGCCGCGTCGTTGTACGTATGACAATACCTGCATCATTCTTTCTCGGCATGTCGCGGAGCAGCTACTCCAGGTTGGGAGTGGCCCTGGCGTTGATTGCGGTGATCGGCGCGATTGACTGGTGGTTGCCCCTGGGATTGACCATCACCACGCTCTACGTAGTGCCGGTTCTCATCGCCTCCCGGATCCCTCACCCCCGTCTTACGTTCTGGGTGGCCGCCCTCGCGTCTCTGGTGACGATTCTCGATATGTTCGATCGGCCGCTCTTTGCATTGACCTGGGTCAGCGCCATGAATCGGGCCTTTGCGCTCATGGTGATTTGGGTGACCGCGCTGTTGTGTTTGCGGCGGCAGCGCGACGAGGCCGAATTGTTGCGTATCAATGAAGATATCGAGCAACAGGTGCAGGAGCGCACGGCGGATCTGGCTGCCGCCAATCAGGAACTTGAAGTGCTGCGAGCGGAAGCGGTGTCTGAACTGGTCGCGATCGTCAAATCATCGGACGACGCCATTGTAGGCATGACGCTGAACGGCATGATTCAAAGTTGGAATCGCGGAGCGGAACGGGTCTACGGGTATCGCGCCGAGGAGGTGCTCGGTCGGCCCATCTCTGTGCTCTGTCCCTCGAATCGATTGGATGAGGTGCCGACGATGCTCGACCGGATCGCCCGGGGAGAGCACGTGCGCAATGTGGAGATGGTGCAGCGCCGGAAACAGGGGGAGCGCATCGATGTGTCGTTGACGATCTCGCCGGTGAAAGATGCGGATGGGTGTGTCATGGGCGCGTCGGCTATCGCGCGCGATGTCACGGTGAAGCGGCGCATCGAAGCGGCTTTGCGGGAAAGCGAGGCCCGGTTTCGCATGATGGCGGACACAGCGCCGGTGATGGTGTGGATGGCCGGACCGGACACGCACATCACCTTCATCAATAAACGCTGGCTGGAATTTACCGGGCGCACTGTGCAGGAAGAGATCGGCGACAACTGGTTTACAGGCATTCACGCCGACGACCTGGATCGCTGCCGGAAGTCGTATCTGCAGGCGTTCAAGTCGGAGCAGCCGTTCTTTCTGGAATACCGGCTCCGGCGTCACGACGGCGAGTACCGGTGGATCATGGATACGGGAGTGCCCTTGTTCGACGAGGAGGGACAGTTCGGCGGGTACATCGGTACCTGCATGGACCTGACCGAGCGCAAGGACATGGAAGACCAGCTACGCCGGATGTTGAAGGAAAAAGAAAGTCTGCTGCGGGAAGTGCACCATCGGGTCAAGAACAACCTGCAGGTCATTTCCAGCCTGTTGAATTTACAATCGGCCTCCATCAAGGACCCGGTCGTCAACCAGCTGTTCCGAGAATGTCAGGTGCGGATCACTTCGATCGCGCTGCTTCACGAAACGTTGCACCGGTCGCACGATCTTTCGCGAATCAAAATGGGCGACTATATCCGCACCCTGACCGGCCATCTGTTTCGTTCATACGGGGTCGATCCGAACCTCATTTCGCTGGAGCTGAACGTGGACGATGTCGAGTTCGATATCGACACGGGGCTGACCTGCGGGTTGATCATCGATGAGCTGGTCTCCAATTGTTTGAAGCACGCGTTTATCGACGACAGCGGTGGAACGGTGCACATCGATCTGCTCGATCATGTCGACGGCACGTTTACCCTGTGCGTGAGCGACAACGGCATCGGGATTCCCAAGGACGGCGTGCTGAACAATCCCGATTCACTGGGGCTGGAACTTGTGGCGCTGCTGGCGGAGAAGCTGGACGGCAGCACGGAACTCCGCAGCGGCGCCGGCACGGAATGGCAGATCCGCTTTCAGCAACTGCAATATTCAGAAAGGGTATGAACGCCATGGAACCAGCCAGCATCTTGATCGTGGAAGATGAACCCGTTGTGGCGAAGGACATTCAGCTGAGCCTGCAACGGCTGGGGTATCGCGTGCCGGCTACGGCGACCTCCGGCGAAGAGGCGATCCGCAAGGCGAGCGACATGCATCCTGACCTGATTTTGATGGATATCGTCTTGAAGGGGAAAATGGACGGAGTGGAAACCGCCCTCCAGATTCAGCGAAAACAGGATGTGCCGGTCATCTACCTCACGGCCTATGCCGACAACCACACGCTGGAGCGCGCGAAGGTCACGTCTCCGGCCGGTTATATGCTCAAGCCCTATCAAGCGAACGAACTCCGGACCACGATTGAGCTGGCGCTGCATCGCGCCCAGCATGAGCGGCACATGCGCGAGCGCTTGCGGTGGATTGCCACGACCATGCGTTGCATCGGCGACGGCATCGTGACGACCGATCGCGGCGGGCGAGTGGCCTATATGAATCCCGCCGCCGAGAGCCTGACGGGGTGGAGTCAGGACGATGCGGCAGGCATGGGCGTGACGGCGCTCCTGGGTTTTCACGAAGCCGGGCCGGGATATGAATCGGAGAGTCCGGTACAGCAAGCGATGACGCAAGTGCGCATAGTGGCGATCGAGGAAGCCCTGCTGATCTCCAAGCAGGGTGGACGTCGAACCATTCGCGGCAGCGTCGCGCCGGTCGCCGACGATGGAGGGAACGTGCTCGGCGCCGTGCTGGTGTTTCACGAGACCGCATCCGGTGAACGGGGCCTCCAGGCCTCTGATAGGCAGGGGGACACGCTCTGGAAGATGGATGCGCAGCTCGGACGTCCGCAGGGAATTATCAATTTGTGTTCCTGGTGCAAGCGTGTGCCGGACGAGTCCGGCGAATGGTATGACCTGGCCACGTTTATCGCCGAGCGATCGGCGATACAGTTCAACGGCGGGCTCTGCCCGGAATGTATGGATCAATGTTTTCCCTGCGACGAAAGGCATAAGTAGTTCAAGATGTGTGTGGACCTGTTCACACGAGGTCCCTCGCACGTTGCGCCCACCGCCGCAGTCTTCCTCCCTGCGCTAATTTTCGAGAAGGCTTCAAGAATGAGTGAGAATAGACTATAGTAGCGCTGCACACTCAAACAGGACTTGTGGCCAACTCTACTCTGACAACTCCAGACTCGCGCCCGTTACGGATCGCGCTCATCGGTGCCGGCCGTCATGCCCAGCACCATGCCCGCGCTATTTTGCGCTGCCCCGGCGTGCAACTGGTGGCGGTGGCCGACCCGTCCGACGCGGCTCAAGCGGCGATGCGCGATATTGTTCCAGGCATCGGCTGTTTCAAGACGCCGGAGGAGCTGTTTGCCTCCGAACGTCTCAATGTGGTGCACATCATTACTCCGCCGGCCTCCCATGCTCCGTTGGCCAGGATGGCGATCAAGGCCGGATGCCACATCTATGTAGAGAAGCCCTTCACCGAGTCGGTGGAGGACGCCCAGCAGATCCTGGATGAGGCGAGCGCAAAAGGTCTTCGTGTCTGTGCCGGCCATCAGCTGTTGTATGAACCGCCCACCCGGGTATTAACCCAGTACTTGCCGTCAATTGGGCGCGTCGTGCACGTCGAGAGCTACTTTTCCTTCCGGACCGTGCGTCATGCGCCGGGTGGCCGCAAGGTGCTACGCGCCGACCACCAGTTACTCGATATTCTGCCGCATCCGGTTTATCTGTTGCTCCAGGTGTTGGAGCAAGCCGGGGAGGGCCGTACCGAGCTGTTGTCCTTGGAAGTGAGTCAGGCCGGGACGGTGCATGCGTTGGTGCGACGCGGCGGCGTGACCGGCACGTTGATCGTGACGCTCGAAGGGCGCCCGGTGGAGAGTTATCTGCGAGTCGTCGGGAAGAACGGGTCGTTGTTCGCCGACTATGTTCGCAGCACCACGCAGCGCGCCATCGGTCCCGGGTCGTCCGGCATCGATAAGTTATTCGCGCCTTACCGGCAGGCCTGGCAATTGCTGATCGGCACGACCTCCGCGATGGCGAACCGATTTCTCAAGAGTCAGCGGAGTTATCCCGGGCTGGCCGAACTGTTTACCGCGTTCTATGAGTCCGCGCGGACGGGCGGGCCGTCGCCCTTGTCGCCGGAGAGTTTACTGGAGACCGTGCGCATCTGTGAGCGCGTGGCGAAGGCCCTGAAGGTCGGCGAGGCCAAGGCTCTGGCTGACGCTGCGCCGAAGCCGGTCGAGAGCCGGGGCGTGCTGGTCACCGGTGGAACCGGGTTTTTGGGAAAAGAAATCGTGCGAACGCTGCTGTCGCGAGGCCGCCCTGTTCGTGTGGTGGCGCGACGTGAGCCGTCCCCCTGGGAGCGGATTGCCGGCGCCGAATATGTGGTGGCCGATGTGGCCACGGGAGCCGCCGCACAGCTCTTCAAGGGGGTGGATACCGTCATTCATGCTGCGGCAGAAACCGCCGGTGGCTGGCCGGAGCATCAGCGTAACTCGTTGGATGCCACCGAGCAGATGGTTCGCGGGGCCGATGCGGCGGGGATTACGCATTTCGTCCATGTCAGCAGTCTTGCCGTATTGGCGCAGGGCAACGGCCGGCCCATCGGCGACGATCATCCGTTGGAGCCGGACAGCAAGGGGTCCGGTCCCTATGTTTGGGGAAAGTTGGAATCCGAACGGTTGGCGGTCCAACTCGGCAAAGAACTCGGTCTATCCGTGAAAGTGATTCGTCCCGGGGCATTGGTCGACTATCGCGATTTCGACCCGCCTGGCCGCCTTGGTAAGCGGTTGGGGAATATCTTCGTGGCTGTCGGTTCGCCGGGCGATCGTCTGGGGGTGGTAGATGTCGGATTTGCCGGCCGCTTCCTTGGCTGGATGACGGACGCGTGGGACAACGTGCCGAGCCCCTTGAACCTACTCGATCCTGTTTCCCCGACCAAGCAGGAACTGTTGGATCGTCTCCGGCAAGCCAACCCCGATCTCACGGTGGTCTGGCTCCCGAGGTTTGTGTTAGTTCCCCTCTCCTGGCTGGCGACGCTCGCGCAGAAAATCCTGCGTCCCGGGAAGCCGGCTATCGATGTCGCCAAGGTGTTCAGCGTCCTCCCCTACGATACCTCTGGGATTGCGAAGCTTGCCCCTCAGGTCGATCACGCCTCCGAGAAACGATAACTGTCTCTCCCGCATGGTCCGGTTCCTTATTAATCATCGGCATGGGGCCGTTTCATCCTCTGTGGTCGAAATGTGTGCATTAGGGGAAGTGGTTGAAAAATATAGCGATGCCGAAGGGATCGAAAAAGTTGTCCTCGTGGGGTTGATTTGAGGCGTCAGAGGGGGTAAGTCTTAGGAGTATTCTACGAGCAAGGCCAGTCCCCAAACGGCAACCGTCTCACCACCGAAGAGTTGATCATCATGAACATTGGATTGAATGCGCGTGCGCTTACCATCGGTCTGGCCTTTCTGGGCGTCGTCTCAGGATGCGCGGTAGACCAGCGCTGGCGTTCAGCCATGCAGGAAGGTAATCACGCCCTGCGTTCCGGCGACTACACGCATGCGGAGGAATCCTTTGTGGCTGCTCGCAAGGAAGCGGAGGTGCTCGATCCACAAGGGAAACGTTTGGCCGAGACGTTGAGTCAGCTGGGCGAAGTGAATCGTGAGTTGGGGCGGTTTCCACGCGCCGAGGCACTCTTTCAGGAGGCCCTGGCGATCAGGGAGCGCGTATATGGGCCGGCCCATGCCGAGACGGCTGCCAGCCTGACCGACTTGGGCGAACTCTACCGCCTACAGGGACTCTACACGCAGTCCGAAGCGCTTCATCAACGGGCACGGGAAATCCGCGAGCAGGTGTTCGGCGCGGACCATAGCAAGACAGCCGAGAGTTTGAACAATATTGCTGTGGTCTATCAGGATCAACGACGCTTCGCCGACGCCGAGCCTGTCTTGCAGCGCGCACTCGGGATTCTTGAAAAACAACTCGGGCCGGAACACAGCACGACGGCCATCACGCGCGACAACCTGGCGAAGATGTATCAGGCGCAGGGGCAGCATGCTCGCGCCATGCCGTTGTATCAGCGCGCCTTAACGATTCATGAAAAGGCCTTCGGTCCCAACCATCCGATCGTGGCCAGGAATCTTGAGAATCTTGCAGATACGTACCGGGCCCAAAATCAATACCCTCAAGCCGAAGTGCTGTATCAACGCGCAGTCAGCATTTTTAAAAAGTCTCTCGGCAACGACCATGTCGATACCGCCGAGGCGATGAGTCGCTTGGGACAACTCTATGAGTTGCAGGGACTCTACTCCCAGGCGGAGCCGCTCTTTCAGCAGGCGATTGCAATCCGGGAAAAGCAGCAGGGCGCAGAGAGCCCTCACGTTGCGGGTGAACTCAAGAATCTGGCGGGACTCTATCAATCGCAGAATAAGTTGGAACAGTCCGAGGATCTCTATAAACAGTCGCTGGTCATCTACGAACAGTCCGTCGGGTATGATCGCGAGGCCTACGTGAAGGCCTTGAAGAGTTATGCGTCCCTGTTGAGGCGTCGGCAGCGGTCCGGCGAAGCCGAGCGTCTGGAGGAGCGAGCCAAGGCGGTCTTGAAGCGTCTCTCACTGGAGAGTCAGAGCCAAGGGAAAACTGCTGCGGATGTTCCACTTGCTCCGGTTTCGCCGTTGCCATAGGAGGGACACTGCGCTGCTCGTTTCTGCCGCTTCCCAGTGCTGAAAACTTCTGCTCCGTATAACCCCTGAACGTTCGTCCCATACTCGATCTATCGCTCAGCTCTCGTATTGAGGATCAGGCCAAGGCTGATACCCGCCTGAAGTATGGCACTAGGGAGTACGCCTAATCCCCGGACATTGTGGCCGTGAACTGCTCAGCTAATTTCCCCAAAGACACCTCTTCGAATCGTATTTCGCACGGCGCAGTTTGTGCGGAAGCGCTCAATCTCGATGCGAGAATGGCACAATCCCGCAGGAAGTTCAGAATTGCGGTAGGCGTATGGATTGCATTGCAGGGATGCGTACTGATTCGAGGATGCCTAACTCGGCAAGCGTGCGCCCACTTCATCAAGCCAATCGAATATGGCAACAGGGTCTCGATTTTTCACTTCAATCAGCTGCCTGCTACTCCTACTGATTTCGATCGTCGCTCTATGCGTCGGACTTTTGTGGATATGGGAAATCGAGCTTGATCGAGCACATGATCGGGAGTGGACAGAGAAGTCCAAGCAGACCCAACCCTATTATTGGTGGCAATTCCTGACCCATGATGGTCACGATATCGGCTATGAGCATAAAGGTCCGTTGAAACTAGCCTTGCACCCCTATGCCGTGTATTCCAACTTCCCTAACCAGTTGTCGGATCACTTTTCCATCGATAAGCGGGGGTTTCGGTCTAACGGCCAGGGGCCTCAGCGTGAGGGAAAAAAGCGCGTGTTGTTGGTGGGAGGCTCAACGGCGTTCGGGACCGGCCTGGAAAGTGATAGGGAGACTGTCGCCGCGCAACTTTCACGGCTTTTGGACGTGGAGGTTATCAACGCTGCGGTCATCGGCCACGGTTCCGGGCAAGAGCTCACTTATCTGTTGACGGAGTTGGTGGATCTTCGGCCCGATGTGGTTCTGGCGCTGGATGGCTGGAATGATTATTATAAGAGGCTGGAATTGCACGATCCGCGGCTGCTTGGCATGAATGGGTTTGATGAGATCGAGTCACAACTCGTCGCTTTGGCGGGATTGGCAGATCCGTCCTTACTGAAACGCCTCACCAATTTGCCCCGGCTTTTGTTCCCACGCATCAGCCATCGGGTGAAATATTCCAGGATCGGGCTCTGGGCGGGATGGCTGGATCGGAGGGAAGCGCCCCCGCCCTCCATCGATCTTGCCGCCCATCATTATGTGGACAACCTCACCAAAATGCAGAAAGTCGGAACCGCGTTCCATTACCGCTTTCTCGTTGCCATGCAGCCGGATGTAGATCATTCTAGCGACTATCGGCATTTTCGAGAAACAGCCGTGTCCGCATTGAGACGCGGGGGCATACGAGTTCTTGACCTGGGTGCGCGCAAGGAATTCGCCCCGCACATGTTCATGGATCAAATGCATCTCAATGCCGACGGGCATCGCGTGATGGCGGAGATTATTGCCGAGGTGATCAGGGAGGCGCACCTGCTTGCCCAGTGGCAGTAGTCATACACGAAAGGGAATGAGCAGGCATGCATCGTATCGTGATTCTGATCGTTGGGTTGTGCCTTTTCGGTGTCGTTGGTTGTGCAGGAAAATCTCCGAAGAAACAGTTTCAGCGCCTGGCGGGTGAATTTGTCTCTCCGGTTCACATCACGAAGCCGGTCGATCAGCAGAGTGCGGTTCTCGGGATCACGATCAAGAGTCCGGCCTGGGTACCCAACACCGAAGATCGGTTGTATTTGGTGAAGGTCGAGAACGAGCGTGATCTCTTCGAAGGTTCCAAGCTGATTCCAACCAGCATTCTGGCTCCGCCTCCAGGGGCCGGGGGAGGCGGGACGGTCTATGTGCAAAATGTCCCGCCCGGGCGGTATGCGGCCGTGGCATTCAGCACCTCGGAGAAGGGATTCGGCAAGGTACGCGAAGTCACGTTATTCCTATTACCCAAGACAGTCGTGAAGCAAAGCGATACGACGGTGGTTCCCGGCAGTATCAGTTTTATGGGGGAATATGAAGTCGGCGCCTCGACGATGGTCCTGCAGGAGAAGGTGGCCGATCCGGTGCAGGAACATTATTTCGAAGCATTTTGGGGCAAGCCGCTGGCCCAGGTCATAGCCGAACTGCAGATGATCGGTACCCCGGCGTATTTCGCCGTGCACACGGTCAGCGTCAAGCAGGGGAGTCGGGACGCCGCCGCCGAAGAGCGGTTCCTGGCTGCCGCCAAGCGCGACCTCGAACCGGCCTGGGCGCCGGTGATCGAACGGCGTCGAACCGCGGCGAAGTAGGGCTTACTGACGCATGCATCTCATGCAACGCCTCACCGGTGCTATGTAAGCCCTGATCGTGTGATGGTCTGAGTCGATGCCCCTGCGTACGGGCGAAGGGGCGCCATCCAGCCGAATGGAACCCTCGCCTGCGGCGATTCCGGCCTGTTAACGAAAAATTTACCTTGTCCGGACGTGCTTGTGACCCTTGAACCCTAGACTGATAGTGAGAAGTCCACTATCCAGCACAGGAGGGGAGCATGCGACTCGTAACACAAGGCGTTCAGATGTATCGGTCTCGTCCGCGCCGCCAGGATATTTTGTCTCTCCGCCAGACAAGGCCGAGGATCAACGGTCTGTGCCTGGAGTGTCGGAAGGAGATTCCCTTCATACAACTGAGACACCGGCCGCACGCGACCTTGTGCACAAACTGCGTTCAAGAACGTCTCGACTGTCTGTCTGCGGATGCGCTCTAGCCCGGACTATTCATGAATACCTACTGCGTCGTCCGATCCTCTCGCCCGGCGGGGCTGTTCTCGTTCGGCCTCCTCGACGGACTGCAAGTACGCCTGCGTCGGCCTCACGTGCGAGAAGCCCCGCGGGACTTCGGTCTCGAACGCCTCGCGACGGCATGCATGAATAGTCCGGGCTAGTCGCGAGGGCAACCGCTCGTCTGAATATCGGCTTGTACCTGTTCCGGTATACGCTGGATCGTTGCGTGCCGTCAGGTAGCCTGCTAGAGGCATCGTGCCGGGGGTAGGAAGCGTCAGGCCTTCATGCCGAGGCTTCTGAGCTGGTTCGTGCCGATTGTGCCGCGGACACTGGAGGTTGCGGATTGCATGCGGCAATCGCCACGGAATCTCGCGTGGCCAATCACCGCTCCCGGGTCATTCCAATCTTTCTTTTCCTGATTGTTTCTCCCTTACAACGATGGTGTGATCGGGCTGGGCTGTAAGGGGCCGGGGGATCGGCCCCCTATGAGCGCGGTTTCGGGTCAAAATGGTGGGCTGTTCCGCTCCGGCTCAGAAGAGGGGAACAGCCCGGGAGAGAGGTGCGGAGAGGTGGCGCAGCTCAACTCCCAATCGGTAGCCGGCTTTCAGGATCGGTAAACCGCTTCTGCGGAGGTGTCGGGCCTCCATGCCGCGCGTCGTACCGAAGCCCGTTCTTCAGACAATTGCTTGCATGTGAAACAGAGCGTCGCATCAGGTTGTGCGCGTAGTCGCGGCAGAGGGATGTCCGCTCGGCAGCGATGGCAGATGCCGTACGAAGTGTCGAGCATGCGGCGGCTTCGAAGCAGGTGTGTGCGTAACGACGCGAATGCTTGGTGGTGTGGATGGAGTCGAATGCCCTGCGCGACGCTCATGGTACTCCCCTCCTCGTTGTCGAGCCCGCAGCA
>OCTV010000058.1_pt1 | contig 39272 bp, 39 predicted proteins | sample 1539101 | NCBI WGS metagenome assembly OCTV01 (sample SAMEA3991422, study PRJEB22521) | metagenome | biome: anthropogenic terrestrial biome; feature: sewage plant; material: sludge | place: Sweden | collected 2012-09-26 | reverse complement strand
CCAGCTCTAATTTTATAACTTATATTCCACAAAAAAATTTAAAAATTACTGACAAATACCTTGACAATCAGCGGTTCCGTCTGGGGAAACTGTTACTATTGACTCATCTGTGCTTTTATACTTAAGAGTCTGGGGCGCTTCGGCAGGAATTACTTTAGCATTAAGCGAATATGTCTGCTCCGGCTTCAATGTTACAAAGCTTTTTTCAATTTCAATTTTTGCGGTTTTGACCTTTACGGTAAGCGAAAGATATGTCACATATCCATCAGCTTCAACAGATATTGTACATGTTCCTTTTCTTATCGCCGTTAATTTTCCAAGTTCATCAACAGTTGCTATTCTTGAATCCGATGATGAATATGTTAATGTACTGTTTGTCGCCGTTGCAGGAATTACAGTCGCTGAAATATTCTGTGTTTCTTCAACATTCATCTTATCTTTAAATTCCGATACTACAATATTTTCAACATTAACCTTTTCCGTCACACCATTAAATCCCTGCATGTCATCCAAAACGGGTACATTTGTATATGCGGGTTCATTATAGCTGTAGTAATTATTTAAGTTAGGGTTTTCTGCATACGGGGTTGCTATATTTTCCTCCAGGACTGTTGTTACCTGAGTTTCAGACTTCTCCGTACTTGCAGTACTTTGTGTTATGTCCTCTGCAAATGAGGTAACGTTTATGCTGAAAATAACTGCAATACTTAAAATACCTGCCATTATATTTTTCATACTTTTACCTCGTTAGTACTCCCAGGGCTTCCATAACATAATTGAAATACGATAATTCATCATATGTTATCCTTGCCTCGACAGCCATTCCGTTGGATATATTTACTTTGTTTCCTTTGGTACTTACCAAATAATTACCGTCAAGCCTTATTTGTGCCTTAAAATAACTCTGCTCTCCGTCCTGACTGCTTGAAATATCATGGTCTATCGATTCCAATACTCCCGGAATAGTTCCGTATATACTTTGGGTAAGTCCTGAAACCTCAACCTCTACTTTATCGCCGACCTCTGCTCTTGGCATATCGCCAACACTCATATACGCTGTAACCACATATTCATCATTTTCATTTGCTATACTGCCTATTGTATTTGTAGCCTGTACTATCATTCCGGATTTATAGCTGCTGAGCATATGTACTATTCCCGAAGCATTCGCTATTATCTGGTACTCAGACTGTCCGTTGGATATTGCTCCTTTTTGTATTTCCAGTTTTTTAATTTCATCCTCATATTGCAGGATTGTTTCATTAACCGTTTTTAATGTTGAGTAATATATTTCGGATACCTTTGCTGCATTTTTAGTAAGCTCCGCCTCTATCTGCTCATCGGAATATCCGTAACTTTTATATGTACTTGCATCTACTTTGTTCTGCTCTATTTGACTTATATATGCTTCATATTGATTATAGTACTGTCTGTCATCATCTATATTAATATCAAAATAATTTTCTCCGTCCATTATTGACTTTTCAAGCTTCTGAAGCTGTGATACTTTAGCCTTATACAGCTCAAACTGTCCGTCAATCTGCTCCTCCTGCAAATCAAGATCTGTACTTTTTACAGTAAAGAGTGTATCGCCTTTTTCAACATAACTGCCCTCTTCTACATACATCTCGTTGATTTCTCCTGTATATGAAGACATTATGTAATTCTTATTAACACTTTCAACTATACCACTGCTCTTGATCACATAGGTTTTCGGAGTTTTTAAACTCCATATGACTACTGCAATCAAAAGCAATGTTATTGATGATATTATCATATACCCAAAGGGCGGCAAGGTCTTTTCATATAAGAGGCGACTGTCCTTTAAATCTTCCAGTTTTTTGACTGTTTTTTTACTCATTGCTTAGTTTCTCCACGAATACATCTGCTATTATATTGTCGTCTTCTTGATTTACAACTATAGTATAACTTTCATTTGAAAGCTCTATATCTTCTTCAAAAGCTGTGAGGTTTATCTTGTCGTAGGCGAATTTTATTTTGTTTTCAGGACCAGTGTAACGCACATACATACAATTTTTCACTCTGATTAAGGATTCCATTGTGTATGTTGATTCTACGTTGTGAATAAAATTATTTGATTGACGCATTAAGTATATCTTAATGTCAAGCTGTCCTTCTTCGTTGACATTATATACCATCTTCTGAATTAACGGTCCTATCGGCATTGCACCTTTGGATTTTATATAATTTTCAATTTGCAATACTACTGTACCAAAATCGGCTGACTCTTTCAGGTTTACTTCCTGAATCAGAACATTTGCTAGCTTTAATGTTTTACCGTTGCTTAATTTTATTTTTTCAGACATTTATTTTTCTCCAATATAAATTATATAGCATGATTTTTCACGACAGCTATCCATTTTTGTTAATATCTATTTCATAATTTTTTATAATCTTCTACCTCAATGTTTCCGATATACTACTTATTTTTCTTATATTTTGTTTTTACCAGTTCAATAAAATATTTAATCATTATCACTATGTTTATCAATGCTGGAATTGCCAATAGCACTTGCACAATGTTCGGCAAATTAGTAACGTTATTCAAAAACGATACAATTGTGACGTAGAACATAAGAATCAAGTATGAAATAAAAATTTTTCTAAAATGACTATTATTATATACATTAGATGAACTTAAACCTAATGCAATAAAACTCATCATAACAATTATTCGAACTTTCGCTTGATTCATATAATTTTTATTCGTTATTATATACGCAAATATTAATATGCATATTAAAAACATGTATAACACTTTTCTTGGTTTATTCATGCTTTCCCTCCATGTAATTCAACATATTATTTGCGGGCGAAATATAATTCCATATCCCGCCCGCAAATCAATTTAATTCATGATAGCAGAACCTATATCCCAACCGCCGGCAAAAGACATTGCACAGCATCCTGCAACTACTCCTACCATCACTCCTGTTCCTGCTGCGACAACCGCTGGTCCTGCTACAACTGCCATACCCGCAGTAGCTACTGCACACCCAACTGATGCTACGCCATCCCAAAATCTATCCCAATCAAATCCACCATCAACATAAGTCATTTCCTCTTCATTTACAACTGCATAATTCTTTGGCATTATTAATGCGCCATCATAACACATTTCCATAACATTTTCTCCTTTTCCGATACTTTTCGTATCTATCAATTTTAATATTTTTTTCCTACACGCTGTACACTCGCATAGAAAATATATGTGAATGCTCCAGTACTAAAGCATAATCACCACAAATTATGTGTAACTTAATGTATCTTTATCATCATATTCATCTGCAGTAATCATATCTGCATCTTCTGTTTCTTTCTCATCATTGATAACAAAGTTACCCTGCTGCATATTCCAAAGCTTATAGTAGTTTCCCTGCTTTTTAAGTAATTCCTCATGTGAACCTTGTTCAACTATTTTGCCGTTATCCATTACAAGAATGACATCACAATTTTTTATTGTTGTCAGTCTGTGTGCTATTATCAGCATGGATTTCTTCTTGAATTTATTATATATCATATCAAATATAATGTTTTCTGTTGCAAAGTCAAGATTACTTGTAGACTCGTCAAGAATATAAAAATTACTCTTTTTAAGAAATGCTCTTGCAAGTGCAATTCTTTGTTTTTCGCCTCCGCTTAATCCGTTTCCGGCTTCCTGCAAATATGTATGGTACTGCATCGGTAATTTTTTTATAAACTCATGTGCATCTGCTTCTTTTGCCGCTTGCTTTACTTCATCAAGCGTTGAATTCATCTTTGATACTCGTATATTGTCATATATACTTTTTGAAAACAGTTCTAAGGTTTGCGGTACATATGATATTGATCTTCTTATTGATTCATTACTGAATTCGTTTATATCCATGCCATCTATAAGAATATCTCCTGCCTCCGGCTCGTAATACTTCAAAAGCAACTTTGCTATCGTTGACTTTCCGCTTCCGCTGCTTCCGACAAGTGCTACTTTTTTACCTTTAGGAATATTGAATGAAATATCGCTTAGTACAGGCTTTCTGTTTCCATATCTAAAGGTTACATTTTTTATCTCTATATCTCCAGAAACATTCTCCAGCTCTGTAAATTCTCCATCAGCCTGTTCCGTATCACAATCAAGTATCTCTGTTAATCGTTTCATTGATATATTTGCCTCTTGTATTTGCAGCTGCAGTCCAACAAGTCTTCCGACAGGATCCATAAAATAGCCTGCCATTGTAGTAAACGCCATCAGGCTTCCGAGCGTAAGATCGCCATTTATAACCTGCTTTATTCCGAAATACATCAATATCAGATTTCCGGCAGTTGAAATCAAGCTTGAAATAGAACTTTGAATGTTTGAAAGCATGCCTTCTTTTAATCCTATACGAAGTGATTTGATATATTCACGTTCTATATTTTCAATTTCTGTTTCTTCATTTGCATTTCCTTTTATTGTTTCTACTGCTCTCAGACCCTCTATTATCTGAGAATTCAAAACAGATGATTGCTGCATTTGTTCTTCATTTATTTTCTTATATGGCTGTTTAAATATAAACACAAGTAAAATACTGCATATTGTAAGGCATATTATTATTCCGAATAATGATAAATTCATATTGAACAAGATTATTCCCGTAATAATTGCCATTGAAACATCCATTATAAGCGTTAGGGCAATATTTGTGAATATATCCTTTATCGTAAATGCATCGCTGAAACGTGTAATTATATCACCAGTTTTTCTTGAAGCAAAAAACTTCATAGGTAACTTATATATATGCTCAAAGTATCCCAGCAATAACGGAATATCTATTTTTTGCGACAGATAAATCATAATCCATTGACGTACAAAACCTATAACCACTTGTATAGCTGCAAGAATGGCAAATATAATTACTACAAGCAAAAGCTGTTTTTTTAACTTATACGGTAATATTTCATCCATCAGTATCTTATTAAAAAGCGATGACACTATCCCCAGAACCGTCAGTAAAATTGACGCAATTATTGAATATGCAAAAAGCTTTTTATGAGGAGTAAGCAGTTTTAAAAATCTCCCGAATGTCTTGCCTTTTTCGTTTTTTCCTTGTACAAAGCATGTATTTGGCTTTAGGATTAATATTGTTCCTGTAAATTCTTTATAAAACTCATCAAGTGAAATACGTATAAGGTCTTTTGCAGGATCTCCGATTATAACATAATCCTGCTTTTTATATTTTACTTTTTTAAATACAACAACAAAATGTGTGAGTCCCTCTTTGGTTATTACATTTGCAATACACGGCAATGTGAATTCACTTAAAAATCCTTCTCTGTCTACCCTGACTGCCTGAGATGTAAAGCCTAATGTATCAGCACACTTAGTCAATCCTATAAGATTGGTTCCCTTTAGGTCAGTTCCCATCATATCACGCAATTGTGTTATAGTAGTTTCTTTTTTGTAGTGCAGGCAAACCATTGCCAGACAAGCCGCAGCACAATCCGTTGCATCGTGCTGCTTTACATAAGTGTATCTCATTTTGTTCTCCAATATTTGAACAGCAATACTTTGTATTGCTGCATTGTTCATACAATTCAATCATTTTCTGTAAATTTACCAGTTTATTATACCATATATTTTTCTGATATTCAATTTTAAAAATTAATAAAATTTTTTTTTTTTTGTATAAAAGATATGTTTTTTTCCATTTTATTAAAGCAGTATGATCAGAACTAAATATTTAAAATATATTAAAAGCGACTGTACATATCGGGTATTGATATGTACAGTCGCTTTACTTGCTTAAATATCCGATTATCGTGACATGCCTTCGATAAATATTGATACAAAACAAAAAAGAGATATGATAAGCCAAAAGATTCCCAACACAAGGGTTTTCTTTTTTTTATTATATTTAAACGTCGCTAACGCTTCAGCCGCCAACCACATCGTCAATAATGACACAACACTATTATCAAGTGAGTTATTTATCATTTCATATATATTTATTATTACTGCCATGGTTAAAACACACGCACTTGATCTCTTATATACTTTTAGTTCATCTTTTTCATTCATATATACGCCGCTCCGTTTCTATTGATTGTAAATTTATTAAAATATTATACCATATATTTTCTTAACAATCAAGTGGGAAAATTAGAATAAACGGATAAAAAGGCCTGATGTAAGCATTCATCATACTTTCTGTTATTTTCTTGAAATATGTCGTTATATGTATTATAATAATAATGGGAAACAAGAGATATTTGAATAGAAATGAGAAAAACACAGTAAATCATTTATATAACATTTCATTTAAAGCATTTACAACCGAAGAACCTATCATTAATTAGCAATGTGTATTAATAGCGTATAAACCATGTACTAAGGAGGTCAGAGAGTTTTAAAATGAGGTTTCTAAAAAGAAATAAATCAAAAATTCTGGTAGCTCTTGTATTTCTTATTATTCTTAATGTTTTCATTTTATCAGCAAGGAAAGATGATTGCAGACGTTATGTTCATGATTTCGCTTATGATTGTCGTGGAGTAAAAGATTTAAAGAATTATATTGACAATTCTTCAATCAGTTTACCGTTGAGGCTATACATAAGCGAAGACGATCTTGATGTATCAACTGACGAAGAAATAATGGAACTTTGTAAAAAAGTTGAGAAAATAAAAACAGGACATTCTTCGATATGGGGATATTCTACAGAAGAGTTAAGGTGGAATGATTTGGGCGATTGTGTAAAAATAGATGGAGTTGAATATATTATACATCTTGATTTCACATTTGCTCCCAGAGTTTTTTCATCTACACCTAAATTAATTGATTGGAAGGTTAATATTTTGGAAAGATGAATTAATACTACATATCATTGATGTGAAGTGTCCTGCAAATTCTATTTCTATACACCTGAATAAGGTGAATTCTTATGAGAATTGTGTTCTAAATTCTCGAAATGGAGATATTAACATTTCAAGTTCCGGAATTAATTGTAATGGAATTATTATCGTGAACATATCCTTTATTCAATAAAAAAAGCCTTGCGATACACAAGGCTTTTTAAGTCATATTTTTTTTCGACATTTCTGTCTAGTAGGTATCCGGCTACTATGCAACCTCATATAAGCTCCATCTTGTTTCTGCCTACCCAAATACAAGACTTCATCACTTGACAATCTGCTACGACTATTAAGTTTCGTCAGGTTGTTCAGCAACTGAGTTGCCTTATAGCTTTAATCTCTGCTACTACTATTAGTATAGCCCAAAATCTCAAAAATTTCAATGGAGTTTTGTTGCTTTTTTATGATATTATAGTAACCGAATAACGCCTTTTCCATATTTTTTCGACAAAAAAGCTTTACATCTAAGGCTGAATATAGTAAAATAACAATATGTTAATGTTTTTGAGGCGTATAAATTATAAAACATTAACAACAAACTATAATATGATACGGAGAGGTAAGAAATGTCGGGGAAAAAATTTATTTCAGCAGTGCTGAGTATAGCAATGCTTATAGGGGCGCAGTCACTTAGTGCTGACAGCGTTCGAGCGGTGGAGTACGGAATTGATATTTCATCATATCAGGGTAATATTAACTGGGATGAGCTTAAAACAAATAATATAAGCTTTGTAATTCTGAGAGCCGGAACCTCAAAATATGGAATTGATAAGAAGTATGAAGAAAATTACATAGGGTTAAGCAAAACAGGTCTGAAAAAGGGTGCGTATTTATTCTGCAGCTCGGTAACTCTTGAGGATTTCAAAAAGGATGCTGAGACATTTTTAAAGTATCTGGACGGAAAAAATATGGAAATGCCTGTTTACATAGACCTTGAAACAAATGCACAGACAGAGCTTGGTAAAGAAAAGCTTACTACATACGCCCTTGCCGCAATGAATATTATCAGTGAGGCCGGATATACAACAGGTATTTATTCAAATAAAAACTGGTTTACAAACTATATTGACAGAGAGCTTATCGAGGCTGCCGGATATGAAATATGGTGGGCACAGTATCCGTCTATGGTAAAGCCGGTAAATCCGCTTGATTATGACAAGAGTGATGTATGCGGGATATGGCAGTATTCAAGCCTTGGGCTTATAAAGGGTATTACTCAGAGTACAGTTGACCTTAATATTGCATACAAAACATATCCTCAGGAAGTAAATAAAAACAAAGTATCAGAATCATGGCTTGTTACTGCACAGCCAAATCTCAGACTCAGATGCGGACCGGGTCTTAGGTACGGACAAATAACATCTGTTCAGCCAAATACCGTTGTTAATGTAACAGAAATAAAAGAATCTGAAGGGTATAAATGGGGTAGGGTTTCAATTGATGGTTATGTGGGCTGGTGTGCACTTGATTTTGCTGTTAAGCTGCCGTCACAGAACATTAAAGACGAAGCAGATAAAAAAGCAGATGTAAACGGTGACGGTTTTATTAATATGAATGATTTACTGGAGATTAAAAATTATCTTCTTGGCAAGTCTGATAATCCACTGTCTGCAGATGTAAATGGAGATGGTGCAGTAAACATACTTGACAGTTTAGCAGTAAAGATGAAGGTGCTTAAGGGGTAATGGGGAAATAATAAATGACAGCAGGTAAAACAAAATGATACACAGTTTACGGATTATATTTAAGAAAAATGATGAATCGGGTTACGGAAGCTATATGGGTTCACTAATGCATGGTGTACTTATGGAGCATATATCATCTGAATATGCAGACAAAATGCATATTTCACAGATACATCCATATAGTCAGTATACATATTTTGAAAATGGCCGGATTGTCTGGTGCATTACAGCACTTAATGATGAGGCAGGCAGATATATAACTGATGTGTTTATGTCAGCTGATTTCAGCAAGGTACATATAAAAAAACATGACATTGTTCTTGAGGTTGATAAAAAGATATATTCAACTGTATCGTACAGTGAACTGTTTAACAAAAATTATCTTAGTGAAAACACATACAGGTATGTCCAGATAGAATTTATTACACCTGTTTCCTTTAAATCCAACGGTAACTATATTATTTTTCCGGAAGCAAGAATGATTTTAAATAACCTTATAAGAAAATATGATTCATCATCATGTGAGACGCAAATTTACGATGAGCTGCTTTTGGAGCAGATAGAGAAAAATACCGATATTGTTGAGTATTCACTCAGAAGTGTGAAGTTTTATATGGAGGGTATAAAAATTCCTTCATTTATAGGGAAAATAACATTAAAATTCAGTGGTGCTTCTGAGTTTATACGGCTTATGAATATGTTGACAGAATACGGCGAATATTCAGGCACAGGTATAAAGACTTCTATTGGAATGGGTGCATATAAAATAACAGACAAGAGAGGAAAATGTTAATGAATGACAGAAAAATAAGGCTTGTTGCCGGAAGCCTTCTCCACGATGTCGGTAAAATATTATACCGATATAACGATCAGAGAAATCATAGTATGAGCGGCTATGATTTTTTAAGGGAAAACGGACTTGCAGACGATAAGGAGGTGCTTAACTGTGTAAAATACCATCATTCGGCAATGCTCAGAAATGCCGACGTTGCGGATGATGACAACTGTTATATAACCTATATTGCCGATAACATAGCTTCGTTTTCGGACAGGCGTAAAAATGAAACGGGCGAAAGTGGTTTTGTAAGAGATATTTCTTATGAGAGTATATTCAATATACTAAACGGAAATAAGCAAAAGCTTTCATATAATCCGTCATATGTTATTGACACAGCAAATGATACTGTAAATTATCCGACTGATAAAAAAATAAAATATTCAGAAGAATTTTACAGTAATGTAACAGTAGCAATAAAAAATGTTTTAAAGGGAAAATACCTTGACGGATATATAAATTCACTCCTTGATTCGCTTGAAGCGTATACTTCATTTATTCCATCATCAACGCAGACAGGAGAGCTTCGAGATATATCGTTGTTTTCACATCTGAAGCTTACGGCGGCAGTTTCGGCATGTATCTATGATTATGTAAATGATAACGGAATAACAGATTTAAAAACGGAGCTTTATAAAAATGCTGAGAAATTTTATGATAAAAAAGCGTTTATGCTTTTTAGTGCAGATGTAAGCGGAATACAAAGCTTTATTTACAATATAGGCAGTAAAAGTGCGTTGAAAGGATTGCGTTCACGTTCTTTTTATCTTGAGATGCTTATGGAATCAGCTGTTGACAAGCTTCTTGATAGGCTTGAGCTTACAAGATGCAATGTGATCTACACTGGCGGCGGTCATACATTCATTCTTCTGCCTTGTACTCACAGAGCAAAGGATGAAATAAACAGATACGAAAAAGAATTAAATCAGTGGTTTATTGAAAATTATGACACGGCATTATTTATAGGAACAGGCTTTTGTGAATGTTCTGCAAATGATTTCAGAAACAGGCCTGACGGAAGCTATGAAAATATGTTTTCTGTTGTAAGCCGTATGATTTCAGATAAAAAGCTGAGCAAATATTCAGCTGATGAAATAAGAAGACTCAATTCAGCAAAAAAAGCAGATAATGAACGTGAATGTTCAATATGCGGACGTGCGGACAGGTTAACTCCGTTTGATGAAAATTCGTTTATATGCGAAATATGTGACAGCTTAAAGCGGCTGTCCGGAGGTATTCTAAACGGTGACTTTTTTACAGTGCTTAATAAGAAACCGGCGGATAAAAACTATGCATTATTGCCATTTGGAGAATATCTTACAGCAGACAGCAAAGAAAATCTTATAGAACGCATGAACAATGATCCAGGATATGTCAGAAGCTATGGAAAAAATAAAATGTATGCCGGAAAGAAGCTTGCATCAAAGTTATGGGTAGGTGACTATCATGCAGAGGAACAATTTTCAAAGCTTATTGAAAACTGTAATGGTATAAAGCGTCTTGGTGTACTCAGGGCCGATGTTGACAATCTGGGAAGGGCTTTTGTTTCCGGATTTGACAAGGAGCATGTAACACTTTCGAGAACTTCAGAGCTTTCAAAAAAGCTGTCAATGTTTTTTAAGTATCACATTAATCACATATTGAAAAACGGTGAATTTTCAATATTAACTGAAAAGGAACAGGAGGAAAAGAAAAATAAAACAGAAAAAAGAAATGCGGTAATTATTTATTCAGGCGGAGATGATATATTTATTGTCGGGGGATGGGATGATATAATCGGGCTGGCAGTTGATATTTATAATTGCCTGAAAAAATATTCACAGGGTACGCTGACTATTTCGGCAGGTATAGGCATGTACTCACAAGACTATCCGCTTTATGCTATGGCACAGGAAACAGGAGAGCTTGAGGAGATAAGCAAAAAAAATACAGATAAAAATTCCGTTACCATATTCAGTGGTGAAAACTGCTTTAAATGGGATGTGCTTATTGAAAAGGTTATAGGCGAAAAGCTTGCAGCACTTGATAAATATCTTGTTGTCAATGATGAAAAGGGAAAGGGTATGCTCTATAACATGCTGAATCTTATACGTGATACCAGTGATGAATCAAGGCTTAATATTGCAAGATTTGTTTATTTCCTTGCAAGACTTGCCCCTGAGGATAAGGAGGAAAACAAGGAAAAGCTTGCAGCATTCCGTGAATTTTCTGTTAAAATGTATTCATGGGTTCAGAACAGAGAGGACAACAGACAGCTTATTGCGGCAATATATATTTATATATACAAAAAAAGAAACAGTGAAAATAATTAAAAAAAGGAGATTTGTTTTATGAATAATACTAACTATGGCTATAACAGGGAAAACGCAAACAGGGACAGAAACGTAAATACCATTGTTCCTAAGGAAATTCCGGTGCTCGATAAAAAAACATATGTAAAAAAAGCAGAGGAAGTTATCGGGAAGCTTAAAACGGACAAATATGACAAGCCTTGTCTAAGTACAAGTCAGATAAGAAATATACTTACGCTTGTAAATGAGGCTTACAATATAATACAGCATAATCAGGAGGAAGTACTCAGTGATGAGGTTCAGAGCCGGACACAGTACATAAAAATGCGTATAGCCTATAGTGCCGGCAGAGATACATCTGTTAAGGATTTCGTTGAAAAATCAGGCATTATGGTTCATCTTGACAGAGCGGGTGAAAGCAGAAGCAGACTTATACTTGTATGCAATTATATGGAAGCACTTGTTGCGTATCATAAATTTAACAGAGGTGTTATTGACTGATTTATCAAATTTTTAAAGTGTGCTGAGTGTTCATTCACTATAGCTTATATAGCATGACATCCGGGTAAGATATAATTTAATTAAAAAACAGACAGAAAGGATTTTTTTTATGTTTTCAAAAATATTAATAAGCGGAGAGCTTGAAGTTGTTACCGGTTTACATATAGGAGCAGGAGGAGATTATGCAGCGATAGGAGCAGCGGATTCACCTGTCACAAGAGATGCTGTTACAGGGCTTCCGATGATTCCGGGAAGCAGTCTTAAGGGTAAGCTCCGCACACTTATTGCAAAAAAATACAACCCTACCGTTGTAAAACACGATCAGGATGCCCCTGAAATAAAATCACTTTTCGGAGGAATGAAATCTCCAAGCAAGCTTATTTTCTCTGATATGATTATCAGCAATATGGGCGAGCTCAAAAGAAACAATATCTATACACCTACAGAAATAAAATTTGAAAATACAATTAACAGATTGAGTGCTGTTGCCAATCCAAGACAGATAGAGAGAGTTATAAGGCAGAGTAAATTCGACTTGGAAATAATATACAATGTTGACGAGGAAAAAGATATTGTTGCTGATTTTAAAATGCTTGCGGACGGTATCAGACTTCTTAAATACGATTACCTTGGTGGAAACGGTTCAAGAGGATACGGTAAGGTGAATATTCATAATCTTTCGGCAGAGTTTGTTATTGGAAATGACGATGGGGAGCTTGATGATATTCTCGATGAGTGTAATAAAGCCTTAAGGGAAGTGAATGCTGATGAAGTATAAGATTTATCAAATGACTTTTAAAACTGCGGTACATTTTGGCAACGGCAGACTCAGCAGTACAGAAAACACATTTTACGCAGACAGGCTTTTTTCAGCACTTTGCATTGAGGTCAGAAAAATGAAGGGTGTTGATGGAATAAACAAGCTTGTGGAAATGGTAAAGGAGAACAGACTGTGTATTTCAGACAGCTTTCCGTATGTAGACGATGTTTTTTTTCTGCCGAAGCCTGTAATGCATATTCAGACAGATAAAAAGGGAGATTCGGAAGCAAAAAAGAAATTTAAAAAGCTTTCCTTTATTCCTGTAGATTCTCTGGATGAATTTATAGCAGGAGATTTTAATCCTGATATTTCAGTGCAGAAGCTTAAATTTCTCGGAGAGAAGACAATGAAAAGATCAGCTGCAATTTTTGAAAATGATGATGCCGAGCCGTATAGTATCGGAACATATGAATTCGGTGAGATAGAAAAAAGAAATGATCGGGAGTATATAAAGCATGACAGCGGTCTTTATTTTATTATAGGCTTTGAAAATGATGAGGTATTTGGTTTTGTTGATGAAATAATGTACTCACTTCAATATGACGGCATAGGAGGAAAGATTTCAGAAGGTCTGGGAAAATTCGACACAGTAATGCATGATGTTCCGGATAGTGTAATAAAACGTCTTAGTGGGAAATACAACAGATATATGAGTCTGTCGGTATGCATGGCAAATGACAGTGAGCTTGACAGAGCTGTGGAAAATGCGTCATATACAATAATAAAGCGGAGCGGTTTTATAAAGTCATATGACTATAATGATACATTTGTAAAAAAGAACAATTTTTATAGCTTCAGTGCCGGTTCGTGTTTTGACATTCGCTTTGATGGTGATGTTTTCAACGTTGGCGGAAAAGGAACACATCCTGTTTATCGCTATGCAAAGCCGATGCTTCTGGGGGTGAAATAAATGCAGGATAAAATTATTAACTATAAGGTTACGCTTGAAACAGCAGGTCCTGTACATATCGGCAGCGGAACGGATATAAACAAAAAGGACTGTCTGTATATGACGAATGAAAAACGTGTTTATATTATGGACAGTATGAAGGTTTTTGAGGGAATTAAAAAGAATAATCTGCTAGGGAGCTACGAGCAGTTTCTTTTAGACCCAGAGCAGAAAAATTTTGCTGTTTTTGTAAGGGAACATGGCATTAAACCTGATGAATATAAAGGCTGGGCATCATATACGCTATTTCTTAATGATATTCTTGCAGTAACTGATAACAGCCGTTCAAACGGAGGCGGCATTGATACTATTTCTGCATTTATAAAGGATGCCTATGGATGCCCGTATATTCCGGGAAGCAGTCTTAAAGGAGCATTGAGGACAGCGTTCGAAAATACATTTTGTCAAAAGGACATGCAAAAATATCAGGGTATTGTCAGAAATATAGAAACAGAGAAATTTGAAAATAGGGCGAGATATCTTTCAGCTTCAAACAGAAGCCTGTCAGCAGGAATATTTAATTTACTTGAAAGAGATGAAAAAATAAAATCCAGTGCAGTAAATGATATATTTTCATTTATAAGAGTAAGTGACAGTGAGCCTCTTAATGTTTCCGATTTGGTTCTTTGCCAGAAGGTTGATGTATATACCGACGGAAATACTAAAAACCTTCCGCTAAAGCGTGAATGTCTGAAGCCGGGGACAAGGATAACATTTAATATTGAAATTGATAAAAGCTACATGGATATTAAGGGCGGAGAGCAAATTGATTTAAGCGGTTCCCTGTTATATGAAGTGATTGATATGTCATATAAAAATTATTGTGACAGCTTTTTATCGGCATTTAAAAAGGTTTCATCTGTAAGCAGTCTGGCAGGACATCTGATTTACATTGGCGGCGGTTCCGGATTTGCCACAAAGACATCAGTGTATCCTCTTTTTGATAACAGAGTCCGTGCGGCATCAGCAGTTGAGAATATCATGGTAAATACTACATCCCCGGTACATAAGCATAGACAGGATATAAGAAAATATAACATTTCACCGCATATGCGGAAATGTACAAGATATAAAGGTGAGCTGTATGATATGGGACTATGCAAAATAGAAATTAATTGACAGACGGGTTTTTATTATGGTATAATTGTAATAGAATTTTTCACTTTCTGCTGTTATCTGTCGGATTTCAGCCGACGACGTAAAACAGGCGTTTGAAGCGGCTAAAAGGGTATTTGATAAGGGTGCTTATCACATTTTTGATTTTTAGCCGCAAAACGCTTTATAGACCGCTTATTTATGCGGATACAGCGGATAGGATTAATTTCGATTATGCCCCGATGGGGGACGGAAACTTTTCCATTATTTTCATATTGTGTAGTAAATGTGTTGATTAATTTCGATTATGCCCCGATGGGGGACGGAAACACGTTTGATGCCAAAAAGTTAGTTGTTCCTACAATAATTAATTTCGATTATGCCCCGATGGGGGACGGAAACCCTTCAGACGTTTACCGTCACAGTCTGTTCTATAAATTAATTTCGATTATGCCCCGATGGGGGACGGAAACCTAAAAGAATGACCAGCCTGTTTACATATAAGATATTAATTTCGATTATGCCCCGATGGGGGACGGAAACAATCAAATTATACTATAGATAGTTGACGTCTAGGTTTATTAATTTCGATTATGCCCCGATGGGGGACGGAAACGCTTTTAACGATTTCTGGAAAACATTTACTATTTTCATTAATTTCGATTATGCCCCGATGGGGGACGGAAACTACAACTTTTTTTGCTTTGTTCATTTTTCCTGACATTAATTTCGATTATGCCCCGATGGGGGACGGAAACTATAATTCGTCATCTTCAATGCTTAATATTTTAAATATTAATTTCGATTATGCCCCGATGGGGGACGGAAACCACCTACATTTACTGTTTTATCACCCGAACTAAATGCTTTATTAATTTCGATTATGCCCCGATGGGGGACGGAAACCGCTTCGCAGATATTTTCAATTTCAGACTGCTTGAATATTAATTTCGATTATGCCCCGATGGGGGACGGAAACGATGCAAGTATTTTTGATGCTGTGAATGATTTTCCAATTAATTTCGATTATGCCCCGATGGGGGACGGAAACTAAGAGAGCGAATTTGAGATTTATGGTACTGTGCTGATTAATTTCGATTATGCCCCGATGGGGGACGGAAACAAATGAGATAGAATTGAATGACGATTTAAAACTTATTAATTTCGATTATGCCCCGATGGGGGACGGAAACACAAGCCCAAAGTTCTATTTGCTGAAAGTGTTGCATTAATTTCGATTATGCCCCGATGGGGGACGGAAACTTGTAAACCTTTTTTACAACGGCATTGCTTAAGAAGATTAATTTCGATTATGCCCCGATGGGGGACGGAAACCAAAACGCAGCTGATGTTTTACTATTGAAAAGGTAATATTAATTTCGATTATGCCCCGATGGGGGACGGAAACAGACTAAGTTTTTAAACCCTGTATTAACAACATTTCATTAATTTCGATTATGCCCCGATGGGGGACGGAAACTTTTAATCATGAATAATGAAATTTTTTATTCAGTATTAATTTCGATTATGCCCCGATGGGGGACGGAAACATATATGTTATCAATATTAACAATGTGATTATAACTAATTAATTTCGATTATGCCCCGATGGGGGACGGAAACGTTTTAATTTCCTGATCTATTAAGTTACAAATTGCATTAATTAATTTCGATTATGCCCCGATGGGGGACGGAAACTTTTTCTTAATATATTCTGCTACTATTATCACGTCTATTAATTTCGATTATGCCCCGATGGGGGACGGAAACTCTCACATGAAGCCTCATAGTGCTGTTATTCATTGCATTAATTTCGATTATGCCCCGATGGGGGACGGAAACACTTGTCATCTTGTCATACTCTGAATTAAAATTTTTATTAATTTCGATTATGCCCCGATGGGGGACGGAAACTTTGCAGATCGTTATATAGACGATCAAAAGAATGATTATTAATTTCGATTATGCCCCGATGGGGGACGGAAACCATACGATGTTTCCTCTTTAAACCACTTTTCTGATTAATTTCGATTATGCCCCGATGGGGGACGGAAACGTTTTAGGCACAACTGTTTTGAAAAGCCTATTTTCATATTAATTTCGATTATGCCCCGATGGGGGACGGAAACCTGAAATATATTTATTTTTTGCGTTGCAAGTTTTAAATTAATTTCGATTATGCCCCGATGGGGGACGGAAACAGTATGGGCTGATATTACATAGATATAACTATGTCCTTATTAATTTCGATTATGCCCCGATGGGGGACGGAAACGATTATTTTCCATGATTTCTAACATAATTTAATTTCCTATTAATTTCGATTATGCCCCGATGGGGGACGGAAACTATGTATAGCTTTTTTTGTAACCAAACATTGTTTCGGCATTAATTTCGATTATGCCCCGATGGGGGACGGAAACTTTTTCAATTCTCCTATCCCCCTTTCCCATGTAATTAATTAATTTCGATTATGCCCCGATGGGGGACGGAAACTGATTTCCCACATTCGCAGCATGTACATGTTACTGTTGATTAATTTCGATTATGCCCCGATGGGGGACGGAAACATGTATTCAGCGACAACTATTACGTCTAAATCTAAGATTAATTTCGATTATGCCCCGATGGGGGACGGAAACATTACAAACCTTTGATTGTTTTCATAATTGGCAATGATTAATTTCGATTATGCCCCGATGGGGGACGGAAACCATACTCTTTTTCCATTAATACTTCATTCTTGCTCTATTAATTTCGATTATGCCCCGATGGGGGACGGAAACCAATGCCTCCCGACATAAACACAAAGACTAAGTTTATTAATTTCGATTATGCCCCGATGGGGGACGGAAACTGTGTTCCTATTGCCTGTGTTCCTATTGCCTGTGTTCATTAATTTCGATTATGCCCCGATGGGGGACGGAAACGCACCTCTTAGATTTGCATCTCTTAGGTCTGCATCTCTTATTAATTTCGATTATGCCCCGATGGGGGACGGAAACCTATATTTTAATTCCATATTTAACAGCTCAGAAATATTAATTTTGATTATGCCCCGATGGGGACAGGATTGCTTTTAGTGATTCTTCTGGATTATTTAAAATTAGATTTTGTAAAGGGGGTTACAATAATGAGTTATCTGTATATTACAGAGGATGGGGCAACATTAAACGTCGACGGTGGTTATTATGTAGTAAGATATAAGGATGGAATGACTCATAAAATACCGTCTGAAACTCTTGAATCTGTTGCACTGTTCGGAAATATTTCAGTAACAACTCAATGTGTGAAAAAATTTCTGGAAAACGGAATACCGGTAAGTTATTTTTCTAAAAAGGGTTCTTATTTCGGGAGACTGGAGTCAACACGGCATACAAACATATTCAGACTAAAAAAGCAAATCGCACTTACGGAAGATAAAAATTTTTCGCTTTCTCTTGCTAAAAAAATAATCGCCGCAAAAATAAACAATCAAATCGTTATTTTGCGGCGATACCAAAGGAATAATTCTGAAACTGTCAAGCATGAGATATTTATGATGCATGACTCAATAAGTAAGTTATCGGATTTATCGGAAACAGATGAAATAATGGGGTATGAGGGAATAGCGGCTAAATATTATTTTCAGGGACTTTCAAAGCTTGTTGATAAAAAATTCTCCTTTAACGGAAGAAACAGAATGCCGCCAAAGGATAACTTTAATTCAATGCTGAGTCTTGGCTATACGCTTCTTATGTATGAAATTTACGGAGAGATAGAAAACAAAGGACTATCACCGTATGCCGGATTTGTTCATAGTGACAGAGAACGGCATCCTACATTGGCAAGTGATCTGATGGAAGAGTGGAGAGCGGTAATAGTTGATTCTGTGGTTATGAGTCTTGTAAACGGAAGTGAAATTGATCCGGAGGATTTTATTCATGACAGTGAAACATTAGGTGTATATCTTACAAATACAGGCATGAGAAAATTTCTTAATAAAATGGAATCAAAGCTTAGAAGTGAAACAGGGTATCTTAACAGTACATATCGTATGAGCTTCAGAAAGGCTCTCTGGCATCAGGTTAATAACCTTGCTTCAGCAATTGAAAACTCAGATGCCGATTTGTATGATCCGATACTTATAAGGTGATGCATATGGGTGAATTAAAGCTTGAAAATTATTTCTTTGACGGTCAGTCGGAGAAAAAAGACAACAAAAAGCTGATACTTGTAATATACGATATTGTAGATAACAAGCGACGCTACAAGTTTGTCAAGTTTGTTGAGAAATTTGGCTTTCGTGTGCAGAAATCAGCTTTTGAAATGATAATAAGTGAATCAGTCTATTCAAGGCTTGTGGCGGGAATCCCACGGATTATAGAGTCTGAGGACAATGTGAGAGTTTATCGTTTGCCTGTAAGCGGCGAGGTAGCTGCATGGGGAAGCGAATTGACGGAAAAGGATGAGGTAATTATAATATGAAAAAAACAATTTTATTTTCTCCTGTCGGAATGACAGATCCGATACGATATTTTCATGATGGTGCTATGCTTAATATTATCCGCAACTATAAACCAACGCCGGATATTGTTTATCTTTATATGTCTAAGGAAATCTGTGAGCAGCATGAAAAGGATGACAGATATCGTTACTCAATCAGACAGCTTGGAAAGACGCTTAACAAAGAAATTGATATAGTACTGATAGAACGCCCTGAGCTTGAAGATGTTCAGCTTTTTGACAGCTTTATTAATGAATTTTCTTCTATCCTCAATGATATACACAGTAAACATCCTGATTATGAGATAATACTAAACGTATCCTCCGGAACACCTGCGATGAAAAGCTCACTCCAGATATTGTCGCTGACATTGGACTATGCTACGGTTCCGGTACAGGTTTCAACACCTCAGAAGCAGAGCAATCCGAGAATAGACGATGAAAAAAATGCAACGTGCGAGGAACTGTGGGAGCTTAATGACAGTAATAACGGTAATGATGACAGATGTATAATATCCGGAACGAAAAATCTTCTGACGGAGTTTAAAAAGAATACGCTTAAAAAGCTTATAAAATCATATGACTACCCTGCGGCACTTGAGCTTGCAAAGGATATGTCAATATTTTCGGATAGATTTATTGATATGCTTTCAGCAGCAAATGACAGATTAAAGCTTAAATATTTCAGTACAAAGACCGTATTTAAAAAATACGATTATAATATATCGATAAATGCTAAAAAGGAATTCGTGGAAATTCATGAATATGTTATGCTTCTTAAAATAAAAATTATTAAAGAGGAATATGCGGATTTTATACGTGCTATAACTCCCCTTAACTTTCATTTGTTTGAATTGTTTTTAAGAGAAAAATGTAGTATAGATGTTAATAATTATGCTGAGATAAAGAATAAAGGGGTCCGTTATTGGAGTAAGTGTAAGTTATCAGGTACAGATATTGATAAATGCCTGAACGGACTTTATAACAGCGGTTTTAGATATGATACTGCTATGAATTCAGATACATTCTGTGGTCTGATTGAAAAATATTCAGGTGACGATGATATCTCAAAGTGTGCAAAAAATCTTCGTGATATAGAAACGAATATCCGCAATAAAGCTGCACATACAATCGTAAGCGTTACAGATAAAGATATAAAGGATGATACAGGCTTTAAATCAGACGAAATATTTGAAATGATTATTAATATGCTTAAATATTCAGGCTTTGATATATCAAGCAAATGTATAAAATCGTATGATACAATGAATGAATACTTAATAAACGAGATGTAAAATAATTTTTAAAGATAGCACTGAAGAAGAATATATTGAAACATTATGTACTGCATTACAAACTAGTGCACTATATCAATGGAATTTAAATAAATTATATCTTTTATTGTAATTGATATTTCTATTTTTAATGTGCAATGCATTTGCTTAAATATGAATGCTACAACACATTAGATGAATACAGTGATGAGGAGGAATAAATTTGTCAAAGGATTTAACAACATCTCAAGTGGACAGGCAGAATATATTAAATAATGAAATTGCTATTTCTGAAATTCAGAAAAATTCAAAAATTGAGTGTATTATTTTTGAGGACAAGTTATATTTAACCAAAAATATGGTAGCAACTTTTTTTGATGTTGAAATAAGAACAATAGAAAGATATGTCAGCGATAATGCAACCGAATTATTAAGTAATGGATATGAAATTTTAAAAGGCAAAAGACTAAAAGAATTTATTAAAACTGTAAATAGCTTTGATGTTCCCGACATTAATGTCGGGAACATCAGCAACAGAACTCCACAGCTTGCTATTTTTGATTTTAAATCATTTTTAAACATTGCTATGCTACTTTCAGAAAGTGAAAATGCAAGGATTTTACGTCAGCTAATGCTTGATATAGTAATTGATTTGATTAATCAAAAAACTGGTGGCAGTACAAAATATATAAATAAGCGTGATAAAGACTTTATTGGAGCATATTTACAAGAAGAAAACTATAGACGTGAATTTACAGATGCTTTGCGTGATTATGTTGATATGGGCAACACTAAATATGCAATTTTTACGGATATGATTTATCAAAGTATCTTTAAAGAAAAATCCCGTGAATATCGTGAAATACTCAAACTGCAAACAAAAGATAAAATTAGAGATACATTATATTCAGAAGTGCTAGACCTCGTTGCTTCCTATGAATGTGGTTTGGCTGCAATGATTAAAGAGCAGTCTGATTCAGTCGGTCATAAGCTTAATAATTGGGAGGTTAATGATATATTTCACGCATTTGAATTACTTCCACACTGGAAACCGCTTATATTCAGGGCAAGAACAAAAATGGCAAGCCGTGATTTAGCCCTTCGTGATGCTTTCCATGTGCAACTTGATGAATATATAAAGCCTTTAGAACGTGAAGAATATGAAAGATTTTTGGGTGCTGAGGGAGATCAAATAGAAAGGCTTATGCAGGAAAATCAAGATGTATTGAAACGCTTGAAGGAGCGTGAGTAGCATGACTGAAATAAATTATATTACTCTTGATGATGCTATAAAAATTCATCAACAAACAATAAAACATAGTGGCGGTGGTGAAACGGGGCATTTTGATCTTGGTCGATTGGAAAGTGTACTTGAGAACATTCAAAACGATGATTATTACCCATCAATTGTTGATAAAATCACACATTTGTTTTTTTGTTCATGTGAATTTCATTGCTTTGAAGACGGCAACAAAAGAATTGCTATTACATTATCTGCACATTTTTTATTAATAAACGGATATATGTCTGTTGCTAAAACCTTCTTTACGGCAATGGAAAATATAAGTTATCATGTTGCAGCAGGGAAAATAAGCAAAGATTTACTACATGATATTATGAACTCAATATTAAAAGGGCAGTTCGATGATGATGAAGTTTTAAAACTTGCAATATATAATGCAATTATTTAAGAAATATACAATATGAAGAATTCTCCACTGATAACGATATTATTAAATGTGCTGAAAATCTTCGGAGCGTAGAAGCAAATATCCGCAATAAAGCAGCACATACAATCGTAAGCATTACAGATAACGATATAAAGAAGGATACAGGGTTTAAATCAGACGAAATATTTGAAATGATTATCAGAATGCTTAAATATTCAGACTTTGACACACCATACAAATGCATAAAACCATATGATAAAATGAATGAATACTTAATAAACGAGATGTAAAATAATTTATAAGATAAAAGCTGCTTTCACGAAAGATAGTGGCTTTCATTTTTTATGGGGAAATCTTTTAAAAAGCATTGATGTTTTCAAATATTTTCTTTACGGCCATGGTTGACTCTTTGCTGTAAAAATGTTAAAATAATAAATAATGAAATTTTGATATAATAACATATGGAGGCTTTTGCGTGAATGTAACATTGATAGCACATACGCCTGAACCGGAGAAAATTGTTGCAGCAGCAGCAAAGCTTTGTTATTCCGATTCCGGATGTGAAACTTTGCTTGACGGTCTGGACGAAAAAAAAACTGAGAAATTTGTGGAAATGCTTGCGTCTATGGGTCATGAAAGCCCGATAGAGCATGTTTCATTTACCTTCGGTATAGAAGGGGTTTCAAGAACATTGCTGGCGCAGATCACACGGCACAGAATAGCATCATTTTCGGTTCAGAGTCAGAGATATGTAAGAAAGAATGATTTTGTATATATTACTCCTCCCGAAATAGAAAATGATGATGAGGCAAAAAAAATATATTTAAAATCTATGAATGATGCTCTTGAGTCATATAATAGTCTTGCAGATATTCTTGAAAAAAAACATTATGATACATTCATAAAGGATGGATCTGATGAAAAGTCAGCCCGTTCAAAAGCTGAAAAAAAAGCTATAGAGGACGCAAGATTTGTTCTGCCTAATGCATGTGAAACAAAAATGGCAGTCACCATGAATGCGAGAAGTCTTGTTAATTTCTTCAAGCTCAGATGCTGTAGACGTGCTCAGTGGGAAATAAGAGCTGTTGCAGATGAAATGTTCAGGCTTTGCTACGAAGTAGCACCTTCACTTTTTAAAAATGCCGGACCTGCATGTATAAGAGAGGGAAGATGTCCTGAAGGAAAGATGACATGTGGAAAATATTCAGAGGTCGCTGAATATTATAAAAATTTAATAAAATATACTGGTGAATAAAATGCTGGAATTCAGAGAAATAAATATAAATGACAGAAAATGGGTTAATGAACTATTGAAACAGTCAGATTTTATGGGATGTGAGTACAGCTTTGCCAATAACATGGCATGGAGAAGATTAAATAATTCAAAGATATGCCGTTATAAAGACTTTTATATAGTAATGTCTGATGATGAAAATATGGTATTTACCTTTCCGGCGGGAAGCGGTGATTATGTGGATGTTCTTAGTCAGATGCGGGAGTATGCTCAAAGCAGAAAAAAACCATTTAAAATATGGAATGCTTCTGAAAGTCAGATAGAATATATCAGGGAAAATTTTAGTGACTGCTTTGAAGTTATCTGTGATGATACACAATATGATTATATATATTCTGCACAGGATCTTATTGATATGAGCGGAAAGAAATTTCACGGAAAGAAAAATCATGTAAATGCATTTAAAAAATATAACTGGAGTTTTTCAGAGATTACTGAAAAGGATTTTGATGATTGTATATTGTTTTGTGTTGAGGATTATGTTAAGAATGACAGAGCGCAGACCACGTCCGGAATTTCTGAACAGTTTGCCATTGATACGTATTTTATGAACTACAGAGAGCTGGAGCTGATGGGCGGTTTACTGCGTGTTGATGGAAATATTGCGGCTGTTTCGATAGGAGAACGGCTTAATTCAGATACACTTGTAGTTCATATAGAAAAAGCAGACACACAGTACAGAGGTTCATATGCTGCTATGTGTAATGAATTTGCCAGACATTTTGCAGTGGGATACAAATATATTAACCGTGAAGAGGATCTTGGAATACAGGGACTGAGAAAATCAAAAAGATCATATAATCCACTGTTTCAATTAAAGAAAGATATAGTGATATTTAAATAACTATTTTAAAGAAAGGCGGAATAAGAATGATATATATTTTTTTGGCAGACGGTTTTGAAGAAATAGAAGCTCTTACAGTAGTTGATTTACTGAGGAGATGTGAGCTTGAGGTAAAAACAGTCGGTATTGGCAGAGAAGCAATAAGGGGTTCGCATGGAATACTGGTTCAGTCGGATATTGCTGATAAAGATTTTGTTTTTGACGACAGTATTGATATGATAGTTCTTCCGGGGGGAATGCCGGGAGCACTTAATCTTGAAAAGTCACCCCTGGTTCAGTCAGTTATTGATTTTTGCGTAAATCATGACAAGTACATTGCTGCAATATGTGCTGCACCGACTATATTAGGCCATAAGGGTATTCTTCAGAATCAGCAGGCTGTTTGTTATATGGGATTTGAATCACAGCTTGAGGGTGCAATTATAGGTGATGAAAATGTATGCGTTTCAGATAAATTCATTACTTCTAAGGGCCCTGGTACTACAATCGAATTTGCGCTTAAAATTGTTGAAATTTTAATATCCAAGGAAAGAAGCAAACTTCTGGCAGATTCAATTATGCTGGGTTAATGTTATGAATAAATCTGATTTTCGCAAAAATATTAAAAAAAACAGGCTTTTTCTTTTTTCTTCAGCTGACGAAAAACAAGCTGCTGATATTCAGATATTCAAGTATCTTACGGGGTGTGAGCTTATAAAAAATGCAGATATTGTTTTAAGCTATGTATCTGTCAGAGATGAAGCAGATACACGTATGCTTTTAGATTTTCTGCTTGATTCAGGAAAACGTACGGCTGCCCCCAGGTGCCGTGAAAATGGTAAAATGGATTTTTTTCTGATAAATGATATTGACAGTATGGTGTTGTCTCCTTATGGAATACCGGAACCGGAATACAACGAAGAACTGATTATAAATGATTTTAACGGGGCTGTGTGTATTGTTCCGGGACTTGCATTCGATAAAAATGGAAAAAGAATCGGATACGGGGCAGGATATTATGACAGATACCTTGAAAATAAAGGTATTGTGACAGCAGGTTTGTGCTATAGTCAGCTTTTGTTTGATTCTGTACCGTCGGAGGCACATGATATAAGTGTTGATTACATAATAACAGAGAAAGGATTTACAGAGATTAATGGATAATAAAACTATAAATGAGGAAGAAAGTATGACAGGACATGAAGCACCGGAACACAATACGCCGAATCCTAAAAAACCGACAGGAAAGAAGGAAATGCTTGCGGCATTATATAAACGTGTTCAGGAAGAAAAACAAAAGATAAAAGATCAGCAGAGTCAGGAGCAGGCAGAATCAAGAAAAGTAAACGTAAAATATGTAAAACCTAAAAAAGGAAACAGAGTAGCTTTAAGCATGGTATTTACATTTGTTATACTTGGTGTGTCTGTTGTTTCTTCAGCAGCAATAATATTTCTGGCAAAAGAAGTGTTAGGAATTGATAAGAGTGCTTCATCATACACAATTAATGTTCCTGAAGGTGCTACTGTTAATGATGTAATCAAGATTATGACAGATGGACAGACAGATAAAAATAAAGAAGAAATAATAAGAGTTCCTGCAATGTTCAAACTCATGGTAAAGTTTAAAAAGGCAGACGGTGGATTTATTCATGGCCCTCATACGCTCAGACCTGATATGGGTTATTCGGCAATAATAGCAGAGCTTAATAGTGATGAAAATATCAGACGTGAGACGGTTGATATTACATTTAAAGAGGGAATAAATATTTATGAGGCAGCAACAATGTTGGAGGAAAACAATGTTTGTGCGGCTGACAAATTCATTTATTACTTTAACAATGGACTTGATGACTATGAGTTTGAGAAAAGTATTCCTAAGTCGACAGCTGTTGATTTAAGGTTTTATCGTATGGAAGGTTATCTTTTCCCTGATACGTATCAATTTTATGAAGCAGACGATATATTATCAATGGAACCACAGGAATATGAAGTTATCATAAGAAAAATCTATGATAACTTTGAAGCATACTATACAAAGGAAATATCAGATAAGGCAGCACAGAAGGGTCTTTCAATGCACCAGCTGATTACTCTTGCTTCAATGATTCAGGCAGAAGCTGCTTCAAATGAAGATATGTATAATGTTTCATCAGTTTTCTGGAACAGACTCAATAATTCTGATGAATTCCCTAGACTGGAATCAGACCCTACTGAAAAATATGTAAATCAGGTAATAAAAAAACTCAGTGATCCGTTAAACGAAAATATGGTCACAGCGTACAATACATATGAATCAGCAGGTTTCCCTCCTGGAGCAATATGCAGTCCTGGCGCTAATGCTATAGACGCAGCTCTGAATCCGAACCAGACAAATTATTTATATTTTTGTGCAAATATTGATACCAAAGAAGTTTATTATGCAGAAACACTTGAACAGCATGAGATGAATCTTGAGCTGGCCGGCATAACAGCTGATGACTATTGATTTAATTATGGAGGCATTTATTTGAATCTTGAAGTATTATCACCAGCAGGTGATCATGAAAGGCTTATGTCGGCACTTAACTATGGTGCCGATGCCGTATATCTCGGAAGAAAGAGCTTTGGAATGAGAGCATCATCTTCCAATTTCGATTTGGAAGGATTAAAGAAAGCTGTAAAAATCTCGCATCAGAGAGGCGTTAAAGTATATCTTACATGCAACACCCTCCCAAGAAATAATGAGATCCCTATGTTTGAACAATTTGTAGATGAAGCTGTTGAATGTGGCGTAGATGCAATGATAGCAGCAGATATAGGAATTATTTCTCTTATAAAAAAATATGCACCGCAGATGGAGATACATGCTTCAACACAGACAGGAATAGTCAATTATGTAACTGCTACAGAGCTTTACAATATGGGATGTAAAAGGGTAGTTCTTGCCAGAGAGCTTTCACTTGATGAAATTGCTGAGATACGTGCTAAAACACCAAAAGACATGGAAATAGAGGCATTTGTACATGGTGCAATGTGTGTTTCATTTTCCGGAAGATGCCTGCTGTCAAGCTATCTGGTAAACAGGGATGCAAACAGAGGTGAATGTGCACAGCCATGCAGATGGGGATATCATCTGATGGAGGAAAAAAGGCCAAATGAATTTTATCCTGTATTTGAAGATGAGCAGGGAACATATATACTTAACGCCAAGGATATGTGTATGATAGAACATATAGACAAGCTTCATAAGGCTGGTGTATACAGCCTTAAAATTGAGGGCCGTGCAAAGTCAGCATATTATGTTTCAGTTATTACAAATGCTTATCGTATGGCAGTTGACTGCTATAAAAACAGCAAAGACGGAGAATACGAGCTGCCTGAGTGGATACGTGATGAAGTTTATAAGGTAAGTCACAGAAAGTATTGCACAGGATTTTTCTTTGGACATCCTAAAGACAGTCAGTACTATGAAACAGGTGGTTATATCCGTGAATATGACGTTGTTGCTGTTGTGGAAGAATGCCGTGACGGAAGAATATATGCAGTACAGCGCAATAAATTCCTTGCAGGAGACACTCTTGAAGTTTTTTCACCAGGAGTAAAACCTGAAACAATAAAATCAGATATTATCTATAATGAGCATGACGAATCGGTAGAAAGCGCAAACCATGCTATGATGAAATTCTCAATACCTTGTGATAAGATTTTTCCGAAGGATGCAATAATAAGAATACAAAAATAATTCAGAAATTAAGAAAATAGATTATGGATTTTTAATACTATCAGTTTATTAAAGAACAGGCTGTCTGATTACTTCATTTCCTAATTAATGGGACAGCCTTTTTTGATTGTTTATTATAGGTAAAAGCAAAATATATTTAAAGTGATATCCGGATTTAGTATATTAAAGTTAAGATTCAGTAAAACATAATAGAATTTATGGGCTTTTAAGATTTTCTTATTGAAATGAATTTAAAGTTATGGTATGCTTAATTTCGTCAGAGTAAATCCGGAGGTAATCTTATAGTATAATGCGGTTGTTCAGGACACCAAAATGTTAAAGAAAAAAACAATGATATGAATAGGAGAATGATATGAAAAAGATACTTACACTTATCCACGGTTTCTGCATGGCACTTGCAGACAGTGTTCCTGGCGTTTCCGGAGGAACAGTGGCATTTTTGCTTGGATTTTATGATAACTTTATCGGTGCACTTGACAGCATGATTTCCGGAACAAGAGAAGAAAGAAAAAAAGCACTCCTTTACCTTATGAAACTTGGAGCAGGTTGGGTAGTAGGATTTACAATAGCTGTACTGATACTTGCAAATCTTTTTGAATCACACATATATCAGGTTTCTTCACTGTTTTTAGGTTTTACTTTTTTTGCAATTCCACTGGTCTTATTTGAAGAGAAAGAATGTCTGGGAAAAAGCAAAAGCAGAGCATTTTTTATCCTGATCGGAACTGCTCTGGTAGCTGTAATTACATATTTAAATTCTATAGGTAATGGCAGCAGTTTTGATATAAGCGATCCTGGAATAGGTACATTTGCTTATGTTTTTATTGTCGGAGCAATAGCAATATGTGCAATGATACTGCCGGGAATATCAGGTTCTACATTATTACTTATCTTTGGAATTTATCTGCCGATAATTACAGGAATAAAAGATCTGCTTCACATGGACTTCCATGCTTTCCCTGTTCTCTTTGTATTCGGTTTAGGAATAATAACCGGAATTATATGTATAATCAAGATAATAAAAAATTCACTTAAAAATCATCGTGCTGCGACAGTATATCTTATTATCGGTCTTATGATAGGTTCACTGTATGCAATTGCAATGGGACCTACAACTCTTGATAATCCGCAGGATGCGATGGCTTTAAAAACATTCAGTCCATTATTTTTCATCATAGGTGCCGTAGTAATATACGGAATGCAGCTATTCAAAAAGCTGTCAAGTCCTACTGCCGTTGTAACAGAATAATTTATAATTAATGCCTTAGTTATAAACTTTTATTTTATAATTTCTTTTTTATTTAATTGTATCGGAATTTCAGTTATAAAAAAATAGGATTGTACCATGAACTTTGATTTTAAAGTTCTGGTACAATCCTTATCTTTTTTTATTGAGCAATCTTTAATTCTTTAAATTTACTTCAAATCTTATAGTTGTTCCGCACCCGATCTCTGTCTGGATATCAAATGAATCAGTACAGTTTCTGATATTTGTAAAGCCGGCCCCTTTTCCCATACCCTTTGCATGAATATCAGAGTCCGGCGGGATTGTTGTAAATCCGTATTCCATAGCCTGGTCAACATCCTCAATTCCCGGACCGTTATCCTCAACATTAACACTTATTTTATCAGATGATATTTCTGTCTCAATTATGCCTCCGTTGGCGTGAATAATCATATTAAGCTCACATTCATAAACTGCAAGCGTTGCTTTTCTTATTATCTCCGGATCTACTTCCATTTTGCTCAGAGCTGCTTTTATGTCCTCCGAAACACTTCCTGCGTTTAAAAAGTCATTAGGACTTACGATATATGATAATTTAGTAGTTTTATCCATATTGGCAGATTTCCTTTCTACATACAATTTATACAGTGCTTTTTAAATATGCTAAAATATTTTCTGGTTTTTTTTCATCACAATGAATAAAATTATTTTTTTCATGAATGTCAGTCAGATAATGTGCATCAGAATCAGTTATTATTCTGCATGATTTTAAGTAAGGATTTTTTTCAATAACTGAAGTGATATCTTCACATTTATTTATCTCTGCACATATGAATGTGCTTGACGGTGGAATTGTTCCAAATACAGAAAGAAGACTGTCAGAACTTTTGGTAATATGTGCCGGAATTATTATACCGTTAAATCTGTTTATTATTCCGGGGAGATTATCAAAACTTATAAGTGTGGCATTTATCAGCAGTTTGTCAATAGAACCGCATATCTGATCTTCATAATTGATAATACTCTGCTTTCCGAAAATATTTTCATTGTTTTTTATATCAGGAAGATTACTATAAACAAATCCATCAAAGTTCAGAGCGTCATCAAGTGAGCTGAACAGGCAGAGTACATGAATTTCTTCAGATGTTGTAAGCTCCATACCCGGAATTACCGTTATTCCATATTCTGCAGCAGCCCTTATAAGCGGTGAACAGTTGCGGCATGTATTGTGGTCTGTAAGTGCTATGACATCAAGCCCATTGAGGTATGCCATTCCTGCTATGTTTGCAGGAGTCATATCATCGTCTCCGCAGGGCGACAGACACGAATGTATATGAAAATCATATGCAAGTTTATTCATGAATAAGCTTTTCAATCATAAACGCTGTTTCAAAAACAGGAAATTCAGATTGAAATACAGTAATATTTTGCTGCCGTGCCTTCTGTACAGACTGTTCATCAAGCTCAGTATTTTCAGCAAGTATGATACATGCTGATTCAGTAAGTGAAGCGACGGCAAGGGTATTTATGTTGCCCATTACTGTTACCCATGCAGCACCGGCAGGAGATTTGCTCATTGCAAGACTGAGCAGATCACAGCAGAAAACCTTTGATATAGTATTTTCATTCATATTTCCGCTGCTGATTATTTTAAAATTAAGTTTTTCCGCAAGTTTTTCTGCAGTCATATTTTTTTCCTCCATTTATTAAATCCATATATCAGCCGGAGATTATTTGTCTGATTGTTATACATAAGTTAATTATTATGTGATATTGAATCTGATAAATTATAGATATATTCTTTAAGGAGAGGAACACAGTCCCCCTCACGTGCAAGACCTCTTGCAATATCTTCAGCAAGTGCTTTACATGTAGGTGCACCGCATGAACCACAGTCAAGTCCGGGGAATTTTGAACACAGCTCATCAATCTTTGCCATAAGTGAAATACTTTCAGCAAAATTTTTGCTGAGTCTGTAGACAGGCTCGAATTCAATTTTTCTTTCAAGCATTGCACCGTCTAAAATAGTTTTTCCGATGTGATTCCTTGAAATAGGGAGGTATTTACAAAGCTTTTTAAGTTTTGCCTGTGCAACATAGGGGTTTTCTACACAGAGCACACCTCCTACACAACCACCGCTGCATGCGTCAAGTTCAATAAAATCAAGGTTATGAAATTTCCTGTCTTCAAGGTCTTCGAGAACACGTATGACATTTTCTATTCCGTCTGCTGCGAGGTAACTGTCAGTAAGGAGTCCTCCCGCTTCGCCTCCGCTGTTGCCCCAGCCTACTCCTATTCTTCCCGAAACAGCACATTCTTCCGGATCATGTGCCGTTGTTTTCATAAGTGGCAGGAGCAGAGGATATACATCTTTTATTGCTACCACCGCATCTACATTTGAAATATCACAGCCTAACGGTTCCTTACATGCTGTTACCTTTGCAGGACACGGTGAAATAAATATAATACCGATTTTATCACTGGACAGTCCTGTATCAGCCATTGCTTTTTTTCTTGCTATCTGTGCTGCAAGATCAACCGGAGCCGTAAACGGAAGTAAGTGATCAATAAGGTTTGGAAAACGTACACGGATAAGTCTTACTACACTGGGGCAAGCTGTACTGATAAATGGGGTTTTGTCATGGTGTTCGCTTATATAGTGTCTGGACATTTCCGATATCATTTCAGCAGCTGCACTTACTTCGTATACATCATTAAATCCCAGAAGCTTTAATGCACTCAGTACAATATTTACATCATCAAGATTATTGAATTGTCCGTAAAGTGACGGAGCTGGAAGTGCAACAGTGTATTCGTAATTTTTTATAACATCAATTGGATCATATGAGGCGATTTTTGCATGGTGAGGGCATATACGGATGCATTCACCGCAGTCAATGCAGAATTCTTTAATAATTTTAGCCTTGCCATGCTGTACACGTATTGCCTGCGTAGGGCATCTTTTTATGCAGTTGATGCATCCCATACAGAGATCAACATCAATATGAACCGAATGATAGAATTCTGAACTCATGATATATTCCTCCCTTACATGTATTAATATATAACTCAGGCGATATGTTCCCTGATTTTCAGATGGCAGGTACCATATTCGCATTCAGGCAGGAGTCAGTTCTCATACCTCAATGCAAAGGTGCATCTATAATGCACCTTGCCACGTTAAGAAAGGGACATGCCCTTATTTGAAATTAAACAGGTATCAGAGGTTTACCTGCATTGTTACAGTTGTTCCTGTACCAAGTTGTGTTTGAACATCCATATAATCACTGTATTTTTTCATATTTGGAAGTCCCATACCTGCACCAAACCCAAGTGAGCGTATATTATCAGGTGCAGTTGAATAACCTTCCTGCATTGCAAGTTCAATATTTTCAATTCCAGGACCTTTATCGGAAAGAACCATTGTAATTTTATCTGTTGTTATTGTAACTGTAATTTTGCCACCATTTGCATGTATCACCATGTTTATTTCGCCCTCATACATTGCAATGACAACTTTTCTGATTATTTCAGGAGCAACCCCCATTTTTTTAAGTTTATCTTTTATATCACTTGAAGCTTCACCAGCTCTTGTGAAATCATCGTTGCATACAGTGTATTCAAGTTTTATAGCATCTGTCAATTTTCTTTACCTCCGCTTAATCCCTTTGAATATAGTATGCCACATGCTTCAAACATCTTTCTTGACGTAGAGAGTACAGGTATGTTTCGCTCAATTGCGAGATCTATAGTAGTACTATCCGGAATTTTTCCTCTGACAAATACAATACATGTTATGTCCATCATTTCAGCAGTACGGATAACCTGAGGATTACACAATCCTGTAATCAGGACAGATTGATCCTTGACAAATGCAAGTACGTCACTCATCATATCAGATCCGCATGCAGTATGAACAACATTGGACAGATAATCCTCACAGCAGAGAACATTAGCATTAAGAAGTTCTTTGATATCATTTACAGTCATAAATAAAAGCCTCCTAAAGGTATGTAGTAATAATCCATATATATCTATTATAATTATGATATAATTATAGCATACAGTATAAACAAAAGTAAAGAGTTAAAGATAAAATCAGTATAAATAATATACAAGATTTTATTATACAGCGCAGCAGTTAATAATTTGCATTACAGCAAAATATTAATAACAAATATAGTTGATTTGTTATTATAACTATGATATAATATAGCATATGTGAAAAAAATATTAATCTTTTGTTATAAATTATTACAGTAAAGGTGGATTGTATATGATAGCACTAATTACCGGTGCAAGTACAGGAATGGGAAGAGATATGGCTGTTTATCTCAGCAGTCTTGGATATGATCTTATTATTACTGCACGAAATAAGGAAAAGCTTATTGCCTTAAAATCAGAACTTAAAACAAAAGTAAAAGTCATTACTGCTGATTTATCAAAGCCCGAAAATGCTATAAAGCTATACGAATGCTGTAAAAATATAAAAATAGATCTGCTTATCAATAATGCAGGATTCGGGATTGTGGGGGAATTTGATAAAACTTCTCTCCGACAGGAATGTGAGCTTATAAACTTGAATATTACTGCACTTCATATACTGACTAAGCTGTTTCTGAAAGATTTTAAGCAAAGAAACAGAGGCAGAATATTAAACGTTGCTTCGTCAGCCGGATTTTTTCCAGGTCCGCTTATGGCGGCATATTATGCATCAAAGAGTTATGTAATAAGTCTTTCAGTTGCAATTTATGAAGAACTTAAGGAGGCTGGAAGCAGTGTTTCCATAAGTATTCTGTGCCCTGGTCCTGTACAGACAGAGTTTAACAAAAGAGCAGGTGCTACAAATAGTTTCAAACCTGCTGACAGCAGAGCAGTTGCTATATATGCAATTGATATGACATTAAAAAATAAACTTTATATAGTACCTACTTTAAAGATGAATGTAGGTATATTCGGTGCATCACTTCTTCCATCAAAACTTGAAGCAAAAGTAATCTATAAAATACAGGACAGAAAAAAAACTGTATAACTTCACAAAGATGCACAGTACTTTCATAAGTTATCCCCGCCTCTGGCAGAGGCAAAAAAAATATATATACGCAATAAGAAAGGAACTATTATAATTATGAGAAAACTAAAATTATTTAAAAGAATGCTGTCATTGCTTCTTGCGTCAGCAATGCTGATTTCTATGACAGCGTGCAACAACAAATCCTCAAAGGATAAGAAGGGCTCATCAGAATTTAATCTGAGCGAAGCTAAGGAAATTTCTAATTATTACGATTCAAAGGATCTGGGTATTCCTGACGGAATTGATTATTTATCTTCAATTCAGTCTGTAAATGAAAAACTTTATATGTACGGAATGTCAGTTGCAGATATGAATATGGCAGAATTTTATAAACTTGATACTAATAATAAATCCATTGAACAGTTTAAGCTTGAAAAGTCAACATTTCCGACCGCTATATCGTATAACGGCGGAAAATTCTATACCACTTCGTTTGATGAAGAGAGTGGTGCAGTTGTATATGTCCATGGGGCTGATAAAAAATGTCAGCAGACAATAAAAATTTCTGATAATTCTGATACTGTTGTATATGGACTCTCATCAGATGAAAAAGGAAATCTGTATGTTCTTACACTGTCCTCAAAGGGTATGTCTTTTACATCTGAACTTATTGAATTTGACGTAAACGGAAAAGAAATCAAAAGAATTAATCTTGGTGATACATGCGGTAAGGGATCCGGAGGAGTATCTCTTTATCAGATTCTTCAGAATGATAAAGAAGGTAATATCTATACTGCAAGATTAGATGTAAACATTATGACCGGCGATATATCAAATACAATTATTTATAAGCTTAACAGTGCCCTTGAAAAACAGTATGAGATTTCTGATCTGACAGATATAGGCCAGCTTACGAACTTCTTTGTCAGCCCTAATGGCAATCTTATGGTTACCGGTACTGATGATACAATGAAAACATGTTATGTCAATGAAATCAATCCTTCCGGAGAAACCGTAAACCGTTATGAAATAGCTGATTCAAGGATTGCTTTTAACGGTACAGATGAAAGTAATATTATTTATTATACGGATGAGGCTCTTTTCTCATATAACCTGGCAGACGGAAAATCACAGGAGTTATATAACTTTATGTCAGATGATGCACCGCAGGGCTTTAAAAATGGTACAGTTGCGGTAGTTGTTGATGACGGAAATGTTGTTTTATATACAGTTCCCAGTGACGCCAATATGTATAACATGCTTGTTATGAATACAAGCGGAGAAATAGAATCTACTATTCCAATAGTTACATCATCAAACGGAAATACAAATTCAGTATATGTTTCAGATGATGAAAATATATACTATGTTGAAGAGGTATATGATATAAACAAAGATGCAGATTCTGATGATTCACAGAAATGCACATTGAAGCTTCATATTGTTGATAACACGGGAAACAAGATAAATGATTTTGACATTCCTGATTTTACAGGAAATGTAAGCACATATGTTTCAAACTTTGTTGTAGATTCAGAGAAAAGAAGTTATTTTATAGTTGAATCTGACTCATTCCCGGATAAATACTGCCTCTATATTATTGATTCCGAAGGAAAAGTACTTGTAAGCAATACTGATAAGAGTATAGAAGACATAAATTCACTTGTAGTATCAAATGACGGAAAAGTTTATGCTGAATATTCAACTCAGGATGATAAAACCGAATTTGCAGAGGTAAATGCTTCTGATGGAAAGCTTGGATCAGCTATTGAGTTAAAAGGTGTAAATATAACCAGTTTAACAAATCTGTATTCAGGAAACGGAGATTACAGTATTTATATTGATGACGGAACTACTTTGTACGGATATAATTTTGAAACCGGAAAATCAGAAGAAATAATAAACTGGCTTGACTCTGACTTCAGTCAGGTGTTCCACAATATGGCGGTTGTAAGTAAGGATAGTATCGCTTGTATAGGATATGATGAAAAGAGTATGGATTCTGAAGATACCGTTCTTTTGCTTAATAAAGCGGATGATGCAAAGCTTAAACAGATAAATGATAAGTCAGTAATTACTGCGGCCGGCTGTTCGGTAAGCCATGATGTAGCTTCCAGAATAACAGCATTCAATAAATCAAGTGATAAATCAAGAATACAGGTTTACGATTATGCAAAATACAATACAGAGGATAATGAAAGTCAGGGAATAAAGCAGCTTAATAATGATATAATATCCGGAAACATTCCAGATATTATACTTGTCAACAACAGCCTCAATGTTGATACCTATATCAAAAAGGGAATGATTACTGATTTAAATACTTTTCTTGATAAAGACGATGAGATAAAGAAAGAGGATTATCTTGAAAACATATTTGAGATAGGTTCAAAGGACGGTAAGCTTTATCAGATAATTCCTAGCTTTGTAGTTTCAAGCCTTGTGGGTAAAAAATCTGTAGTGGGAGAGGAGAGTGGATGGAATCTGTCTGAGTTCCTTGAATTTGCCGGAAACAATAAGGATAAAGAAATTTTTTACAATAAAACAAGAGATGAACTTCTGAGATTGTTTATAGGTGCAGGAATGTCAGAGTTTGTTGATTATTCAGCCTCAACATGTAATTTTAATAATGATGATTTTATTAAAATACTTGAATTTGTAAAAGACAATTCCAATGATGAAACAAACGATGAAAAGACAAATGACCAGGAGCAGAAGGAACGAATTGAATATGAAAAGAGATTCTGGAATGATAAATGCCTCCTTGATTTTGAGAATATAGAAGGCTTTACAGACTTCAATATTCTTCAGAAAGCATATATGAAAGAGGATGTTTCGTTCAAGGGAATGCCTTCAAGTGAAAAGGCTGCTGCATCAATAGATTTTTCCGAAAGCTTTGCCATATCTGATAAATCCAAAAACAAAGATGCTGCATGGGATTTTGTAAGAGAGTATCTGCTTGATGATTATCAGAAAACACTTATTGACGGAACAATTGATAGCGGGTTCCCTGTAAAATTATCAGTAATTGATGAAATGGTAGCAAATTCACAGAATTCACAGACAAATGTAATGCAGAGCTATTTTGTTGGTGATGAATCTATTCAGATAGGAGTTATTGATGATGAGAATGTGGAAAAGCTGAAGACTCTTATAAAAGGAATAAAAGCAGATACAAATTATGATGAAACAATAATTGATATTATAGATGAGGAAGCAAAAGAATTCTTCGCTGGCAATGCAGAAGCATCAAAGGTTGCCGAAAATGTACAGAACAGAGTAAAGATTTATATAGATGAACAGAAGTAATATATACTGAAATTAAAAAAAAGGAATCTTATAAGTGGTCACGTTATCACTTGTAAGATTCCTTTTAAGTTATATATAAAAAATTGAAATAATTGCGACTGAATCCAGACATAAAAAGTGCCGTGAGAAGAAATTTCTCTCCGGCACTTTTTTAATCTGTATTAAATTAGTTCATTAAATATTATCCTAAAAGAAGATTCTTTAACTTGATAACATCAATGATTGAAATTTTTCCATCCTTATTAAGGTCCGCATTGCTCTTAGACTGTGTATCAAGCTGTACTTTTCCTACAACAGACTGAAGCATTGTAACTACGTCAGCAGCACTTACTATACCGTCACTGTTTACATCGCCCTTAACGGTAGATGTTGAAGGTGACTTAGTGGTAGTCTTAGTGGTAGCCTTTGTAGTAGCTTTGGTTGTAGCTTTAGTAGTAGCTTTAGTAGTAGCCTTTGTAGTAGTAGCGCTACTGCTTGCGTCAGTATAAACAGTTATAGAATCAATAGTAAATGTACCGCAGTCGATCCACCATACACCGAACTTAACTTCTCCGCCGTACTGAGTCTGGATAATCTTAGAATCAGCAGAACTTACATTCCATGTAATTTTACCACTGTTGCCTGAGATTGTCTGAGACATATCAGCAGTCTGAGTCCAGTATTCAGGATCAACAGTTGTAGAAGAACCAAAAGCACCCTGCCATTTACCGATAGTTGAGCTTGAAGAAATATTTACTTCAACTTTTGTTACTTTTTCGCCGGATTCGATACCGAAATCTTCATATGCAAAGCCGAGCATTTTATCATCTGCAGGAAGGTCTGCATATACAATTTTCTTATCAGGCTTGATTGTATATCCACCGCTTGTAGTTGAAGATGATGTAGGTTTAGTAGTAGCCTTAGTAGTAGCCTTAGTAGTAGCCTTTGTAGTAGCCTTTGTAGTAGCCTTTGTAGTATCTTTTGTTGTAGCTTTTGTTGTAGTAGCGCTACTGCTTGCATCAGTATAAACAGTTATAGAATCAATAGTAAATGTACCGCAGTCGATCCACCATACACCGAACTTAACTTCTCCGCCGTACTGAGTCTGGATAATCTTAGAATCAGCAGAACTTACATTCCATGTAATTTTACCACTGTTGCCTGAGATTGTCTGAGACATATCAGCAGTCTGAGTCCAGTATTCAGGATCAACAGTTGTAGAAGAACCAAAAGCACCCTGCCATTTACCGATAGTTGAGCTTGAAGAAATATTTACTTCAACTTTTGTTACTTTTTCGCCGGATTCGATACCGAAATCTTCATATGCAAAGCCGAGCATTTTATCATCTGCAGGAAGGTCTGCATATACAATTTTCTTATCAGGCTTGATTGTATATCCACCGCTTGTAGTTG
>OCTV010000056.1_pt1 | contig 39589 bp, 36 predicted proteins | sample 1539101 | NCBI WGS metagenome assembly OCTV01 (sample SAMEA3991422, study PRJEB22521) | metagenome | biome: anthropogenic terrestrial biome; feature: sewage plant; material: sludge | place: Sweden | collected 2012-09-26 | reverse complement strand
TTTGATGTATCAAATCCTCGACGTTCAGCCTCTGAAAAGATTTTTTCAAGTATCTCTTTTGAAAGTTCAGGTTCACGTCCCAATATCCATAGATACTTGTTAGAGTGACCTGCGCTCACGAGTACCCATTCATAATTATCGTCCAATAGCAATATTCTGTAGTCTGAATAGAATATCCAAAAGAAAGATACTCGCAAAAGTCCAGGCACATCTGTAGTCTTCGCTTTCCCTACAATTTTTTTTTTGTATTCCTTTCTTCTTATCAAATCCATTGTTCACTACCTTAATCATACCATTGTTTTGCTGAATGTATGTAGCCATTACATCATTCAGGTTTTTCTCAAAACGATGGTCATACCGAGAATCTTGTACCATTCGCCGAGATATTTTTCTATTTCGGACTTGTCGACCGTGCTGATGTCTATCAAGTTGCCTTTTTCGTTCTTAAATTCTTTCATTTGTCGCAAAGATACAATATTTTTCGACATCATCAAAAGATATCATTGTTTTTATCAAAGAATCTTCAAATTGATAAACCCAGTATAGATGTTCCGCCACTGAGAAATTTCAATTTCTCCTACACTCGCTGTTTTTCTATGTAACATATTGATTATTAATGGTATATACTTAGTGTATAAGGATTTTTACATACACAATCCTACACGCAAAGCCATTAAAAAAAGTAATATTTAGTTACAAAATGCGGCACTTTGAACAACTAAGTAAACCGAATAGGCAAGCTAATCCAATGAGATAGAACATCTATATCAATGGGATAGGTACGCAATTCCATTGGGATAGGGATATCAATTCCCGACTTTTGACTACCATACAAGCCTATATGACATTGTGATTCATACATGATGCGCTCCCAACAGCCTTGTTTGAGTCCAAGGAATACCGAAATAGATTATTTGAGGATTGAAATATCGAATTTATATTACACACATAAAGGCTGTTTTTTCGAAAAAAACAAAAGTTTATAAAAATACATACAAAAACAAGCCCAAATCGTGTATGACAAAATTGTTATACACTCAAATCATCTATCTGTTTCACAATATGTTAAGAATGAATTTGGCTAGTGTATGAGAAATGCAAAATTATTCTTAGAAAGATTATGATTAGGTAATAAATATTTAACATTAAGTATTAACAGACACACATTTCGTCACCGAATAGATAAAATATTATCATGGGTATATCAGTGAGAAAATATGAGTCCCGACTATCCTTTATATTAAAAGTAAGCCGGGACTCATATAGATAAAGAACAAGACTGATGTTCGATGTGATTGGAATCACTCCGATGTAGCGGCAGTCGTAAACTGATTGATCAGATTGATGAGACCGAAGATGACATCACGGTTAAAACTCTTATAGAGTTCGAAAACGCCACCTACCTCTTTCAAAGTCAACTCTTGTACAAAAGGTACATATTTGTCCTGTCCCTCAAATTTTACTTGAGGCAACATCATATAATAATCGTTGCCGATGGTACCGACATACAAATTGTTTTCACCGATTTTTGTATCTTTGCCGTCGTAATAGAAAGACAGCTCGGCACTCTTATTCATCGCATCGCAGTAACCAGCAATGGTGGTGGAATCCTTTGACGCGAAAGCCGAACGCAGATTGGCATTAAACTGATTTTTGCTTTTGATAGAACCTTTCAATTGTATCTTTCCGAAAAGATTAAGATTGATATCGCTCATATCCACATCACTTGAAGTGTCAGTTACTTCTACACTGGTGGCAGTACATGAGGCTGTAATGAAATCTGTCGCGCCTTTAGAGATCTTTACAGATTCCTTGTATGTGCTTTCCTTGTCTGTCTTGTCCATCGTATATACCACATTGTAGTCACCGATTTTAAGATTTACATCTGATTTTTGGGCGTACGGATATACATCTATTTCAGGATTTGTATTCACATCATGGTGTATCTCACCTTCAACGATCGTCTCTGTTCCCCTTGTGATCTTGACCAAGTAATCCTTACACAGCAAAATCCTATAGTAGATGTTGTTTGTAGCTTTTGTGCCGTTTTCTATAGACCATAATGCAGCCACTTCCACATAAGTATCCGACTGTGGTACAAACGAGACCGTAGTCTGAGTGCCGTCCGTTTCGGTGTATGTAATCTGGATATCGTTGACATCGTCTGTCACATCCCAACTATTGTTCGTCGTTTTGTATGTGAAATGGACATTGGGAAATTTGTATGTCGTTACATATTTATATCCATAATAACTATAGATATCATCGTTGTTTGTTACTGTGTCTAGCTTTTCCATATTTTTTTCTATCTGACTTTTTACACGCTCATGCAGTTTGGCTCTTGTGTCGCTGTTAAACAGACTCAGCGCGAGTAGGCGCTCCAACGACTTGTTGACATTGGTGAATTTGGATGCCTTGAAGTTCTCGCCCAACACATTGTTGCATTCCGCAATCTTAGTTTTCAGAATTTCCAGTTCGCGTATATCTGCACCGGCACCCGAACTCGTCGATTCGAAATGAACCTTACCTATCTGGTCTACAGGTATTTCGATACCTCTACCATTGGTCATTTCTACTTTCATAACCTCTTGCGCGCTTATGCTACCTACTGCGAGCATAGCAGCCATTGCTAGTATAAATTTTTTCATTACTTTGTGATTTTAACCGATTGACTTTTTGTTTTGATGATATAAATGCCTTTGGGCAATGATGATAGGTTGACATCCTTCTCGTTTCCGTTTACAAAGACAGAGACAGACTGTGTCTGTCCGCCCGAATTGTAGACGGAAATATTTCCACTATCGCCGACAATTTGAATGATGTCACTGTTCTGACGTACAAATCGGAGCTCGTTCCGCGTCACCTTATTGATTTTGGTAGGCGACACTTCCGTAAAATGGAAATCGGTCACTGAAGTTAATTTGTATTCGCTCGACACATCGGGGGATGTGATTTTGAGCAGACTCCCGATCATCGTGATTTCAGGCTTTGCGGTCAGCACATAACTCTGTGTGCTACCGTCAGCCAACTGCACCACCAGTGCATGCTCCGCTTCCGTCATCAAACTGAAAGTCAAGAGAGGTAAAATAAATAAAAATAATTTTTTTCTCATAATCAATAAAATTTAGTACATATTGAATGTGCAATACCGATGCACGTTTTTTCAGAAATTTCTCACAGCACGATTTAACCGTTACTGAATGCAAATATACAAGTTCATAAACGTAAACACAAATTTTGACGGTATACATCTTGGTATACATTTAAAGAAATAAGAAAAAAAAATGGATGAAACGGATTTTTTATAGAAAAAAAGACATATTTGAAATATAAAAGAGTACCCTATTCGTAATCAGCAGTGATGGCATACACAGAAACTCCATTAATGTCCAAAGCGTGAGGTGTCTATCTCCTTATGCTCTTTCCCTTTGTATCCACCGAAACGATATGAAAAGGTGATAGATAGCGAACGTTGGTAATAAGTTGTGTTCATGTCGAATTTCTGATTGGCATAATTAACTTTCGTCTTTGGCAAACCAGAATTGAAAATGTCTTGAAGTCGGACTGTCAACGCGCATTTGTCTTTACAGAATCGCCATTTTACTGATGCGTCGACATCCAAAAGATGGGTAAGATCGTAAGTTCCTTGTATCAGTGGGGATGTGTACATACCATCTAGTTGGATATTGAAATGCGGGGATACGGAAAAAGTATTCTTCGCACTCAACTGATACAGCCACTTGTTGCGGTCGAAAGGGATGTCGAAATAGTCAGCACACTTTTCATGTTGATGCAGTCCCATCGCCATGAGTTGGGTATTAAACCAAGTGCCGATGCTGAAAGGTGCATTGATGACCAGTCCGTACTGGCGTGAATAGTTCCAGTTGCGTGTCTGAAAAATCAAAGCCAGACGTTCGGACGACTGATACATAGACTGTGTGAAATAATCCTCCGCATCTTCATAAAAGAGAGAAAACGTATATTTTCGATTGAAGGCGTAAGTGGCGTTCAAACTATATGTGCTGCAGGGACGGAGGTGAGACGAACCGCGGATTTCCTGATAACCGTCGAGATGAGTGACCGACGACTGCATCTGCCAATAGGATGGATAAGTCTTGTCGGATGAAAGGGAAAGGATAAACACATGTTTTGGGGTTTTGAAGTAGGTGACGGATGCCTGCGGATAGAACGCCCATTTATGATAGTTACCGATAGTGTAATACTCACCACTTGCCGAAAGGGAGAACGACGGTCCCGACTTGTATGTCTTATCACAACTGACATAGAAGTCGGTAGACTGCTCGGTGAGACGAGTATCAGTATCGGCGGTAGGCATAGAACCTTTCACGTCGGTATAGTATTGATTGTCCTTGTCGTAAGCGTTGACATAAGAGATGCCATAGTCTAATGTCCAGTCATGCCTAAGAGAATGTGTTTGATCGGCGGAAAGGGAAATCTTGCGCACATCCTGACCGCCATTGATTTGAAGTTGGTTGTCCTCTTCGTTAACATCACTTTGCAGTAGTTGACTGTTGACCGAATGATAGTTGGTATAATCGGCTGACATTTTCAGTCCGAAAGCTAACTGGAAAGCCACCGACACGTTGTGCAGATAACTACGCATATATTTGTCAAGTCGACTTGTCTGATAATTGCCCGTCACATCATTCACACTATTGTCAGAGGGAGACAGTAAAGTGGTATAAGCCATACTGAAAAGGCTCTTGTCCGAAATGTTATATTCGTAAGCTGCACGCAGGGAATGATTCCAACCTTTATAACGCCCCCACGCCGACTGGGAGATATCATAAACTTTATTCTGATAGGTATGATGCGAATCCATCGTATAATGCTGCATGGTCTTCACATCATCGGCATCATACATCAGGTCGAAAGCCATCTTGGGCGTAGAGACACGGAAGTTGGCCCCACCCTCACAACTGCTGAAATACTGATTCTGATAGACCGCTTTCAGTTCACCCTGAAAAGAATAGACGCCAGCTCTCTTTGTGACAATATTGATAGCCGCACCACGCACATGATAACGGGGAGGTGCACTGTACATCACTTCCACATTGACCACACGGTCCACCGACATACTTTTCAGCAATGTGTTCAATTGCTCTTGCGTCATCGTCGTGGGACGACCGTCGAGGATGACACTGACAGAGGAGGCTCCATTCAATGACAAGGCACCGTCCTTTTCCATGATACCGGGCAGAGAGGCGATAGCTTCGAACACATTACTCACGTTTTTCTTCTCAGACAACGCATTGAGATTGTAATGGAGCATACCATTCTCGACTTTGACAAGCGGTCGACTGCCTTTGACGACAATTTCTCCTATTGTGGCTTCTTTGTATATTCTCATCAGAGCAATACTATCGCTGTCGGAAACAGTCGCCTGCATTACAGAACACAACGGCATCAACAGGCACAGGATAATCAGTTTTTTCATCGCACATTTATTTGATTCATTTATTCTCGATGCAAAGGTAAGGGATTCATCCGCCACCTTGCCTTAACAAATGATTATAAAGTCTTATTTAGTCTTATCAAAAATAAGATTTCTCGCAAATTAATTCTACCTTTGCACCATATTAATAATAGACATGAAGCATTCCTTTCAGTATATCACCATATCCATCATCGCCGCACTGACCCTCGTGTTGTGCTGGCAGATATACTGGTTGCACGGACTGTACCAGACAATACGCCAGGAAACTTACGCCACAATCACTTCGGCTGCCGAAATGGCCGACTTCAATGAGATAGCTTACAGAATCAAAAAGAAAGACAAGGGAAACGGGACTAGGGACAATGGACAGAAGAAGAAAAGTCCGCACAAAACGCTATCATTCAACTATGACTTTGATTTATACTCACAGTCGCCCTTCAAATTGATAAGACTGGTGGACGGTGGCATCCACAAGGTGTTCGACCCGATAGAACCGATTGATTTCAAGATGTTCTGCCGGTTCTTCAAACAGGAATGCCGGAAGAAGGGCATCAATATAGAGGTCTATGAGGTGGTGTTCAATCATCGAGAGCCAGGAAATACAATCCACTACACCCCAAAAGGCATTAAGGCGGGAAAACGCGGTATGGTGAAATGCCACAATTTCGACGGCAACTACACATACGAAATATATGTCACACCGCTGACAGATATATACCTACACCGTATGCGGGGCATCATACTGACGACCATCCTCATCATCGTACTTCTGTCCGCCGCATTCTGGTATCTGATACGGACCATCATCAGTCAGCGCACCATCGAAGAGATGACAGACGACTTCACCAACAACATGACTCACGAACTGAAAACGCCGATAGCCGTCACCTACTCTGCCGTGGACGCTCTACTCAACTACAAGCAGGGAGATGACAAAGATAAACGTGATAAATATCTCAAAGTGTGCGAAACGCAACTGAACAAACTCAGCGGACTGGTAGAAAATATTCTGTCGATGAGTATGGAACGCCGTAAGACACTGACGATGAACAAAGAACATATTCAACTGCGCACCTTGTTGGACGGTATATCGAAAGAATATCAGTTGAAGAGCGAAAAGAAGGCGACCTTCGATATCCATATTCAACCTGAAACATTATGCATATACGCTGACCGCATGCACATCAGCAACGCTATCAGCAATCTCGTGGACAACGCTGTCAAATACTCGGGCAAGGAAGTGGATATAAAACTGAAAGCCTTCCATCAGGGAACACATGATGTCATCACACTGGAAGATAACGGTATCGGTATCTCCACAGAGGACCAAAAACGGATATTCGATAAATTCTACCGGGTGCCTCACGGCAATATACACAATGTGGGCGGATATGGTCTCGGACTATATTACGTTCAACAGATTATAGAACGTCACGGCGGCGGTATCACCGTGAATAGCACTGTAGACAAGGGAACAACATTTACAATCATACTACCTGAAAAATGATGAAAGTACTTATTGTGGAAGATGAACGTACACTCTCAATGATTATTTCGGATACGCTGAGAGATGAAGGTTTCGATATCATTCAGGCTTACGACGGCTATCAGGGCATCAGCAGTATGCGGGTACATCATCCGGATGTAATTGTTGCCGATGTGATGATGCCAAACATGGATGGATTCGAAATGGTCAGACAAATCCGGAAAACGGACAAGTTGACCCCGGTGCTCTTCCTCACAGCCCGCTCGTCGATAGACGACCTCGTGGCCGGTTTCAAACTGGGCGCCAACGACTATCTGAAGAAACCGTTCAAGATGCAAGAACTGATTGTCCGTGTGAAAGCATTAGTCAATAAGGCGATGCAGGAAGAAATGACAGTCTCTGATAAAACGTACGAGATTGGTCTGTTCAGGTTTAACCCCACCGCCCAGACACTCGGTCTGGACGGGACATCAAAAGAACTATCTTATATGGAGAGCGAAATATTGAAGCGACTCTGCACCAATATCGGCAACATCGTAGAGATTGACGGCATACTCCATGAACTATGGCATGACAATAGTCTATACAACCGCAACAGTCTGCATGTCTTCATCCATAAACTGCGTCGTATCCTCGCAGCAGACAAAAATATAAAGATACTCAATGTGCGAGGGATAGGATATAAAATGATTGTAGGATAAATATTATCTGAGAAAAGTCTCTTTTAATTTTGTTATTAAATAATAATACACTAATTTTGCTTTCCAATTACAATCTGCTTTCCAAAAATGAAAAAAATCATACTGGTAATGGCTGTCGTTCTTACGTCGCTGTCACTGACGGGATGCCGTGGGAACAAGGGTGATACAGGTGAACAAATCAACTCTGTATACTACTGGCGTACCACATTCTCGCTGTCGGCGGATGAAAGGCAGTTTATCAGAGACAACAACATCCGGCGAATGTATGTGAGATACTTTGATGTGGCTCCGCAGACCGACGGTACACTGATGCCTAACGCCACAATAGCTTTCGACGGTGCCAAGATGCCGGAGGGGGTGCAGATTGTGCCGGTAGTCTATATACTCAACGACTGCATGAAATATGATGTAACATCTCTGGGTGGAAAGATAATAGACCGCATCATACAGATGAACGAGACCAATAACATACACGATGTAAGGGAAATACAGATAGACTGCGACTGGACGGTGCGCTCGCGGCGGGTGTATTTCGCACTGCTTCAGGATATCAGAAAGTGCGCAGCCAAGCATCATATCCGACTCTCAGCTACGGTACGTCTGCATCAGTTGACCCAGACACCTCCTCCTGTCGATTACGGCACTCTGATGGTATACAACACCGGGGATGTAAAGGATATCGGATGTAACAACCCAATACTTCAACTGAAAGACGTAGCGCCATATCTCAAATATCTGACCGACTATCCATTGAAATTGAACGCCGCCTACCCGATTTTCCGCTGGACACTGCTCTACCGCAATCGTCATTTCGTGGGTTTCCTTCACGGCAATGATATCGAGATATATCCCGGTGACAGTGTGATAGAGCGTCAATGCGGCGTGGACGAAATCATGAAAGTGAAAGAGGCCATCAGCGAGGAAAGAGAAGATATCAACAGCAGCGTAACGATATACGCGCTGGATAAGAAGAACATTATAAAATATAAAAAGAATGATATTAAAAAGATTTATAACCGCTAGTCTTCTGGCAGCTAGCGGACTATACGCCAATGCCTGTGCTTACGAGGGTACACACAACTATTATATGTTCAGTGTGTTCAACCATGATTATACAGGTGAAAACTATGCCGTGGCACGTATAAACCAGAGTGATTTCACTGATAAAATCAATCAGAACTGGACAGCTTATACCGGAGGGGAAATAAGGACCTACGACTCTGCCAGACTTCGCAGGTATGCTATGGTCAAAGGCGACCAACAGATGCTGAAATATATCAAACTGCTTGACAGGTATTTGAAGGTGGCTGGTAGTTACAAAGAGACTTGGACTTACCCTACGAAAAAGCAGATGGCCTTGCGAAACACCACTTTGCAGAATGTACGTGCTGCATCACTTGCTCAGACACGCAGCAAGATACGGAGTCAGTATGCCCTGTTGTACATGCGCTGCAACATGCTACTGAAACAGTATGCTACGAATGTAAAGTTTTGGAACACGACAGTTAAGGGCATGCCCAACAGCGTGTACCGGGATATGATGATGGACATCTATGCAGGATGCCTTACCCGTACGGGCAGAGCCGACGAGGGTTGTGAGATATTCGCATCCCTGGAAGACATACCAAGTATCGGTACCTGGATGATGGGTAAACGAAATCTGAAAGGCATCAGCGATGTTTATCAGCGTAATCCCAACGCCGCCACACTACCGTTCCTGATACAGGAATTTGTGAACAACGCCCAGGAAACGGTCGACGACGAAAAAGCGGAGAAGACCGGTGGATATAACATATATGGTAAACTGTTCGTCAAGAAGACTTACCGCAATGAAGTCAACAACTTCTGTATGTTTGCCAACAAGGTGGTTGCCGAGGGAAAGACCAAGACACCGGCTTTATGGAAGACGGCAGCCGCATGGCTTCACTTCATGTTCGGTGACACAAAGACGGGGCAACAGGAGATTGACAATGCCATCACCTTGTCGGGAACAGACAGGATGATGGACAACGCACGCGCCATCCGACTATATATCACATCGGCAAATACCGACAACCCGGATATATTGGATAAATATATCACACACGAACTGGACTGGCTCTACAATATGGCGGAAAAGAATGGTGCCAACTCTTCTTCGAAACACTACACAGAGGTGTTTGACAGACTGGTAAACCAGCAGTTAGTACCCAAATATGATCATTGGAACCGTAACGTTATAGCCACAGCACTCGTCGGCACGTTGCAGACCCTGCAGTCTGTAAGCGGTGCCCCTTCTTATGGAGAGAATCAATGGAACAGCCATTACAGTAATGACTATTTCGAACGTCTGGACAGTCTGAATGGTTATACGGCGAAATGTTATCTCGACTATCTGCAGCATCATCCGTCTGACGAACTGGACAAATGGCTCATCAGCCATAACAGTCGCAACTATGATTATCTGAATGATATCGTAGGAACCCATTATCTGCGTCAGGGTGAATTCACAAAGGCGATAGAATATCTGGAGAGGGTGCCGTTGACATTCTTGGACGGGCAGAATATCAGCCAGTATATGGCCACACGGTCTTTCACACAAGAAAAATGGTTCTCGCATATCAAGCATGATGTTGACGAGACTCCGGGTAAGACGCACCTCACCAGTAATATGAAGATACAGTTTGCGAAAGCGATGAACGACCTTGAAGCCAAATATTCTGTCGCTAACGACGAGGAACGTATTCGTCTGGCTTACGATATGGCGACACGTTACTATCAGGCATCACACTATGGCAATTGCTGGTTTCTTACCCATTACGGATGGAGCATATCCGATTCGACCCGTGTAGGCGAGGCTGACTTCGTGGCACGTGCCATCAACTATCTTGATATTGCAAAAAACGCCACCGTATTTAACATGAAAGAAAAGGCGCTCTATGCGCTCGCTTATATTCCGATGCAACCATGGTGTACGGAGGACTGGGACTATAACACATCGAAAAACGTCTATAAATATAACAGAGGGAACAGACAATACATGGCTCTACAGGAATTAGCTGCCTTCGAGAAGCAGAATACCGGCAACAGACCAAGTATTTATGTCACTAAATGTGATGTCCTGAAACGATTTAGCAAGTTAACAAATAACTAATATCATATATGATAAACAAAGAACTGTTGCATCCGGAGAGCATCGTCGTAATAGGTGCTTCGGAAAACACGCACAAGCCTGGCGGTGCCATCGTGCGTAATCTGGTGAATGGCGGCTATAAAGGAGAACTGAGACTTGTCAACCCGAAAGAAAAGGTTATACAAGGAATAGAGGTATACAACAACGCCACGGATATTCCGGCCACCCAGATGGCCATACTGGTGATACCAGCCAAATTGTGCCCTGACGTGGTGGAACTGTTGGCTTCGACTAAAGACACGAAGGCCTTTATCATCATATCGGCAGGTTTCGGTGAGGAGACTCATGAGGGACTGTTGCTGGAGGAACGGATACTTGACACATGCAATAAATATAGTGCGGCCTTGATAGGTCCCAACTGTATCGGATTGCTGAATGTATGGCATCACAGTGTCTTTACCCAACCTATTCCGAATCTGAACCCGAAAGGTGTGGATTTTATATCCAGTTCGGGTGCCACGGCGGTATTCATACTCGAGTCGGCTGTCATAAAAGGACTACAGTTCAACTCGGCATGGAGTGTGGGCAACGGTAAACAGATAGGTGTGGAGGATGTACTGCAATATATGGACGACAATTTCGACGGAGAAAAGGATTCGAAGGTGAAACTGCTGTATATCGAAAATATCAAAGACCCCGATAAACTGCTTTATCATGCGTCATCGCTGATCAGAAAAGGATGCAGAATAGCTGCTATCAAATCGGGGACATCGGAAAGCGGAAGTAGGGCGGCATCATCACACACAGGGGCTATCGCCACCAGCGACTCTGCCGTGGAAGCCCTGTTTAGAAAGGCCGGCATCGTAAGGTGCTTCTCGCGTGAGGAACTGACAACCGTAGGATGTATCATGACGCTACCCAGACTGGAGGGGCGCAACTTTGCCATCGTAACGCATGCGGGCGGACCAGGAGTGATGCTTACGGATGCACTGTCGAAGGGCGGTATGGAAGTTCCCAAACTCGACGAGGCGATAGCCGAGGAACTGAAAGGCAAACTGTTTCCCGGTGCATCAGTCAGCAACCCCATAGACATACTGGCTACCGGTACCCCCGAGCAATTGGATACCGCCATCGAATACTGTGACAAGAGATTTGACAACATAGATGCTATCGCTGTGATATTTGGTACACCGGGACTTTTCACTCTCTATGAGGCTTATGATGTACTGCACAAGAAAATACAGACTTGTCGGAAACCTATCTTCCCTATCCTGCCTTCACTGCACACGGCGGAGGCTGAAGTGTCTTCGTTTCTGGAGAAAGGGCATGTCAACTTCAGTGACGAGGTAACACTGGCCACTGCTTTGGGACGCATCATGCAGACACCAAAACCGGCACCCCTGAAAGTAGAACTGCAGGGTGTGGATGTGCCCCGCATCAATAAGATTATCGGTTCGATAGACCGCAATGGTTATATAGAACCTCAGAAGGTGAAGGAACTGCTCAACGCGACAGGAATCTCTACTGTTCCCGAATTCGTTTCGGATAAGAAGGCAGATGTCATGGCAGCAGCACACAAGATAGGTTTCCCAATCGTGGCAAAAGTCGTGGGACCGGTACACAAAAGTGACGTAGGCGGTGTGACACTGAATATAAACAGTGGCGAATTCCTATCGAAAGAATTTGACCGCATGATGAATATCAAAGACGCGACAGCCGTGATGATACAACCGATGTTAAAAGGTACCGAACTATTTATCGGTGCCAAATACGAAGACAGATTCGGGCATGTAGTTCTGTGCGGACTGGGAGGCATCTTTGTGGAAGTGTTACGCGACATATCATCTGGTCTAGCCCCACTTACATACGATGAAGCCTACTCTATGATACATTCGTTGAAAGCGTACAAGATTATCAAAGGCACTCGTGGCAAGAAAGGTATCAATGAGGAAAAATATGCAGAGACTATCGTCAGACTGTCAACCCTGCTGCGGTATGCTACAGAGATAAAGGAACTGGATATCAATCCTCTGTTAGCAACCGAAGACGGTGTGATGGTCGTAGACTCTCGTATCTTAATAGAAAAGCCATGAACAGTACTGTAAAAGGTTATCTCAGTGGTATCATCGCTGCCGTATGCTATGGTACCAACCCTCTCGGCGTATTGCTGTTGTATAGAGAGGGCATCAATTCCAATTCGGCCGTATTTTACCGCTATGTGCTAGCGATGCTGATACTTGGAGGGATGATGCTCATTCAGCGCAAACCATTCGGTATCACAAGAAAAGAATTGGGGATTGTCATCATACTGGGTATCTTGTTCTCCGCCTCATCTCTCACGCTCTTCCTCAGTTTCAACTATATGGATGCGGGTGTAGCCTCAACGATGCTATTCGTCTATCCGGTGCTAGTAGCTGTGCTGATGATCATTTTCTTCCACGAAAAACCGTCGATTGTAACGGGACTGTCTATCTGTCTGGCCCTCGGCGGTATCATGCTGCTATACCATGGCGACAACGGTGCCACACTTAGTCTGATGGGTGTGATGATGGTGATGCTTTCATCACTTACGTATGCTGTGTATATCATATTGGTAAACAAGTCATCGCTGCGTATGTCGTCAATAAAACTCACTTTCTATATCACAGTGATAGGGACGATAGCTATCGGTCTGTTCTCAATCGTGATGCCAGGCAACCATCTGCAATGGCTGAGCAGTCCGTCGATGTGGCTTTACGCACTGATACTGGCATTGCTGCCAACAATCATTTCTCTGGTCATGATGACCATAGCGATACATGAGGTCGGGTCAACGCCTGCTGCCATCATGGGGGCTTTGGAACCGGTCACGGCTGTCATTATAGGTATCACTATCTTCGGTGAGGCTTTCACCGAACGGTTGGCCATCGGCATTGTCATGATACTGTCCGCTGTGATACTGATCATCATCGGCAAGTCGTTCTCCATGCAGTCGTTCACGGATGCCATCGTGTTCGTCGGCAACAAAATAAAACGGTGGCGGTGGAAGTAATCACGGGTTACGGAGTTGTGACTCTTCTATCTTAATCGATAGTTTGTTAATGGAGTTTTCCAGACTCTCATCAACAGGGATGATGTTGAGATCGCCCCAAAAACTATTATCATACTGATAGCTGGTCTCTTCGAAGATATTACGGGTGGAATAAGATTCTTCTTTCTGCAGTTTAGTTACATTTGCGGTATCTATCTTACATGTGGCCATTTCGAAAAACAGATGTTTGTGAGACGAACCGAATATCCGCTTACGCGACTTGGTATTGAGGTAGATATCGCCACGTACATAATTGGTATAATAATGACCTTCGTATAGTTTATAATTCATCCTATACGAGACCTTTTCCATTGTCACTACAAGATGTTTGCTTTTTCTCTCCACAAACATATCCGAAGCCGACTTGACATACTTCGGATTGATTTCGATATTAGCGCCTAGCAGGGCATAAGTATCCGAGTCTATATATAATTCACCTGAATATAGCGGGTCGTCGATGTTGTTCCGCTGTTCGAAATAGATGATGTTGGCTGTACGACCGTCTATCGTGGTGATACCTGTAGAGAAATATTTATAATTGATATTGGTAGGAACTACAAATTCGGGCATGGTCTTTATAATATCCAGTTGTAGACAGGCATCAATACCCGCCCTGATACGTGCATTTACCGAATCGGCTAAATCACGTTTCACGATAGTTCGTTTTTTCAACAGCATCACCCTGTCGCTTTCGTGAGTCAGGACAGAGGGTTTATAGATCTTGAAGACACCCTCGTTGAGTTTGACAAACTTCTTATCACTCTCCACTCCCTCCCGATAGAAAGAAGTAAAATAGACTGGTACGGATGAATAGTTTTTTCGGATTCCGTTCTGCATCTTATCAAGAAGTACAATTGGATTGTTCAGTCGCACGACAATCTCCTGTAATGTCGTAACATGTTCCTGCAATTCTATGGTACAGTTTTGCCTGTTCAACAGTTCCACTTCAACGGTTCTCGGCATATAACCGATATGAGAAAAGCATATTTCGTTGTTTGACAAGGAGTCGGGCAAGACCAGTCGAAACTCACCGTCGCCGTTGGTTACACTGGCAATAGACTGTCCTATCAGGTAGACGGAAGTATAAGCAAGAGGCAACCGTGTGATCTTGTCTATGACACGTCCCTTCAATACAGAAAAGTCTTTGATCTGTTCTTTGCCCTGTTTCGGTTTTATAGGATGGGACGTTTGTCTTACGATCAGGAGGTGACTGCCGAAATCCTTCAATTCCAAATTATTGTCGCCTGTTATTTTACGCACCAGTTGCTGCAACGTAAAACTGCCGTTCTCTATTTTTCCTTTTTTGTTGTTATCTATGATATCACTGTCGTAAATAAAGGTTTTGTCTATTTTCCTTGATACCATATCCAACAGTTCATAGACCCTACCCTTACACCGCGGCATTTTCAATACAAGGTTGTTGTATTGATCGTCAGCTCTTGAAATAGTTGTAAGGAAAACAAGAATGACAAGGATAAATATCCGGTGCCGACCTTTCATAAAGAAGAATTTACTGAATGGTTATGACATGATTGTTTATTTCATAATGTGAATCGAGAGTGGCACAAAGCAGTTGCGCAATAGTAACCGGTGTCTCATTGGTAAATGATACCGTTATTCTCCTGTTAGCCAACTGTTTGGAAACACATATCGTCTGACCTGTACTGTTATCATTAACAACCTTGATAATGTTCGCGATTGTTTCGTCCTTGAACTTGACAGACGCGCTGTATTTGGACATCGCGGACATTTCGGATTTAGATAACAAGATGCCCTTGTCACCGATAATGATCTTTTCACCAGCCTTTATCCTATTCATTCTTCCTGTTTTGATGTCGGTGACCTTGACAAGTCCCCTGAACACACCCAGTTCGAAACGTTCGTTATTGCTTTTTACGTTAAAACAGGTGCCGACAACTTGGACAATCGCCTGGCGTGTCTTAATCAGGAAAGGACGACCGGGACTATGGGTGACATCAAACATGGCATCACCTCGAAGGACGACACTTCTCTCTTTCGCCTCAAAATGTTCTGGGTATGACAAAGTGGTTTTTCCTGTAAGGTACACCACCGATTTGTCCTCCAACGTCTTTACCAGGGAAAGACTATTGTCATTGTTCATCAGAGAAACAAGATGCTGCGCCGGTGATGAATCTTTTCTGTTACCTGGCATTGACACGATTATCAATGCCAGTATAACAGCTGCAGCTGATGCCACGATCCATCTGTTGATGTGGATTGACGTAAACCGCCGGGAGTTGTCATTGTCCACCAGCCCCTCTTTTTCCATCCTGAAAAAAACTTTTTCCCAAGCTTTATCTTTAATTATCTTATAATCCTTATCATTCATTTTATTTGTTATTTAAATACGATTCTATGACCAATCTCAAAATCTTCAATGCTTTTGTCATATCGGCTTCCACGGTCTTTACCGATATCTGCAACCTGTCGGCTATTTCAACATATTTGAGACCTTCATTCCTTTGCATATTGAATATCTTTCGACAACGTTCAGGCAATGTATATAATGTTCGGGATATCAGGTTTTGTAATTCTTCTACTTCAAGCAGGCGTTGCGGATCATTGTCGCCCCCACTCTCAGTCATCGTCTTTCTTGTGGTCTCACTATATTTCTTCTCCGTATTCTTCTTGTTGACATAACCCAACGACTCGTTTCTTACAGCATTATAAAGATATCCTTTAATAGAATGAAGTACCGGCAACCGACTCTTATTCTTCCAGAATACGAAAAACAATTCCTGTACGATTTCTTCCGCTTCCATGGAATCGCCGACGATACATGTGGAATACAAACAGAGAGGTATGTAGTATTGATCGAATACACTCTTGAATGCTTTCACATCACCATTCTTAATTCTGGTGAGCAGAAGAAAATCGGTAACCATGGGTCTATTTATTATCGTTTAGTTTTTCATTCTGTCTTGCAATCTTCTTCACAGCTTTGTCTAACGATTCTGTTGGTGCGATGATATTATATGCACCCCAGTAGTTCTCGTCGTAGAATGAACTTACCTTATCAGACAATGAATTATAATCCTTGAATGATTCCTTGTATGATATCTTTTCTACGTCATTATCTGTCATATCTGTCACAGCCATTTCCGACACGATGGTGTATTCGGTATGGAAGAGTTTCTTTTTCCAGTCGCATTTGAACTTTACTTCATTACGTACATAACTAAGAGCCATCCTGCCGTTTTGTTCTTTGTAATCCACTACGAATGACAGTTCAAGCGGTTTGAAGTTCAACCCCATCGGCTTCTTCTTCAATATGGCCTGGGTCACCTTGTTGCGGTCTCTCATATCAAGAGATGTCTCAATGCGTGTGAAAGCGAGAGATTCTTTGTCTATATACAGTTTACCATAATACAACGCGTATTCCAGATTTGTCTTCGGTTCAAAACTGATCACATATTGCAGACGGTTGTCCATATAGATCGATTTTTCCATCCTGAAATAATAGTTGTTCAGTGTTTCCAAGTTGAGCAAGTCATCCGGGTTTTTCACATAATCAGCGAAGTTTGACAGATTGGGACCGCCCTGCAACTTTACAGACAGTGTATCGGAAGGCTTCTCGCTCAACAGTTTACGACCTTTGATGATATGTACCCTGTCCTTGTCGGCATTTCTGTCCTTATACGAGGTCTTGTACAATCCGATTACGGCTTCAGAGATATTGATAAAATGACTGCGTTTGCGTACGGTTTCACGATAGAACCCTGTAAGCAGACTCTCCTTGGATTCATAGTTGTTAGGGATGGACATGATAGCCTGTCTGACAATGTTTTGCGAAACATCCGCCTGAACGATTACCTCTTCCAGCATGTTCTTTTTAGGAGTAAGTAGGACCGTGATATCATTGGCGTTACTCTCATTATATGCATACTGACTACTTGTATATCCGATATGCGACACGATCAGAGTGCCCGACTTAACACCGCGGTCAACCTTGAGTACGAATTCTCCGTCTTCATTGGTAACAGTACTGATATTCGTGCCTTTGATTCTGACACTTGCACTCTCGATGGCTTTCTTCTGCAAGGTCTTTACGACACCGTTGACTGTAACGATATTACCATTGTCCGCATGAACCGGACTTGTTCCCATCAAAAGCATAACTGCCATGATGAACAAAACTGATTTGCTGATAATTGTTTTCATGATTCTATAATTTTTTAGTTTTACTTGATTTATTGTCTTCTCTGTAACTAAGATTGTTCAGACAAGAAAAACCCTATAAAAAACATGAAAAATTTTATTTTTATCTGATTGTATTGATAAATTCCACAAGTTCCGCACCCATTTTACGCGCTTGGAGCATAGATGGATGATAGTCGGCACCATATCCAAGAGACCCGTCCATCGGTGTAAAGTCGAAACGGTATATCAGTTCATCTCCCAGTTCCTGCCTGATTTCATCAAGTACCAACTTCTGCTCTTTCAGAGGTTGCCCATTTAGCATACTGCCTGTAAGCATCACGATCTTTGCCTTGGGGTACACATGACGGATGTGCTGCACAAATGTCTTATAACTGTTCTTATAACGTTGTATATCATAATTGGGGGTACTGAGATCATTGGTTCCAATATTGATACAAACGATGTCCGGTGTATAGCGCTTGCTGTTCCACACTTCCGTAGAATCATACAATAAGGTATAATCGTACCAACGGGGCATCACGTCTTTATCTCCCTCTTTCGATCCGTTGTAATTACGGTACACCCCGATGCCTGAACGTGCCACGACCATACTCTGTGCGTGAAGCTCGCGGGTGGCGATGGCTGCATAAGTGTAGTAATGATTCTCTGTTGAATCACTGAAATGAATGTTCTTGTCTCTGGCTTCAATGCCATAGCCGCATGTAATGGAATTGCCTATGAATTCCAATTTCAACCTGTTCATATCTGTAAAAGGTAACAACCGGGCACCATGGTCGAGCACGAATCCGCGAAACTCAGGTCGCCTCTGATATCCCTCATAAGCCAGCATGATCTTGCAATGATGAATGCCCGATTTCAGTCCCTTCACCAATGTTATCACCGAATCTTTGTCGGAAAAATTGTACTTTAGAGGATTGTCGTTGTCTATAGATACCATAAAATACCCGCTGCCCGGTTTGGCTTTCATGGCAATAGAAGTGCCGGTAAAGGACGCATCTATCTGAGAACCGGGATACACCATACATGGCGCTTTCTTGTTCTTAAAACTGAAACGGCCGGTGTAACGGATGTCAGCATGATCAGCCGGAATCTGTCGTGAATACTGTTGCGCAAAACCGCCGGTTGATGCTATCGCGAGCATCGTGATGAAGATCAGTTGTTTCATTGTATTATATGATTAGCTTATTATATGGACTGTCTTATGATTACGCCCCGTGAAACAAGTATTCCTTTTGCACATCCTGTGTAAGACGGGTAAAGATTTCATTTGTCAACTTATCCGCAACGGTAAGGGCATGGGTCAGTAGCGTGTCGGAAAACTTCTGAAGCATATCCTTGGCTTTCATCGGTTCTGTCAGGTATAAACTTAAATATTCCTGTTCCATCTCTTTCTGTCGCTGGTCGTTCTCCTCTTCCAGTTTGTGATATGCATCTTTGATGATAGGAGCATACGCATTGTAATTCATCATTCCCAGTGTCATTACCTTGCGGAATTTCCAGTAGGCTGAATCATTATCGGCTTGGTTATTCCCTATCTGATAAGCATGCGGAAAACTCTTCACCCCTTGATAGATTGGTAAGAATACGCCCAGATCGGCCATGCCCAAGGCAACGTATGAAAGGCATCCTATCTCTTTGGGCAATCCTCGACGAACCTGTAGGATATGAGTCTGAGTGGTTCTGAAAATGGATACCGGGCGATACGGTTCCTTGCCGTTATTATGCAGATAAGGATCATGCTCCGTATTATTATAATGGAAACGGAACGCACTTCGCATATCTTTGACACTGATCGGTTTTTCCGACTTTGCATATACAGGGAACGTATTTCGGGTAACATCATTCTGCAGGGATGGTGAGAATATCTTCTGCAATCCCCATATACGTGGATAATTGTAGGTGGTGTCCAGTTTCTCATCACGCGAATATGCTTCGTGAAAATCAAACTTGCCCTGCCGGGGATCGTAAAGACCGTTGTTCTCAGCAAACTCAATCAAATCGGCGCAAGCCAAGAAGTTGTCTTTATCGTCCGGATCATAATCACGATAACGACTCTGGTTGCCAGTCACGAAATAAAAATCAGAAGGCATACGACAAGCAAGCCATTTATGTCCACAGGCATTTTCCAGATACCATATTTCCTTATCATCGATAAAACCGATTCCGAAACCTTCTGCCGAACCGTATTTCTCGATTAACATACCTAGTCGTTCCACGCCTTCGCGGGCTGAGTGTATATAAGGAAGTACTATGTTATAAGTACAGTTTTCAGCCAATCCGTCTGCGACATAAGGGTCTGCCGCCAAAGCCTTCTCACTACTGAATATCGTTTCCGTGGAACTCATGCCCACGCCTGCCGTATTGTAACCTGCACTACCCCATTCACCAGGAAACTGATAATCGGGCAATGCTGTATATCCCAATGCCTCCGACGGCAATGGACAAGAAAATTTACTATCTTTTGCGACAAACTCTTCAGGACCGAACTCTGTATCTTCGTGCACTTCAAAGTTGATACCCATCATTGCATCAAAATCGCTTGAACGGCCAAACATCATCGAACCGTCATCGGTCATCTTGTCACCAACCATAATAGATGTACATTCCGACGGGAGCACACTTGTCATTTTCTTATCTTTTTCCATTGTTACATACGTTTTTAATCATTTAGGCAAAAGTAATCATTATTATTGAAATATCAACAGATTGCGAAATAAATATTCCATTCAAAGTATAACTTTTTTGGGTTTGAAGATCAAGACAAAAACAGCACATATCAGAAATGCGAAGAGAGCAAATACCATCCAGACCGTACTCCAGTGACCTATCGTATAACTATTTTCCGCGATTTTCATCGGTATCGTCTGACAGCTGACCGTCATCTGTGCCCATATTGTTCCTATCATCGTTCCGAAACCTCCCGTCATGATCATGTACAGTCCCTGTCCTGTAGCACGCATCCCTCCACCTGCCACCTCGTCGACAAACAGTGTACCGGCAATGGAATAGAAGTCGAAAGCCATACCGTATAGTATCATCGCCACAACAAACATCCACATTCTGTCTCCAGGATTACCACAAGCGAGCAGACTAAAATGTATCACCCATGCCAGCATGGAAACGGTCATCACGGTCTTGATGTTAAGACGCCTCATGATAAAAGGCAAGAGAAACATAAAAACCGTCTCACTCATCTGTCCGAACGACATCAGTATATTGGAATGGTTTACACCAAACGTATGTGCATACTGGTGTACGACGGCAAAACTATTGAAGAACGTATTGGCAAAACTGTTGGTGGTCTGTAGACAGATATTAAGGAGCATGGAGAAAATCAGGAATATGGCAAACTGCCGATATCTGAATAATTTGAATGCACTTAACCCCAAAAACTGGAACAGACCTTGTTTATCGTTCTGATTCTTCTTAGAACGGCAATGCGGTAAGACAATCGTAAAGAGAGATAGAAGGATTCCTATGATGCCTGAAGCTACAAGTTGCATATAGTTAGTCTGCATACCGAGGATATCAACCATCAGCATGGCTGATATAAAACCGATCGTACCGAACATACGTATAATGGAATAGTTCTTGACGATGTCCACATCCGAATCGCTCAATATATCAAGTATCACAGAATTGGAAAGAGAGATCGTAGGCATATAGAAAGCGATACTCAAACTATACAACCCGAACAGGAAAACGAATTGACTGTCTGCCTCGTACAGATAACCGTAATACGCTGCCGACAGCATCATCACAGCAGCCGACAGATGACAGATACCCAATAAGCGCTGAGCCTGAATCCATTTGTCGCCTATGGCACCTATGATAGCAGGCATAACGATAGAAACCACACCCATCATCGCATAGAAATATCCTATCCTGTCGCCCATACCGATATTGACAAGATACCTGCCCAATGATGTGGAATAAGCACCCATGACGGCATATTGCAAAAAACATGTTATTACAAGTTTTATCTTAATCATCTCTGCAAAGATACAAAAAATATAATGATCCGTTCCGTGATAGATCAATAAGATAATAAAACGCAATGTTCTCCGTTATCAATCAGTCATTGAAATAAATAAACTATGAGAAAAATTATTTGCATCATCTACTTAATATGTGGTATCGTCACCACTGGTCAGGCACAAAAACGCGATAAATATGAATTCAATAGGAATCTGCCCATGTATGCCGATTCCCTGATTGCCGACCTCACCTATCCATTGGCATGGGGAAACAGTAAAATAAAAGATTTTAATCAGTGGAAAAAGACGGCACGGCAGAAAGTTTTCGACTGTATGCTGACACCGCCGCCGCCATCATCCAACGGATACGATATAAAAGTACTGGCCGAAGAACAACGTGACGGTTATAAGGCAAGGAAGATTGAAATTCGTCTATCCAGATACTATACCGTTCCTGCCTACGTGCTCATCCCTGATGGTAAAGGACCGTTCCCTGCTATCAATGCTTTACACGATCACGGTGCCCATCTGTTTATCGGTAAGGAAAAGATGATTCGTCCTTTAGCAATAGAGGATTCATCGGTGATTAAGGATGCCAAGGAATGGGCCGACAAACTCTATGGGGGACAGTTTGTAGGTGATTATCTTGCAAAAAACGGTTATGTGGTATTCTCTGCCGATGCCCCGATGTGGGGTGAGCGCGGACAAAAGGAAGGTGCCTTGCGCGACCGCTATGATATGATAGCCGGTAACATGATGATGTATGGTATCGATCTTTCCGCCTATATGACTTATGATGATATCAGCGGAACGGAATATCTGGCAAGTATGCCTGAAGTGGATGCGAAACGTATCGGATGCATGGGATGCTCCATGGGTGCTTACCGCGCATGGATGCTCTCGGCACTGAGCGACCGTGTCAAAGTGGGCGTAGCCATCTGTTGGATGGTGTCTACAGACGAACAGATGAGTTTCAGATACAATCGTACCGAGAATGGTGGTTTTGCCAACTGTTTTCCGGGTTTGCGCCGATGGCTTGACTATCCTCACATAGCTAGTCTGGCCTGTCCCAAAGCCATGCTGTTCATCAACGGTTCACAGGATAAACTGTTTCCTGTAGCTGGTGTAAAGAAAGCTTTTTCCATCATGCATGATACATGGAAGAGTCAGAATGCAGAAAACCAACTGGAAACTGAAATATGGGATATCCCGCACAGTTGTCCGGTCAAGGCTCAAGAACGCATGCTACAGTTTTTTAGGAAACATCTATAGATTCCATCATCCCCGAGAAATCGGAGGATGTCTCATAGGACAATAAAAAAACAGGGGATTTGAATGATATGGTTATATTCAAATCCCCTGTTATGATGAATAGATGTAAGAACTTAGTTGTTAACCGAGCCTCCTACAATATCAAGTAATTCATTGGTAATAGCCTGTTGACGACTCTTATTGTATTGCAGGTTGAGCTGACGGAGCAGTTCATCCGCATTATCAGTAGCGGTCTGCATGGCCACCATACGGGCAGCGTGCTCAGAAGCATTACTGTCTAACAGGGCGGTATAAATCATCAGATGAAGCAACTTAGGAATCAGTTCTGTAAGTACTGTCCCAAGATCCGGCTCTACGATGAAGTCGTCATTGAGAGGAACAGCCTCTTCCGTGTGTCTCTCCTGTTTAGCTTTCTTCTTCTTCAGATATTCCTGCGCCTTGGCTGTCGTGATATTCGAAGTTAGGTCACGGTCGTTGTCGGCTGTGAAATCTTCGGATAAGTCGATTGGAAGGAATGTACGACGGGTAAGAACCTGTGATCCGGCACTCTTGAAGTGATGGTAAATCAGTTCTACACGATCCAGTTCTCCCTTAGCAAACTTATTTACAATATCCTGGGCGACTTCTACACACTGTGCGGAGTTGGGCTTGTCAGCCAATTCAACATAATCACCTGCTGATTGCAATCCGAGTTTCGCCACCTTTTCGGCAACACGACGTCCGATAGGATATATCAGGATGTTTTCCTTGCCGAGACTTTTATACTCTTCCACAGCTTGTAACATCATCTTGATGATATTGGCATTGTAGCCACCACAAAGACTGCTGTTGGATGCATAGACGACCAGTGCTACATGCTTTACGGGACGTTCGATACTCAGTACGGTCTGAGCATCGGCCTCGCTTGCAAGAAACGATTTCAGTATGCGTTCAAGCAAGTTTTCGTAAGGCAGCATATTCTGTATCATCACCTGTGCATGATGCAGTTTGGATGATGCGACCATCTTCATGGCACTCGTGATCTTACGGGTACTGTTGACAGATGCTATTCGAGTCTTTATCTCTTTTAGTGACGGCATAAGCTATTACTGTTTATATTGTCCGGCTATGTCGGCCATGGTGTCTTCGAGCACTTTGGTTACATCGTCATTGATCTGACCTGCACCCAGTGTGTCGATGGCATCCTGATGAGTAGAACGCAACTTATCAAGATAAGCATCCTGACATTCACGGATATTGTCTACAGGTACATCACGCATCAGTCCGTGGGTTCCGCAATACAAAATTGCGATTTGCTCACCTACCGGCATTGGACTGTACTGTGGTTGGATAAGCAACTGGTTGTTCTTACGTCCACGGTCCAATGTCATCGCCGTTACGGCATCCATATCACTGGAGAATTTGGAGAATGCCTCCAACTCACGATACTGTGCCATATCTATCTTCAGTGTTCCGGCTACCTTCTTCATACTCTTCACCTGTGCAGAACCTCCCACACGACTGACCGAGATACCTACGTTGATAGCAGGACGGAATCCCTGGTTGAACAGGTCTGTCTCCAGATATATCTGACCATCTGTAATGGAAATCACATTGGTAGGGATATATGCGGAAACGTCGCCAGCCTGAGTTTCAATGATAGGAAGGGCTGTCAGAGAACCGCCACCTTTTACATGTCCCTTGAGACATTCGGGGAGGTCGTTCATCTGCTCGGCAACTTCCTGTTGGTCGTTGACACGGGCTGCACGCTCCAACAGACGGCTATGAAGATAGAATACATCTCCTGGGTATGCTTCACGTCCTGACGGACGACGAAGAATCAGAGATACCTCACGATAGGCGACAGCCTGTTTTGACAAGTCATCGTAAACGACCAGGGCTGAATAACCTCTATCACGGAAATACTCTCCGATAGCGGCACCTGCGAATGGTGCATAATACTGCATAGCTGCCGGATCGGCAGCGGTAGCAGCTACGATAATGGTATAAGGCATCGCGCCATGCTCCTTGAGTGTAGACACGAGGGCAGCGACGGTAGATGCTTTCTGACCGATAGCCACATAAATACAATATACAGGTTTCCCTGCTTCGTAAAAACTCTTCTGGTTGATAATCGTATCAACAGCGATTGCAGTCTTACCAGTCTGTCGGTCACCGATGATAAGTTCACGCTGACCGCGCCCGATAGGAATCATTGAGTCGACGGCCTTCAGTCCTGTCTGCAGAGGTTCCTTTACCGGTTGACGGTAGATAACACCAGGAGCCTTACGGTCAAGTGGCATCTCGAACGACTCAGCAAGATCTATATCCCCCTTACCGTCAATAGCCTCACCCAGAGGATTGATGACACGTCCCAACATGTTATCGTTGACGCGGATAGAGGCGATACGTTTCGTTCTCTTAACGACCATACCTTCTTTGATACCGGATGTCGTACCCAGAAGAATACAACCTACATTGTCTTCCTCGAGGTTCATCACGATAGCCATCGTTCCGTTCTCAAACTCCAGCAATTCATTGGCCTCGGCATTGCGCAGTCCGTAGATACGAGCCACACCATCACTCACCTGGAGAACGGTGCCCACTTCGTCGAACTTTTCGCCACTGCTGATACCCTGCAACTGTTTGAGCAGAACTTCAGATACTTCGCTTGGTTTTATTTTATCTGACATTTCATTTGTTCTATTAATAATTCTAATTAATAATTATTTCGTAAGCTGTGTCAGTACCGTACGCAATTGGTTTTGCACACTTGCATCCAGTCTGTATGTATCATACTCAAGGATAAATCCACCTATTATTTCAGGATTTACTTCGGTTTCAAACTCCACAGTTCCATTAGTCTTACTTTCTACCATCTGTTTCATCTTCTGCTCGGTGGCAGCCGATACGACAGCAGCGGTAGTGAGTTTTCCGCGGGTGATATTCTTCTGTTGTCTGTAAAGAGTGATATACGAATTAGCCATGAATTGCAGGGTATTCTCTCTATCCTCGCCCAAGACCAACTTGATAAAGCTGGCTGTAAGATCGGTCACCTTTCCACCACAAGCAGTGATCAGTATGTCCTCTTTCTTATCCTTGGCAAGCATAGGGTTGTCTATCGTAAACCTCAGTTCGGGAACACTGATATAACTCTTTGCCAGAGTCTGCATCTCGTGATACACCTCATCTTCCAGTTTAGCCTCAGCACTGCTTTTTAGCAATGCCCGGGCGTATCTTACCGATATTACTCCTAAATCCATAATCAATTACTTTTTATCGTCAACAGAGACCTCATCCAGCAATCTGTCAATCATATCCATCTGCTTATCGTCGGAATCTAACTTCTGGCGAAGTATCTTCTCGGCGATCTGAACACTCAGTTCAGCCACTTGGGCACGAATCTCGCGGATGGCGTTCTGCTTCTCACCGTCTATCTCAGCCTTGGCTTCTGATAGAAGGCGCGCACCTTCGTCTTTCGCTTTATCCTGTGCCTTCTGTACGATGGCATCACGGGTATCGGCAGCCTCTTTCAGAATATGAGCCTGCTTTTCGCGTGCCTCCTGCAGCATGGATTCACTTTCTAATCGGATATTGGCTAACTTCTCGTTGGCCTCGTGAGCCTTCTGCAGACTCTCATCAATGTATGCCTTGCGGTCGTTTACCATCTTTACGATGACGGGGAATCCCCACTTCCACAAGATTGCCAGTACAATGATGAACACAAGGGCCATCCAGAACAGCAAACCGCTATCAGGAATTAATAATGACATAAGCTGTATGAAAAATTATGCGAACAGTGCTAACAATGCGATGATGACAGCGAAGAATGCAACACCCTCGACAAGAGCTGCCGCAATAATCATACTTGAACGTAAATCGCCCATCTTCTCCGGTTGACGTGCCATAGCATCCATAGCCTGACCACCAATACGTCCAATACCAATACCTGCACCAATGGCAGCTAAACCTGCGCCTACAGCGGCACCAAACTTTGCGATAGCAACATCTGCTAATAATAATGATAACATAGTCTTTAAATTTTTAAGTTATTATTCTTTTTGTTTATTTACTTTATTTGATTGCGAAACTATTGTTAAGCTTCGGCTTTCTCTTCCTTTACATGGGCGAGCGAGATGAACACTGCACTAAGCATGGTGAATACCAATGCCTGGATGAAGCATACAAGAACTTCGAGGAGCATCATGAAGATACTCATCGCAACACTGACGACGGTCATCGACGAACCAGCTATCGCATTTACTCCGAACATGATGAAAATGATACAAGTAAGCGATATGGCTATGGCATGACCGGCCATCATATTGGCAAAGAGACGAATCATCAATGCCAATGGTTTTGTGAAGATACTGAAGAATTCAATGAATGGCATCAGTGGTACCGGTATCTTCAGCCACATTGGTACTTCCGGCCAGAAAATATCTTTCCAGTATGCTTTCGTTCCTGTTATGTTGGTTATGATAAACGTACATATTGCAAGGAAGAAAGTGATGGTGATATTTCCTGTCAGGTTGCCGCCTCCCGGTGGGAACGGCATCACACCCATCATATTGGCTATGAAGATAAAGAAGAAACATGTAAGCAGGTATGGGGCATACTTGTCGGCCTCCTTGCCTAGCGATGCTTTTACCACATCATTATAAATGTACATGATAAACATACTCATGAATCCGGTGAAACCTTTCGGAGCCGGATCATTTACTTTATGTTTCTTGCACCAACGTGCTGGAACCAAGACACATACCAGCAACAATATTGCATCGATAAACAGTACTACGACCGTCTTGGTCATAGAGATGTCAAGAGGTCTTACCTCTGCACCGTTTACTGTTTCACAGATCTTGTTTTCATGGTCTTTACTGCCTGAAATATAAAGTCCGTAAGGTCCGGGGCGATTGCCTTTGGCATCCTTCTCCTCTTCAAACTGATTGCTCAGAAAGAAGTGCCAGCCTGTGGAACTTTTTACAATGACAGGAAGACTGATGATGACAGGTGTCTTACCGATGTTGGTAATATGCCACTCATAAGAATCCTTGATATGACCCCACAAAGTGCCCTGAAAGTCAATCCCTTTTTTCTCCGGTTCCGCTGCCTGCGAAGGGGCGGCTACGAGAATCAGCATCAATATCAGAAGCAATTGTTTTAATCTTGTCATATTAATTTTCTATTTTATTGTTTTTCTCTACTTTGGCGAAGAATATCACATCGAATACGAGTGTCGCGAGATAGAATACCATAAACATGATCACAAAATTGCGGATGTCTATAAATACTCTGACTGCCATACAATATACGACAACAACCATCACAGCGGTCATCATGCGCAATGCCGACGCCACCATATAAAACTTGGTAAGGTTCTTCGGTGACGACTTGGCGACTGACTTCCAACTGAGTCCATAAACATACAGAACAATAATGGAATAGACCACTGTAATGACAAGTTCGGGTGTCATCAGCGGACGGTCTGTATAGGCTGCTAAATATGAAAGGCATCCGATAGCGCAAAGTGCTAAGGCTATGACTAACCACAGACTCTGCTGGATGTATCGTTTACTTATCTCGCTTACTGTATCCTTATTCATTGTCTATTCTTCTTTCTACGCAGAGGCGAACCTCATTTTTCTGAACTTCTACAAAACCGCCGATAATGGCTAACTGTTCCTTCCCTGTTTTGGTAGCATATTCCACTTTACCTTCCTGCAAAGAGGATATGATCGGGGCGTGGTCGGTAAGTATCTCGAAAGAACCTGAGGTTCCCGGTACTAGTACACTTTCCACATCACCGTCAAAAACTACCTTTTCGGGTGAAACGATTCTTAATTTCAAGCTCATATCAGTACAGATTAATCGTTATGCTTTTGCTGCCTCGAGCAACTTCTTACCTTTGGCTATAGCGTCTTCTATCGTACCTACATTGAGGAATGCCTGTTCAGGGAGGTCGTCTACTTCTCCGTCAAGAATCATCTTGAATCCCTTGATACATTCTTCGATTGGTACCATCACACCTTTCACACCGGTAAACTGTTCTGCTACGGTGAACGGTTGAGAGAGGAATCGCTGTACACGGCGTGCGCGGTTGACAGTAATCTTATCCTCATCGCTCAGTTCATCCATACCCAGAATGGCAATGATATCCTGCAATTCCTTGTAGCGCTGCAGAATCTCCTTGACCCGTTGTGCGGTATCGTAATGATCCTTACCTACAATCAGAGGGTCGAGGATACGTGATGTGGATCCCAACGGGTCTACAGCCGGATAGATACCTAGTTCGGTAATCTTACGGCTCAACTCTGTTGTAGCGTCGAGGTGTGTAAATGTGGTAGCCGGAGCCGGGTCGGTCAAGTCGTCGGCAGGCACATATACAGCCTGTACGGATGTGATGGATCCTTTCTTCGTAGAAGTAATACGCTCCTGCATTGTACCCATCTCACTCGCTAGCGTCGGCTGATATCCTACGGCTGAAGGCATACGGCCCAACAGTGCTGAAACTTCAGAACCGGCCTGAGTGAAACGGAAAATATTATCAATGAAGAACATGATATCGGCAGCTTCGCCGTTCTTGCCTCCGTGATCACGGAACTCCTCGGCTACGGTTAGTCCGGAAAGAGCCACTGAAGCACGTGCACCAGGCGGTTCGTTCATCTGACCATAGACCAGGGTAGCCTGACTCTTCTGCAATTCCTCAGGGTCGACAAGAGACAAATCCCATTTACCCTCTTCCATGGCTTTCTTAAACTTATCACCATAACGGACGACACCCGAATCAATCATATCACGGATGAGGTCGTTACCTTCACGGGTACGCTCTCCCACTCCTGCGAATACCGAATATCCGTTGTGCCCTTTGGCGATATTGTTGATAAGTTCCATGATAAGCACCGTCTTACCTACACCGGCACCTCCGAAAAGTCCGATCTTACCACCTTTCATATAAGGTTCCAGCAAGTCGATGACTTTAATACCGGTTGCAAGCATCTCCTTATGGGTGGAGAGGTCTTCAAACTTAGGCGGTTCGCGATGGATAGGATAAGCGCCCTGCATATCCAATGGTTGCATACCATCTATCGGTTTCCCGATTACATTCATCATACGTCCCTTGATCTGCTCACCCGATGGCATGACGATAGGACTGCCTGTCGGAACGGCCTCCAAACCGCGCTGCAGACCGTCTGTGTTGTCCATCGCCACTGTACGAACCGTGTCTTCGCCGATGTGCTGCTGCACCTCGACAATAAGTTCACGGCCATCAGGACGGGCAATCTTCAGGGCTTCATGAATCTTAGGTAACACTTTCTCAGGATCCTGACCTTTCGTATCGAAGTATACATCGATTACAGGTCCGATAATCTGGGAAATGTGTCCATTAATTTGTGACATAAGCATTATTTATTAATTCGTTAATAATCTCACATTGAGCAAAAGTAGCAAATATTCTTATTCCGGCAAAACTTTTTGCGTTTCTATTCGCAAATGTGCCAATAATAAAGAGATATCGATATTTTTTATATACTTAGTTCGTCCAGAACTTTTATAAGTGACTTGTCGAACGGTTTATCAGAACGGATCGCCTCACTGAAAGGTACATATACCACTTCATTGTTGCGCAGACCGACCATGATATTACGCTGACCTTGCATGAGGGCTTCGATAGCGCCTACGCCTGTACGACTGGCCAGGATACGGTCGTGTGCAGACGGACGACCGCCTCTCTGCAGATGGCCGAGAATAGACACACGTACATCATAATCAGGGAACTCCTTGCGTACACGGTCTGCATAATAAAGTGCGCCGCACTTGGGACTCTCAGACACGATAACGATACAACTTCGTTTACTCTTGCGGATACCTCGCTCCATAAAGCGGGCCAACTGGTCTACGTCTGTTGAGTCTTCAGGTATGATGGCTGCCTCCGCTCCACTGGCGATGGCACTGTTCTGTGCCAGAAAACCGGCATCACGACCCATTACCTCAACGAAGAAAATACGTTCATGGCTCTGCGCTGTATCACGGATACGGTCCACGCACTCCACAATCGTATTCATGGTCGTGTCATATCCGATAGTCGAGTCGGTACCATATAGGTCATTGTCTATTGTACCGGGAAGGCCGATGCAGCATACGTCAAACTGTTCCGCGAAATCGCGCGCTCCTGTCAGAGAACCGTTACCACCTATTACGATAAGTGCATCAATTTCTTCTTTGACAAGATTATCATAAGCCTTCTGCTTACCTTCGGGAGTCATAAACTCCATACTGCGGGCTGTCTTCAGTATCGTACCGCCCGACAGGATGATTCCACTTACATTCTCTGTGGTAAATGGTTGGATATCATCATTGATCAAACCATCATAACCACGATAGATTCCTTTGATATTAAAGCCGTTGCAAATACCGGCACGCGTCACAGCGCGTATTGCAGCGTTCATTCCAGGAGCATCTCCACCGGATGTCAATACTCCAATTGTCTTAATCTTTGCCATATAAAACTCTCCTTTTACCTATTTTATAATATGTTTGTTTGTAAATACAACACTGCCAGACCGAGCAGCCAGCCTATAAGGACCTTCACTCCGAAGTTACGGAGGTACCACCCGATATGTACTCTCTCCATCTTGATCAACGCCAGTCCGCTAACGGAACCGATAGACAATATGCTGCCACCTACAGCTGTACAATATGCCACTATCTTCCAATACAATCCGTTCTGTACGAAAGATAACATATAATCGCTGTCTGCCAGACGGTTGAGCATGCTATGGTCCAATATCGGATATAAAGAGAAGAAACTCATCGCTGATGCGAAATTATCCAGCACCGTACTGATCAGTCCGGATATGATGCCCATAATCCATATATTATGGATGTTATAATCGCACCACTCCGACAATACGGCGATGGCTCCCGTCTCCTGTACCACACCTATTGCGAGCATGATACCCATCACAAAAAGCATCATCTGTATCACTCCGTATTGCAGCACTCTCGGCATACGGCGCTGTATCATCTGGTCGGCGTTCATCAATTTACGGTTGACGATCTCATTGACTATCCACAACAGCGACAATACACAAAGCGCTCCGAGGAACGGACTTAATTTGGTTATATTATGGAATGTCGGTATAAACCACAACCCACCTATTCCTACAATAAACATAAGCAGCCTCTGCCAACGGTTGAGATTGGTGTCATCACCGCGATACGGCATGGCCGTCCATTCCACATCCAGCGTTTCGGGAAGACTGCGGCCCAGCAGGTAGGTAGGTACAATCCACGCCACGATACACGGCAAGGCCAATGCAGCGGAATAATTAGTTGCCGTAACGGCACCCGTATTCCACAATACCAGTCCCGTAGGGTCACCGATGACAGTCAGGGCGCCGCCGCAGTTGGCAGCCAGCACGATAGCACAACCATAAATGATTCTCTGACGGCGACTATGCAGCAAATCATGCATAATGACGAGCATCATGGTCGTTGTCGTGAGATTATCCAGATTGGCCGACATGATAAACGTGATGACCGACATCATCCATAGCAGTTTATGACTATGACGCGTGCGCATCCATTGTGAAAGGAAATCAAAGCAACCGTTATTGTTCAATATTTCCACGATTGTCATCGTAGCAAGCAGGAACATAACGATCTCCGAGGCTTTGCCTACGTATTTGAGAAAAATATTCTGGGCTATATATTCTTTGACCGCCACACTTGTCGGGACTGCGCCTGCAAGGAAATCCGTATATTCACGCGGATGCTGGCTCATCACGAAATCCGTTCCATAGCATATATACAGTACCCAACCTACCGTCCCCATGAACATAGCCACAGCAGCCTTGTTCACATTGGTTACGTTACCCGTAGCAATGAGAACATAACCTATTATCAATATGGCGACGATAATCAGTGTCACTATTTCACATTTAACAGCCACAAAGTTACTAAATATTATGAAATAACAAAGAATTGTGACAGTTTTTTATATCGGTTTAACGGGAATTTAATAGATAATGTGATTTATGACCAATTTAAATTTCATTTTGAACAATATAGATACGGGAAGTATTATGATGGAATTCTTGACGTATTTCTATATAAATAGTACGAAACGAAAGAACTGACCACTGTCATCATAAAACTGATGATCCAATACCATAAGCAGACATGATAGAATGTCACCGCATAAGAAAACAGGATGACAGGCAACTGACTCAAAACCACTGCCACAACTGCTTTTGACATAGAATAGCCATATCTTATGTTTGTGTACACCATCAGCATAATCAGATCGAAAAGTCCTGTGACCAACAAGGCGGCACCTGTGCCCGTCAGACCACCTAACCGGTAACCCAATATGACGGAGAGCACTTGCACAATGGCGCATACACCCTCCAATATCATATAAGCAGTGGAATTCCCCTTTGCGATATTGATATAGGCGAGAGGCAACTTGACCGCCCTCAGGAACATGGCGATGACTGTAATCTGCATCATCCCGATGACCGGCATAAATTTTCCACTGAACAGCAAAGGCAATATGAAAGGCATTCCCAACATGAAAGCTACGAGAAGCGGCGAGATAAGCAACACCGACACGGATATCTGGTTGTTGACCGTATTGTTCTGTTTTGTTCTGTTATCGCCTATAGCAGATAACCGTGGGAAATAATCCGTATCCATAGCCGAAAAAATCATACCGGCGTAGGTCATCGTCATCATGAAACCTGCATTGTACAGTCCTACCACATCCAGAGATGCCGTACGGTTAAGAAAAGTCCTGATGGCAAACTCCGCCCCACTGCCCATGATGGCAGCCATGACAAAAGCGATGCCTAGTTTTACCATACCCGAACCCTGACTCAGCACACTGCGCGAAAAGGATATTCTCAAGGGACAGAGTCTGAATGAATAATAAATGGTCAGCGACATCGATATCAACGAGAACAGCAGAAGTGAAGGTACGATACCCGACTCTCCGTAATAATAGTAGATAGGAACCGTCGTGACCAGTGTTATCAATGCTGCATATACTTGTATCTTAGCTAGTTGTCGCAATTTCCTTAAACCTTTCAATATAGCCGTTTCGCCACCCGTCACCGCCAGCATGGCGATAATTGGTGAAAGCAGAACGAAGTGTAAGGTATGGTCGCCCCATGTAAACGTGATGTCATTGAGTATCTGACTGAAAGCCATACACAACAACATTCCCACCAGGGCAGTAAGAAAGCTCCATGAGCGTACGATCTTAACCGTATTTTCTATTCTATCCGAATCCTGGCGGTCGAAATCACCAGAAATCTCACGTACCGCACTCGATGTGATTCCTAAATTAGTGGAACTGGATACGAGATTCAGCGTAGAATTGAACAAGGAGATAAGTCCCATACCTTCCGGTCCCAGAAGCACGGCGACGATCTTGTTGCGTACCAGTCCTATCAGGATATTGAGTCCCTGTACGCCACCGAAGACACTGATGCATTTCAGTATATGATGATATGATTTTTCCTTATCTGTCATATTGTTATTAATTAACGTCATTTTTGTCCGTTTATTACTTTTTATCTTATTTTTGCCACTTGATTTTTTGTTATCAACTTATTATATTATCTTTGCAATATGAAGTTGAGTATCATCATCCCTGTTTATCTTGTCGAAGACACCCTGGACAGATGTATCAAGAGTGTCCTGCGGCAGTCGCTCACCGAATACGAATTGATTCTGGTGGACGACGGTTCTCCCGACGGTTGTGGCAGACTCTGTGATGAAATAGCCTCCGGAGACCAGCGCGTCACAGTCATCCATCAGAAGAACGGAGGACTGAGCGACGCCCGTAATGCGGGAATCGCGATAGCCCGGGGAGACTATGTCACCTTCATCGATTCCGACGATTATCTCGAGGCCGGTACACTGGAACCGTTAATGCGCATTCTGGCGGCTCATCCCGAATACGACATACTGGAATATCCCGCTTTCCTCTTCTATGGGACGAAGAAGCAACGTATGCTCCGTTTCCACCCGCAAGAATACGGCGACAGGCACGACTATTGGTTGAAATGCCGCGCCTACGAGCATGCATACGCATGGAATAAAATATACAGGAAGACGCTCTTCGACAATGTGAGATATCCTGTCGGGATACTGTTCGAAGACGTGCCCACCCTATGGCATCTGTTACGTGAAACGCATATCATAGCCACGACAGACAAAGGCAGATATTATTATTGTGCGAACGGGAAAGGCATTACCTCCACCGCAGACGGGCACACGCTCAACATGCTGCTCCAGTCGCATATCAGCATTCTCAGAGATTTCGAATCCCGCGAAAGGGATGTTGGTCTGAAATCGTATTATGCAGATATACTCAACATCCAGATGGATGTCTGCCGGATGACAGGCGATGAACCGACAATACCTGTGATGAAATTTCCATTCAACCTTCATTCCACGACATCCTTGATCAGCGAAACCAAGTTATTATTATTAAATATTTTAGGAATCAAAAAACTATGCAAAATCAATATATCACTCAACAAGTTAAGACACCGCTGGTAAGTTTTATAGTCACATGCTATAATACGCCTGTCAAGATGCTGCAACAATGTATCGACAGCATATTGGTGCTGTCCCTGCCTGAAACGGAGAGGGAAATCATCCTGGTCGACGACGGTTCCGACAGTTGTCCCATCAATGAACTGATGGATTATCAGGACAGGATCATATACATTCGACAAAAGAACAGTGGTGTGAGCGCCGCCAGGAATATAGGTCTGCAACTGTGCAAGGGTGATTACGTACAGTTTGTCGACGGTGACGATTATCTCATACAGAATGAATACGAGCACTGTCTTGATCTTGTCAGATACAAGAATCCCGATATCGTAACCTTCTCATTCCACGACGAGAACCCAAAATCCCCGTCCGTATCATCCGACTGTTCCGTGAGCGGTTCCGAATACATGAAACACAACAACCTGCATTCTTCGGTGGGCAAGTATATCTTCAGGCGCAACATACTGGGCGAGTTGCATTTTTCTGTCGGTATCGTCTATGGGGAGGACGAAGAGTTTACGCCTCAACTGTTCCTCAGGGCTGAAAATGTGATACCTACCGAATCCAAAGCCTACTATTACCGGAACTATCATCATTCGGTGACGCATCATAAAAGCGCCCGGAATGTCATGAAGCGCCTGAACGACACGGAAATAGTACTCTATCATCTGTATGAACTGTCGACCACGATACCTGCCCCTGATCAAGTGGCGCTCAACCGACGCATCGCCCAACTGACGATGGACTATATCTACAACATCATCATACTGACCCGTTCTGAACACCATCTGGACAGAAGACTCCAGAGACTGAGGAAAAGGGAACTCTTTCCGTTACCCGACAAAGACTACACCACAAAATATAAATGGTTCAGAAAAATAATCAATTATAAGAAAGGAAGGCAACTGCTCATCAAGACACTGCCACTCATAAAGAAATGAAGATTCTGTTATTAGGCGAATATAGTAATGTGCACCACACATTAGGCGAAGGTCTGAAGGCTCTCGGGCACCAGGTGACAGTGGCTTCCAACGGCGACTTCTGGAAAGACTATCCACGTGATGTCGATATGAGCCGTACGTATACCAAATGGGGCGGCATCCGGCTGCTGTCGCGTTTTTACATGCATCTGAACAGGTTTGAGGGGTATGACATCGTACAACTGATCAACCCTATGTTTCTGGAACTGAAAGCGGAAAGACTGTTCGCTATCTACCGATTCCTCAGGAAGCACAACAGGAAAGTCATACTTTGCGGATTCGGAATGGATTATTACTGGGTTCACACCTGCGTGCATCAAAGGCACCTTAAATATAGTGATTTTAATATCGGCGACCGACTGAGGGATACTGCCGACGCCCGAAAAGAGATCAGAGACTGGACCGACTCACCCAAAGAGAGGTTGAACGTGATGATAGCCGATGATTGTGACGGCATCATCACAGGTCTGTACGAATATTGGACCTGCTATCACCCAGTCTTTCCCGACAAGACGGTATATATCCCCTTCCCCATCCATTCTTCCCTAGATATGAAAGAGAGGAACCCATCCGGCAAAACAAGGATTTTCATCGGCATCAACAGGGAACGCAATGAATACAAAGGCACAGACATCATGCTCTCTGCCGCCGAAGATATCATCCGTAAATATCCAGATCGGGCGGAACTGGTCAAGGCCGAGTCTGTTCCCTTCGATGAATATCAGCACCTCATGGATGGATGCGACCTGATACTCGACCAACTATACAGTTATACACCTTCCATGAACTCCCTGTTGGCGATGTCGAAAGGCATCATTGATGTGGGTGGCGGCGAAGAAGAACAATACGAACTGATCGGAGAGAAAACGTTGCGCCCTATTATCAATGTACAACCCCACAGAGAAAGTGTCTATCAGGAACTCGAACAGATTGTGCTGCATCCCGAACGTATCGCCCCTCTGAAACGGCAAAGCAAGGAATATGTAAGCAAGTACCACGACTACATCCAGGTGTCCCGACAGTACGAGGACTTCTATCGTTCACTTTTAAAATAACAGTCATGGCATGGAAAATAAAATATAAATGCGAACAATGCGGATACGAAGCTGAGATATACGAGGGACGGGGCCTGTTCGGCCAACATATCACAGCCATGTCATGTCCCGAATGTCATACAATACAGAATATTGTCGTCGGCGGTGTTATCGGTGATGTCGCGCCGTCATTCAATTCGGAGGTCAACCGACTATGCCTCAGATGCGGCAGCGATCGGATCAGGATATGGAACATGCACACCTGTCCGGCATGTGGGGGCGAAATGCATAAGACCGGCAATCAAGAGTTTTGGACCTAAAAAATCATCCGCATTTTTTCCCCCGATGATTTGGTAGGATAAACTTTTTTATGTACTTTTGCCGATAGGAATGACAACTGTGTTTTACATAACCAATACGGTTTTATTACTGACCATCTTTACGATGCTGATATTCATGTACGGCAGAGCCAGATTGATGAACGACGATTCTTTTCAATTGCGCCGACGCTCATTTATCACTTTTTATATCATGCTCGCCGTCCACATAGGTTCGTCTTACGATATCATCACCCCTCAGGGTGCAGAGGTGCTCGCCACCTTTCCCATCTGCACGTTATGTGCGGTCTTCACCACGTTTATGATGTTCTCTTCCGCCTATTTCGGGCGCAACCACCATCACAGTTTCTCGTTATGGTTTGTACTGATGCAGTATCCCGCCATCATGCTTGTCATACATTTCGTCACCCGTCTGTCGGGCAGGTACGTCAGAATCCATTCCATGAGCGACATCTTATTCAGTCGTCACGGTGAGATGCACGTCATCTTTGTGGGCAGACTGGCATTTATGGCCGTCGTCATCGTATGCTTCCTCTTCATGATATGTATGTTGATAGATGCCTACGCATATTATCGGAGACAGAACTACGAGGAGAACGCCAGGAGGAAATACATGCGGAGGGATGAGATTATGGACATCGCCATCTACGCCGCCCTGCTCATCTGCATGATGATATCTTTCCTTATTCCGCAGATACTGCCGCATATCATTGCCAACATACTGATGACGGCCATGATAGGCAGAACCCTGTATGTATACAACAACTTCCTGCTCTATTCCGAGACAGCAACCCGGAAGATAGCTATATTTGCCCATATCGCCAAGCAGATCAGTTGGCTGGCGGACAAGGAATGCAACAATCCCGTGTATCAGAGCACCCCTACCCTCGACGAGGTGGCAGATGCCCTTCAGGTAGACCGTCATGATTTCAGCGACTATCTGTATGAAGCCCTCCATACCAATTTCTCGGGATGGGTCAGCGAGCAGAAGTTACAGCACGCCACCAGTCAGCTCACACTTACCGCCCGCAAGATCAGTGAACTGGCAGTAGTCTGCGGCTATGCCAACGCCACATCCCTAAGCCGTGCCTTCAAGGCCAAATACGGCAAATCCCCTTCCGAATACCGCGAAGAAAACAAAATGTGATTTTTTTGCCTTTGTAACTTATTGATAATCAATCGATGTACATATTTTCTTGCCGATGTACATATTTTTTTTTACCGAGATGCTTACCTTTTTCGGGGAGATGATAATATCCCATTTGATCCTTATTCGTAACTTTGCACGATGAATTTAAAGAGATGGAACTATTCGACATGAAAAAACAAATCATAAACGATGGAATAAGAATCTAATGAAAAAGACTATATAAACCAAACCTTAACATTACGCCCCGCCGCCTTACTCTCCGTAGAAGAGAATGAGCGGC
>OCTV010000055.1_pt1 | contig 39613 bp, 34 predicted proteins | sample 1539101 | NCBI WGS metagenome assembly OCTV01 (sample SAMEA3991422, study PRJEB22521) | metagenome | biome: anthropogenic terrestrial biome; feature: sewage plant; material: sludge | place: Sweden | collected 2012-09-26 | reverse complement strand
TGTGTGGCTTAGAAGTGCTTTCTTATGCCACGATGAATAATTCAGGATTAATAAGAAATTAAGATATTTTGTAATATTGATGCTGATTTAAATAAGTTAATTATGAAGGAATGGTAATATGATTGAAATTGAAAAGTATATTCAGAAAAGACTGTTTGAACTACAGGATACAAAATTTAAGGATTTTCAATGTAAGCTGATACCAACAGTAAATCCTGATTCAGTTATTGGCGTACGTACACCTGAGCTTCGTAAACTTGCAAAAGAAATCTGTAAAATGAGTGATGCAAATAATTTTATGGACATTTATCCTCATAAATATTTTGAAGAAAATAACCTGCACGGATTTCTTATTGAAACTGTTAATGATTTTGACAGCACAATAGAATATATTGATGAGTTTCTTCCTTATGTTGACAACTGGGCTACATGTGATTTAGTATCCCCAAAAATATTTAAAAAACATTTACCAGAACTTCTTGAAAAAATTAAAGTCTGGATAAATGATGATCATACATATACAATACGTTTTGGAATAGAAATGCTTATGAGTTTTTATCTCGATGAACGTTTTAGAGAAGAATACCTTGACCTTGCTGCAGCAGTAAGATCCCAGGAGTATTATGTTAATATGATGACTGCATGGTATTTTGCAACGGCACTTGCAAAACAGTATGAAGCTACGCTTCCTTATATTGAGAACCACAGCCTTGATAAATGGACACATAATAAGGCTATACAAAAAGCTATTGAGAGCTACAGAGTAGATAAAGAACATAAAGAATATCTAAGAACATTAAAAATAAAATAAAAGTAAAGGACATGGATACTTAAAATCCCATGTCCTTTATGTTTTTATTCAAATACAAGTTGTTTAAAGGCATCTCCACGTACCTCAAAGTTTTTAAAATCATTATAGCTTGCTGCAGCAGGAGACATTACGCATGTTTTTCCTTTTGGCGTCAAATCTTTTGCATATTTTACCGCACCATCAAGCTTTGGTGAAAAATGAAGCTTGTTTAAAAATTCTTCTGATGAGAATTTTTCATGAATTTCATCATATATTCTTTTTCCTGAGTCTGACATTAAGATAATATTTGAAACGCTGCATTCTGAAAGAAAATCAATCAGAAGTGTGTAATCAATTCCTCTGTCCATGCCTCCTATAATAACAGTATCAACGTTTTTGAGACTTGATATTGCCTGTATAGTTGCCGCACATATTGTAGAGATAGAGTCATCATAGTACCTTACACCATTGAACTCACCTATATATTCAAGACGATGGGGAAGTGGCTTATACGTACACACACTGTTAAGAATATCGGCTGAATCAATACCTGTGAGTCTGCATACAGCATATGCTGCTGCAATATTAAAATAGTTATGTTTTCCTACAAGATTTATATTATCAACCGGGATTTCAGCAGTCTGTCCGTCAAACAGGATTTTGTTTTCAGAAATAAATATGTCAGCATCAGAATCGGTAGCTGAAATTGATATTATTTTTGAGAAACATTCATCATGGGAAGGCATTATATCCTTGCTGCATATCAGAATGTCATTATTACTCTGGTGCTTATAAATGTTCTTCTTTGCATCAGCATATTTTTCAAATGTTCCGTAGTGGTCAAGATGCTCTTCAAAAAGATTTAAGAATATTGCAAAGCCAGGGGATACACTCAGATTTTCAAGCTGGTGGCACGAAAGTTCAAATACTATTTTCGTTTCCGGATCAATATTATCAATAACGTCGAATGAAGGTATTCCGATGTTTCCGGTAAGCACACAATTTTTACTGCATTCAGACAGAATATGATGAATCAAAGTAGTAGTTGTACTTTTGCCTTTTGTTCCTGTAATACCGATAATCTGATTTGAATAATATTCGATAAATATTTCAGTCTGGGATGTAATTTTACATTTGTACAAATCAAAAGATTTTGAGAGTACAACTCCCGGACTTTTAAATACAATATCATAATCATCAAGACTATCCTGATATGCATCACCTGTTATTAATCTTACGTTTTCAGGCAGATCAGGAACAGAATTTTTATCTGCTATTGTAACAGATTTATATCCGCCAGCTTCGCAGATCCTTTTATATGTTGATTTTCCTTCACGGCCAAAGCCGAGAATAAGAATGTTTTTATTACTGATATATTTTTTTAATAGTTCAATCATATTGTTTCCCTTTATTTAAAGCATTTATTTTTTAGTATTTGCTCAAACTGTTCAGGTAAATTATTTATGCTGTTATAAAATGTATGAAGCGGATTTTCTTTATTGCAATACTGATTGAACAGATCGGTTGATTTATAATATTCAAACAGATACGGCAGTTTTTTATTTTCAGCTTCACGATTTTTTATTGCCTGTGTTACAGAAAAATTAATTTCTTCACGACTTCCTACACATTCAAAAGGTTTTTCATCTGTTAATCCTATAAGCTTTCTGAATGTTTCAAGCATATCTTCCCTGTCAGCAATATTGTTTCCAAGGATATCGCATAAAGTTTCATATTCAATAAAAGGGGAGAGTATAAGACATACGAAAAGACATTTTGAACAGTTTCCGCACCACGAATCTGATTTGCTTCCGACATTACAGCTGCGAAAAATTTTATGATAAGAAGTCAGCCCAGAGAAATATTTTGCAATCTGAAATTCGCTTAACGGTCTTAATATACTAAAATAAAATACTCCTGAATTAATATACTGCTTTTCATAATTAACAAAATCATTTTCAAATTCAAAGCTTTTTGAGTACTGGTGATTTACATATGAATCTTTAACAGTACTTTCATTTGCACTCGCTTCATTTGAAAGAACTACATATTTTTTTCCGTTGATATATGCTGCTATTACAGCTGAAAAAGCAACAATTGCGGAAAAAGGAGTATGTCCGTTTAAAAAGCCTTCGGAGTTAAGACGGAGCATATTTTTGTCAAGAGTTCTGTTTGCAAGGACAATATCAGTATCATTATATCCCGCATTATATGCAGATTGATATATTGAATTGCGACGGTTGATAAGATAGCAAAGATTATCCTCTGACATTTCACTCAGAAGATCAAGAGTGACAATAGAATCTTTTCCTCCGCCTACAGGTATAAGACATCCACTTAAAGTAGTGCCCGGATTTTCCGATACAATTGTTTCCGTACAATCTGATGCTACTGAAATAATGTTCATAAATGAATCAATATCTGTGTCAATACCATTTCTGTAGAAAAATTCGCCAAGCCCATTAAAATATTGTGTTTTCCACCATTTGACCTGTTTGTCGTCAAGTGATCCACAATCTATTTTTACTAAAGGCGAACACGTTATTTTCCAATAGCTTATCAGTTCAACCAGACCAAGTGAAAAAACAAGATTATTTAATGTTTTGTCATCTGAAAATGATCTGGATGTATATTTTTTTATTTTCCATTGAGGTGAAAATTCTGATAATCCTGTTATTTGAAAATGATAGGATATATTTATGCTGTCATCAGTCTCAGTAAGATCGTAGCTTCTGTATACAAATTCAGGATACTGAGAACGAAATTTTATAAAGTCTGACATTGTATTTTCCTCCCGTTTTTATATGAAAAATTTCCGCATACTGAAGCCCCTGTAAAAACTGCAGCCTTCAATTGAAATTGCCATAGATTCAGTTCTTACGTTTTTTCCTGACGGAGAAAAATATGAGAAGTTTCTGTCAATTACTCCGGTTATAATTCCAAAAATATTTTTATCATCTTTGGTGTAACAGGCAATATCACCTGTACGCAGCGAATCAAAATCTACTATTTCGCACGAATTATAAAGTATTTCAAGTGAATCCGGATGAAAATCTGTATTTGCGTACGCCTTGTTAATAAAATCAAGTTCATTTTCTGAACATGTTTCTGATATCGTTTTATCCATGTTAAGAATGTTGCTGAAAATAGCATCATATTTATTTGTTTCTGACATCTGATCACTCCAGTTAATTAAAATTTGTCGTTGTCGTTTTTATAAAATCACCACGGCTTACAACTATGTTATACCCGATAGATGACATTCTTTTCTGCAGGCAAAACTTGCATTCTGCCGCTTCTTCTCCTGTGCATATTTTGTTATCATAAATTTCATAAAGCTTTCTGTACTTAACAGGTGAAAGATTAGGCATAACTACGTTTGCGCCGGCTTTTATCCCAAGTTCTCTTCCATTGTCTGAAATTGTACCAAGTGCTGTGGTTGCAGGGAGAAGAACAGTAGGAAAAATGAGCCTTAAAATAGAAAGCATTTTCAGACAAAGCTCAAGGCTTCCGTTCGTATATTGTTTAAACGGAGTATCTTTATGAGAGATAAATGGTCCTATTCCTATCATTGCCGGTTGAAGTTCCTGAAGAAATCTGATATCCTCAATAAGATTTTCTGTTGTCTGAAACGGGGAACCAACCATAAATCCAGAACCGGTCTGATAGCCTATGCGGTTAAGATCAAAAAGACATTTTTTTCTGTTTTCAGGATGTAAATTTTCAGGATGAAGCTTTCTGTAATGATCATCATTTGCTGTTTCATGACGAAGAAGATATCTGTCAGCACCTGCATTATAATAGGCAAGATATGATTCATATGATTTTTCACCGAGTGAAAGTGTTACAGCACAATCAGGATACATGCTTTTTATGCTTGAAACTATATCACATATAATTTCATCTGTAAAGTAATTATCTTCTCCACCCTGCATGACAAATGTCCTGAATCCAAGCTGATACCCGCTTTTGCAGCATGACAGAATATCATCCTTTGAAAGGCGATACCTGTCAGCATTGATATTAGAAGCGCGTATTCCGCAATAATAGCAGTTGTTTTTACAATAGTTTGATATTTCTATCAGTCCACGTATATATACGTCTGTTCCATAATATTTTTTTCTTATACTTTCTGCCTGTTCATACAGATAATTATCATATCCGGATGATTCTATAAGTTCTTTAAGCTCAACGTCATCTGCATCACGGGTACAGAATAATTTATCTATTATTTTCTTCATATTTTATCTCAGATCAACTCTCTTAATTTTTCCGCTTATTGTTTTAGGAAGTTCCTTACGAAATTCAACTATTCTAGGATATTTGTAAGGTGCGGTATTTTTCTTTACATATGTCTGGATTTCTTTTTTTAGTTCATCTGTGCCTTCTTTTCCGTTTACAAGGACAATAGTTGCTTTAACTACCTGACCTCTGATAGGATCAGGTGCAGCTGTTACAGCACATTCGAGAACATAAGGAAGTTCCATGATAACGCTTTCGATCTCAAAAGGTCCTATCCTGTATCCTGATGATTTTATTACATCATCAATACGTCCTACGTACCAAAGATAACCGTCTTCATCTTTCCATGCAGTATCACATGTATGGTAATATCCGTCATGCCATACTTCTTTTGTTTTTTCTTCATTATTATAATAACCCTTGAATAATCCGCATGGGATTCCTTCATCAGATTTTATTGCAATTTCTCCTGTGTCACCGTCTTTGGCAATTGATCCATCAGGATTAAGTATTTCAATTTTATAAAGTGGGCTTGGTTTTCCCATAGAGCCTATCTTTGGCTTTGAACCTACAAGATTGCATATAGCAAGAGTTGTTTCAGTCTGTCCGAAACCTTCCATAAGCTCGAGGCCTGTTGCTTTTAAAAATTGCTGGTAAACTTCAGGATTAAGAGCTTCTCCGGCTACAGTTGCATGCTCAATACAGGAAAGATCAAATTTTGATAAATCTTCTTTTATAAAGAATCTGTACATTGTTGGAGGTGCACAGAATGTAGTGATGTTATACTTTGCAAACATAGGAAGAATATCATTAGCATCAAATTTATCAAAGTCATATGTGAATATTCCTGCTTCACACAGCCACTGACCATACAGTTTGCCCCACAGTGCTTTGCCCCAGCCTGTATCAGAGATAGTAAAGTGAAGTCCATGAGGATTAACATTATGCCAGTACTTTGCTGTAATATAATGTCCGAGAGGGTATTTATGAGAATGCAGTGCGATTTTAGGATAGCCTGTAGTGCCTGATGTAAAAAACATGAGCATGTCGTCATTTCCGCATGCAGAGTCCGGTGTGCGTTCAAACTTGTCACTGAATGTTTCAACCTCAGTGTTGAAATCATGCCATCCCTCACGTGTGTTTCCTACTATAATTTTTGTTTCAAGGCCTGGATAATCTTCAGAACCGAGTTCAACCTGATGCGCAATATCTCCGTCACCGGTACATACAATAGCTTTTACTTCGGCAGCTTTGAATCTGTATTCAAAGTCATGTTTTACAAGAAGATTTGTAGCAGGGATTACAATAGCACCGATTTTATGAAGAGCAAGAATTGAGAACCAGAACTGATAATGACGCTTTAATACAAGCATGACCTTATCGCCTTTTTTTATTCCGAGTGACATAAAGTAATTAGCAGTTTTTGATGAGTACCTGCTGATATCGCGGAATGAAAATCTTCTTTCGGTTTTGTCTTGAGAAATATGCAGCATTGCTGTTTTATCAGGACATTTTTCTGCAAGTTTATCTACTATATCAAAAGCAAAATTAAATTTATCCTCATCAATAAATCGGATATCTTTAAGTAAGCCGTTTTCATCAACGGTTGTTTTAATGAACCTGTCTGCAACGTTTTCCTGTAATTTATGTTTTGCAGATTTAACATTTACAGACTGTGTACCAAATGAAGCTTCATCATCTTCAGGCTTTAATACAATTGCATAAACTTCACAGTCAATTCCGTTAAGTGCTTTCAGAGCATGTGGGGAAGAACTGTTATAATATATTGTATCTCCTTCATTAAGAATTTCAATATTGTCGTTTATCTGAATCTTGAGCGTTCCTTTAATTACTATGTCAATTTCCTGGCCTTTATGAGTACTGAATACCATTTCTTTATCATCAACATAAGGGATTTTTACCCAGAAAGGTTCAGCAAGTCTGTGCTTAAATGATGGTGCAAGATTATTGTAAACAAATCCAGTTCTTCTTGCAATAGGAAGACCTTCACCCTTTCTCGTTATAGTAAATGAAGAAAGGCTAGGGCTTTCACCTTCAAGAATATCCTTCATATCTACATTGAAAATTTGTGAACATTTATATATGAATGTAAATCCGAAATCATTTTCGCCTTTTTCAAGCTCTGTATATTGTTCAACGGATATACCTGTTTTTTGAGCCATCTGCTGTTCTGTCAAACCTGAAATTTCTCTGAGTTCCTTGATTCTGGCAGCTAACTCTTTTAACTTGTTTTCCATAAAAACTCTCCTTAATGCAAATCTCTTTGTTTACTTCATTTAATAATCAGGTATCAGATTTTGTCCGGATAATAAAAAACGTCCCAAGTAAAATACTTTACTTGAGACGGATAAGTTACCCGCGGTACCACTCAAATTGCGTTTAAAAAACGCCACTCACAGACTCTAACAAGTCCTATGCATTTACGCTGCATTTACGGGAGACATCTACTTGTGACAGTATTACGTTTGAATCTCCAGCTCAGAAGTGATGGGCCATATGAATAACAATACCATTGATTTTCACCAACCATCAACTCTCTGAATATATTTTTATCCGACCGTCTTCGTCTTAGCCATTAAATATTAAATTTTGTTTCTATGCCTATTATACCACAACAGATTTGTTTGTCAATACATTTGAAATATTTTTTTTGTCAAGTCAAAAAATGTTGTTTTACTTGACTAATGTAACACTTTCGTGTTATAATTTGCTGTATTGAATTTATTTTGGGAGGATTTTATTTAATGATTAATATTGCTGTTGCACAGTCTGGCGGTCCAACATGTGCCATTAATGCATCACTTGCAGGTGTAATAAAAGAGTCACTTGCCGATAAGCGTATAAATAAGATATTCGGTTCATTAAATGGTATTGACGGTATACAGAATAACAGATTGGTAGATTTGTCAGATAAAATAAATAATGAACAGGAGCTGGAATTGTTAAAATGTACACCTGCTACAGTTCTTGGTTCATGCAGAATAAAACTAAAGTCTCATATTGACGATAAAACGACATATGAGGCTATTTTTAAGGCCTTTGACAAAAATAATATAGGAGCTTTTTTCTATATAGGCGGTAATGATTCAATGGATACTGTGAAAAAGCTTTCAGAGTATGCAAAAGAAATAAACAGTGATATAAAAATAGTAGGAATTCCAAAAACTATTGATAATGATGTAGCAATAACAGATCATGCCCCAGGATATGGCTCAGCAGCAAAATATATTGCGACTACAGTTTCAGAAATAATGCGTGACAGCTCTGTATATAATGTAAAATCAGTCACTGTTATTGAGATTATGGGAAGAGATGCCGGATGGCTTACTGCATCATCAGCACTTCCACGTGCAAACGGACAACCATCTCCTCAGCTGATTTATTTACCTGAAACTCCGTTTTCTGTTGAAAAGTTTGTTGATGATATAAACCGTCTTCATAATTCATATAATTCAGTTGTAGTTGCGGTAAGTGAGGGATTAAAAACTGAAGATGGCCAATATGCAGCGAGTGGTCATCTTTCTGAGATGGTTGATGTATTCGGACATAAATATCTTTCTGGTCTCGGAAAATTTCTTGAAAGCGTTGTCAGAGCAAAAATAGGATGCAAAGTACGCTCAATTGAATTAAATGTTATGCAGAGATGTTCGTCACATCTGTCTTCAAAAACAGATCTGGATGAAGCAGAGCTTATCGGACAGGAAGCTGTAAAGGCTTCATTTAAAGGTGTGACAGGAAAAATGATGATATTTAAACGAATTTCCACACAACCATATAAAATAGAAATTGATTCATCAGATATAAATTCAATCGCAAACAAAGAAAAATTATTTCCTCAGGAGTGGATAAATGAAGAGAAAAACAATATCTGTGATAAAGCTGTTGAATATATACTGCCATTAATTCAAGGTGAAGTTCAGATACCGACCCAGAATGGTCTTCCTGTTCATATAGAAATATAAATTAGGCAATATACCATGGATTTCTGGAGGGGCAGATTACCTATCTGAGTTCAGTGGGAAAAGTAAAATACCACCATCTTTAAGATGGTGGTATTTTACTTTTCCCTATAATTATACATAAATGTAAGATAAGATATAATTCATTATAATTTTACAGAGCTTTTATTGAAATTTTGTGTAAATGATGGTAAATTACTTTAAAAAATGTAAAAAACACAGATTGGAAACAAAAAATAAAAAAATCATTGAAATTATCATGTATTTTTGATATAATAATATTTGTAGATTATGCCTATTTATTAATACAATAAATGTTTGCATAAATCACTACAGTAAAAAATGATAAATATGGAGGAATATTAAATAGTAATATGGGTCAAACCGATTGCCAAAAGAAGGCATTTGTATTTCAGGGAGTGGGAAGCAATATTGAAAAAACAATTTCAGTTTTTGATTCTGCACAGATAAATTATTTTCATGAGTTATGTGAAGCAGTATCAGATTTTTCCGGAATTAACCTTACAAAGTATCTGTATGACATGTCTTGTTTTGAGGGAACTGACAAGATATTTGCTGAATGGATACTGACAGGTCTGAGTGATTGTACTGTATTTCATACATGCATTCAGAATGACATTGTGCCTGATTACATTATTGGATATAGTCTCGGTCTGAACAATGCTATTTATTGTTCAGGTTCAATACACCTGGAAGATACTGTACATATTTTATCTGGAGTTATCAGAAGTATTATCGAATCACAAAAAGGCAGATTAACTTATGATATGGGAGTAATAGTGGGTCTGGACATGCAGACCGTTAAGGAAATAATTAATTTATATTCATCATGCAAACATGTTATGATTGCAAGTGAAAACTCAGAATACTGCATTGTTATAACCGGAGTATGCAATGAAGTTCAAAAAGTATTGGGAAAGGCTCAGAGTCAGGGTGCATTAAAAACAAGGATGTTAGATGTTCCATGTGCATTTCACAGTAACATGCTTATTGATTGTGCGTCGTATTATTATAATAACATTGAAAACATTCACTTTAATGATTCTAAGATACCGGTCGTTTCGATTTACGATCAGAAGATCTTAATTACAGGCAATGAAATATATAATGAACAGCGACGTAATTTTCTCAGTAGCATGAAATGGAAAACAACGATTGAGTATCTCGAAAAAATAGGTGTAAATGAATTCTGGGATATGAGCACAAATGGTTCAATGAAAAAATCAACGGTTCTGACAAACCCTGATTCATCATTTTACACTATTAAAACACTATACAAATCATTAAATGTATAAAATTGGAGGAAGTTGTTATGAAAGAAATTACAGAGGAAATAAAAACAGAATTGAAAAAAATGATTTATGAATTTTTTGCTGATGAATGTGAAACAGATATAAATGGATTAAATCCTCAGACAAATGTTATAGATGAGTTGGATGGAGATTCCTTAATGGTAATAGAACTCATTGAAACAGTTAAGAAAAAATACGATTTAGATTTAAAACTTCAGACTGTTGGAAAATTTCTTTTGAAAAAACCTGCTGAAACACTTGAAGAAATAGTAAATTTATTTTATATGATATATCAGTATGAGGATGATATTATTAATGAGGCATAAATATGAGTGATATACATTCAGGAATTTCACAGCTGTATATTCAGGACAATATAGGGGTAGTTCAGATATGCAGTGACAGGAAAAACCATATTGTTTTGCCTGAATTTGCAGAACTATCTGTTATAGACAGATGGGTAAATGAAAATAAATTAAAGGCACTTATTATCACAGGAAATGGTAAGCATTTTTCTGATGGAGCAGATTTTAATAAAATAGTAACTGAAAAGGAAAATACAGAAACTCTTGCAGCAGCAATTGAAAAAGGCAGAAAACTTCTTAATTATATTGAGAGACTTTCAATAATTACGATATCAGCAATCAATGGTGCATGTTTCGGGGCAGGCCTTGAAATAGCATTAAGCTGTCAGTTCAGAATAAGTGCACCAAATGCTTTTTTTGCTTTGCCTGAAGCTTCAAGAGGAATTATTCCGGGTATGAACGGCGTAGAGCGTTTGTCAAAACTTATTGGTAAAAGTAATGCAATCAGATTATCATTGACAGGTGAAATGTTATCAGCTGAATCTGCCTTAAAGGCAGGAATTATTGATTTTATCTCAGACAGTGACTGTATGAAATCAGCTATAGAATTTGCAAAGTCATTGATTGATGAGAGGTCACTTTTACAGATAAACAGCATCGTAAAGGCAGCATCAGGCAGTCCTGATGCTGATGAATGTTTTATAAAAGCTGTGTCTTCCATGGTGAGCAAAGATGAATAGTGTGTATATATTAACTGCACAGGGAACGGATATTGACTCATTTGGTCATGTAAACAACTCAGTATATATCCGTTACCTCGAATGTGCACGATGGAACTTTTTCCATGATAATGGTCTGTTGGAAAACACTATTTCAGGAGAAATGTTTCCTGTTATTCTTGAAACATCGATCAGATACATAAAAGAAATACATATGTTTGATAAGGTCAGAATAGATACACAATGGACATGCATGGGTGGTGTCGTATGTAATGTTCACAGAATATATAATGACCAGACAGATGTATTGTTTGCCAAAGCAAAATGCAAGCTTGCATTTGTATCAAAGGATCGTATTATCTGTGACATTCCTTTAAAGGTAAAGGAACTTATTGAAGGGAACATTGGATGAATATTCATGATAATTGTATATATTTAGACCTGCAGAAATTGTTTTATGAAGTTTGTAATAATAAAAAAGGTATTCTGACAATTATGCAGGAAATAAAAAAGGCTGTAAGTAACGGATGTGCGGCAGCAGTATTTGTTATAAGTAATGATAAGTCATTTAATATGCCTGATCATGAAAATAAACTATATTTTTATGAAAAACTTAAAGAACTTGATATTATTACATTCCTTATATGCAGTGATTTTTCAGATATACCTTTGGAAATTATGCTGATGTTTGACGTACGGCTGGGTTCAGCCCAATACACTCATAAAAAACCAGATGATACTGATAAATATATATTTGATTATAATTCAAGAATGAAAATTCTTTTAGGTGAAAGCAATAAAAATATAGTATGTGTGTTAAACGATGAAGAAAAAACGTTTATGGAGCTTGCAGACAGGTACATAAAAAAAATTCTGGGAAACAAGGATCCAGGTCAGCTTTGTGCTTTACTCAGATGCTTTTCGCATATAAAACAGGATTCAATAGAGGAAGCAGAAATGCTAAAAGAAGAATCCAGACAGTTTTGTTCGCTTATTTTACAGCAATAAATAAAGGATATTGATTTATGAGGTTTGAATTAGAAAATCTTTTTCTTGATATCAGCGATAATACTGGTATATTGACACTTAATGCCTCTCATTCGAATAAAATGACGCAGGAATTTTTTGAAGATTTCAGTATGGCAATATCAGAATGTGAAAAACATAATATGACGGGACTTATCATTTCAGGAGGAAGGCATTTCAGTACGGGTGCAGATGTTGATCAGTTGCAGCAAATGATAAAGTCACAGTCTGTAGTAGAAGAAAAAGGTGACTGTGATATCATTCCCCAAGGACATCTTCGTGATAAAAATACATTTATGAAGCTTCACTTTATGAAATACCCTGTTATTAGTGCCATAGGCGGATTTTGTATTGGTTCAGGATGTGAAATAGCACTTAACAGCCATTTCAGAATATGTGAAAAAAATCTGAAAATGGGTTTGCCTGAATCAACTTTCGGATTATTGCCAGCGTTGGGCGGATGTGTGCGCAGTACACAGATAAGCGGGATTTCAGGTGCAATTGAAATAGTATTTTCAGGAGATTTGTTTTCAGCTGATGATGCTGCAAGACTAGGACTTGCTGATATTATTACGGAAAAAAAAGAAAGCCTGAATACAGCACTGCTTTTTCTGGAGTATATTAATTCACATGGAGAATATGATAAATCATTAAAGAACATTTATCTTAAACAATTCCTTGAAGAGAGATGATAATTTGAATGTTGGTATAATAGGAAACGGGAAAATGGGCAAGGAGATATTCTGGTTTTTCTTCTCAGGTGGACATAACGTATCTGTTATCTGTATTGAAAATGAAGAAGAATTCAGAGCCCAGATTGAAAAACAGCTCAGGAAAAATCTTAAACGAAAATTAATTGATGAGTCTGAGTTTAATAACCTGATGAACAGCTTCAGAATTTCATCAGATTATAGTCTGCTTAATAACAGTGATATTGTAGTTGAAGCGGTTTTAGAAAATGAAAGTCTTAAATCTTCTATATTTGAAAAAGTTGAATCGTTTGTTTCTGGTAAATGTATACTTGCTACAAATACATCTTCTATACCATTGGCTGATATATTTCAAAGGTGTAAAAATAAACAGAGATGTATTGGGATGCATTTTTTTTATCCTGTAAAGCTTAGTCAATTTATAGAAATCAATACCGAAAAATTTACATCAGATTACTCAATTGATATTGTTAAACAGATTGTCACTGAGAGCGACAAAAAATATATTGTGCTTAGTGAGAACTGCAATATGTACCTTAACAGAGCAATTTCTATAGTTGCTTCACATGCATATGTGTGGAAATGTGAGAATAATGCTTCGTATTCATATATAAATCATATATTAGACGATCAAATGATGAATTATTCTGTTTTTGAAATGATTGATTCAATCGGAATCGGAATTGTCAGTGTAAGTTCTGATTACTTTGCTGACTTAAGATACAGTTTTATTTTAAAAAAATTCGGAGATGAACTGAAACGTCTTATTAATGATGGATGTTCAGGAAAACCGGAAGAATTTTTAAAATACTTTGAACCATCAGATAATAAAGAAAACAAAGCAGATGGAGCACAGCTGACGGAGAGTCTGTTTGCCATGCTTATGAATGATATAATATATTTATCCGGTATAATACAGACTGATGTGGAGACATTGAAGTGTGCAGTGCAGGAAGTGCTTGGCCTTACTCATACATTCGATTCTGTATACACAAACTGCGGATATGATAAAATAAAAGTTTTACTTGATTCATATTATCTGAAAACCAGGTGTGATGTATACAGGGTATTTGAAAAAGAGAAGTATGATAAATACTTTCTGACTGTATAGTATTTTATATCTTATAAGACGTGTGTTAAATATCATGTAAACAGATATTTTAGTTCGTACTTTCTTACAGTAAGCAATTCAATTTTATATTATAGAAGAACAGTTCAGAAATTAAAACAGCCTTAAGGAGGTTTTAGTGATATGTCAAAGAAAATTGTTGTAACAGGTCTCGGAATGGTTTCATCATTGGGAAGTAATGTTGCGGAGAACTGGGAAAACCTTAAAAATGGTAAGTCGGGAGTATCAGAAATAAGCATTATTGATACTTCAAAACTTGAAACAAAGATTGCTGCTATGGCAGACAACGGATTTGAGGAATACGTTGCAGGTAAAGTTTCAAAACGTCAGAGAAAACAGATGACTCGTTCAATGAGAATGTCAATAGCTGCAAGTAATGAAGCTATCGATGATTCAAAGATTGATTTTCAGAGTTATGACTGCTCAAAAGTAGGAGTAATAATGGGCGTAATTGATACTTCACTTAAAGAAGAAGAAAAAGAAATTTCTGAGTCACACATGATAGTAAGATCAATGCCGAGTGCTGCAGCTTCATGGATTTCAATACAACATGGTTTAAAAGGACCAGGCTTTAATGTTTCTACAGCCTGTGCATCAGCTGCATATGCAATTGCAGTATCATCTCAGCTTATCCAAAGCGGAATGTGCGATATGGTTATAACCGGGGGGCTGGGTTCAACAATAAATCATGATCAGATTTCAGGATTCAATCAGATAATGGCGATGTCGGTCAATAATGAAAACGCATCATCTGCATGCAGGCCTTTTACTAAAGACAGGGACGGATTTTTACTTGGTGAAGGTGCAGGAACAATAATTCTTGAATCAGAAGAATCAGCACTTAAGCGTGGGGCAGAAATTTATTGTGAACTTGCAGGATATGCACTGACTGAAGAAGCTTGTGATATTACAGCACCACAGGCAGACGGTGTCGGCATGACAGAATGTATGTTAAAGGCTATTGAAAATTCGGATTGTTCTGTTTATGATATTGATTATATAAATGCACATGGAACATCAACTTATCTGAATGATAAATATGAAACAATGGCTATAAAATCAGTTTTTGGTCAGAGAGCAGCAAATATTCCTGTTTCATCAACTAAATCAATGCTTGGACATACACTGGCAGCAAGCGGCGCAATTGAAGGAATTACTACAATCCTTACAATATATGAAGGCGTAATAACACCGACGATAAATTATAATACTCCTGATCCGGAACTGGATCTTGATTATGTACCTAACGTGTCAAGGAAAGCTGATATCAATACTGCTATTTCAAACTCATTTGGATTTGGTGGACATAATGCTTCACTTGTGTTTAAAAAATATAAAAAACAAAATTGATAGGAGATAAAAAAATGCCTGTAATACAGTTAAAAACAAATTGTTGTCTTGATAAGACACAGTCGGATGCAGTATTAAAACGTCTTGTTGAATGTATATCAACATCAATAAATAAGCCACTTCCTAATATTATGGCTATGTATTCACATAAAGAGATAATAATGAATGATTCAGATGAAGATGCTGCATATGTGGAAATCATGTATGTAGGTGATTTTTCATCAGAAACAAAAAATAATTTATGTAACAGTGTATTAGAAATACTTATAGATTTTCTTGATATAGACCCTGAACGAGTATACATTAATCTGAATATAAAAGCAAGAGAAGATGCATGGAAATATGTTAAGAAATCATAATTAAGGGGGAAAATAAAAGATGCAATGGTCTGTAAGAATTTTACTTAACCCTGTAATAGTAAGACTGCTTATTTATGGAGTAAATCCAATTGATCTGGAGTACGTTCTGACAAAAGTAGAAAAACTTCCGCTTGTCAATGGAAAAGTACTTGAAAAAACATGGCTTGATGAATGGAATAAGAAATCATCCTATTATTTTGAACTTGCAAAAGAAGCAGAAAGTAAGAAAAACATTGTTACTGCAAGAGAAATGTATGCACTTGCTTCAAAATGTGACTATGCAAGTTACCTTATAAGTTCAGATGATATTGAAAGCAAAAGAACAGTATACAAACAGCTTGAAACAAGCTACAGAAAACAGACAGAATATTTTGATAATGAAGTTGAGTACACAGAAATACCGTTCCGTGACGCAAAAGTACTTCCTGCATATATACATTATCCCGATAAAAACAAATTTAAAGCTCCATATCCTGTTGCAATAATTTTTGCAGGAATGGGAAGCTGCAAGGAAGAACTCAATACATTGACTCTTCCTCTTGTGGAACGAGGAGTTGCAGTAGTTTCATGTGATCAGCCGGGAACAGGTGCTGCATTGTTTGACTATGATATAAAACTAAAGGCAAATGAAATCGAACTGGCTTTTGAAAAAACAATGGATGCAGTCAGCGCAAATAATAAACTTAATGAAAATAAGGTTTGCTCGTATGGTCTCTGCATGGGTGGAGGATATGCGTACAGATTTTGTGTAAAGGATGAACGTGTGAAGTGCTGTGTAAATTTATTTCCATTGTTTATAGGCAAAATAAGTCCCGATAAATTGCCTAGATGGATGAAGAGCGGAAAATGGGCGCTTTTCCAGACTGGTGAAATCGAAAAAGAAGAAGATTATTATGCAGAAATGAGCGTACTGGAAGAGGGCAGTTTTAACTGTGATTATCTGTTGGTTCACGGTATGTATGATAACTGGATGGCACCTGAAGCATGTGAGCATATGTTTGATAAAGCTTCAGGATTAAAAGAAAAAATTGTTGCAGAGCAACCGCCTGTATTTTCAACAGGTGAGGCAATTACCCATACAATGCCTGTTGGTGAGCAGCTGCATTGGCTTAAGCATACAGTTTCTGACTGGATAGCAGAACACCTTGACAGAAAGGACGACTAACAATATGAATAAATTCATTGATTCATTATACAAATATGCAGAAGAAAAGCCCACATCGACATTAATCACTATTGATGGAATCAGCATTACATATGGCGAATTCAAAGAATATACAGAAAAAATATCTATGTCACTTAATACACTTGGCATTTCAGAAAATAAAAAGGTCGGACTTATTATTCCGAACAGTCTTCAATGGTATAAAATTTTCTGGTCAGCTATACGAATCGGTGCTCAGCCAGTTCCTGTTGATCCTCAGAGTGGAGAATTGGAGCTTAACAGATTACTTGATATAACAGATATGGAAGTCTGCTTTATTGCATGCAAATACAGAAACAATAACATTCTTAATACAGTTAAAAGTATAATTGAAAAACATTCAAATATAAAGCACATAATTGTTATTGATTCAATCTGTACTGATTTTGATACTCCAAAATTTATGACATATGAAAAATTTGTTGGTTTAGGTGAAGGTAAGACTCTGTCACAAGTGTATAATGTTGATGATGAGCATGTAATGTCATTGGCATGTACTTCGGGAAGCACCGGAAATCCGAAAATTCTTTCAGTTCCGTATAATGGATTCTATGATGCAATAAAGGATATATCAGATTATCTTGAGTTTGATTCTTTCGATACAATGATGATCGGCATGCCATTATATCATCAGGGTGGATTCGGAATGGGAATGCAGGTTGTTGTTAAAGGTGGAAATGTAATTTATCAGCCTCAGTTTGAACCTATGGAATTTCTTAAAACTGTTGCCCAAAAAAAAGTTACAGTTATCCAGCTTACATCAACACTTGCAAAAATTCTGCTTTCTGTTCCTGATTTTTACAGTTATGATATGTCATCTGTAAAGGTATGCTATTTTGCAGGAGAGGTACTTCCAAAGGAAATCGCAAAAATATTTGTAGAAAAGCTTAATATAAGAGTAATTAATGTAATAGGTTCATCTGAAACCGCTACAATGGTAGTATGGGATTCAGAAAATGATTATGATACTGACCCGAGCGACTTCAGGGAATTGCCATTTACTAAAGTAAGAGTACTTGACGAAAACGATAATGAAGTTGATACTGGTACAGCAGGGGAACTGTGTATCTATACATCAGCAGTAATATTTAATTATTATAAAAATGATTATGAATCAGCTGCAAAGGTAATTAATTTTGATAATAAACGTTGGTTTAAAACAGGTGATCTGGTTGAGAAGCTTAATGACGGAAGAATAAGATTTGTAGGAAGAAGTAAAAGAATTATAAAGCGCGGAGCAAATCTGGTTCATGCTGAAGAAGTTGAATCTTTCCTTCTTTCATATCCTAAAATACAGGCAGTTGCAGTTACAGCTGAAGATCATCCGATAATAGGTCAGCAGATTGTTGCATATATACAGTCAGTTGGAGGACAAAATGTCACCAGAGGAGAGCTTGCAAGATATTTTGATGGTAAAATGTCTGCGTATAAGCTTCCGGATAAAATTATTTTGACTGAAGATTTACCGAAAGATATTGGCAAAATCCAGTTTAAATATATTAGAAAATAACATTTGTTAAAATGGAGGAATTATAAAATGAATGATTTAAAATGGAATGAATTTGCTAAGAATATTTCTGATTATGTAGGTGTTGACGCTGATCAGATTAAACAGGAGACAGACTTGTATTCTGATCTTTGTATGGACTCTCTGGGACTTTTTAGTATGGGGATGTACTTAAACAATATTTATAATCTTGAAGTCCCGCTCTCATCAGTGGCTGTTATAAGCAAGGTAGGAGATATGTTTAAGTTATTAGATGAAGAGGGAATACCTTTAAATGTATAATATGAATTTATTCTTTATACCTCATGCCGGCGGTTCGGCAATGGGGTATATGAATTTCAGCATGTTTCTTGATAAACAGATCAGACCACTTCCGCTTGAACTTGCAGGAAGAGGAAAACGAATATCTGAAAAATGTTTTTATGATGTAAGATTATGTGCAGAAGATTTGTTTGAAAAAAATTATACTCTTTTTAAAAATGGCAGATATGCTTTTTTTGGTCACAGTCTCGGAACAATAATTGCATATGAACTTTCAAAAATTATTCATGAGAATAATTTTCCTGAACCTGAACATATGTTTGTTTCCGGAAGACCTGCCCCATGTGAAAAAGTAAAATCAGCTTTTGATAATATCTCTGAACTTAATGATGATGATTTTATTGCACAATTTTCTGCTGCAAGTGCATTGCCTGAACAAATATTAAACAATAAAGAAATATTAAATATGATTTTGCCGGTTCTGCGTGCAGATATAAGTATGGCTGAGAGATATTCAGCAGATTATAATTTATATAAGGTTCCTTGTGATATAACCGTTTTTTACGGAAAAGAAGACAAATTGTTTTCAGGTAAAGATACATATACATGGAAAAAGTGCACTGATAATAATTATAGCGAATACGGATTTGATGGTGATCATTTTTATTACAGCAATCCTGTAAACAAAAAGAAGCTCTGTGAAATTATCAACAGCATTCTTATTAAAAATATTTAAAGAACGCTATGGCAATAAGAGTTCAATATTAATATACGCAATGACTTACTTAGATAAAAAATTAAGAATATCATTATAAAAGTATTAAATTAATTATGATATTGATTTCTCAAAAGGAATGGTGAGTTATGGTTAAAACTTTTAATAAAACATATGAAGATTTTATGAGAAAATTTAATCCTGAACATCAGGTGATTCACTGTGATGGAATTGATCTGGACAAACAACATTTTCAGATACGGGTTGATCAGTTGACGGCACATCTTATAAACCTTGGTGTAGAAAAAGGTATGGGTGTAGGATATTCAATAATAAACTGTGGCGATAATCTTCCGTTGTTTATTGCAATAGCAAGAATAGGCGCTTATGCTGTGCCTCAGTTTCAGGGAATACCTCATGTAGCAAAATCTGCAATGTTTAAAAATGCTGGAATTGTTCTGGCAGTTGTCGATGGATTGCAGGCTGATGGCTTGAAAAAAGAGGCTGATAAAGCCGGAGCAGATTTTAAAATAGCAGTTATTGATAATTGCAGCGATTACTATTCACTAAAAGGCGAATGTAAATCAGATATAAATATAAACGACTATGTTATTGATGATCCCGATGAAGATTTGACCCTTCTTATTGCTTCAAGTTCAGGTACGACCGGAATTCCTAAAATGGTAAAAATGACACAGAAAACTATAGGTTCAGAGGTTACTGTAGTTATTGAGATGGTTACAAAGGGAAGAATTGATATTAATAAAAATTCTGTTGTAAATGTTGCATTTCCTTTGTCTACATCTGTAATAAGTATTATTATAGGAACTGCATTCAGTGGTGATACAGTAATATATTCAAACGATAATACACCATTGAAATTCATTTCTAATATTGAAAAATGGCAATGTAATTACATGTGCTCACCACCGGCATTTTATGAGTCAATGCTTCTTCTTAAAGATAAACAGAATTTTGATTTATCAAGTCTTCAGGTTGTCGGAGCAGGAATGGATTTTTGTTCACCTGCATTGCTGTCAAGACTTAAAACAATGTTTCCTAATCTGACAAAGTACGTTAACGGTTATGGCCTTGTAGAGACATGCAACGTATTTATGCATACAAATGTTGATATAAGCGGAGATGAAATAACAGGAGTAAGTACACTGACACTCGCTGAATCTGTTGATAACATTATTGAGGTCCGGAATCAGGATGGCACTATTGTTGATAATGGACAAACAGGAGAGCTTTATATAAAGGGTTCAAATGTTGTCAAAGGATATGTAACTCAGAGAGATGATTTATCCGGAATATTTGTTGACGGTTGGTTCTGTACAGGTGATATTGTCCGTAAGGAAAGTGATAAAACGGTTACTCTTATGGGAAGAATGAAATATTTTATAAAAAGAGGCGGAAAGTCAGTTTCACCTATCGTTGTCCAGAATGCAATAAATGAAACTGAAGGTATTCAGGATTCCGGTGTAGTAGGAGTTCCACATCCTCTGTTCGGAGAGATGATCTGGGCATTTGTGGTCAGATCTTTGGGTTCTGAGGCTTCATTAAAGGATATAAAAATGTGCTGCCGTCAGATACTTCCTTACTACATGATGCCTGATCAGGTAACATTTATTGATGCAATTCCTAAAAAATCAGGTGTAGGTAAAGTTGATTTTGAGAAACTTAAAGAAATGGCTGAATCAGAACTGAAAAAAATCAATTTTAAATAGTATAATTAAAACATAAAGCTGCATGGTTAAATTAACTGTGCAGCTTTTGATATATAGAATTAGCACTATATCAGTTTTATTGCATATGTTACATGTGATAAGGTTCTCTTTGCAAAACTTTATCCTGAACAGGGAAGTGAAATCCGTTTTCCAAGACTTTATGGAGGAAAATTTTATTTCGGATGCAGTCAGCATGGATTATGGGTAAGTCAGATTTAAAAATGAGCAGGCTTTCAATGTGAATTATTATAAACGTAACCGGTGACATCAAAGAGCAAAAAAAGTCGTGTATTTTTTTCCTGATTATGATATAATGATTGTACATTAAATGAAAGTGAGAAAGAAAAAATGCCACATAAGGAAAAAATAATTATAAGGAAGTTAAACGAGAATAACCTGAAAAACGTTTCGATTGATATTCCAAAGGAAAAGATTGTTGTATTTACAGGAGTATCAGGATCAGGAAAATCAAGTATTGTATTTGATACAATTGCAGCTGAAAGTCAGCGGCAAATGAATGAAACATATCCGGCATTTGTAAGAAACAGACTGCCAAAGCACAAAAAACCAAAAGCAGATCTTATTGAAAATTTATCAGCATCAGTAGTAATAGATCAGAGTTCATTAGGAGGAAACGCACGATCAACTGTTGGAACAATAAGCGAAATGTATTCAATGCTTCGTGTATTGTTTTCCAGAATAGGTACCCCATACACAGGAACCGCCTCGTTTTTCTCTTTCAATAATCCTAATGGCATGTGTACCGAATGCTCAGGACTTGGAAAAATAACAGAACTTGATATTGAATCGGTTTTTATACCTGAAGGAACATGGAATAAAGGCATGACAGACATGACATTGTTTAAGCCCGGAAGCTGGTACTGGCAGCAGTATTATGATTCTGGACTTTTTGATCCGGATAAAAAGTGGAAGGATTATACTCAGAGAGAGCGTAATATTATGTTGTACGGAGCTGAAGAAAAGGATGGCGAGCGTATCGATAAGCATGTGGAGGGTTTGTATAATCACTGTTCCCGTTTGCTGCTCAAAAGAGATTTATCAGAAAAAAGTGATGCACTTCAGAACAGAGCGTCAGAACTGATAAAGCAGAAAGAATGTCCATGCTGTCATGGAAAACGTCTTAATCCTACCGCACTTTCATGTAAAATAAACGGATATAATATTTCGGAGATGTGTGACATGGAATTTTCACAGCTTCGTGAAGTATTGGCCGGGGTTAATGACTCACGAGGAAAAACAGTAGTTGATTCACTTTTAGCTTCACTTACAAGAATGATAGATATTGGACTTACGTATCTTTTTATGAACAGAGAGACATCCTCTCTTTCAGGAGGGGAAGCTCAGCGACTTAAACTTGTACGTTATATGGGTAGTTCACTTACAGGAATGATATACATATTTGACGAGCCAAGCACCGGAATGCATCTACGTGATGTTCATCGTATGACAAAGCTTCTTAAGGATCTGCGAGATAAAGGAAATACGGTCCTCGTTGTTGAACATGATAAAGATGTTATCAGTATTGCCGACGAAGTAATAGATGTAGGCCCTATGGCCGGAATAAACGGGGGTCAGATTCTGTTTCAGGGAAGTTATGAGAAACTACTTACCTCAGGAACGCTTACAGGCGATGCAATGAATGAAAATATACAGATAAAATCAAACCCACGTATCGGAAAGCAGTTTCTGCATATTCAAAACGCAGATCTTCATAATCTGAAGAATGTATCTGTTGATATTCCTTTAAATGTACTTACTGTTGTAACAGGCGTAGCAGGTTCAGGAAAAAGTACACTCATAAGAGATGTATTTGCACATGAGTATGAAGACCGTGTTGTACTTGTAGATCAATCTCCAGTAACAGCAACAGGACGTTCAACCCCTGCAACATTTCTTGGATTCTTTGATGATATACGTAAGCTTATTGCTTCTGAAAATAATGTTGAAGCTTCACTCTTTTCATTTAACAGCAAGGGTGCATGTCCTTTATGTAAGGGAAAAGGATTAATTGTGACTGAGCTTGTTTTTATGGATCCGGTTACAACAGTTTGTGAGGAATGTGAAGGAAACAGATACAGCAGTCAGGCATTGTCATATTGTTATAATGGTAAAAATATTGTTGATATTCTTAATATGTCAGCACAGGAAGCGGCCGACTTTTTCAAGGATAATAAGAAAATTCAGAAATATCTTAAAGCAATGATAGAAGTAGGTCTTTCATACCTTTCACTCGGTCAGCCTCTCTCGACTCTTTCGGGTGGTGAACGTCAGAGAATCAAGCTTGCCAAATACCTTGATAAAAAGGGTAATATATATGTTTTGGATGAACCGACTACAGGTTTGCACGCTTCTGATATAAAGAATATTATGAAGCTGCTTGACGGTTTTGTAAAACGCGGTAATACTGTAATTATCATTGAACACAATCTTGATGTTATGAAACAGGCGGATTATATTATTGATATCGGACCTGACGGAGGAACAGGCGGCGGAGAAGTTGTGTTTACCGGAACACCTCATGAAATGGTAAATGGCTCTGACACAATTACCGCAAAATATTTTAAAAAATCTCTTTTATATAAATTTGAAAATTAATACTGATACTTATGCTGCAACATACTTACATGTTGCAGCATTTTTTTAGAAATTACTGATAATTTAATTGTAATAATTTTATAGATTTTCAGGAATCCGTATGCAGATATGTAAAAATAATTGCCTCTTAAAAAAAAATATGATATAATTATAATATCAGTGTTTAAAATATTTCATAGGGAGGTAATCCGGTTGTTTCCAAACAAAAAAATAGCAAAGTTTATTAGTCTCAATGGAGGAATAGCTGCTGCAAATGTAATAGTATTTTCAAAAGGTATTCTTGGATTTTCTGTTCTTAGCGGAAATGTTATTACAGCAGCGTTAAGTATTACTACTCTTGGTATGAGCACATTGGCTTTTTTTTATGGCAATTATAAAATTATTACGGCACCGGAGAAAATAGCAGTTTACAAAGAAGAAAATCTCATAGAAGAACATGATTATGTAGGAGCATTAAAGCAGAATCTAAATAAAAAAATCTTCAATGACAATATAGAACTTGCTATTAATCAGGTAGAAAGATTAAAACAGAAAAAAGCCACTCTTACAACGCTCCTTCAACAGGAGTTTTCATCTGCAGAAATGAGTTATGCAAGATTTCAGCAGATAATAGTGTCAGTAACAGATCTCTTTTATGGAAATTTAAGAGGAATAATTAACAGATTAATTATTTTTGATTATAATGAATACACAAGTGTTAAAAATGGAAAATTAAAAGGACTTACAAGTGATGCTATTAATGCAAAAATGAAAATATATGAGGAACACATTAGTTATGTAAATAATAAAATAGATAATAACGAGAATATTTTATTAAAACTTGATAGTTTATTGCTTGAAGTATCAAAACTTGATGACAAATCGGAAAATGAAATTGAAAATCTGGATGCTATAAAGAAAATAAATGAACTTATAGAGCAGACTAAGCTTTATAGGGATTAGGGGAGAATATTAATATGGAAAAAAACACTAAAGTAATAGGTGCATTTGCAGGTATTGCTGTGCTTATGTTTGGCGGAATAGCAGCAGGTCTTTCTATAACAAAGAATATAGGAAAATCTGACTCTGCAATTTCATCTGAAAAAGCTATGAAATCGTTGGAGAAAAAGGTATCGAAAATAAATGTCAGCAACGTTGAGGCAAGAAAAGAGCAAGTGGAACTTGATGCCTCATCACTTGAAGAAGAACTTCCGGATATATCAAAATATCCTCTTAGCGTTGAAAATACAACAGATACATATATTGAGATATTTTCATCAACTGAAAAATCAGGTGAAGAAAATGACGGATGGCTTAACGACGTAGCTGAAGCATTTAACGGTTCAGGTATAATTGTTGATGGACAAAAAGTTTCTGTTGCAGTCCGTCCAATCGCATCAGGAATGGGAATGGACTATATCTCGTCTGGAAAATATAAACCGGATTTATATACTCCATCCAATGAACTATGGGGTGAAATGTTAAAGTCAAATGGAGTTACAATAAATCTTGAAGAGGAAAAACTGCTTGAAAATGTTGCTGGTGTTCTGCTTTCAAAGAAAAAACATAATGAACTTATTGACAAGTATGGTTCAATAAATATGAAAACAATAACCCAGGCAACAGCAGACAGCGAAATATCAATGGGATACACAAATCCTTTTGCAAGTGCAACAGGTCTGAACTTTCTGATATCAACACTTCTTAATTTTGATCCTAAAGATCCACTTAGTGATACAGCAGTTTCAGGTTTTGAATCATTTCAGTCAAATGTTCCTTTTGTGGCTTATACAACTCTCCAGATGAGGGAGTCAGCCAAATCAGGAGTTCTTGACGGATTTATCATGGAATATCAGACATACATAAATTCTGCTGATTTGCGTGGAAGCTATATTTTTACTCCATTCGGAGTAGAACACAACAGTCCGGTTTATTCAATAGGAAATTTATCATCTCAGAAGAAGCAGATCACAGATGAATTTCTTGAATTCTGTGAAAAGGATGAATATCAGCAGCTTGCAGTAAAATACGGATTTGATTATCCTGATAATTATATTTCCGAAGTTCCTGATGTTTCAGGCGATACGCTTATTCAGGCACAGCATCTGTGGAAGGAAAATAAAGACGGAGGAAAACCGATAACAGCAGTGTTTGTTGCTGATATTTCCGGAAGCATGCTTGGTGAACCGCTTAATGAGCTTAAAAGATCACTTTTAAATGGTGCTCAATACATAAATTCTGATAATTCAGTCGGCCTTGTAACATACGCAACAGATGTATATGTCAATCTCCCTATTGCAAAATTTGATATAAATCAGAGGTCACTTTTTGCCGGAGCAGTAACTGACCTTGATGCCAGCGGAAGTACAGCTACATTTGATGCAATACTTGTCGCACTAAATATGCTCATGAATGAAAAAAACCAAAATCCTGATATAAAACCTATGTTGTTTGTTCTCAGTGACGGAGAAACAAATATAGGAAATGACCTGAGTGATGCTCAGGGAATTCTTGAAGCACTTAAGGTTCCTGTTTATACAATCGGATATAATGCAGATATTTCTGCTTTGGATAAAATTTCGAACATAAACGAAGCAGCAAGTATAAATGCAGATTCTGATGATGTTGTTTATCAGCTTAAAAATTTATTTAATGCACAGATGTAAAGGAGAATTAAAAATATGGGATTCTCTATGGAAACAGCTGATGCTCAGAAAATAAAAGTCCAGGTTGCTGAAGAAATTTTGCCTACTGACACGGAAAAATCAGAACTGATCAATATGACTAAAATAAATACAGAATCAATTACTAATCTTGATTTGAATTCTCTTGAGGAACGTCACCAGATTGTAAAATCAATTGATGATTTCGGCATGGAAACGATGAAAATGTCTGCAGATAAAAATACAATTCTTCAGTCGAAATTTATGGGTATAGATAATATCTGGGGAGGGAGCAGCAGCATTATTTCCGGACTTTTATCACTTAACACAGAAATGAAAAAGCTTGATCCTGGTGATATTGATTTTGGTGCATCAGGTATCTTAGGAAAGATATTTAATCCTATGAAAGCATATTTTGAAAAGTATCGCAGGGCGGATGAAAGTATTGATAATATTATCCGTACACTTGACAATGGAAGATCAATACTCAAAAATGATAATGTTACTCTTGAAATAGAAGAAATGTCATTAAAAAAAATAACATCAAGACTCAGTAAAGAAATTGAACTTGGAGCTCAGATGAATGATGAAATCACAAAAATTCTTCAGAATTCATCCGCTAACAATATTGACGAAGAAAAATATAAATTTATTTCCGAAGAAATACTTTATCCTTTACAACAGCGTCTGTTTGACCTTAATCAGCTGCTTATTGTAAATCAGCAGGGAATAGTATCAATAGAAGTCCTGCTCAAAAATAATAAAGAGTTAATAAGAGGAATTGACCGTGCAAAAACTGTGACAATAACAGCACTGAAAACAGCAGTAATTGTTGCAGGTTCATTGTATAATCAAAAGCTTGTTTTAAAAAAAATTCAGTCACTCGGTAAAATGACTGACAGTATTATGACAGGAACAGCAACTCTTTTAAATCAGCAGGGAACAGCGATAGCACAGACAGCAGCCGGAGCAGGAAGTGTATCAATTGAGTCACTGAAAACTGCATTTGAAGAAACATTTGAAGCATTGGATGTTATCAGTGGTTATAGGGCGCAGGCACTTGAAAGTATGGATCACGCAGTACATGAATTTAAAATGCTTAAAGATGCAAATTACCGATAAAATTTATTACTAATAATCAGTAAAAATACCCTCACTTTTATAGAAAAGTGAGGGTATTTTTGTAAGTTAAATCTCTCTTATTGAAAAGCAGTGATCCAGAGGACCGTTTCCTTTACCCAGATCAAGCATTGAACCAAGTGCACCTGATATATATTCTTTTGCATTTTTAATGCTTTCGGGAAGAGAAAGATCCTTTGCAAGATTGCATGCTATGGCTGCGGATAATGTGCAGCCTGTTCCATGTGTATTAGGATTGTCAATTCTTTTGCCATTGAACCAGAACGACTCATTATTATTTATATACAGAAAATCATTTGCATCGTTAAGGTTATGGCCACCTTTTATCAGTATAGCGCCAATGAAAAATTTCGAAATAAGTTCTGCAGCTTTAATAATATCATCAACATTTTTTATATTAATGCCGCTTAAAACTTCTGCTTCCGGTATATTAGGAGTTATTACGGATGCAAGAGGAATAAGCTCTTTAGTAAGACACTCTATTGCATCATCCTTCAGAAGTTTGTGGCCGCTTGTAGATACCATTACCGGATCAATAACTATTTTCTGAGCATTGTAATATCTGAGTTTTTGTGCAATAATTTTTATGAGTGGCACAGATGAAACCATGCCTATCTTGACTGCATCAGGGAAAATATCTTCAAATACACAGTCAAGCTGTGCACTTACCATTTCAGAAGTACATTCTGAAATTGCCCTTACTCCTGTTGTGTTCTGTGCAACTACTGCTGTAATTACTCCTTCAGCAAACATTTTGTGAGCAGTAATTGTTTTATAATCTGCTGACATTCCGGCACCGCCGCTGCAGTCTGTTCCGGCTATTGATAGTATTTTTTTCATTTTATAATTCCTCACTTGATTTCATTAAATGCCTTTACAAGATCCTGAGCTGCTGCTGTGATATCTTTTTGGGCTGCTACAGCTGAAACAACAGCAAATCCATTTATTCCGGTATCTTTAAATGTGCCGGCTCTTTCTTTTTTTATGCCGCCTATTACAACAATAGGTATATCTACATTGTTTCTTATTAATTTCAGGGTTTCTACTGTTACAGGATGTGCATTTGTTTTTGTACCTGTAGGGAACATTGCACCAACTCCAAGATAATCTGCTCCGTCAGCGGCTGCTTTGACTGCTTCATCAACTGTTGATGCTGATACACCTATTATTTTATCGTTTCCTATTATTTTTCTTACTGCGTCAACAGGCAGATCACTTTGTCCGACATGAACTCCGTCAGCATTTATTGCTGCTGCAATATCAGCACGGTCATTAATAATAAGCGGTATTTTGTATTTGTCTGTAATTTTTTTAACATTTATTGCTGTATAGTAAAACTCAAGTGATGAGCAATTTTTTTCGCGTATCTGTACAACAGTGCAGCCGCCTTTTATAGCGAGTTCAACGCATTCCTCCACAGTGTCAGTACTCATAAAATCCTGATCTGTACAGAGATAAAGAGTATAGTCAATATTATTTTTGTTCAATTTTAAGCATCTCCCCGATAATATTTGAATTTAGCAGACTAAGTGCATCAATTGTTGAAATGCGGAAGCTCCCTGTTCCTGAGGCACCAGATTCTGCGTATGCAAGTTCGCCGGCTATTCCCATTGATGCAATCCCTGCAACTGCTGCTGTAAAATAATCATTATCTGTAGCTCCGGCAAATGCTCCAATCAGGGCAGTAGTCATACATCCTGTACCGGTAATCTGTGAAAGCATCTGATGTCCGTTCATTATTTTTACAGTCTGACGACCATTGGTAATGACATCAATATTTCCTGTAATAGCAGTTATACATTCATATCTGTCAGCAACTTCTGTTGCAATTTCCTCACTGTTGTAATTGAGTGATTCCAGCGAAGCATCAACACCTTTGGTTTTTGAGTCAATTCCTGCAATAAAAGCAATTTCTGATAGATTTCCTTTTAAGACTGATACATGAACCTGCCCAAGAATTTTGTTGACAGTATGATTACGGAATGGCGATGCTCCTGAACCGACAGGATCAAATATAACAGGTATCCCAAGCTTGTTTGCTGTTTTCCCTGAAGCGATCATTGATTCTACTGTGCATTCATTAAGAGTTCCGATATTAATTACAAGAGAAGATGATACAGAAGTAATATCACTTGCCTCCATAATTGAATCAGCCATTACAGGCGAAGCACCAATAGCCAGGATAGCATTTGCACAATCATTTACTGTAACATAATTAGTTATGTTATGTACAAGTGGTGATTTGATTTTTACATTTTCAAGAAGTGTTATTATTTTATTTTTCATAAATACTTGACCTTTCATACAAAGTATACAATAATATTATAACATATTTGAAACTTAATTTGCTATCATAGTAAAAAAATAAAAAAATATTTTATAATAGATGTACATTTAAAAAGAAATATGGTATAATGTAAACATGTTCGTTTAAAAGTTTTTGAAAGTCGAGGTGAGTTAAGTGGATGCAGGAGGGAATAGCAGCACGAGCCGAAGTAGACAGTGTTCGTACTGCTTTAAAATTGTATTAAAAACTACACATCTGTGTATAGTTAACTCATGTTGCGATTTGTATAGAATTAAATAAGCCATACGGACATTAATTATTTATCGGTTTCGTGTTTTTAGACCTTAACCCTGATTTTTTTATTTAAAATTAAAATTTCGGAGGAAGATTTATGAAAAACGGAACTATTTCATTAGAGCAGATTATTGATTTGCTTGAACAAAAAAAGTATTCAGAATTACATGCACTCATATCTTATGCAGAGCCACAGGATATTGCAGAATTTTTTGAGAATCTTACAAAAGAACAGTACCCTGTATTGTTTCGAATTTTATCTAAAGAAATGGCTACTGAGGTTTTTGTTGAGCTTGGTGCAGATCAGCAGCAGTATCTTATTGAGCTTTTCAGTGATGTTGAACTCAAAGAAGTTCTTGATGACCTATTCATTGATGATACAGTTGATATTATTGAGGAGATGCCTGCTACAGTTGTTAAACGTATTCTTGCCAATTCAACCCCTGCCAGCCGTAAGTCAATTAATGAATTGCTTAAATATCCTGATGACAGTGCAGGAAGTATAATGACAACCGAATATGTTTGTCTGAAAAAACAAATGACTGTTGATCAGGCGTTTACATTCATAAGAAAGGTTGCTATCAAAAAGGAAACAATTTATACATGCTATGTAACTGATGAAAACAGAAAACTTATCGGGCTTATTATGGTAGCTACTCTTCTGATATCAGACAGAGAAGCAAAAATTGAAGAAATAATGGACGATCATGTTATAAGTGTTACAACTCTTGAGGATAAGGAAAGTGTAACTCAGATAATAGGAAAATATGATTTTCTTGCTTTACCTGTTGTAGATGCTGAAAATCGTCTTGTTGGTATAATTACAGTTGATGATGCTATTGATGTAATTCATGATGAAGCTGAGGAAGACTTTGCAAAAATGGCTGCTATGATACCAGCTGAAAGACCTTATTTAAAAACATCTGCTATTAATATATGGAAGATGCGTATTCCATGGCTTATGCTTTTAATGATATCGGCTACATTTACAGGAATGATCATATCGTCTTTTGAAAAAGCACTTTCCGCACAGCTTGTTCTTACAGCGTACATTCCTATGCTTATGGGTACCGGAGGAAATTCAGGAAGTCAGTCTTCCGTTACAGTAATACGTGGAATTTCACTTGGTGAAATAGAATTCAGAGATATACCAAAAGTCTTGTGGAAAGAATTCAGAGTTGCTATTTTATGCGGAATTTCTCTTGCTATTGTGTCATTCATCAGAATAATGATTATAGATAAATTGTTGCTTGGTGTTAATATTTCATTTATGATTGCACTTGTAATATGCCTTACTCTTTGTGTAACTATATTTTGTGCAAAGCTTATGGGCAGCCTGCTTCCATTAGTTGCTAAGAAAATAGGATTTGATCCTGCAGTTATGGCCAGTCCTTTTATTTCAACAATTGTTGATACTGTTACACTGCTTGTTTATATGGAGCTTGCAACAGTACTGCTTCATATTTAAATTTTTTATATTTGCAGTATGATAATACTGCTGATTGTATAAATAATAAACATAAAGACTGCATGGTTAAGAACTATGCGGTCTTTTATTAGACCTAAATATGGATTTTATCACGTTATACTATAAAAAAAGCAATCTTTTATTGACATAACGCATAATATGTGATACAATAACAGTGTAAAAAATATATATAGGATAGGGTTTATCAAACTTAGATATAAGGATTATTTAACAATGAACGGAGGGGTTAAGGTGAATAACATAATACCTGTAATTGAACAGATGGCACAGAAATATAATCAGTTATATCTTGCACCTGAGAAGGGGATATCAGGTACAGGGTTATATTCAGATATAGTACATTACGGTAAAACACCACCAGAGGTATTTAAAAAAATACAAAATGAATTAAGTGGTTTTAAATGCAGCAAATATGACAGGCTTTTTACTGAAATTACGCCTGCTGGTAAGGTAGAAATTTTGTATATTTATAATAACTCAGATTTTGAACGCTTCCTTCAGATTATGGCATACAGAGGTGAACCAGCGTGTATTCCTGATAAGATAGAGACCGCAGAAATAGAAGGAATAACTAACTGGAGAAAAATAGAAAAGCATATGCAGGATTATTTATTCAGTGGTGGCGATTCTGTTATGTGGAGTTCAGAACTTAAAAATTTTACAAACAACAGACAGAATTATCAGGACACACTTATTGTTATAAAGCGTTCTGATTACAGCGGTATCACTTATGAAAAATCGGGATACGCAAAGCTTCTTTGGAATGATATTTCTCTGAAGATAAAGATATATTATGCATGTACACATTACGTATGCCGAAAAATGTATGGCGGATGTAAAAATATTATCTGGAATGAACTTGTTGCTGACTGCATGGGAATATTATTTGCATTAAATAAATATGATGTATTATTGGCAAAAAAGTTTTTAGGAGTTTCAAAACACGGATATGATAATCATGGGCGACTTATCAATTATTGCAGTGAAACTGAAAATGATCTTAATGAACTTGCAGTTAAGATTTCAACTGTTATAGACAAGATGTCTGTACAAATTAAAAAACTGCTTGCCAGTGGTATAACAGATTACTATAATATACTTTTTAATCTTCAAGAAAGAATGAATACATATCTTGATATTATTAAATAAAAAAAGCATATGTTCTGAGCAATTATTATTTGCTCAGAACAAATGCTTTTAATTATAAGTCAGGCAACAGTCAACTGCTCCTGAGAATAGGGATTACATATTTGCGAGTTGATGATGCTCATTTTTTTGAAAATGATGACGGATCATATTTAACAACAGATAAATACTGGCAGTAATAGCTTCAGTTTATATTATAGATTATAACTATGATATAAATTATACGATGATTTTATTATTTTTTCAATAGAAAACTTTATAATTTTACTATATACTCACATGAAAAATCATACAAATTTTTCATTGACAAAGTGCATAAAAAATGTTATGCTACTTAATAAGAAATGCTTTATTTAACGATAAATTGAAATTAAGCGAGAGGGGTATGTTATTTATTATGGTTGATTGTGATTTAAAACAAAAACTGAATAGCCTTAAGGGATATTCGGTAATTCATGATGGAACCAACATCAAAGATACAATCAGTGCATTAGAATCAAGAATTGATGTAAATGAGTTTAAAATTGCTGTAGTAGGGGAATTTAGTTCCGGTAAATCTACCTTTATCAATGCAATAGCAGGAAAAGATCTGTTAAAACATGCTACTCTTGAAACAACTGCTGCACTTACTTATATTCACAATGTCAAGGCAAATGATACCAGAATAAATACATGTGTTATTAAATTTTCTGATAACACATCCAAACAGCTTGAGAAGCTTGAGGACCTTGAAAAATACACTACAACACAATCAGATATTGATGTAGTTACAGAAGTAAAAAGTGTTGATATATTTATTAATTTTATTGATGTTGATGAAGAACTGGTAATTGTAGATACTCCTGGTCTTAATGGATTAGCGGATAAGCATCGTGAACTTACAATTGAAGAAATAAAACAGGCTCATGCGTGTATTTATTTATTTCCCAAACGTGGCCTTGCTCAGACAGATATTGAATTTATCAAGTATATTTCCAATTATCAGAACACATTTATTTTTATTTACAATTTTATTGATGAATTGAATGTATCAGAGGGTGAAAGTGTTGATGATAAGATAGAGTCAATAAAAGAAAATATCAGTAAATTCATTACAAGTCAGAGTTCAAGAAAATTAATAACACATTACTGTGGTATGTCTGCATTAAAGGCACTTGCAGGAAAAGACAAATCGATTACCAGATTGTATGAAGATGATTTTTGTGATATTAATGATGAATCAAGAAAAGCAATTTATGAAGAATCAAATTTTTCTGTTTTTGAACAGATACTTAAATCCATAATAAATGATGTGAATTTTCAACATAACAGATACATATCCAACTGCTATACAGTAATGAACTTAATGGAATATATTCTGATGATATCAAAAAAGAAACAGAGTGAAGTTGAAAATTCAATTCTTAAGGACAGAGCGTTCAAGGATATCAGCCAGATAAAGAATCAGAAACGTAATATCAATGAAAATCAGGAAAACGTTCTGGAGCAGTTATATGCATTAATTGCTCAACTTTTTGAAGAAAACAAAAGAATTCTTTGCAACGATATTGATGAGAATATAAAAAATATATTTGATACTATTTCAAACATTATAAACAGTGAAAAGAACTATCAGGAATTTGAAGAAAAGCTTGAAAAAAAAGAATATAAAAAAATAATTCAGCGTCTTATTGATGAGTATCAGACTGAGTATGATTATAAGAAAGAAAATTGTTTTCAGCTTGTTTATAAAACTATATTATCTCGTATTGACGAATACAGTGATATAATAAGCATTATAGATAAAAATAAAACGGATCTTAAAATATCCGATGCAATAACCAAGGAACTCGCAGCTGACAGTATAAAAAATGATATTAAAAATCTTGAGCAGATTGCAATTAATAACAAAAAATTTCTTAATGACTTTAATTCCCAGAAAACAGGCTTTAAAAATGAAATTGAAAAAATATTTGCACAGATTGAGTCTGACAAAAACAAAAAAAATGAACTTATTGCTTCACAGCGAAGAAGAGAAGCTGCGCTTGGTGATAGACCTATTGAGGATGTAAGATATATAGTTGAGGAATTTGAAGAGGACAGAAAGGGCGTAGGAAGATTCTTCCAGTTCCTTATTGGCAAGAAGAAATCTACAAGACAAGTACCGCAGTACGATGACTCAAGAGGCTTTGAATGGGATAGAAAAAAGAGAGAAATAAAAGAAAGTACTGATAATGAACGTGAAGCTATAAATCGTGAACTTTCAAATCTTGAAGCTAAGAAATGTAGTCTGGAAGAAAAGATTGAACTCCATGACAAGGAATTTGATTCATATAACAGAAAAATGGAGATCCTGACACATGAAATTGCTGCAAAAAAAGACGAACTTTCCATGTTTGAAGAAAGACTGGAATCAGAATATCTTAACCTCAGAAAGAAGCAGCTTCGTGGTGATATTGAGAAGTATCTTTATGAAGGAGATTCTTCAATAATAAAACTTTTCAAGGATTCTCTGGAGGCTGATGTTGATTCAAATGCAAAGCTTGTAAGCGGATATATAAAGAATGAATTTGAAAAAAGATTAATGGAAAAGAACAATGTGCTTGATGAGATAATAAACGGAAACCTTATAGATATACAAAACAGATATAAAAACAAGAAGAACGAAATAGTGAAAATTGAACAAATGTATAATGAACTTAAGGTGGAATTGGAATATGAACAGACATCTGGCTCAGTACGAAGATAAAAAAATCGAAACGGATTTAGTTCTTAAAGATATTCGAAGATTTTATAATGAAAATGGCTATATAGCAGAATCCTCCATTATATCGGACTTTATTGAAATGCTTAATAAAGAGGAGTTTTCTATAGTAATAGTAGGCGAATTCAGTGTTGGAAAATCAACATTTTTAAATGCCCTTATGGGTGAAAAAATACTTCCTTCATATTCTGATGAAACAACTGCTACTGTTACTTTTTTGCGCCATAAAAGCAAGGCGGATAACGAGCAGAAGGGCAAAGTATATTATGCTGACGGAAGCAGTGAAGATATAGATAGCATTGAAACAGATGTTATTTCACATTACGTAAGTACGCGAAGTGATATACCAGTAGCTGCTACTGTAAATCATCTTGACCTGTTTCTTGATTCAGATTTCTTAAATGGTAATATTACCTTGGTGGATACTCCGGGCCTTAATGGTACAGCAGACGGACACAGGGAAATTACAGAGGCACAGATAATGAAATCAAATGTATGTCTTTTTATGTTCAGTGCTGATCGACCAGGAGGAAAGTCTGAATTTGAATTTCTCAGTCAGATAAAGACAAAAGCAAATAAGATAATATTTGTACTCAACAAGATTGACCAGATTAAAAAGAACGAAAATGAATCATATGAAACAGTAGCAAAAAATATGCTTAAAAATTTTGGAAAAATATTCCCTGATAATTCTGATGTACCTGAATTCTGGTGTGTTTCAGCATACCAGGCACTGGTGTCAAGATCATCACAGAATCTTTCATACAGAGGTCATTCATCATTGTGTGATAATGAAAAATACAAATTGCTTAAAATATCTAGAATGGAAGAATTCGAAGATGGATTATGGCACTTTATTACTGAAGGAAATAAGGCCAGAGATGGTTTGATTACTCCGGTATTAAGAGCTTCCAAGATGATAGATGAAACTCTGAAAAATCTTGAACTTGAATGCAGCATTTATGAATCAGCTGTAAATAATGATGATGCTCAGCAGATAATTGATGAGTTATCTGAAAAAATACATGAAACTGAAGAAAAGATGAATAAACTTAAGTCACGAATATATGCTGATGTTGAAAAGTGCAAAAAAAATATTATTGATTTTGCAGTAACAAAAGTCAGACTTTTTAAAGGAAGACAGCTTGCAAATCTGGAGAGTTTTCAGACTACTGAAGAATTGATTGAACTTGAGAAGAGTTTGCCATCAATAATTAATAATGGAGTAAGTGCTGCTACATTTGAAATGAAAGAAAAACTTGTATCAGATATGTCAAATGTTATGGCACGATATCTTCCGGATATAGCCGAGTCAGTACGTATTCTTGTCACTGAATATGAATTTACTATTTGTCCTGATTGTAAGTATAACCAGACAGAAAATTCGTTTGAGCTTGGAATTGAACAGTATCAGGACGGTGTAAACAGAATAACCAGTGAAATCAATGTTATACAAGAGGAACTTGATATTCTGTCATCAAAATATATGAAGGCTTTAAAATCTGAAAAAGAGAGAGAAAAGATAAGGCATGATCTTAATCTCTTAAAAGATGAAAAGCAGCAGTATGAAAACGGACTTGAAAAGCCTAAGGTAAAAAGAATTTATACTACAGAAGAAAAAAACAGGTTTAGTTTGCTCAATTTATTCAGACGAAAGAAAATTACTGAAACAACTGAATATATTGATGATACTGAAACACGTGCATGGAAACGTGATGTGGAGCAAAGACTTGCTGAATATTCACAACAGATAAGAGAAAAAACAGTTTTGTTAAATACCATTGTATACAATGGTAAACCAAGTGAAGAACTCAATGAAGAAATACATATGAAAACATCAATACTCTCGGAGCTTCATAAACAGCTTGATGAAAGAAGAACAGGATTTAAGGATAGATATGTCCGTGAAAATATAGCATTATTTCTTAAAAAGAAAATGTATATTGAAGCATTTTATAATGACGGTATTAACTCTTATTCAAATATTGCAGCTGAGGAAATTAATAAATTTACACATAGTTTTATTTTAAGGCTCGATGAACTTCTCAATAATGATCTCAACAGAAGATTTGATCTGATAAATAAAAATATTAATGCTCTTAAATATCAGCTTTCACTGTCAAAGGATGAAAAGGTAAATAAAATTAAAAATATTAAAAAACAGATAGGAATGATTAAAACTCTGTATCTGAGGATAGAGGAATTAAAAATTGCTTTGAATGCTGATTCTACTGACGGCAAAATAGCAATATAGCAAAATAAAAATGTCTTATGCCTGTCGGGCGGCTGTAATATGTATTTATGAGACAGAAAATGATCTCTTATTCAGTCTGGCTTGCATAAGCGGGACTTAAAAAAAATCTCAACCGGAGGTTTGTTGTGATGAGGAACATAGGAAATAACAATTTCATTATTTGTGTAGGCGATGATATCAGGTATAGATTTGCACAGGAACTTATGCCGGACGGACAAATTATTGATACAAATTCATTCAAAATAAGCAAAAACTATATATTTATTCATTCCAATGAAGAAAATGTGATATCTGACGGAAAGAAAATAATGGTATACACATCAAAGATTCCTGATGGCAGAATACTTGAATTTCCGGTTTCAGGTATTGATGTAAAAACAATATTAACTGATCAGAATAAAGTTAAAATAGGAAAAGTGCTTATTTTTGCAGATTTTCCATATAACAAGGAAGATCTTCATTATCTTGTCGATAAAATGTGTCGTAAAGCAGGAAGCGCAGGTATAAATGTCATACTTTATAATGAAAAAAGACGTGCGGGTTACACAGATATACAAAAATCAGATGAAATATTAAAACAGGCATATAACGAGTTCGGAGTATTTAATATAAAGATTTATGAGTATTTTCTTAATTCGGATAAAACAGAAATATTCAGGGCAGTTCCTGATAATGTCAGATTCTTTAAAAGTAAATATTCAAAAGAACTAAAAAGTTCTCAGTATAGAATAGATAACAGATTTGATATTCATTATAAGACATTTCTTGAAAGAACATATGAGCATTATTTTTCTTTTAACAATCCTGACGAATTTGCAAGATTTGTGAAATTGTTTGAGTTTGGAAATATAGATAAAAAAGCTGAAGACATATGGCTTATTTTTGAAAATGATTTTAAAAATATGTATCTTGATTTAAACTCTGATATTATGAATGAAATATCCGATTTCTATCTTGACTATATTTCTGAAATCATGAGTTTCCGTTTGGAGCAGGAGGAAATGATTATAAAGAAATCAGCCATAGACCTTTTTAATCGCAGCTTTGCAAATCATGTTAAGATCTCATGTTCTAAAACTGAACTTGAATATAAGGAAGTACTCAATAAAAATAATATAATTACAGAATTTACAAAGAGAATAGAAGATTATTTTTATATTCAGCTTAAGCAGATGCTATACCAGGCTGCTGATTCAAAGCTGAAGATAATAAATAAAATCATATATGCAGATTCAGAGAAGGAGAAGTAATTTATGAATGTTTCTGAAAAAGTTGATGCTGAGTTTATAAATGCCAGTACATTTAAAATTACAGATAAACTTTATAAAAAGGAAAATCTATACAATTTTGGCTTGCTTCTGCTTTCCGGTGATAATAATGAACTTGAAGCAAAAATTAGGTTTATTGATTCATTATCAGGAAGAATTGATTTGTATATTATGAAGAATGATATGAAAAAAGCACTGGTTTATACAGTGCTTTTGAGAAAAAAAGTTAATTCAATTATTGACCTGATTGATAAAAAGGGAATAGATTTAGTAGTTACTCCGTAATCTGGGTTTAAGTTTTTTATTATACAGGATGAAAATACCTTTTAAAGAATAGTCATAGGACAGACATATAAAATTCATTATCAATAAAAATTCGTATATATATATACTT
>OCTV010000054.1_pt1 | contig 39767 bp, 40 predicted proteins | sample 1539101 | NCBI WGS metagenome assembly OCTV01 (sample SAMEA3991422, study PRJEB22521) | metagenome | biome: anthropogenic terrestrial biome; feature: sewage plant; material: sludge | place: Sweden | collected 2012-09-26 | reverse complement strand
GGGGCGTGCTGGCACTCACTCCGGCATACCGCAGCCAGCCGCCGTGTCATGGCAGGGGTCGATCTCGTGTCGGTGAAGGAGATTCTCGGACACCGCGATATTGAAACGACCCTCCGGTATGCCCACCTTGCTCCAGGACATCTTCGGGACGCCGTGAATCGAGGGAGTCTGGCTGGAACCGTGACCAAAACCGTGACCAAACCGGAGAGGGAAGAGCGAGAAACGATGCAACCTATTGATTATATGGTGCGCCCGGAGGGACTTGAACCCCCAACCCTCGGATCCGAAGTCCGATGCTCTATCCAATTGAGCTACGGGCGCGCGCCGGTATAAGAACCATGTTACCGAGGGGATGTCAAGAAACGTGGATCGCAACGGTGGCGTTCACAGGCAGAGGGCCTCAACGCCTCAGACAGCCGACCCACGAGATATCAGCTGCAGAATGCGTTCGGCAACCTCGGTGGTCGAGGCCCCATCGGTCGACACGACGTGGTTGGCGGCCGCCTGATACTTGGGTGTGCGCTCGTTCAACACGTCCCGTATTTCCTCCGTGAAGGACTTCGTGCCCGTCAATGACGGGCGCTGGGTGTCTCCGCCGATCCGACGCGTGATCGTCTCCACGGTCGCGGTGAGCCAGACCAGGGTCCCGGTTCGTCGCAACGCGTCCACGTTTTCCGGCCGCAGAATGGCACCGCCGCCGGTATCGATGATCAGCTGGTCCCGCGCGGCAAAATCCCGGCAGACGGCCGACTCCAAGTCGCGAAAGTGATCCCACCCGAACTGTTTGACGATCTCAGGCACGGACAGTTGTGCCCGCTTCACGATCTCGGCATCGGTCGACACCACGGTGCGACCCAGCTTGCGCGCCAGCACCTTTCCGACCGTGCTCTTGCCGGTCCCACGGTATCCGATCAACACGAGATTCATGCGAGGATCCATGCCCTGACACGAGGATGTTGTGTGGATTCCTGCTGCGGGAGGCCGACCGCTGTCTTAACCAAAGCGAGACTCCAAGACCCGTCGCATGACATCGGCCGGGGCCGGCTGTTTCGTCCAGAGTTCGAATTGCAACACGGCCTGGTTGAGGAACATCTCCAAGCCGGAAATCGTCCGACAGCCGGCCGCCTTCGCTTCCTGCAGCAGCTTCGTTTCGCGCGGATTGTAGACAATATCCATGACCGTCAGTTCAGGCCTGAAGAGATTGGTCGGCACACAGGACTCCTCCACCCGAGGCGACATCCCGACCGGCGTGCAGTGAATCAAGGTGCGCACGTGCGGCACCCAGTTCCGAAGCATGTCGAGCGTGAGCGGGCCATCCTCAATCGGGAGGTTCGTCTTCTCTCGCAAATCCTTCACCAATTTCTGCCGCTCAACCTCTTCGATCCCGAGAATCGTCAACCCGGCGATGCCCGTCCCGGTTGCCAGCGCGAAGGCAATCGCTCGGGCTGCGCCCCCGGAGCCCAGGATCAAGACCCGATGCCCGTCGAGCAACGCCCCGCCTTCTTTCAACGCGCGCAACGCCCCGGACGCGTCCGTGTTGTAGCCCTTGAGCTTGCCCTCTTCCACGACGATGGTATTGATCGCTCCGATATGCTTGGCGGTGGGCTCGACTTCATCGAGAAACGGAATCGCCGCCACTTTGTGAGGAATCGTCACGCTGAATCCTCGCGCATTCCCCAAGGCCCGCACCCCTTTCAGCGCATCGCCGAGGGCTTCCACCCGAAACGCCAGGTAGACCAGATCCAGCCCCATCTTCTGAAAGGCCGCATTGTGAATCGCCGGCGAGAGGGAATGTTCGACCGGATTGCCGATGATGCCGCACCATTGAGTCTGAGTAGTGATGTCCATACGCAAGAACCTTCTACTTCTTGAGTGCGACGTTCAGGGCCACATACTGAGATCCTTGCACCTGATACAGCACCGCCACATGATCGTCTTTCTTCAGATCCTTCACGGCCTTCGCCCCACCGTCGAAATGGGTTTTTTCATTGGCAACGAAGGTAAACCGGCTTCCTCCGCCGTCTTTCTTGACGGCGAATTTTCCGGATGTCGTATCCACCGACAAGATCGTGCCCACGAATTCCGTCCCACCTTCCGCTCGCACCGGCTCCACGCTTGATTCTAGCAATCCTGACAAGACCGCAGCCAAGAAGAGAGCCGGAACCACAACTGCGCTCATACGTGACATGCCACTCATGATCGCCTCCTTGCTTCCGGCAACCAGGTGCCACAGCACTCTTCCCGAGTCGTTGCCCTCCGCTGCAGCAGAGCGGTCGCCTTCTTTTGCTTACCCCTTGCTGATGGTCATGCCTCCATCGATAGGGAACGTCGCTCCGGTCACCCAGGTGGCCTCGTCGGATGCGAGGTAGAGCGCCATCTTCGCTACCTCTTCCGGCTTGCCAGGCCGACGGATGGCGTACTGAGCCATGATCGGTTCCAGGCTGGCAGGATCGGCCATTAAAGGCGCCGCCATGGGCGTATCCACCAGACCGGGATTCATGACGTTGCAGCGGATGTTGTCCTGCGCGTAATCGACCGCGATGGACCGTGTCAACGAGTCCAAGCCGCCTTTGGACGCGGCATAGGCCGACAGACCGCGGATCCCGACCAGGCTCGCCACGGTGGAAATGTTGATGATCGAACCGCCCCCGCCCTTCAACAGCTCAGGAAGAACTGCGCGGGTCATCCGAAAGACCCCCGTGAGATTGATGTCCAGCACCTTCGCCCAGGTGGCATCGTCTATTTCGTGGAGCCGTTTGCCGAAATCGCCGATTCCAGCGTTGTTCACCAGAATATGCAGCTTGCCGAAGGTACGCAGGGTCTGCGCGACCACATCCTGCACGTGGGCCTCATCCGTGACGGATCCGACCACCGCCAATGCCCGCCCTCCGTTCACACCGATCCCCTTCACCACCCGGTCGAGCTCTTCCTTCCGGCGACCGGTTACCACGACGGAGGCGCCTTCATCCGCGAATAGCTTCGCGATCGCCTCCCCGATTCCCGCATTCCCGCCGGTAATGATGGCCACTTTCCCCTGTAACCGATTCATGCCTCTGCGTCCTCCCCCTCGTGCGCTTCGTCATCCTGCTCGCCGGCTGCCTCTGCCTCGACCGTTTTGCTCGGACGCGACCACCAGCCCTCTTCGACTTTTCTGGCGACGGTCAGGAAACCCGAATGCGCCACCATGCGATGATCGGGCCGGACACTCCGCCCCTGAATCGACCAGGTCCGCAGCAACGTTTCAAAGGTTTCGATCATGCCGAATACCGACGTGCGCTCCAGCGCATCCACGGTTTGCATGACCTGCGGGATGGTCGGCACAAAACTCAAATAAATGCCGCCCGAGCGCAAGACTTTTGCCGCATGCGGCACCACCTGCCAGGGTTCCGGCAAATCCAGCACCAGACGATCGAACAAGCGGCCGTCTTCCAGCACATCGATGCCCTCGTAGGCATTCTTGCGACAGGGCATGAGGGTAGACACGGGCCCCATATAGCGTTCGATGTTGGTCAATGCCGTACGGGCAAAATCGTCACGGGCTTCGTAGGTGACGACCAGGCCGGTCGGCCCTACGGCGCGCAACAACGCCATGGTGAGCGCTCCGGACCCGGTTCCGGCCTCGAAGACCCGCGCGCCGGGATAGACATCCGCCCACATCGGGATCAACGACAGGTCTTTGGGATAGAGTACCTGCGCCCCGCGAGGCATTTTCAGGACATATTCCCCGAAGGTCGGCCGGAGCGCGAGGAACCGTTTCCCCTTCGAGAGGGTCACCACGGTGCCGTCCGGCTTCCCGATGAGCTCATCGTGCGGAATCGTTTCGCCGCTGAAGTGATAGATATCCCCGGCTTTCAATGTCAGGGCATATTGCCGGCCCTTTTTGTCGACCAGATGAACACGTTCGCCGTTTTGTAGTTGTGACATGGTCCGGCATTCTAGGAGACTGCCGACGGGTTTTCAACCGAATCACCGGTGACGCGCTTCCGGCAGGCCGCTTCGCCGCGCCTCTTGACACTGCGAGGAGCGGCCCTATCTCGTCCCATGGGCAATCCGGATTGCCCGCTGTCGCGTAATACCACTGAGTGAATGAGTCGAGAACAGGGACGAACGACGGTGAATCCTTTTCTTACCCCCCTGTCTCTAATGTAGTAGTGGAACAGGCAGCCTCTCCAAGCTGTACCATAAGCGAACCTCCCCAGGACGGGGAAGAGGGGTGACAACAATGAAAGATGCGCTCGCGATTCAAGACGATACAGACCCGACGGTTGCGGCTGAGGTGGACCCGGATGCCGATGACCCGGAAGCCAGCACGCTGCTGGACAGCATCGTGCAAGGCAACCAGGCGGAGACCGAAGCAGACTCCGAGGACTCGGCGCCTGAGAAGCCTGCGCGCTCGGGCTCTTCGCCCTTTCTCCTGGAATCCCTCTACTTCCGTTCGTTCGGCGAACGCGCGCTGCTCGAACGGGATGAAGAGATTGCCCTGGCGAAACAACTTGACCTCGGCACACGCCAAATCCGGCAGACCCTTCAGCAAGCGGTCAAAGCCGGCGGCCGCCTGAAACGAACCGATCGCACGGCCGAGTGTCTCGAAACACTCAAAACAGTGCGCCGCCTGAGCGGTCTGTCGGCCACCGTGCTCAATCAAGCGGAACGCGCACTGGAAGAACTTCAACTGGACGCCACCACCGGCGGCAGAGTTCCCGTCTCGGTCCGCAGGGAACTGGATGCGGCCTTGACGCAATTGAAAGCCTCGCGCATCACCCTGGAAACGGCCAAAGACGAGCTGGTGCGCTGCAACCTTCGCCTGGTTGTGAATGTGGCCAAACATTACACCGGACGCGGCCTGACCCTGTTGGATCTGGTCCAGGAAGGCAATATCGGATTAATGAAAGCCGCTGAGCGGTACCAGCACCGGAAGGGGTTCAAGTTCAGTACCTATGCGACGTGGTGGATCCGGCAGGGCATCACCAGATCCCTGGCCGATCAGTCACGCACCATCAGGATTCCTGTGCACCAGACGGAAGCTTCGAACCGCATTCTCAGGGCCTCGCGCCGTCTCGTCCAACAGTTAGGACGACAGCCGCGCCTGGAAGAAGTGGCCTCCACCATGCGGATGCGCCCCGATCGGCTGCATGAGACCATCCAGGCCTTCCAGGAACCGGTGGCACTCGAGCATCGAGTCGGAGATGGCGGCACGGAGCTGGGCGAACTGCTACCGGACCAGCAGGCGGTCCCGCCGGACGCCCATGTGAACCGCACGGAGCTCACCCGTGAAATGGATCGCATTCTCGGCACCTTGACCCCCAGAGAGCAAACCGTCATCCGGTTACGGTTCGGGATCGGGGAAGACCAGGCGCGTACACTGGAACAGGTCGGGCAGCATCTGTCGGTCACTCGCGAACGGATTCGGCAGATCGAAGCCAAGGCCCTCAAGAAGCTCAAGACCCCGATGGTCAAGGAGATGTTCGCGGCCATCAAATAACCACGACCTGTTTCATACGGCAGCGCGATGCGGGCGAGGGTGACACCTCGCCCGTGTTGTTTGAGCCGCGCTTTCGCCATGCATCCTATTGTGAGAGAATGCGGCAACGGAGGAACGGCTCTCCCCTATGCTGACAGCCCTCTATAGTCGCAACGGCGCCCGGCCTGATCGGACACGATGGTTCGCCTGGGGCCTTTTCTCACTCTCCCTCCTCAGCCTCTGCACGCCGGCGAACGGCGCAGGCCACAATCCCAATGAATCGACCTCGCTCACGGAACTGTCGGTACCCGCCGTCGTAGCCAAAGTCCGTCCGTCGGTCGTCACCGTGCTCACGCGTGGCATTCCCCAGGGAGGCTCCCAACACGGGGCCCCGCCGGGCTCCGGCTCCGGCGTGATCCTCGATGCCGGCGGGCACATCTTGACCAATAACCATCTGGTGCAGGGCGTGACCAGCGTCGTGGTGGGACTCTCGACCGGCCGGCTCACACCGGGGCGAGTCGTCGCTCGTGATTTTCTGCTCGATCTCGCCCTCGTCAGAATCACCGCTCCGGATCTGGTTCCGGCCGAATTCAGCCGGCGCGCGTCCTTCGAAATCGGTGAAACCGTGATCGCCATCGGGAACCCCCTCGCCCTGAAGGGAGGCTCCACCGTCACGGTCGGCGTCATCAGCGCACTCGATCGCTCGGTGCTCACGCCGGAGGGAGAGACCCTGTACGATCTGCTCCAAACGGATGCCGCGATCAACCCGGGGAACAGCGGCGGCCCGTTGGTTGATCGATACGGTCAGGTCGTGGGCATCAATGTCGCAATCGCTCCTTCCGCGCAGGCCATCAGTTACGCCATTGCTATGGAGGCGGTGACGCCCCATCTTCAATCCATGATGGATCGCGGCTCCGTCCTGCGGCCGGACCTCGGCCTGATACCGCTGACGATCACCCCGAGTGTCGCCGCGAGCTTCGATCTGGAGAGTGACCGGGGCATCCTCGCGCTCTCGGTGGATCCAGCCAAACCGGCCGGGCGAGCCGGATTGCAATCCGGGGATGTGGTGACCGCCATCGATAACCATCCGCTGTACAACATCGGAGATTTCTGGCACGCCGTGAGTCGCGCAAGCGACCAGATGTCGTTTCAGATCACCACGCAAGGGAAGGCCGGCACGGGCACCATTACTGTGTCACGTCCCGGTCCGGCTCGGCCGTAACCCATGAAACTCGATCAGCCCAGCCAGACGGAATCCGCGCACCCGGTCTCGAAGGTGCCTGCACAGGCTCAGCCGCCCCGAGCGGGCATCCTGATACGCTGCGAGCCCCTCCCCTACGAGATAGCCTGGAGTCTGCAGCGTGCCTGCCGGACCGAGCGTGCGGCCGACCGTTGCGAGGATCTGCTCCTGCTCCTGGAACACCCTCCCGTGTTTACCGTGGGCCGCACGACGCAAGACCAGCATTGGCCGGGAGAGAGCTGCCTGACGCAGGAATCAGGCATCCCCGTGATTCGCACGGAGCGCGGCGGGTCGATCACCTACCACGGACCGGGCCAGTTGATCGGCTATCCCGTTCTCCGCCTTTCCGATTTCTGTGCCGGACCGAAGGCCTATGTGCATCGATTGGAAGACGTGATCATCAGCACCCTGGCCGAGTGGGGCATTGCCGGACATCGCCGGGAGCGGCTGCCGGGAGTATGGGTTGGAGGGGACATCCCGTCGAAAATCGCCTCGATCGGCGTGCGCATTTCGCAAGGCGTCACGACGCATGGTTTCGCGCTGAATGTCTGCCTGGACCTGGCGCCGTTTTCTCACATCGTCCCCTGCGGAATTGCCGACTGCCGAGTGACGTCTATGGCGGCACTCTTAGGAGAAGCGCCCGAGATGGGCGCAGTCCAGGAAAGGCTGGCTGCCAATTTTGCTGAACGGTTTCATCTGGCCTGGGCAGAACGCATCGGGCCGGATCGGTTTTTGGCTCTGAGCGACGCCTCACCGACGATTGCTCAGGGGCCTCTCCCTCCGCGCGCTACTCACCAGCAAGGAGTTACGTGATGAACGAATTCGATACCCACACCTTTCGGCTTGCCGTTGCCCAGTTTAATGAAGCGGCAGAATCCATGCGCCTCGACACCAACCTGCGTGAGCGCTTAAAACTGCCGCAACGCTCCCTGCTGGTCAGCATACCGGTGAAGATGGACGACGGGCATGTGGAAGTGTTTACCGGATACCGTGTCCAGCACGATTCCGCGCGGGGCCCCTGCAAGGGCGGCATCCGGTATCATCCGGACGTGAATCTTGGCGAGGTGGCCGCGCTGGCCATGTGGATGACCTGGAAATGTGCCGTGGCGGATCTTCCCTATGGCGGCGCGAAAGGCGGCGTGAAGGTGGATCCCAAGAAACTGTCCCGCGGGGAACTGCAACGCCTGACTCGCCGGTACGCGGCGGAAATTTTCCCGCTGATCGGCCCGGACAAAGATGTTCCGGCACCCGATGTGGGCACGGACCAGCAGGTCATGGCCTGGATTATGGATACCTACAGCCAGCAGGTCGGCTATGCCGTGCAGGGGGTCGTCACCGGCAAGCCGTTATCGATCGGCGGCAGCCTGGGCCGGGAGGAAGCGACCGGTCGCGGCGTCTCCTACGTCACACTGGAAGCCTTGCAGCACCTGAAACTGGACGTATCCAAAGCGACCGTTGCCGTTCAGGGGTTCGGCAATGTCGGATCGAATACCGCCCTCATCATGCAACAAGCGGGCGCCCGGGTCGTGGCGGTGAGCGACGTCGGCGGCGGATTGTACAACCCGAAGGGCCTGGACATTGCCGACGTGCTCCATCGCTATCGTGACAAACATGAACCATTGCGCGAGATCAAGCTGGGCGAGTCGATTAGCAACGAAGAATTGCTGCAACTCGATTGCACGGTACTGGTTCCAGCCGCGCTCTCCGAGCAAATTACCCACGCCAATGCATCCAAGTTGCGCTGTAGAATTCTGGCGGAAGGCGCGAACGGGCCGACGACGCTGGAGGCCGATCGCATCCTGACCGACAAGGGCGTGTTTATCATTCCCGACATTCTGGCGAACTCGGGCGGCGTGATCGTCTCCTATTTTGAATGGGTGCAGGACGTGCAGCGCTTCTTCTGGAAAGCCAAAGATATTCAAGACCGGCTGCAAGACATCATCACCAGTGCCTTCCATCGAACCCTGCAGTTCTCGGTGGAGAAACGGACGACGATGCGCATGGCCGCGTTGATGTCGGGCATCGACAAGGTGGCCCAGGCGCATCTCCAACGCGGGCTCTACCCTTAGACGACAGGATGCCGAAGACCTCGCTCATGCCATGACACGGTACATACTCGCGGCGATCGCCGGAATCTGGATGGCCGACGGCCTCGCCTTGCTGACGGTCCCCCTGCTCGTCGTCAAAAGAGTGCAGGAGTCCCTCCTGCACAGCCCACAACTGCTCCGCTGGGAAGCCGTCGGTATCGGCCTCGGAGCCATTCTGATCCTCTGGTCTGGGCCGATTCCCTATCAGCCGCTGTGGTGGATCACCGGTGGCGCCATGATCATCAAGGGGTGCTTCCTCACATGGGGGCCCGCCGCATGGCGCACGCCGCTGCTGGATTGGTGTTTCGCCCGCGAAGCCATCGACTACCGGTTCTTCGGGCTGTGGTTGTGCATGCTTGCCGTTCTGCTGCTGCATGCGTTAGGGTTGCTCCACCGGTAACTACGCTTACAGCGGGCCTCGATCGAGACCATCGTCATGAGTCACCAAACCATCGCCTCACTCTGGGAAGAGCACAGCCGCGAGGGCTGGCCGCGTTTTTCCAGCCCGAACGAAGGACAATTGATGACGCTGGATACCGTCATCGGGGGATGTGCCGTGTTTTACCTCGACGGGCAGACGGAAATAGACAGTCAACGCATCGCGATACTCCAGGACTGCGTCGCCGACCTGGATACCTTGCTCGATGACCTGACTGAAGACAGCTTGGGCTACTTTCAACGACTCCGCCGACTCGCGGCCGCCCTCGTCCAGTTGAATCAAGCGACCTAACCGCGACACCGCGAGGCGCAGCGGGGGCCGACCGGTAGGCCTGCCCCCGCTGTCTGTTCCCTACGGCACCTCGACGATATCCTTCTTCATCGGACCGAGGATCCCCAACAATTCGCTTTTCTCACCGGCCGGCACGTTAAACTTGTCGAGCGCGGCGACAAGATCCTGAACCAGGGCTCCAAAGTCCGCACTGCTGATTTGCATCCCCAGGTGCGTGCTTTTCATGTCGCGGCCATGATAGCTGCAGGGGCCACCCGTCGCGCCGCACACTTGATCGACCAGGTGCCCCTTCAACTTGGGGATGTCCGTCGTAGCAAAGCGGCTATTAATCCGCCCATCCGCCGCCACGTTGGCCACAAATTGATCGACCACCGCCGTAATGGCAGGCTTTCCTCCCAAACGGTCATAGAGGGACTTTGTGGCCGTCGCACCGGCCGCCGGGTGTCCGGCTCCGTTCAAACTCCCGGTATCCGCGCAACCGGCCAGCACCGCCAGTGCACTGAGTACAATCGCTCCCATTCCAACACTTTTCGATACCATCATCCGCCCCCCTTGTAATATGTGACCGACTGCTGGCCCTCCTCGACCCACCATGAGCCGAGGTTTTCAACCAGCCGCACCGGTTGACCCCAGACGATAGGGGAGATATGATCTATTCGTCTAATATATTGTTTTCATATGTCCTATAGCTTTCCCCTATAGCGAGAAGTAAAAACCATCATGGAATTGCGTCAAATTGAGTATTTCATGGCCGTGGCGGCCCACCAAAACTTCAGCCGCGCGGCGGAACATGTCCATGTCTCCCAACCTTCTTTATCGATCCAAATCGGCGGCCTCGAAAAGGAACTGGGCACCCGCCTGTTCGACCGGCTCGGCCGGAAAGTCGTCCTGACTCAGGCCGGCGAGTTGTTTCATGTGCATGCGGAGCGGGCTTTGCGAGAGCTGGATCAGGCCGAGCAGGTGGTGCAAGAGCTGCTCGGCGCAAAACGGGGCCGCTTGGTGGTGGGCGCACTCTCAACGGTCAACTCCTACCTCATTGCCCCGCTGGTCTCTCGGTTCAAGCAACGTTTCCCCGACATCCACCTTCAAGTGCATGCCCAGGCCTCGGCAGATGTCGTGAGTGGGCTGCTGTCCAATCGCCTCGACATCGGGATCTGCTTACTGCCGCTGACGCATCCACAACTGACGACCGTCCCGCTGTTTGAAGAACGCCTGGCCCTCGTGGCCCCGGCAGGCATGAACATCGGGAAACGTCGTGCGCGCATCCAAGACCTCGCACGGCTTCCCCTGGTCCTCATGCCGGTCGATTATTGTCTGCGCAAAATGGTTGAAGCCGAATGCGCCAAGGCGGGTGTGCATCCGCAGGTGGTGCTGGAAATGAGTTCACCCGAAGGAATCCTTCAGGCTGTAGCGGAGGGAACGGGAGCCACGATTCTTCCCGAGCTCTACGTCCGCTCGCGACTCCCCGGAATGGATCTACAGGTGATCGATCTCTACGATCCCACTCCCCGTCATGCCGTCGGCTTGGCGTATCTCACGAAGCGACACCGCGGACTGGCCGCTGAGGAGTTTGCAGCGATCTGCCACACGACGATGCGGGACCTGCAATCCGATCCCGAACAGTCCAGGCGGAACCGGCCAACAAGGCGTGCAGCAGGGCAGAAATAGCATCCCCTCTATCCGCTCACCTAACCGCTACCGCTCTAACTGAAAGACCGGCCGCGACCTTGAAAGTCAGACTGCCCCTTGGATAGAATGCCATGTTCTCTGAGTCATCCCCCCGAAATCCTATACCAACTGTCAGAACGGTGTGAGTTCTGAGGATCTGTTCCAAGGAGGCCTTCATGATGCAGCGCAAGTGGGCGTTCACAGCCTTAGTGGCGATGATGGGATCCCTTTACCTCGCTGCCATGGTGAGCGCCGGGCCTTATGAACTCAGCAAGGACGACTTGACCGACCCCAAGGGGATTGCGAGCCCGGACGTGTCCCTCTTCGGAATCAAGTTGGGGGATGATGAAGGAAAAGCGCTGGAGGGGCTGGTGAACGAAAAGATCCCCGGCATCAAGGCCGAACAGGAAGCGACGTTTATTTTCCTGCTTGATCAACGCAAACCGACCGGCCCGATGGCCGGGGTCCGGGTACAGGACGGAAAAGTCGATCTCATTTTCATCAACAACCGCTTTGCCTACAAAACTCGTGGGATCTTTCGCAACGTCCTCAACAGTGAGAGTCCGGATGATGTGCGCAAGTTGCTCGGCAAAGAAGATTACGGTGATGAAAACGTCATGGGCGCAATACTCGCCTATGACAAGCAGGGCTTCCAGGTCAACTATCTCGGAAAAGATGTGAACGTGGAGTTTTCGCTCCCCCACTAAGACAGCCCGGTCGGCTGTTCAGTTCCGCCGTACTTGTCCCCTCAACACCTCAAACCATGAAGACCTGTGCCCTTCTTCCGATGGGCACAACCTTGCCCCGCTTGCCACAGCAAGACTGACCGTCGCGCACCATCCCGGGAAAAACTAGACGTCGTTAACGGGCAAGACCAGCCCGGCTGTCACTGAGCCGCAGGCCGTAGTTGATGAGGCTCGTCGCCGTGTTCCAGCGACGCTTGGAATTGAGAATGACCAGCAGCAAGTCGCTGCCGTCTTGGGAGACTTTCGCGATGAGGCATCGGCCGGCTTTGGACGTGAAGCCCGTCTTGACGCCCTGCACTCCCGGAATACGACCCAGGAGACGATTGGTCGTGCGCAACACGTAGGCCCGATGCTCATTGATCGGCATGATGATCTCCCGCTCTTCACGCACCAATTCCTTAAATACGGGATGGTGCAGGGCGATCTCGCTCAGTTTCGCCAGATCTTCCGCCGTCGAATAATGTTCCGGCGCATCGAAACCGCACGCGTTGCTGAAATGGGTATTGTGTAACTGAAGCGCCGCGGCCTTGGCATTCATGAGATCGACAAACCTGGCCTCATCCCCGCCGACATGCTCACTGGCCGCCAGGCAAGCGTCATTCGCAGACACGATCAACATGGCCTTCAACAAATCTTCCAGCCGAAAAATCTGACCGGTCCGCAAGCGCAAGTGCGTCTTGTGTGCGCGCGCGGCCTTGGGGCTGACCGTCACCTCGTCATCCAGATGGCCATACTCCAGGATGACCAGGGCCGACATGATCTTGGTCAGACTGGCCGGCGACAACCGCTTTTCACTTTCAAATTGGTAGAGGGTGGTTCCCGTCTTGAGTTCCTTGAGCAGAATGCTATGCGCCGGAACATGCCGCCACCGGAGACTATGATTCGCTTGCTTGGCGGACGGAACCGGCCGCGGATCGAAGGGCACCGTAATGACTTCATCGTCTACGTCGCTGTCGAGGGCCAGCGCCTGACCGCTCCAGAGGCCGAACAACAGAGCCAGGATTCCGAAGGCACCGATCGAAAGGGTTCGACGTAAACGATTCATGGAGAGAGTCGCACTTTCTTGTGACGCACAGACGAAGTCTGACGTTCACAGGGTATAGGTTTCTCGCACCTTCGTACCACGCAGGCTACTGGAGATCACCTTATGAAAGAATCGGAGCAAATCGGCGAGATCGATCCAGAATCCACAATTCAGGCAACGGGCATAGAGACGCCGATTCATGAGCGTGTAATGCCGCTCCACCATCATGAATCCTTTGCATTTCAGGCAGTGCATCGCCCAACCCTTGCCCCTTCGAATCGGTTTCGTGGTCGGCCCAGCGCAGCTCAGGCCGATACCGACGTCGTCACTGTATTTAGCGGAGTCGATTGAGGATCAGGGCGAGGCAGCCGGCCAACAACCCGCCCCCGAAGACTGTGGTGCTAAAGGAGAGGATCGCGCCCGAACTTCCCGCCGGGTTGGTCCCTGAGACCAGATCGCGCACCCCACCTTGAACCATCAAGACTGCCAGCGTCGTCAGGCAGCCCATGCAAAACCACCACAGAAACGATCGCACGAGCCCCCGCGGTCTAGTAGCTGAACATGGCGCGGATCCTTGTCCGGCAACCTTTTCGAACTCTATCCGAGCCCTATTGAGGTGTCAAGCAAACTGCCTATCTCCTCTTCGGATGAACCGGCGCAAACCTGAATCCTGCTGCTATTCGCCCGCGCGACCGGCCGCCGAAGCTTGCCCCTTTCGCCCGTGATGCAGGAACACCGACACACTACCCGCGCCGTTATCCGCCGTCACCAGACCAGGCTCTTCCATGTTATCGGCAGAGACACGGTAACTCGCCACGGCAAAGGGTCCGTTCCTCGTACGGTAATTGCGAGGCGGATAATGAAACGTGCCGTCGCCTCGCCCGAAGAGAATGGAGAGATCGGTCGATTGCAGATTCACGATGGCCACATCCGCAATATGGTCGCCGTCAAAATCGTGAGCCGCCCCGAAATTCGGGCTGGCATCGGCGCCGGAATCCTTACCGGGCTGGAAGGTGGCATCCCCATTGCCCAACAATGTGGTGAAGCTGTCCCCTTCTCCGTTGATGACTAACAGATCAGGCAGAGAATCGTTGTTAAAATCCGCGAAGCTGACGCCAAGCGGCCGGCGCCCGGTCTTATAGTCTTTGGGATCCCGAAATGTCCCATCGCCATTGCCGATCCACACAGATACGGCACTTAACATCGGTCCGCCATTCGTGACCACCAAATCCGGTTTGCCGTCCTGGTTGAGATCTTTCAATGCCACCGACGTGGGTGTGTCGCCGTATTCATATTGAAAGCCGGGACGAAAGGTTCCGCCGGCACTCCCGAGAAAAATCTTCACTTTGTCGTTGCGCAGCGCCACCGCCAGATCGGGATGACCGTCACCGTTCACATCCTCGCTGGACACAGAGACCGGCGTACGATGGACCGGATACTGCGGCCCATCTTCGAACTTCCCGTTGCCTCGTCCGAACAGGATCGAGACCTGATCACTCCCCGAGCAGGCAAGCACCACATCGAGTTGGTCATCGTGATTAAAGTCGTTGATGGCCAGGGAGCGGGGCTCCTGACACACCTTCACCTGAACCTGATCTCGAAACGTGCCGTCGCCGTTGCCGAACAACAGCGAAATCGTATTGCTCGATATGTTGGTGGTGATAAGGTCCGTGATTTGGTCGCGATTGAAGTCGGCTGTGGTGACGGTGGTCGGATTCTTACCGACCGGGTAACTGGCAAAGTAGTAGAAAGGGTCGGGCGGAACGTAGGGATCGGCCTTCGAACAGGCGGAAAGCATGATCAACCCGGCCAATAACACCGGTCCAACACCGAAGAACGACCGAATCTTGATGCCCCGACGGTCGGCGGTCATATCCATCTCGATGAAAAAGGCATGACATTCCGGCCAAGTCCATGCTTCGCCGCTCCCGGTTCTCGTCCGTTGGGCGGAGTATACAGAGGCCCCTCGGGCTTCGCAACGAATGGCCCGCTCCGAGAACATGCCGCCGGGGCGAACACGACTACTTGCCGAATGGGCTCAAGCATCTAGGCCTTTCGCCCCTTTGAAAACTTGGAAAGCCTTAGGCTACAATGCGGGCCAAGTGTGGAGGAGGTGCCCATGAGCAAGACAGCCAATATTCCTTTGTCGATGTACGGTGTGGCAGAAGTGTTGAAGTGGTGTATCGATCGCAATAACGGCCGCGTCAGCGGTGTCGATACGGACGGATTTAAGAAAATGCAGGCGCTCCTGGCGGAGAAGCCGACGTCGAATGATTACTTGGCACTGGACCAGTTCTGGAAGAAGCAAGTCATGTTGGAACTGACGGAAGACGAGGTATCGACCATCGACCGCTGTCTTTACGATATTCCAAACTTTGACAACGAACCGCTCCCGCAGATTCGACATAAGTTCTGGCCTGACGCCGTCGGAGCTCACTAAGCCCCGGCTATCCGCGATCGACCACCATCTTCCGGCAACCCACAGATCGTCATGCGCTGTGGGTTGCTGTGGGATTGTGCTGTTTGAGATCACGCGCCCAACGCTCCACTCATACCTTCCCTCCCGAAGGAGACTGTGCGTAGTCGCGGCCATCCTGCGATAGCCTCAAGTATGTTGATTTGATTGTTGGCGGGGGAATAGGCCCGTCCAGCCACGCGATGAGGCAGAACGGGCCCCGGATCGACAGGGCCTGGGAAACCCGAACAGATTGATGTTCCTGCTTTAGAGCGACCCCTCTCCTTTGAGAAACTTCCGGAATCGACCCATGAGGTCGGCGCCAAGGGTGCCGCCTTCCGGTTTCTTAACCTCCGGGTCACTGAAGTGTGACCGGATTTCCTGAAGGCGCTTCTCCGCCTGATCGTTCCCCTGCAATCGCTTGGTTTTTTGGAGGGCGGTGTCGAAGGCATCGAACGTGAGTTCGTTATAGCCGAACGACCGAATGCGCTTCACAGCCTTCATCATGGCCTGATTGCGGAATGTCGTGAGGTGCTCGGAATCGACCTCTTTCAACCCCAACTTGCGGGCTCGACGTTCGGCTGCCTTGCGGATCCCGCTGCGCACGAAATCCGGTGAGGTTTGCAACCGCTTCCAGGCCTCATCGCTCCAGGCGACACGTTCTTGCGGGGCCTCCCACAACTGCACCGCAGTCTGCTCATCGATTCTGGTGAACCCCTTCTCTCGCGCCAGCTCTTCCGTATCATGCCGGATCATGTCGCTCACGAAATCCATGGCAATCGGCGGGGACTCCTTGATCTTCTGCTGCAAGAGCGCCAACGCGCCTTCGGACCATTCCAGTGGAGCCGCCTCCCGCTCGCGGATCTCACCCAAGGCCTCGACCTTCTCAAAGAGATCGACATTGACCTCCATGTGGCCGCCTTTGCGGGCGATCTCGTCGGCGATTTGCTTGATCATCCCGCGCATGAACTCCGGCACGGCCGCCAGGCGTTCCTTCGCGGCCGCGGTCCAAGGCAGCTGCCCCTTGGCCATTTGATCGGCGGCCTCAGCCATGCCGCCCTCACCGCCCATGGTCCCCATCATCTGACCTTTGAACTGATCGAGGATTTCTTCGGTGATTTCGGGATAGCCCAACTCTCGCGCCTTCTTCTCAGCCAGGCGGCGGACCATTCCTCGCAAAAACATGGGAGCGCGCTCCATTCGCTTGAGCGCGCCGTCACTCCACCGAACCTCTGGGGCTGTTATATTTGAGGACTCTGCCACGGTATCACTCCTGTTACTTATTGAGTAATTCCTTCAGTTCCTTGCCTGCCTTGAAGAATGGCACACGCTTGGCCGGCACCGCAACGGTCGCACCGGTTTTCGGATTACGACCTTCCTTCATCCGCCGGGCGCGGAGACGAAAACTCCCGAACCCTCGGATCTCCGTCTTATTCCCGTTCCGCAGCGAGTCGCGAATACAATCGAATATCGTGTTCACCACGATCTCCGCCTGCCGCTTCGTCAATGTCGTGACCTGCTCCGATACCCGCTCGATAATCTGCGCTTTGGTCATCGTCCCTCTCCTCGTGGGTGGGGCTTACGCACGGATGAATTGCTGCGTTGCCTTACCGATGCGCTCCGGCCGTTCAGAACGCCATCAGGTATTTCAGTTTGACGCCGGTATTCAACTCCAGCCTCGGAAACACCGACGCCCAACGTGACTCGATGATATCCCGAAATGAAAACCGCTTGCGAGGCTCGACCACTTTCGGTTCACCCTCCATACCGGCAATGTCCGCCGCGATGTGGATGGCATCGTCCAGATCGCCCAGTTCGTCGACCAGCCTCGCGTCTTTGGCCTGGCGTCCGGTGTAAATCCGTCCATCCGCCAGCGGCTCCACATCCGACACCTCCAACGACCGCCCGTCGGCCACCGCTTGAATGAACTGGTGGTGGACATCGTCCATCACCGACTGCAGGAGCTTGCGTTCCTCATCGCTCATCTTCCGCAACGGGGACCCGACGTCTTTGAATCGCCCACTCTTGATGACCACCCCTTCGACCCCGACCTTTTTCATCAGGCCTTCGAAGTTGGCCATTTCCATGATCACGCCGATACTCCCGGTCAACGTGCCGGGATTGGCAATGATACGGTCCGTGGCCGCGGCGATGTAATAACCTCCGGAAGCAGCAACCGTCCCCATGGAGGCGATCACCGCCTTATTGCTCTTGTTTTTTACCCGCTTCACCGCATCGTGAATTTCCTGAGACGGCACGACGCCGCCGCCGGGACTGTCGATGCGCAGTACGATCGCCTTGACCAGCGGGTTCTCGCTGTATTGCTTCAACTCGCTGATGGTCGCTTGTGCATCAAGGATCACGCCCTCGATGCGAATGAGGGCTACACGATCCTGGCTTGAGAAATCGAGGTCTGGGAGGAGCGCGTTCAAGAGAATCAACGCTCCTCCCCCGATCACGATGGCCCAGAAGATACGTCGCAGCAGGCTCCGCTGTGGTCTCACCGCCGTGTCTGCTTGTGGCCCCATTCGGTCTCCCGTCACCTAGGCTTCGGAATCGCTCTGGTTCCGCTTCCGGCTTTGCTTGGCCGCGCGACCCAGGGTCTGATCGATCCCGCCCTGAGAGGCGTGGAACTCATCGACCTGGCGCCGATCGGAATCCATCTGGTGATCGCGCAAGCTGAGCGCAATTTTCCGCTCATCGCGATCCACCTTGATGATCTTCGCCGTGACGTCGTCACCCGGCTTGAACTTCTCTTCCATGCGAACGTTCGTATCGAGTCCGACTTCGCTGATATGAATCAGACCCTCGACATCGCCATCGAGCTCGATGAAGAGTCCGAAATCGGCGATCTTGCTGACCTTGCCGGTAATGCTATCGCCGACCCGATACTTGTTGGGAATCTGCTCTTCCCACGGATCGCGTGACAATTGCTTATACCCCAGCGAGAGGCGCTCCTTTTCCTTGTCGATACGAATGACCACCGCATCCACCTTCTGGCCCTTCTTGAAGAGCTCCGACGGATGCTTGATGTGCTTCGTCCAGGACATGTCGGAAATATGGATCAGCCCGTCAATACCTTCTTCCAATCCGACGAACGCGCCGAAATCGGTCAGGCTCTTCACCTTTCCTTCGATCCGCGTTCCAGCCGGGTACTTCGCCTCGATCATGTCCCACGGATTCGGCGCCGTCTGCTTCATGCCGAGCGAAATCTTCCGGCTTCCCGGATCGATGTTCAACACGGCGGCTTCCACCTGATCGCCGACCGAGACGACGCGCGACGGATGTCGCACTTCGTGCGTCCAGGACATCTCGGACACGTGGACCAATCCTTCCACGCCGGGCTCCAACTCAACGAAGGCGCCATAGTCGGTCAAGCTCACCACCCGACCACGGACGCGCGTGCCCACCGGGTACTTTGCCGCCACACCGGTCCAGGGATCTGCCGACTTCTGCTTGAGGCCCAAGGAAATACGGCCGGTTTCACGATCGTACTTCAGCACGGTGACTTCGACCTTGTCGCTGACCTGGAACAATTCGGAGGGATGCCCCACACGACCCCAGGACATATCCGTGATGTGCAGCAATCCGTCGATGCCGCCGAGGTCGATAAACGCTCCGTAATCGGTGATGTTCTTCACCGTCCCCTGAATCAACTGACCTTCCTTCAAGGTCGACAACGTCGTCTGACGGCGACGGTCGCGCGTCTCTTCCAACAAGACCCGTCGGGAAACGACCACATTGCCACGGCGATGGTTGATCTTAATGATCTTGAGGGGAAACGTCTTGCCGACCAGCCCATCGAGATCGCGGACCGGATGCAGATCGATCTGGGAGCCGGGCAAGAACGCCTTGACGCCGATATCGACCATCATGCCGCCCTTGATACGGGAAATGATCTTGCCTTCGATGCTCTTTTCTTCTTTATGCAGCGTCTCCAATTCCTCCCAGATTTTCATCTTGTCGGCTTTTTCTTTGGAGAGCACGAGATTGCCGTCCGCGTCTTCACACTCTTCGAGGTAGACCTGGAGGCGATCCCCGACCTTCAATTGGGCCAATTCTTCATGCGAGAACTGGTCGGCTGGAATCATGCCTTCCGACTTGTAGCCGATATCGACCACGACTTTGTCCTTGCCGATGGCCACGACCATGCCCTCGGTGATGGTGCCTTCCTCAAAATTGCGGAAGGTTTCCTCATACATCGCCGCCAAGGCGTCGCGATCCAGCTTGGGTTCACTTTGCGGTGTGACAGTACTCATGAAAAGGTCCTCGTCCTCCGGCTCGTGCCGGGTGCTGATAGTGAGAAAAACCGAGTCTTACTCAGCGTTGCAAGACTTGGCTGTTGGTGTTGCGGCGGAATCGTGGGGCTGCCCGGCGTTGGCCGGTCTGTCCCCCGGAATCGGAACCTGTCCGAGCTCTGCGATCTTCGCCATCACCGTCCGACTGACATGTTGATAAAACGCTTTTCCTTCCAACCGCGCGGCATCCGCGGAAAAATCCAGCGGCTCTCCGTAGGCCACCGTCACGCGACGAAATCTCGGCCACTTGGCGCCGGGCGGCAGCACCTCGAACGTGCCGCCGATATGCGCCGGCACAACCTGACAGCCCGTCTGCGACACGATCACCCCGATCCCCGGTTTGCCGGGCTTCAGCGCGCCGGTCATCGTACGCCCACCTTCGGGAAAAATGGCGACGGCCTTCCCCTCCTGTATCAACGAGACCGCTTTGCTGAAGGCGTCGCGATCGAGACGACCGACCCGTAATGGAATCCACCCCAGGGCCTGCAGCAGGCCGTTGAGCAACGGCATCGGAAACAAATCGTGCCGCCCCATATACCAGACCCGGCGGGGAATCCCGCACCCGAGCAGCGGGATATCCAGATAACTGGCATGATTCGAGGCGATCAGGAACCCGCCTTGCCGCGGCACAGTCCCGACGGTGCGATACCGGAAGCACAGCCACCCGATGGTGCGAGAAATGACCCACAACAGGCCATACAGTGCCGAGCTCACAATCTCGCCGTGATCACGGCCAGCATGTGCTCAACGACTGCCTCCGCCGGCATACTCGACGTATCGATCCGTTCAGCATCGGGCGCAGGAATCAGCGGTGCCACCGTGCGAGAACGATCGCGATCATCCCGCCTGGTCATATCGCGTTTCGTCTGATCGAACTGAACCGAGTGGCCTGCGGCCACCAGCTCACGATGTCGTCGCGTCGCCCGGACTTCCGCATCGGCCTCGAGGAAAAACTTCACATCCGCTTCCGGAAACACCCGGGTTCCGATGTCGCGCCCCTCCGCCACGACACACCCCTCGGCGCCGATCTGCCGTTGCACCGGCAGCAGCCATTCGCGGACAGCCGGAATCGCCGAGACCATCGACGCCAGTGCCGTCACCGCGGGCGTGCGCAATTCACCGGTGATATCCCGCCCATCCAGCAACACATGGGATTGCTCGGGACCACAGGCCATATGCAGCGTCGTCTTGGGAAGCAGCGCGGTGATGGCGAACTGATCCTCAGGGCTCAATCCCGCGTCTCGCACTTTCCACGCAATGGCGCGATACAAGGCGCCTGTATCCAAATAGAGGTATCCAAGCCGCAAGGCCAGAAGTCTGGCGACCGTACTCTTGCCGACCCCTGCCGGACCATCAATGGCGATGATCAACCCGCGCTTCCCGCAGCCGGATGTGCCCGGTTCACCCACGTAATCCTCGCACTATAGACGTTTCCCAGAATCAGTCAACAGTTCCAAGAGCTTACGATCGAAGTTCGGGAACGAAGTCTCGATGCAAGCCGTGCCCTGAATCTGAGTCGGCTGGGCAGCGGTCAGGGCACCGATCGCGACGGACATGGCCACGCGGTGGTCGCCGTGACTCGCGCAGGTCGCCCCTGTGAGCGCGCCGTTCGCACCCTTGCGCCCCAGCCCCTGTATCACCATGCCATCCGGCCGTTCTTCGATCCGCGCGCCCATCGCCCGGAGTTCAGCCGCCATCGTCGCGATACGGTCGCTTTCTTTGACTCGCAGCTCTTCAGCTCCGGTGATTACTGTTTCACCGTCGGCCACGGCCGCCGCGACACACAAAATCGGGAACTCATCGATCGTCTGCGGAATCTGTTCCGGCCCGATCTGAACTCCCCGCAGCGGCATCGACCGTACGCGCAGGTCCGCGACCGGCTCCCCGGCCTCTTCACGAGGATTGAGCACCTCGATGTGCGCGCCCATCTGGCGCAGAATGTCTAATAGACCGGTCCGGGTTGGATTCATGCCGACCGACAGCACGGTCACATCGGAATCCGGCACAATCGAGGCGCCGACGATAAAAAATGCGGCTGCGGACAGGTCACCCGGCACCACCACGGTTTTTCCACTCCAGCGTATGGAGGGCCGCCCTTCGATCCGAACCGTACACCCGTCACGGTGAAAAGGAATTCCGAAGTAGGCAAACATACGCTCGGTATGGTCACGGGAAAGCCGTGGCTCTGAAATGGTCGTCAGGCCATCGGCATACAGCGAGGCGAAGAGCAGCGACGATTTGATCTGAGCGCTCGCGACCGGGGACTCGTACGACATGCCTTTCAGCCGGGTCCCGGTGATCGCCAAAGGCGCCAGTTCCCCGCCCTTTCGTCCGGCAATCGTCGCCCCCATGGCTCGCAAGGGTTTCACGACACGTCCCATGGGACGACGTCTGATCGATTCGTCTCCGGTCAGGACCGTGAAGAAATCCTGGCCTGCCAACAACCCCGCCATCAGACGAATGCCGGTTCCGGAATTGCCGCAATCGATCGGGCCGAACGGCTCCGTGAGACCCCACATGCCTTTGCCATGGACCGTCAACCGCTCCGGCGTCTCTTCGATTCGCACGCCCAGCGACTGGAACGCGCGCATGGTATTCAAACAATCTTCCCCGCGACAATAGTCGGTGACCTGGCTCAGCCCCTCGGCCAGGGCCGTCAGGATAATCGCCCGATGGGTAACGGACTTGTCGCCAGGAACCGCAATCGTGCCCTTCAGCGGACGGCCCGGCGTAATAGTTAAGGATGCCATGGCAGCCTAGCTCTTCCCCGATGTGCGAGGGGTGAGTTGTTCCCGTTCATACTTGGCCTGATCCAGTTGCTTCTCGATCCCAGCGGCGTCACCGGCCGCAATCAACCGTTTGAGTTCGCCGAGATGCCGCTCGTACGTCTCGATCAACGACACCACATTGTCCCGGTTCCACAAAAAAATGTCTCGCCACATCTCCGGGGAACTGGCCGCGATTCGCGTGGTATCGCGTAATCCGCCGCCGGAATGGCTGGCCAGATCGAGTTCCGGCAAACCATGGTCACGCACGTCGGCCAGCGCCGTCATCAATGCAAACGCGGCGACATGCGGCAGGTGACTGACGGCACCGAGAATCTTGTCGTGCAGAAAGGGATCCATATCCAACACAATCGAACCCGCGAGTTCCCAGAGAACACGAACCGTTTGAAGCGCCTCCGGATCGGTCTTGGCCGTCGGAGTCAGAATGCAACGCGCCCCCGAGAAGAGAGTCTCTGATCCTGCGGCCACCCCGGTCTTTTCCTTGCCGGCAATGGGGTGCGCACCGACGAACCGCACCGACGGCGGCAGCAAGGCCTCCGCGCGTGTCACCAGCTCACCCTTGACGCTGCCCACGTCACTGACAATCGCGCCCGGCTTCAGGCAACCGGCCCATTCCCGTAAATGTCGCTCATAGGTATCCACCGGTGTCGCGAGCAGCACAAAGTCCGCCCCTTCGACGCCTTCGCGCGGATCCGACACATACCGATCGATGGCGCCCACTTCGACGGCTGTCTTGAGATTTTCAACGCGTCGCCCGATACCGACAACGGAATCCGCCAGCTTTTGACGGCGCAGGATCATCCCCAGCGAGCCGCCGATCAGCCCGACTCCGACAATCGCCACCTGCTTGAAATGTGGTGCCATCATTGAATGAGTGCGTATCTTCAACTCGCCTGCACGGTCGACGATCACGTTCGTAACGGTGATCAGATCGTCCGGTCGACTGCCGCAGCAATTCTCCGCAAATCCCCCATCAACTCCTTGAACTTCGAGGGCCGGATAGACTCTTCTCCGTCGCAGAGTGCACATTCAGGATTGGAATGCACTTCGATCAGGAGCCCGTCGGCACCGGCCGCGATCGCCGCTTTCGACATGGGGGCTACCAAATCCCATTTGCCCGTCGCATGACTGGGATCCACGATAACCGGCAAATGCGACAGACTCTTGAGGGTCGGAATGGCGGCCATATCCAACGTATTTCGATACTGGGTTTCAAACGTGCGGATGCCGCGCTCGCATAACATGACATTCCGGTTGCCGCGGGACATGATGTATTCAGCGGAGAGGAGGAATTCCTTGATCGTGGCCGAGAGACCGCGCTTCAACAGCACCGGCTTATCGTAGGCCCCGACTTCCTTGAGCAACTCGAAGTTCTGCATGTTCCGGGCGCCGATCTGGATGATGTCGGCCTTCTCAAGAAACAGCTCGATATCGCGGGTGTCCAGGATCTCGCTCACCACCGGCAGGCCGGTCTGTTTTTTGGCTTCGACCAAATAGTCCAGGCCTTCACGCCCCAATCCTTGAAAAGAATAGGGCGAGGTGCGCGGTTTGTATGCACCGCCACGAAGGACGGTCGCGCCGGCCGACTTGACCTCGTGGGCAATACCGACGGTCAGTTCCAACCGTTCGACCGCGCAGGGACCGGCCATAATCGTGATTTTCTTATCGCCGATTTTGACGCCGTTCACGTCAATGATCGTGTTCTCTTTCTTGAACTCCCGGCTGACCAGCTTCCAGGGAGCCAAAATCGGCAGGACACTTTCGACCCCTGGCAATGCGGTCAACGGCTGATTGTGCAGGATACGATCGTCCCCGATCACCCCGATAATGGTCCGCTCCTGGCCGGCAGAAATATGCGACTTCAGTCCCAACTCGCGAAGCCGGTCGATAATGTGGTCGACTTCCCGCTCCGACGCGTCAGGCTTCAAGACAATAATCATGATCTCGTCTCGCTTTCCTTATCGAGCGGCGCGCGTCACGTCCGCAAGCGCGCTCAGGAACAGTTGATTTTCTTCCGGAAGGCCGATGGTCACCCGCAGCATTCGGCCGTCGATGTGGCGGACGATGATGCCCTTCCGCAACAGCGCGTCGAATACCTCGCGACCATCTCTCCCGACATCGAAATAGAGAAAATTCGTTTCACTGGGCAAGGCCTCGAAGCCCAAGGTCAACAAGCCTGTCCGGACCTTGTCCATTTCCGCATGGTTCAAGGCCCGACTCGCGCCCACATGTGCCTCATCGTCCAACGCCGCCAACGCGGCGCGTTGTGCCATGCTATTCGCATTGAAGGGTGGACGGATTCGATTCAGGTAGTTCGTGATTTCCGGCGTGGTCATCCCATACCCGATCCTGAGCCCGGCCAAGCCGTAGATCTTGGAGAATGTCCGCAGCACGATGACATTACGACCCGCGTTTACATAGCTGAGCGACTCCGGGAATTCCGGATGCCGGACATATTCGTAATAGGCCTCGTCGAACACCACCACCACATGATCGGGCACGCGCGCCATCAACGCCGCCACCTCAGCCTTGGTCGCCATGGTGCCGGTGGGATTGTTCGGATTGCACACAAACAGCAGGCGCGTCTTGTCGGTGATGGCCGCTGCCATGGCCGGCAAATCGTGGCGCCAATTCTTCTGCGGCACTTCCACCGCCACACCGTGCGCGGCCTTCACCTCCATCTTGTAAATGACGAAGGTGTGCTCAGCCATCACGGCCTCATCACCCGGCGACAAAAAGGTTCGCGCAAGCAGGCCGAGGATTTCGTCCGAGCCGTTTCCGAGAATGACGTGATCCGGCGTGACTTTCCACCGTTCGGCCAAGGCTCCGCGCAAACGAAACGCCCCGCCGTCCGGATACCGATGCAGAGTCGGAGCGGTTTCACCCAAGACGGCGAGCGCTTTGGGCGACGGGCCGATCGGGTTTTCATTGGATGCCAATTTGATCGCGCGCGGGAGCCCTAACTCTCGCTGCAGCTCTTCGATAGGCTTTCCAGGAACGTACGGGACAAGGGAGGCGATATCGGGATGCACCTTCAATGGCATGGCGTGACTCGGACCTCTAGGAATAGGCGGGATACGACCCGAGAATCTTCATAAAGAGACAGCGGCTCTTCACCTCTTCGGCCGCCTTCTTGACCCGTTCTTCATCGATATGCCCCTCGATGTCGACAAAGAAAATGTATTCCCACGCCTTCCGGCGGGAGGGGCGCGATTCGATCTTGGTCATGTTGAGGCCATGGGAGGCAAACGGACGCAACAAGTCGTATAGCGCACCCACCTTATCTTTGACCGACAACATCAGCGACGTTTTATCGCGCCCGGTTCGCTCCGGCGCCTTCTGCGACAACACCAGAAAACGCGTGAAGTTGTTGATGTTGTCTTCGATCCGGGCCGTGATGACCTTCAGTCCGTACAACTGGGACGCCAGTTCGGACGCGATGGCTGCAGCCGACGGATCGTCGACGGACAGTTCAGCCGCCCGTGCCGTACTGGCCACTTCGGACACCGGCACGTGAGGCAAATTCGTTTCCAACCAATTGCGACATTGAGCAATGGCATGCGGGTGCGAATAGATCCGCTTGATCTCTCCTGCGACCCCGCTCTTGGACATCAGGTGATGCGCCACTTCCTGCAACACCTCTCCATAGATGAGCAGACTGGAATCGACGAACATATCCAGCGTGTGATTGACTACGCCTTCGGTGGTGTTTTCGATGGGCACGACGCCAAAATGGGCTCGACCACGCTCGACTTCGCTGAACACATCTTTGATGCTGTTGACAGGAATGTATTGGGCAGACGACCCGAACTTCTGCATGCAGGCCATGTGCGTAAATGTCGCTCGCGGGCCGAGATAGGCGACCTTCTGAGGCCCCTCAAGGGACAACGAGGCCGACATGATCTCTCGATACACCGCCCGGATGGCATCGGTGGGAAAGGGACCGGTATTTTGCTTGCTGAGGCGTTCAAAAATCGCCGCCTCTCGGGCCGGCGTGTGCAGATGCGCTTCCGCATCTCTCTGTTTCTTGAGTTTTCCAATTTCGATCACGGACTTCGAGCGCTCGTTCAAGAGGCGCAAAATCTGATCGTCGATCCGATCGATTTCCTGGCGATGTCCTTGCAGGTCATCAGACATGACGGGGGGACTCCCTCCTCGCGACACCTGCCTTTAGAGAGACGAGGCCGCGAAACGATTCCAAGCCAACGGGATGAACTTGGACAAGTGAGTATCCTACAGGAGCCGGCGAGGGCATTGCAAGGATAGGTGTGGGGATTCAAGGAGTTGTGACGGATGTGTCGTCATCGGAGAGCGGCAGAAGGTCTTTCTGTTTTTTGAAATGGTCGAAGGCCAGCCTGGTCGCCTGCCGGCCGCGGCCGGTGCGTTCCAGAAACCCGGCTTGGATCAGATACGGCTCATAGACGTCCTCCAGCGTACCCCGGTCCTCCTGCACCGCCGCCGCTAAAGAATCCACCCCGACCGGTCCGCCGTTGAACTTCTCCATGACGGTCAGGAGAATGCGCCGGTCCATCTCATCCAATCCGGCGGCATCGACTGCCAACCAGACCAACGCGTCCTGCGCCACCTGCTTGGTGATACGTCCACCGGCCTTGATCTCGGCATAGTCCCTGATACGTTTAATCAGCCGATTCACGATACGCGGTGTGCCGCGAGCCCGGCGAGCAATTTCCGCAGCACCTGCCTCGTCGATCGGAATATTCAGCAGCCCTGCCGACCGTGTAACGATCGATGTAAGTTCCTGTGACGAATAAAACTCCAGCCTGTGAACCAAACCGAACCGGTCCCGCAACGGCGACGTCAATGCTCCGGCCCTGGTCGTGGCTCCGACCAGCGTAAACCGCGGCAATTCCAGCTTCACGGTTCTCGTGGAGGCCCCTTGACCGACCACCAGATCCAGTTGGTAGTCCTCCATGGCCGGGTACAGGGCCTCCTCGACAGAGGCCGGGAGGCGGTGGATTTCGTCGATGAACAACACATCCCGTTCCTGCAAATTCGTCAGAATCGCAGCCAGATCCCCGGCATGGCTCAGGACTAAGCCCGAGGTCGACCGAATCGCTGAGCCCATCTCCCGCGCAATGATATGCGCAATCGTGGTCTTTCCGAGCCCCGGCGGCCCGTAAAAAATGGCATGGTCCAGCGCCTCACCACGGCGTTTGGCCGCCTCGATACAGATCTCCAGGGATTCCTTCATCCGTGACTGACCGACATACTCCTGCAAGCTGTGCGGGCGCAGCGCGGCTTCAAGGCCACGTTCGTCGTCGGTCAATTGATTGCTTACCGTGCGGTCAGACATGGGACGATCCTGTTCGACAATGCGTCGGCGTTATCTGGCCTCGGGTGAGGGCCTGAATTTCGGCGGCGGCGGCACGGCCCCTTGACCTGGCGCAGCCGTACTGCCGCAATCAGGCGGGCACCTGACTCCACCCTGACCGGGATTGGGCATGGTTGATCCCATGTTCTGTAACTGGCATTGCGACACCAGCCCACCATCTACAGAGCCGCAACGCGAGGGGACGTTCGAGCGCCCCACTTCTACATACCCTTCGGGACAGGTGCCGCAGACGGAGAGCATGTTGCCCCCGAGCGGCACGCACTGCACCAGGGACGGCTCGCCGTCCTTGCACAGCTCCGGCGCATGGGTCACACCGGTTGTGGCATAGCCCTCCGGGCACATTCCGCAAGTCTTGCGGATGCTCTTCGGTTCCTCCACACCATCGGCCGCGCCGACTAACCCGGCGGATCCGGACGAGACCATCGCGGCCACAATGACCAGCCTCACCGTACCGACTAACCGGCGACTACCCCACCACCTGCGCAACGACTTCATCATGCGTCACCCCTTGGCCAGGTCTTTGAGTGCCTCACGAATCGCGCCTTCCAGTCCCTGCGCCATAGCGCCGGACTTTTCGATCCTCTTCAACGCTTCTTTCACATCCGGTTGTCGATAGCCCAAATTCACAAGGGCCGACAGGGCGTCCTCATAGAGCCGATTCGCAGATCGTCCGCTCCCCGGCTCGGCCGGTTCGCCCGCTGGATGCAACCGCGCGACCTTGTCCTTCAATTCCAGCGCGATCCTCGCCGCAGACTTTTTCCCGATCCCGGACACCGTACCCAGCTTCTCAATATCACCGGCCTGGATGGCGGAAAAGAGATCGCGGACCGAGAGGGTGGACAGGACACTTAGTCCCAATTTGGGTCCTATGCCGGAGATCCCCGTCAGCAACAGAAAGGCTTCTTTCTCCGCGGCGGTCAGAAATCCATAGAGTTGAATCGCATCCTCACGCACATGGGTATGGATGCTGAGCGTGACAAGCTCATGCTGATGAGGAAGAGAATAGTAGGTACTGAGGGGAATCAATACTTCGTAGCCGACACCATGCACATCGAGCGTGACGTGCGAAGGCGCCTTGAAGGCCATGAGGCCCGTCAGTAAGGCGATCATGTGATCAACAGGGGGGTGTGATGCGAAGGGCCCGAGAGGCTGGCTGCGTGCGCGTCGATGCTCGGTGCCAATCCTTCAGAATCAGGCGGTAGCGGCAGCCACCTTCTCCATGACCTCGTCGGAGATGTCAAAGTTCGCATAGACCTTCTGCACATCGTCGTGCTCATCCAGAATTTCCATGAGCTTCAACATTTGCTCAGCAGCCTTCTCCTCCAGCGCGATCGTATTCTGCGGGATGAAGTTCAATTCGGCAAGCGTGCACTCGATTTTCGCATCGCTGAGCGCCTTTTTGACCGCCTCAAAATCGTGGGTGTCGGTGAGGATTTCAAAGGCCTTGTCTGTCACTTTCACATCTTCGGCGCCGGCTTCCAAAGCTAAGCTTAGCAGCGCATCCTCTTCTACCTTCCCCTTCTCAAGGACCAAGACCCCTTTTTTATGGAACTGCCAGGCCACCGCGCCCGCCTCCGCCATATTGCCGCCGTTCTTGGTCAACAAATTGCGGATCTCGGCCACGGTACGATTTCGATTATCGGAGGTGATCTCCATCAGCACCGCCGTCCCTCCTGGACCGTACCCTTCGAGCGTGAACTCCTCATACGTCACACCGGGCAATTCACCCGTGCCGCGCTGGATGGCCTTCTTCATGTTATCGCCGGGCATGTTGGCTTCTTTGGCCTTCGCAATGGCCAGTCGCAAGCGTGGATTGCCATCGGGGTCCCCGCCTGATCGAGCCGCAATCGTCAACTCGCGGATAATACGGGTAAAGACTTTCCCCCGCTTGGCGTCGACCGCTGATTTATGCCGCTTGATTGTTGCCCAATGACTGTGGCCACCCATGGCGACTCCTCTTGGCCTGGACCGACCGCCTGTCGATCGAGTCCAACGCTCATTGATATGCTGATTCAAAAGGTAGAGCTAACACAGTCCTCACAGAAGTGTCAACGCGAGGCCGGCCCCCTGTGGCCAGGGGAATGTCCTACTCTGAATAGATGAGCAACTGAAGCCCAATGAAGACAACGAGGCTCGCCCAGAGCAACTCCCAATACGAACGTTCGGTGAGGACGGACCGCGTTCGCCAGCCGGAGACCAACTTGGATGATCCCGCGGTGATCGCCATCATGCCCATGATCACGTGATGGAGCACAATTGTACTGGCGGCAGGATGGTCACCGTGCGAATGGCTGAACAACATGAGCCCTCCGACGATCGCAAACAGCGGAAGGGGCACCATCCACACCGCATGCGCCAACCATCCGATTCGCCGCAGGAATTCAACGACACCGACGACGAAAGCCAGCACCCCATAGGTCTTGTGCTGGAGCACCTCCTCATCGCTCCCGAAGAACGTCTGCGCGAAGGTCATCGACCCGATGGGCCACGAGTCATGATCACTCCAAATGAGAAGAAAAATACCTCCCACCGTCAAGGCGCCGGGCAGTAAAAACCTCGTCCAAACCAAGGCCGGCCACCCCAAGGCCTGACGGACTTCACTCAGCCCGATCAGCAACAGAAATACACCCGCCATGTGATGATTGAATTCCGAATAGGCAATGCCCTGTCGCGACCCCTCCCACAGTTCTCCCCTGACAGCCGCATGCTGATGTCCCTGCTCCTGAACGGCCGCGTCATGCCCGTGATCGGCATTCCCAGCCATCACAAATGAACCGCTCCACGGCAGGGCGGCCAGACACAGCATCCCCACGAACGGAAACCATGGCATCAGGAATCTCGGACAATGAATCGGTCGAGAGAAAAACACCGGCAGGAATTGAAAGGCCCATCCGGACTGCCGGATGGGCCGCGCACTCGTCTCACGCATGCATTCGTCGGCTACATAAACTTCATGAACTTCTCTTTGGCTTCATCCATCACTTGCGCCGTGATCTCGACCAAGCCGCGCTCCTTGGCAATCCGCTCAATTTCCCGGCGGGCCATCGGACGAATGAAGTCAGGAATGTTATCCATGCGTTGTTCGGCATCCTTGGTCCAAGCAATACCGTTGGGCGAATCGTTCTTGGAATCGTCCATGACCTGCAGCGTAATGCTCTTATACCCATGCTTGCGCGCATAGGCTTCCACACTGCTCTGAACCATTGGCTTCACAAAAGACGGCAAGCGCTCCAACTTCTCCTTGGCGTCTGCAGTCCATGTGAATTCGCTCGTTCCGTTTCCATTCTGCGGCTTGCCGCCTGAAGTTAATCCCATTTCCGCGACCATCGCCGAGAAGGGGCACCCACCGGACGTCTTCTCTCCACCGGCATCCGGCGCGCTGGGCTTCGCAGAAGCCGCAACCGGTTGCCCGCCCTGAATCTTCTCGTTGAGATAGGCAGCCATCTGCCCTGCGCCGGCCTGTGCCTCCTCTTTCAGCGTCCCGCGAGTCATCTCGAACGGTTCTGCCGTCTCTGTGCGGCCTCCGAGCTTCACACCGAGCGAGGCAACCATTTGGGTCTCGCCAGGATTCGTCACCATGGAGAACTTCGCCTCGCAGGATGGACAGCCGAAGAAGACACCAAGTGAGCCCTCACCGGGTTTTTCGACCTTCTGAAACGTCATGTAGGTCTCGCAGTTCAGGCAAACGAACTTCATAGGATCCCCCCTCCGGGTCGGTGTGCTTACAGCTTTTCCGCCAGGACTTTTTTGTAATCCAGTAACGCTTGAATCCGCCCGACGATTTCTTGATATTTCTGGATCGTCGGATACTCAAGATCGAGGAGCGGCTGCCCCTTATCGAACGTTTTGGCAAACTTACGATCGAACGGGATACGGCCGAGCAAAGGCAGGTCCAGCACCTCGCACATTGCCTCCGTGTTCCCCTCGAACAACTCATTCTCGGCGCCGCAGGATGGACACCGGTATTCACTCATGTTTTCTACGACACCTAACACCCGGATACCCATGTCCCGCGCGTAGGTGACGGATTTCTGCACCACGTCGGAAGCGACTTCGGACGGTGTCGTGACGACGATCGCACCGGCCAGGTCGGGAATGAATCCCGCGATGACCGGCGGTTTATCAGCAGCGGCACCCGGCGGGAGATCGGCGAGGAGATAATCCAACTCTCCCCAGACCACATCGGCCAGGAACTCGCGGATCACGTTCATTTCCATGAGGCCGAGCCAGACCGGGCTCAGATCCATCGGGCCCTTCCACCGCACCGGCGAGGCATCATCGAGGAAAAAATCCATCGACGCCACCTTGATGCCTAAGGGACCGACGGGAGGCTGCGCCCCTTCCGGAGTCATTCTTAGCGACTGACCGTGTAAACCCATCATCCGTGGAACGCAGGGGCCGTTCAAATCGACATCGAGCAGTCCGACCTTCGCCCCCTGTCGCGCAAGGGCCAACGCCAGGTTGACGGTCGTCATGCTCTTGCCGACTCCGCCCTTCCCGCTCATCACCACCAGCTTCTGCTTGATGCCGGCCATTCGAGCCTGCACCTGCTTCATCTGGGCAGTGATCTGCTGCACCACTTTCGCGTCGTCGGAATACTGAAGCTTCGTGAGGATCGTCTTGAGATCCTTGCCGGCAGCCATGGTCATGAAAAACCCTCGGAATTGTTGATGAAGAACGCTACCACAGGGGTTTCAATAGAGTCAAACCGCCCCGCCCCCATCGACTAGATGGAATATTGGATGGTGGACTTCGTTCCGGAGGGCTGGATGAGAACCCCCCGCCGCTTCAACTCCTCCAGGATCTGACGGGCAGCGGCGTCAAAATCCTGGGGGCCCGCGAAATGCAGATCGGTATTCGGTGGCGGTTCTTCCCCCGCCCTGCTCATGTGCACGGCAATCACCGGAGCCGGCTGAACCAACGTCCGTATCATCTCGGCCATTCGCTGATAATTGATACCGAAGGTTTTGCTGGTGGACACGACAATGAGCCCCGTATCGATGAGCAACCTGGCAACCTCTCCATACCGGCGCACGCGCTCGGCGGCAAAGGACGGATCGGCCGCTGACAAATCCGCATCTAATCCCTGCAGCAGATTTTCGCCTTCCAGCAGGTATGCGTGGCGGCTATCGGCGACCAATAACGCTTCGACCCGTCGGGCGAGAAACGTCTTTCCCGTCTGGGCTGAACCGGTGAACAACACGATGGCGGCCCGATGCCCGTATTGCGTCGCGCGGTCCTCTGCCCGGACATCGCCTGTAAGCCACGCATATTCCCGCTGCCGTGCTTCCTCCCGCAGCCCTTCCTGCTCGTCATGCACCAACTCGGTAATGATCCCGCCCCCGGCAATGTCGTACTCATCGACCAGCACGAACCGGCCTGTGGCTTCGAATGAGGACGAGAGATCGAACGCGAGCGGCGCTTTCACACGCAGGGTCAGTTCGGCGACCTGATTCTTCGCCACCGCCTGGCTTTCCTGAAGCTGCGCGAGATCGGCGGTATCGATAATCCGATGAATCGCGGCCACCTCGCAGGCGACTTCACGCGTGGCGAGGCGCAAGACGTACTTCCGCCCCTTCTCCAGCGGCCGCCTGCCCATCCAAAACAAGTTCACACGAACCGCCGTGGAAACGAGCGGAATGGATTCCCGATGGGACGCGATTTCGCCACGCTCCACGAAAATCTGTTCGTCGAGCGTGATGCCGACCGATTGACCGGCCTGTGCCTCACCCCGCGGGGGATCGACATTGAATCCTTCAATCGATTGCACGATGGCTGTCTTGTTGGACGGCGAAAAGACCAGTTGATCACCGACTTTCAAGCGGCCCGCTGTAATGCGACCGGCCAGAATCCGCCGCGCATCGAACTTATAGACGTCCTGCAGTGGGAATCGGAGCGGCTGTTCCGAGCGAACCTGCTCCTTCTTGAAGAGGGCCAGCGTCTCCAGCACCGTGGGCCCCTGATACCAGTTCATATGGCTGCTGCGCGTCGCGATGTTGTCACCCATCTTCGCGCTGACCGGAATCATCTGCTGGGGGACCGCCCGGAACTGACCCAAAAATTCCCGATATTCCTTCTCGATCCCGTCGAACACATCCTGCCGATACCCGACCAGATCCATTTTATTGACCACCACCGCAAACTGCGTCACGCCCAGCAGCGACAGGAGGTAGCCATGCTTCTTGGACTGCTCGCGCACGCCTTCCAACGCGTCGATGAGCAACAACGCGGCTTCCGCCCGGGCCGCGCCCGAGATCATGTTCTTCAAAAACTCTTTATGTCCCGGTGCGTCGATAATGATGTACTGCCGCCCGTTCCAGATAAAGAACGTGCGCGCCGTATCGATCGTGATGCCCTGCTCCTGCTCTTCAAGAAACGCGTCGAACAGGAACGCATACTCAAATTCCTTGCCCTGTTGGCGGCAGATCGCCTGCACCTTTTCCACTTTGCCTTCCGGCAAGGAGCCCGTATCGGCATAGAGTCGTCCCACCAGCGTGGACTTCCCGTGATCCACATGGCCCACGATGACGATGTTGAGACTCTCCTGCGGCTTGGTCTGGTCGTGCTGTGTCATATGATTCACTCGTTCAATGGAACCCCGGTTCATGATCGTGATCGTTCGAATGCCCGCCGGCTATCCAACCGGCGTGGGCCGCCTCACATGTACCCCTTCTTCCGGAGCATCTCCATGCCCCGCCCCGCGTCCTGCGCGCGCCCGGCCCGCTCGGCCACATTGGTCCCGCGGAGTTCCGCGATAATCTCATCCACCGTCTTTGCCGTGGATTTGATCGGCATGGTACAGGGCGCGCAGCCCAAACTTCGATACCGTGTGCCATCCCCCCTGTCCAGGTATAGATCCATGAAAGGGATGTTTTCATGCTTGATGTATTCCCAGATGTTGATCTCGGTCCAATCAAGGAGCGGATGAATCCGGATATGCGTGCCCGGCGGAAAGGTGGTCTTGAACTGATCCCACAGTTCCGGCGGCTGGTCGCGAAAATCCCAATCCCCGTGTTTGTCGCGCGGGGAAAAATATCGCTCCTTCGCCCTGGTACTGTCTTCATCCGCCCGAACACCGAGAATAATGCCGGTGTAGCCCTTTTCTTCGACCAGATTCTTCATGGCCGTCGTCTTTAAGGCGGTACAGCAGACATCACGCCCGAGCGTGTGGTTCATCCCGGCGGCCAAGGCCTCTTTGTTCTGACCCACCACCAGATTGAGGCGCCACTCGCGGGCAATCCGGTCGCGATATTCGATCATCGCAGGAATCTTGTAACTCGTATCCACGTGGAGCAAGGGAAACGGCACATGCCCGAAAAAGGCCTTGCGGGCCAGCCACAAGAGCACCGTCGAATCCTTCCCCATCGACCAGAGCATGGCGAGGTGATTGAAATGCTTGTAGGCCTCCCGAAGGATATAGACGCTTTGATCTTCGAGTTGACGTAAATGTTTCATGGTTCACACTCTTCCGTTTACGCTGAAATGCCGACCTTCGGCGCGTTTCCCGCGCTTGATCCGGCGACCGCCACCAATTCAGCCAGTTTGGCCTTGGCCTGACCGGACTCCAACGCGCTTCTGGCGGCCCCAAGATTTCCAGTAATCGACGTCCCCTTGCCGGCTGCATAGAGCAACATGGCCGCATTGAGGAGGACCCAGTCCCGTTGCCCGCCCTGAATCTCGTTGGCGAGGAGCCGCTTGATCAGATCGGCCTCCCGCTCCCGCTGCTCGACCGGGAACCCGGCCATTTCCCGGAAGGTCGCCATCGACAAGCCCGCATCCTTCGGCTGGAATGTAAATGGAGTGATGCGTTCGTCCTTGAGTTCCAAGAGCCGCGTGGAATTGCCGATCGAGAGTTCCGGATCCCCTTCGACTCCGCGAATCACCAACGCACGGGGACAACTCAACATACGCAGCGCCTCGATCGTCTTTTCGAAGTAAGGCGGATGCGACAGCCCGATCACCTGCGAGGTCGCGCGGGCGGGGTTGAGCATACGGGCCACAGGATGAAAGAAATTGCGCACGCCCAACTCCTGCCGCATTTCCAGAAACCGGCTCACCGGGGGGTGATACAGCGCCAGGTCCAGGTACGCGAATCCCTTCTTTTCCAATTCGGCTCCGACCGACTTGGCGGTCATATCGACAGGAATGCCCAAAAGCTTCAGCACCGACGAGATACCGAGCCGGTCCGGAGGCCCATCCACTCCGTGCAACAGCAAGACGGCTCCGGCGGCCGCCGCGACGATGGCCGCAGGAAGGATGGCGTGAAAGGTTTCCCGTTTCCCCGCATAGACGGGCACATCGACGACTCCGAGCCCGGAACGGACCGGCACCGGCGGCACATATTGGCGCGCGGTCGCAGTGAAGGCCGCTAATTCCGTGACCGATTCCGACTTGAATCGCATGGCCGTGAGGAACGCCCCTATTTGAGCAGGGGTGGCGGTTCCCTCGATCATGAGGCGCATGGCCTGCTTGGCTTCTTCCCACGTGAGATCCTTGGATGTTTTTTGACCTTTAGCGACTTTGGCGAGCAGATGTTGCATGGATGGTAATGACCTTGTCTAATTTCAGGGTGACGATGATGTTACTTGTGCAGCCCGCACTCGGTCTTGCCGAAATTCTTCCACCGACCGGAACGCGGATCGTCTCCCGGAAGGACAGGCGCCGTACAATGGGTACAGCCGATGCTGGGGTAATTGCGGTCGTGTAACGTGTTATAGGGCACCTCATGGAGCTGCAGATACGTCCAGACGTTTTCACTGCTCCATCGGGCCAGGGGATTCACTTTGACCAGGTTGAATTTCTTGTCCCACTCGATCAGCCCGGCGTTTGCCCTTGTGGGAGACTGGTCTCGCCGGATCCCGGTGATCCAGGCCGAGTACTCGCCGAGAATACGAGTGAGCGGTTCGATTTTCCTGAGCTCACAGCACTGATCCGGCTTGCTGGCCCACAACATGGCGCCGTGCTGGGCAGCCTGCTGTTCCGGCGTCAACAGAGACTTCATTTGAATGACCTGCGCCTGCTTCAACCCGTACCGCGCGATAATGCGATCACGCACGTCGAAGGTTTCAGGAAACAGAAAGTCGGTATCCAGATAAAACAGCGGTGCGTCCGGATCGATGCGATGCACCATGTCCACCAGGGCGACATCTTCCGCCCCGAAACTGCAGGCCAGCACAATGCGCTGCCGGTAGGTCTTCAACGCGTACTCCAGCAGGTCCCATGGCTGCTGAGATTCAAACGAATCACTCAGTGTCTTCAGCTCTGCGTCGGAGGGTCGTGCAGCCGGCTTCTGTGTGTCTTTCACCCTTCTTACCCCTCGACCTTTTCCACAAGAATTTTGAAATGCTTGGCCTCAGGCTCCAACGGCCCCTCATCGAGGATCCTGTGTCCGTCGTTTCGCAAGCTCATCGGCACATTGCGAATGGGCTCTCCGGCGTCGAGCCAGACTTCCAGCTGCTCGCCGTTGTCCATCATTTCCAATTTCAATTTCGTCTTCACATAATTCATCGGGCAGGCCACGCCGCGCAGATCGTACACAGGCGCCTGAGCCGCGGCAACGGGTACAGGCGAAGCAGGCACCGCAGCAGGAGCTGCAGTCGGCAGGGCTTCTTCCTTCACCTGGGCCAACTTCAGATCTTTGCCCATTTGTTCCGTGGCCGCCCGACAGACAGCGAGAAACCGCTTGGCGAAGGCCATTTTCTCCGTCGCCGCCTCGGCAGTCGCGTCCTTAGAACCAAGGTCGCCGACTTGGGCGCCAAGATTCTTATAGGTGACCGGGACGATGCCCTTGCAGGCCAGTCGTTGATCGAACTCCTGGAAGGTTTCGGCATCGGTGGCCGGATCGAGGCCTTCGGTCACCAAAAGACCTTTCGCCGCCGCCAGTACCGCCCGATACGACTTATTCACCGACAAGGCATACTGATGCTTCTCGACCAGCAATTTCGCCTGATAGAGCTCCTGATCGGCCTCTAACATACGGTCGTCGATCATCTCCAAGGCGCCACCCGCGCACTCGCCGGGGCCTAGATCCTCCAGCACGAATTCCGCCTCACCTTCCCAGTCGTAGTAATAGGTCGAATCCTGCTCGTACGGCGGCACGATCGTGTAGGGAATGAGTTCGTCCTTGAGAATATTCTTCCCGACACGCGCAATGAACGATTGGAGGCTCTCACCCGCCTTCCGATCCCGACGATAGACGTCTACCAGATGGCGCACCGCCGCCGGAACACTCTTCGCGGGCAATTTGACCGCCAATTGTCCGATCTTCGGCGTGCCGTCCACATGCCCGCCGAGATGCAGCTCGTAATGCGGAGCCGTATGTTCGCCAAGACGTTTGCCGACTCCGTGCAACCCGATGGTGGCAATATGGTGCTGGGCGCAGGAGTTGTGGCACCCGCTGATCTTAACGCTCACATCCCGAAGATCTTCCGGGACCTGGCCGGCGGGAAACACTTCCGCCAGCGCCCTGGCCATGCCCTTAGACGAGGTAATTCCCAATCCGCAGGTGTCGGTGCCAGGACAGGCGATGATGTCTTCGACCAGCTCTGCGCCAGGATCGCCCAAGCTGTGCTGCATCAGTTCCTGATAGAACTCCTCCAGCCGCCCCTCGGGAATCCATCGGATGACCATGTTCTGATTGATGGTCGTCCGAATATTGCCGTTCGAATACCGTTCGGCCAAGTCTGCGACGACCCACATTTGGTCGCCCGTCAGATCGCCCATCGGCAACTTGATCGCCGCCGTCACAAAACCCGCTTGCCGCTGTGGCACGACATTCGTGCGCCTCCAGGCCTGGAACGCGGAGACCTGGCCATTGAGTGACACGGCACCATCCCCGCTACCGTTGCCATGACCGTTGGACAGGACGCCTGCCTTGGTCGGCATCATGAGCGGCGGCGCATCGGCATAGTCCAGCAGCTTGATCGGCTCGTGCGTCGGCACGGCATAACCCATGGCCGCGTAGGCCGCTTCCCAGCGACGCTTGAATTCGTCGAAGCCGAGCTTCTCGATGACGAACTTCATGCGGGCCTTGTTGCGATTCTTGCGGTTCCCGAGCGTGTCGAACACCTTGATCACCGCCTCGATGGTCGGGAGTAATTCGTCCATCGGCGTAAATTCTCGTAACACCTGGGCCATGCGCGGTGTCGAGCCCAATCCACCGCCCGCCACCATCCGGAAACCGATGGTTCCGTCGGCCCGCTTCGCCGCGAGCAACCCGATGTCGTGGATGGGTGTGAGCGCGCAATCCTGCCGACATCCGGACAGCGCAATCTTGAACTTGCGCGGGAGACTCTGATTCAGCGGATTGCGCAGCAGATGATAGGCCACCGTCTTCGCGTAGGGCGTCACATCAAACACTTCCCCTTGGCATACGCCGGCCAAATGACAAGCCGTGACGTTTCGTACGGTATTCGCGCAGGCCTCACGCGTGGTCAACCCCACGGAGGCCATCAGACGCATCATCTCGGGGACGTGTTTGAGTTCCACGAAGTGCAGCTGAATGTCCTGCCGTGTCGTGACATGACCCACGCCGGTGGCATACTGGTCGGCGAGATCGGCCACTTGCCGCAGCTGGTTCGCCGTCAGCCCACCGAACGGGATCTTAATCCGCACCATCTGGACACCAGGTTGCCGCTGGCCGTAAATGCCATATTGCAGCCGGAAGGGCTTGAAGATGTCGGTGGAGAGGTCTCCGCCCAGGACACGTTGGGCTTCCGCTTCAAACGTTTCGATTTCTTCGACTATATGGGCCGGAATAGGCTCCGTTTTAATCGCTGGACGGAGAGCCACTGTATTGGGAGTCATCATGACGACCTCGTCGGTTGGGAAGTATTGTGCGTATGCATGATTCAGGCTGCTTCAAATGTGGTACATCAACGTGTGCTGCGCGTCGAGGGCCCGCTGGCGCTTGGCCAACTC
>OCTV010000049.1_pt1 | contig 40620 bp, 38 predicted proteins | sample 1539101 | NCBI WGS metagenome assembly OCTV01 (sample SAMEA3991422, study PRJEB22521) | metagenome | biome: anthropogenic terrestrial biome; feature: sewage plant; material: sludge | place: Sweden | collected 2012-09-26 | reverse complement strand
TGCTGCTGCTGCACTTGCTGCTGCTGAACTTTTTAAGAAGTCTCTTCTTGAAAGTGACATATCTTTCTCCTTTTACGAATATTTAAAGAATAAATGGCGGTGACGGAGGGATTCGAACCCTCGATACAGTTTCCCGTATGCAGCCTTAGCAGGGCTGTGGTTTCAGCCACTCACCCACGTCACCGAATTGCTCTTACTTATCTATAACACCGTACAATAATTTTAGTCAATGTCGCCATTAACCTCAAGCATTGTGGGTGGGCATTATAACAAACCAATCCAAATTTGCAAGACTTTTTAAAAAAATTATGCGAGAATAATTGCAGCACCTTGGCAGTGGCACTGTGCCTACGCATAACGCCTACCTATAACCCAGTCGTTATGTGATAATCTGTTTGAAAGTAATGATTAAAAAAACCATTTAAACAATCCTTTATGAGGATTGATAACCAGCCTGTGAGAATCTTATGTCAACCCCTGCTACCCTTGCTCCTATTTTAGTACCCAGCATGACACTACGCCCCACTGTATTGTGTTTTTCGGGGTTGGATCCATCAGGTGGCGCAGGCTTGCAAGCGGATATTGAGTCGATTGGGCAAGCAGGGAGTCACGCAGCGATTGCGTGTACCGCAGTGACCGTTCAAAGTTCACAGCAAGTTTTTGGGTTTGAGGCATGCGCAAGTGAGCTGGTAAGGGCGCAAGCACTGGCGGTGCTTAATGATTTGCCTGTCAAAGCCATCAAGTCAGGGATGCTTGGCACCACTGACAATATTGCAATGCTCGCGCAGCTTTTCACCGATGGCAGTATTGCAACAGGTACGCCGTATGTGCTTGACCCGGTACTGGTCGCCAACAGTGGCGGTGCTTTAGGTGACAAAGACACCTTGGTGGCTGCCTTTGCCCAGTTGACCCCTTTTGCAACCCTAATGACCCCCAACAGCATTGAACTGCGTGATTTGACAGGCATCGACAATCTACATGCCGCCGCCAAAGATTTGTGTCAACAAGGTGCCAAAGCAGTGCTAGTCAAGACGTCTCACGATAGCCAAGCCGCTGGTATCGAGCAATATTTATACGTTAATGATAACCAAACCTGCCGACTGGCATACCAAGCGATTTTGCCAAGACTGGCGGGTGAGTATCATGGCTCGGGCTGCAGTCTGGCAAGTTATATCGCAGGTCGTTTGGCACTGGGTGATAAGCTTGTGACAGCGGTACAATGCGCAGATATTTGGACACAACACGTGCTCAAAGTCGCTGACATTGTCCACCCTCATGGTCAAAGAATTCCCAAGCGCTTTCATTACAACTCAATACTAGGTCAGGCAAGCTAGTATGGGGTTATTATTGGAGTGGTCGATTGTCAAGACGTTGCTATGGCAGCTAGGTGTTATTGCCCATTTTCTCATTACGCTTTGGCTAGTTGTGCGGGTTATTCAACAGCAGCGCCGCCAAAGCGTAGCAATTGCTTGGATTGCGGTGTTATTTGCCCTGCCTGTTGTTGGCATCATCGGTTATATGTTATTTGGTGAAATTAATATTGGGCACCAGTACCGTAAGCGTAGTTTGATGGTGCAAAAATTACTGCGTGACTTTGCCCATGCTCATCAGATTGATTTTAATAAAATTTCCGAAAACTTAGACACCGAAGCACGGCAACTGAGCAATATCGCCCTATTAAAAACTGGGCTTGGCGTGTACGACCATCATACGCTGACGCTGATGACAGACGCTGACCATATTTTTGCCAGTTTATTGGCCGATATCCGTGCGGCAAACACGATGATTTTGCTAGAGTTTTATATTGTGTCGCCACAAGGCCGGGTGATTGAGTTATTAGAAGCCTTGATGGCGGCTACCCAGCGCGGCGTATCCGTGCATTTGCTCGCTGATAGCGTTGGCAGTCATGCGTTTTTTCGCAGTTCGTGGGTAAAAAAACTCAAAGCCGCTGATGTCTTTGTGCATGAGTCGTTGCCCGTGGGTTTGTTCAAAACCATTGTCAAACGCATTGATATCCGCAACCATCGTAAGCTGGCTATTTTTGACAGTTGCTATGGCTATACGGGAAGTTTTAATTTAATCGACCCCGATTTTTTCAAACAAGACGCGCATGTGGGCAAATGGATTGATGTCATGATACGGGTGGAAAGTCATGATACCGTCAATTCGGTGAAAGCCATGGCACTTGTCACGACCACGGATATCAGCGCAGAAACCAACGCCAATTTTTCAAACCTTGAAAAAATCGTTAATCGCTTTACCAAGTCGTTCTATACCCAGTCGCTGTATATTGACACCTCAAAGCTGCATCATCGCAAATTACAACACGAGGCTAACGCTCGCGGGGCAGGTCAAAACGCTAACCCTGGTGTCACCCAGCCGCCCCTGCTTAACATTTTGCCGCTGCAAAGCAACCTACAAGCTTACCCGTCGGTAAGTCAAGTCAGCTTGCAGCTGATTCCATCGGCGCCAGAATTAACCGGGCATGTCATCTACGAAACCTTGGTGTGTGCGATTTTTGCCGCCAAAAAACAAGTGGTTATTACCACGCCCTATTTTGTGCCAGATGATGCGCTGCTGCTCGCCCTCACTACCGCTGCCAAGCGTGGGGTCAAGGTGATTTTAAATGTACCCAAAAAAGTAGATTCGCTGTTGGTGCGGTTTGCTTCACAGGCTTATTTTGAGCCGCTGTTGTCAGCAGGGGTGCAGATTTATTTGTTCAATGCAGGCTTGCTACATGCCAAGATTTTGTGCGTGGATGACGATTATTGCTTATTTGGTACCGTCAATATGGATATGCGCAGTTTTTATCTGAATATGGAGGTGAGTATGGCAATTTATAATCGTACCATGACCCAGCAAATGCTCACTTGCCAGCATCAATATCTGCGACAAAGTGAGCCATTACAGCGCGATGGGTGGCAGCAGCGTAGCTTTGCGGCAAAATTCTTGGACAATGCTATTCGCCTGTTTAGCCCACTGCTTTAAAACTTACTCATTTAATCGTCGTTTGCCAAAGACTATAGGGTTACAAAGACTAGAGGGTTAATAAATAAAAGCCTACGGTTTGTACCAAGGTTTCTAGCAAAATAATCAAGAAAAAACCCAGCATAGGTGCCAAATCAAGCATGCCTGTGGCAGGTAATACTTTGCGAAATGGCTGAATAATTGGCTCACTAAGCAAGGTGAGGAGTCCAAAAATCGCTGGCATTTTTTGGGTAAAAAGCATCACCCAGCCCCCGATAAACGAGCCAATAATGATGTACTGACACATTCTTAAAAAATCAATCAGCAAGGTCACCGCCGCCACAAAAAACATCATGACAGGTGAAAAATGCCGCGATAGATAATCGATCATGGCTAAGTTCACCTCTGGCATATAAAACAGCCCAATATTTTGACTATCAATGCGCATCATGCCAAGCACGCCCCAAATAAAAATCATCCGCAGCAAAAACAGCAACACCAAACTTGCGGTATTGATTCTGCCATCACCAAGGGTTGGGAAAATACGTCCAAAAACATCGACAATGCGTGTCATACGATAAATGGGTTTGGCAAACGCATCTTTTGCAGTAATGCCAGCAAACTGCAGCATAAATCGAAAGAAAACCAGTATCATCGCCGCCGCGACGACGATATCAAACAACCCTGCCAAAAGATTAGTCATGCCCTGTTTTTATCCTTATTTGCTGCTTACACACTTGTTAACGATAAGCCGTTAAGATAGTTAATTAAAATTTGCTGTTGTGGCCAAATCGAGTTATTTGCCAAACGCTTGGCTTAGCTCACGCGAGCGCTGCTCACATGCTAGCATGGCATCGGCAATAATTTGATGCATTTTTTTTGCATCCATCACTTCAATTGCCGCTTGGGTAGTCCCATTGGGCGAGGTCACTTTACGACGTAGCTCAGCTGGCGTATCATGACTGGTCAATGCCATTTGCGCTGAGCCCAGTGCCGTTTGCATCGCCAAAGCCGTTGCTTGGGTTTGGGTAAGCCCCAATTTTTCACCCGTGGCAATCATGTTCTCTAACATATAAAAGAAATACGCAGGCGCTGACCCTGAAATAGCGGTCACGGCGTGCAGTAGGTCTTCGTCATCTACCCATAACACCAGTCCTGCTGCGGACATCACTTGCTGCGCAAGTTGCTGCTCCGCCTCGCTCACCCCGGCTGTCGCGTACAGGCCTGTGGCGCCCATTTGAATCATCGCAGGGGTATTTGGCATCGCCCGCACTAATTTGACTTGCGGCCCCAACCACTCGGCTAAACTATCAGTACCAATCCCTGCGGCAATTGAAATAACCACTTGCTCGCCCCAGCTATCTTTGACTGGCAGTAACACATCTTTAATGACCTGCGGTTTGACGGCTAGCACGACCACATCGGCTTTTTCGATGGCGTGCTTGGTATCGTCGATATTGTTCGCATTGTAGGTATTTAACCCCTTGGCTTGAAAATCCGCTAACTTCTCGGCATCTGTTTCTACCACATGCAGTAGGCTACTTGGCTGACCTTTTGCTAATAGCCCTGCGATGAGCGCCGATGCCATATTACCGCCACCAATAAAGGCGATATTAAGAGAAGTTGTGGTTGCCATAGATGTCCTTTGTAATCATTTTTTTTGGGGTGACGAAAGCAGTTAGAAGAAAGCAGTTAAAGGGTTCGCCCTCGCTATTATTCGCAAATAAGTCTACCATACCTACTGCAAATTTTGATGACAAATTTACAACGTAAATTGGTATACATGGCGCAAATTCAAGGGATTATTGGTGTTTGATAGTCTTAGTCCATGATAGTGTTAAATCAATGAAATTCACTATCAATACTGTCTGTCCAAACCAAGTGCCACGGACAAGGCGCTTGGGTGGCCAAATTCAGCTCACCGGCATCTGCCAGCCAGACACTGATATTGGGCAATAATAAAGCAAACCGTTTTGGTGTTTGAGACGCCGTGAGCACATTTTCATTGTTGTCATCCAGGATGACCACTTTGGCAAATTGTCGCTCCCAGCTAGGAATATCAAATCGTTGGCAAATTTTTTTAAACGATTGATGAAACGATTGTGACAATAATTGAAAAGACTCATTTGGCAACACGGCTCTGCTAGCAAGCGCCAATTCTAGAGATAGCCCCACAGATAATTCCTCAGATAACCCCACATCAGCAGCCAAATTGGCTAATACCCTGTTATCTGATTTGCCATGAATCGCTTTCACATAATCGGTATCAAGGCGGTATAACGTATCGCGGTATTTTCTAATTTCAATCCCCTGCCACTGCAAAATGGCTTGCTGGTCTGTTTGCGCTGATTGTAGTAACTGCTCAATTTGTACAATCAATTGCCGAGTGGGGGCAAATTTTTGTGAGCCTTTGACCCAATGATGCAATAGGTTAAAGCGTCTTGCTTGGCTCAATGATTTTAGATTGGGGATATGCAAACATTGCCGATGAATTGTCCAGCCATTTGACCACTGACATAGTGCCAAATTTTGTTGATATTGCTCCTCGACTATGTGATGCGCTTCGATTAAGTTTTGCTGAGTGCGGGTGATATTTTGCGCTAGCTTATGAAAGCGCTCACCCAGTAGCGGCAAAATCTGATTACGTAAAAAAGCGCGCTGATTAGCCATGCCAAAATTGGTAGGATCATCGACATAAGGGATATGTTGCGCTGCTACAAAGTCGCTAATCTCATCACGGGTTACCCCAAGCAACGGACGCCATAACCAAATGGGTTTGCCAAATTCGTGTTGCACACCAAATGCCGTCATGCCTGTCAGCCCTGCCAATCCTGTCCCTTGGCATAGGTTCATCAACAAGGTCTCCACCTGATCGTTGGCGTGATGCGCCAAGGCAACAATGGCATTTTCGCCTGCAATTTGTATGATAGCATGATAGCGAGCGGTTCTGGCTTGTTGTTCATTGATTTGTTGTTCATTGATTTGTTGTTCATTGACTTGTTGTGTGCCGACTTGTTGTTCTTGGCTGATTGTGCTATCGGCTGCATAAACTTGCTGCGATTGCCAATCGATACAAACGCTGTCATAGCCGATGTGGTGCTTGTGGCAATAGTCTTCTACCAGTTGTTGCCAGTCATCACTGACTTTTTGCAATTTATGATTGATATGAATGACATGAATCGGTAGTTGTAGCTGCTGACAGGCGAATAGTAATGCCATCGAGTCTCGTCCGCCACTGCACGCAATATAAATTTTAGTGGAAGCCTTGGGGTGCGGGTTGATATGGGCTTGATAACTTTGTTTAATCGCTTCAATAACAGATGACATGGGGACAGGTGGCATAAGGGTAGACGACATAGGGATAGACGGCATAGTGCTCAAGCTCATGCGGCAAGAGAAAAACAAGGGGATAAAACAAATGCGATAAAACAATGGGCGCCTCAATAAACGCCCATGGGTCATTAAAAATTAAAATAGGTTAAATCACTGACTATCAAGCAGAGGCTTTTGGTAATGACACCGTAGAATTAAAGCTCATCAGTTTTTCATAGCGTTGTTGCAGACGCGTTTGCTCATCAAGCTTTATAAGCACCGCTAGCTGTTGCTCAAGCGTGGCTTTAAGGTTGGTCATAGCGACATCGCTGTTAATATGCGCGCCCTCGCCTTCCCCGATGACTTCATCAATCAAGCCCAGTGATTTTAAATTTGCTGCACTGAGTTTCAACGCCTCACTGGCTTGGGGCGCTTTTTCAGCCGTTTTCCACAAAATCGACGCACAACCTTCAGGCGAAATCACAGAATAGATGCTGTTTTCTAGCATATTGATACGGTCAGCGACGCCAATCGCCAGTGCACCACCCGAACCACCTTCACCGATTACCGTGGCAATCACAGGTACATTCAAGGATGAAAATACCGCAATACTTTGGGCAATTGCTTGGGCTTGACCACGCTCTTCTGCACCCACGCCAGGATATGCACCTTGGGTATCGATAAAGGTAAACACCGGCAATTTAAATCGTTCTGCCATTTGCACCAGTCTAACCACTTTGCGGTAGCCTTCTGGGTTTGCCATACCAAAATTGTATTCAATACGCTCACGAGTGCTGCGACCGCGATGTTGACCAATCAGCATGACAGGCTGGTCGTTAAACATCGCCATACCCCCCAAAATCGCTTTGTCATCGGCATACGCGCGATCCCCTTGCAGCACATCAAATTCCGTGAACAGCTGGTTGGCATAATCCAAAAATAATGGTCGTTTTGCATGACGTGCAAGCTGTACTTTTTCCCAAACACTCATTGTCGTTATTCCCTTGTTTTATTACAACTGTTGTCATCTCAATATCGTATGACAGACCTAAACTCTTCACTCTATTTAAAATTTGCTTAGCTTTTCGTTTAGATATTTACTTAGCCATTTGCTTACCCAATAGCTGGCTCATAAGTGGTAATGGATAAGCGCATGCCCCACTTTTGCCAAATATCAATTTCATCTTGCAAATCTGACAGCACAAGACTTGCGTTATCATCCGCTAAATTTACCGAAACTTCCCAAGTATGGTTATCTTTAGCCGCTAGCTGAATCGGTAGCGTATCGTGTTTGCTACGGCTGTGATGCACCAGTACTGCTAGGCGTAAAATCAAAGTTAAATACACCAAATTGTCACCACCGACCATTTTGACTTCATCATAACTATCAGGTTTTAATTTACGGCGATGGTGCATCACGAGCTGCGACAAACGTGTTTTATCGACTTGTGAAAAACCGTCAATATCAGAATTTTCTAGCAAATAGGCACTGTGCCTGTGATAGCTACTATGGCTGATAGCAAGACCAATTTCATATAGATAGGCACCACGGCGAAGTAAATCCGCGTCTTCTTCATCAAGCCCCAAACGATTTCTCACTTGGTCAAACAGCTGCTGCGCGGTACGTACCACACGTTTTGCTTGTTTTCTATCGACCGAATAACGCGTCATCAAGGCTTGTACACTGCGATCGCGTACATCTTCACTGGCAAAACGCCCGAGCATGTCGTACATGACGCCTTCACGCAGCGCACCATCTGAATAAGAAATCGTATCAATGCCCAAAACATTCATCGCTGCCAACAGCACCGCGACACCTGCCGGCAACACTGCTTTACGGGTGTCTTTAATATCAGCAAAATCAATATTGTCGATATGTTTTGCTTTAATCAGTAATTTTTGGATTTCTTTGACACCGCTGTAGGTCACCCGAGCATTTTCATCGGCAAGTCCAAGTTGTAGCAAAATTTGATTGACCGCTTTAATCGTGCCGCTTGAGCCCGTGACACTGTCCCAACCCGTTTTTTGGTATAAACGACTAATACCCAGCACTTCTTTTCTCGCCGCAGCAATCGCTTTTTCAAAGGCTTTTTCGGTGATAGCACCGTCAGTAAAATAAGATTTGGTAAAGGCAACACAGCCCATCTGTAGGCTTTCAGTCAAAATCGGGTCAAAGCCTTTGCCAATAATAAACTCCGTCGAGCCTCCCCCAATATCAATCACCAAACGTTTATCGGTACTGGCATTGGTATGAGAAACACCCAAATAAATTAGACGCGCTTCTTCTCGCCCTGCAATGACTTCTAAGGGTTTGGGTAAAATTAAATTGGCTTGTCGAATAAATTCATCCGCATTCTTGGCTTGGCGCAGCGCATTGGTAGCCACAATCCGTAACCGCTGCGGTGAAACAGCGTCTAGTCGTCCGACAAAACGGGTCAAACAATCCAGTCCGCGTTTTTGTGCCTCAAGCGATAAATAGTTGTTTTCATCAAGTCCAGCGGCAAGCTGCACTTTTTCTGACATTGATGCTAATTTGCGTACTTCCCCATGGTCTAACCGTGCGATGGCAAGATGAAAGCTATTTGAGCCAATATCAATGGCGGCCATAAGTTCGTTGTTAGCAAGTAAGTCAGGCATATTTCACTTAGTGTCGGTTAAAGTCAATAATTCGATTAGACACCATTTTACGCATTTTCACCCCTGAGTAAAAGCCATTTTATTGCGACTGCAACTTTTGCCTCCCCCGATGACTGTGCATCAGTGAAAAAAATTGACTTTAATATTTTCTAAAAAATTCTATCGTTACAATCATTTAGATACGATTAGTTAGATACCATTAATGTTTCTTATCATAACTATCAAAACAATTAACCATACCCATACCCTGTTTTGGGGTTGTGTTATGCTAAGATGACCCTATCATAATAATCACTATAAATTAATTTGCCGTTGGGTGTCTGTTTAATAGATTTCATTATCCTATCATTGTTTCTATCACTGTTTGATTGTATCCAATAGTAAGATTTTTTTATTAGGCAAAAACAAGCACTGGGCAAGAACAAGTGTTTGGATTATCAGTTAAGCATGATCCAAACCCTAACAGTTAACAACATCAACACGTAGGAGTTACTATGTCTTCAGTTATTCATGCCGATGAAGGTACTTTTGAAAAAGCAGTACTACAATCAGATACCCCAGTATTGGTCGATTTTTGGGCAACTTGGTGTGGTCCATGTAAAGCCATCGCCCCTGTATTAGACGAGCTTTCTTCAGAATATGAAGGTAAAGCGCGAATCGTTAAAATCGACGTTGACCAAAATCCAAACTTAGCCGCACAATATGGTATCCGTAGCATCCCTACCTTATTTGTGTTTAAAAACGGTGAAAAAGTGGATGCCACTATGGGTATGCAACCAAAAGCCCAGTTGACTGCCCTTATCAACAAACACTTATAATCGCTGGAGTAACAATCACCAGCGTAGTTTAAATTGAATTTTTATATTGGTAACAGTGTCTTTTTTGATAGTTACCAATGAGATTCGCCGCGATTTTGATACTTGTGAGTAAAAAAATCGCGGTTTTTTATGTCGATACATTGACAAATGAATATGTCAAGTCGTATAGTGTGTTTCACAAAATAACTATCTTATCGATATGCTTAACGTCACGTTAGCAGGCATTTACTATTATTTGGTTTAGTATTTGGTATTGTCTGTGTGCAACGCTTAGTTAATCATTTCAAACGTTTCTAGTTTTTCTCTTTACATTCTCTTCACCCCCTACTGTCTTAAAACGATGCAGCGCCTTTACTCGACTCACGTTTTGAGGTGGTTCAAAATTAGTTATTGATGATTTACCTATGAATTTGACTGAACTCAAAAAAAAATCGATTGCTGAATTGTTGTTGATTAGCGAGCAAATGGGTCTAGAAAACATGGCCCGTAGTCGCAAACAAGATATCATTTTTGCCATTTTAAAAACCCATGCCCGAAACGGTGAAGCTATCTATGGGGATGGCGTGCTTGAAATTTTGCCCGATGGCTTTGGTTTTTTACGATCGTCGGAAGGCTCTTATCTAGCAGGTCCTGATGATATCTATGTGAGTCCGAGCCAAATTCGCCGTTTCAATCTCAAGACAGGTGACTCCATCGCTGGTACGATTCGCCCACCCAAGGATTCTGAGCGTTATTTTGCCCTATTAAAAGTCAACGAAATCAACTTCGACACCCCAGACCGCTCTCGCCACAAACTGATTTTTGAAAATTTAACCCCACTTTTCCCCACCCAGCAGCTTCGCTTAGAACTCGGTAACGGTACCACAGAAGACTTAACGGGTCGTATCATTGACTTGATTGCCCCGATTGGTAAAGGTCAACGCTCAATTATTGTCGCCCCACCAAAAGCGGGTAAAACTGTACTGCTACAATCTATCGCGCAGTCCATCACCAAAAACAACCCAGAATGTTATCTCATCGTGCTGCTCATTGACGAGCGTCCTGAAGAAGTGACCGAGATGCAGCGCACGGTGCGTGGTGAAGTGGTCGCATCGACCTTTGATGAGCCGCCAGCCCGTCACGTACAAGTTGCCGAAATGGTGATTGAAAAAGCCAAACGATTAGTCGAGCACAAACAAGACGTGGTGATTTTACTCGACTCCATTACGCGTCTAGCCCGCGCCTATAATACGGTTTTGCCTTCATCTGGCAAAGTACTAACGGGTGGTGTCGATGCCAATGCCTTAGAGCGACCAAAACGCTTTTTTGGTGCCGCGCGTAATGTCGAAGAAGGCGGTAGCTTGACCATTATTTCTACTGCGCTTATCGACACAGGCAGCACCATGGATAAGGTGATTTATGAGGAGTTTAAGGGGACAGGTAACCAAGAAATTACCCTTGAGCGTGACATTGCCGAAAAACGGGTATTCCCTGCCATCAATATCAAAAAATCGGGCACTCGCCGCGAGGAACGGTTGATGGATGAGGCGATGCTACGCAAAGTATGGATTCTACGCAAACTGCTACACCCAATGGATGAACTACAAGCCACTGAGTTTTTGCTAGAAAAACTTAAAGACTCAAAAACCAATGATGAATTCTTTGAGCAAATGACGCGTAAAGATAAATCTTAATCATGTTACCGCTTAATCTTGTTAATTAGCTGACTCATAAAAATAAAAAAGCTCAACCTGGTGTTGAGCTTTTTGTTGGCGTCTTTTTTATTGGCGTGCTTTGGGCTTAAATCGCACCGCTACTTAAATTGCACCACTAAAAGTATCGCACTGGATAACATCACCCGATTTTAGACCGCGTGAAAACCATGTCATACGTTGTTGACTGGTACCATGGGTGAAACTATCAGGTACCGCTGCTCGACCACTGGCTTGGGCCAAACGGTCATCACCGATTTGCTCCGCCGCATTAATCGCTTCTTCAATATCGCCTTGCTCTAAGAATTGAACACGTTGTTGGTTACGGTTTGCCCAAATACCCGCAAAACAGTCTGCTTGTAGTTCTTGACGCACTGATAAATTGTTGGCTTGTGCTTCAGTGGCACGGCGACTGGCTTCATCCACTTTTTGGCTAATACCTAACTGATTTTGTACATGGTGACCCACTTCGTGGGCAATCACATAAGCCTGTGCAAAGTCACCTGCTTTACCTTGGTTTTGTGCATCACCTGAGCCATTTTGGTCACCTGTGATACCCAATTTTTGGCGCATTTCTTGGAAAAAACTGGTATCAAGATAGACGCGTTGGTCAGCAGGACAATAAAAAGGCCCTGTCGCTGAAGAAGCGTTACCACAACCCGAACGCACCATACCATTAAATAATACTAATTTAGGCTGTTGGTATTGCATATTGTTTTCACTAAAAATTTGACCCCACACTTCTTCTGTGTCTTTTAACACCACTGAGGCGAATTTTTGGTCGCGATCAGCCGTTTGCTGGTCAAGGGTTTGTTGCCCACTACTATTTCCACCTGTGATTGCAGAACCTGTTTGCATGGCAGTCACGGGATTCATACCAAACACCAGCCACAAAATCAAACCAATGATAATACTACCGATACCGCCACCCACGGCTTTACCGCCGCTGACCAATACATTCGAACTACCGTCACGATCTTCCCACTTCATACCAATACCTCCTTAATTACTATCTTGCTTTTATAATATGCTCATATAGTTTGCTTATTTTGGCATTGTAGCATTTTGCCTAAAAATTACTGTGTGAAATCGTAGTTTTATACAGATTTTTGACAATAAACCCTAACAATTACCACTAATGTAACTTATGATTACCTATCTAAAGTCTGCCAAACCTAATTAAAACTAACCATTTATTGCCAAAAAAATTTATTTTTTGGATATTTTGTAATCAACTTCTACAAATAGAAAAAATTTTGTAAATTTACAAAAATAAAGATATCCTTGCCAGATTTTTATGCGTATAATACGTCATTTTCTGCGAAAAGCTAAAAAAGATATCTTTTTCGTACGATATTAATAAGTCTAAAAAGTTGTATTTGTGGTTACGGTGTTATTTTGTTACAACCTTTTATCAGATTTATTATATTTTTTTATACGAAAGTTATTTTATCTTGACTAAGTTTCAGCTACAATATTGCCAGTTTCATGTCCCGTGTGTCTTTAATTCTAAATAAACGCTTTATTTAGAGTATCGTCGAGTGAATACGGGGTTATTTTCTTTAGGAGAACACGTAATGAACGTTAAATTAATCGCTGTATCAAGTTTAGTTGCTGCATCTTTAGCTATGACTGCATGTAGCAAAAAAGAAGAAGCTGCACCAGCTGCTGCCTCTACCACTGCTTCAACTACGGTTGCTTCATCAACTACTACTACCACTGTTGAAGCTTCTGCACCAGCAGTAACTGCATCTGCTGCAACTGTTAACGCTTCTACTGTTGTAGTAGAAACTGCATCTGCTGCTGCACCAGCTGCTGCTGACGCTGCTAACAAAGTTGCTGATGCTGCCGCTTCTGCTGCTGCAACTGTTGCTGACGCTTCTGCCTCTGCTGCAAAATAATCAGTTTTTTAAACTGAACAAAAAGGAAACCCGAGCGGTTTCCTTTTTTTATGGTTAAAGATTTTGTGTGGCATAAAATCTTTAACACTATTTAAGATATTAAAAAAGTGGGTCATTGCCCACTTTTTTAGCTCTATAGCTTTGTTAGCCAGCTGATTTTTTTAGCTAATTGGCTTTTTAGTTAAGTGACTTTATTGTTTGACAGGGGTAGCTGGCATAAACTGGGCTTGGTTGACATCAGTGCCATTGGCTTGATGCTGGGTCTTTAGTGATTTGGCCACTTCAGGCGGCATATAATTCTCATCATGCTTTGCTAATACTTCGCTTGCTACAAAAGTATTACCTTCAAGCGCGCCTGTGGCGACCACGCCCGAACCTTCGGCGAATAAATCTGGCAAGATGCCTTTATAGGATACCGGTACAGTCGATTTAAAATCGGTGATTTTAAATTTGACATTGAGTGGGTCTGTGCTATCTCGCTCGACACTACCGCGCACGACCATGCCCCCTGCTCGGATACGGGTATCTTCAGGTGCTTTGCCTTGACTGATTGCTGTGGGGTCAAAATAATAGTCGGTTTGTTGTCCTACCGCATAAATCACAAGGACGACGGCAATGATTGCGCCAAATAAGGTTGCCATCACCCACATTAATTTTTTTTGTCGTACTTTATTCATCGCTATTTTTCATCTCACTTTTGATGAACCACACCCTACGGGCTACTTGTCTATTATAACATTGATTATGACGATAAATACTATTATCTGCTGCCCTTAGCCGTACGCTGATGACGCTGTTGTTGGCGTGCCTGCTGGGTAGTGATATCTCGGTAGGTGGCTTTACGCTGGCTACGACTAAAAAAGACAAGCGCGACAATGCCTAGTAAGGTCAGTAGCCAAGTTGACCACACATAACTACCATGCCCACCCATGGCGATAAACTCGGCAAAATTATGAAAATACGGGCTCATTGGTCACCTCAGGTTTGAATCTAGGTTTAGAGAATGGATTGATGCCATAGGATTAAAGCTATCGCTAGTTAAATGGCGATACTTTATGTCAGTAAGGAGGCTTTAACAATAACTCTTTAGTGATATAGCCGTTTGCATTCATCAATCACCCACTGTTTGCTACTTTCACGTTGCAAAATCAAGGTATTGGTACGATAGATGGTAAGTGCAGCCACCAAAAAATAGCTGCCTAACATCATCAGTAATAACGGAATATACATATCAGGCGGCATTTTTGGACGCTCAGTTACGGTAAATGTCGAGCCTTGGTGTAGGGTGTTCCACCAGTTGACAGAATATTTGATAATCGGCAAATTAACCGCACCGACAATCGATAAAATCGCCGCCGCTTTACCACGACTGGCGGTATGCTCAAATGCAGCAAATAGCGCCATCACGCCAGCGTACAAAAACGCCAAAATCAGCATAGAAGTCAAACGGGCATCCCATACCCAGTATGTGCCCCAGGTAGGCTTTGCCCAAATCGAGCCTGTGAATAGACTTAACACACAAAGCATAAAGCCAATGGGCGCAATCGCTTGGGCGACCAAATTGGCAGTTTTAATTTTCCAGACCAAAAAAATCACCCCCAAAATTGCCATACCCAAATAAATTGACATGGCTAGACTGGCAGTGGGGACATGGATAAAGATAATGCGATAGCTATTGCCTTGCAAATAATCGGGCGGCGCAAATGCCAAACCCCAGATGGCACCTATCGCTAATAGCAGCGCAGCAATGACAGCTAAATATTTCACCCAAGGTGCAAAAATACGATAAAACTCTTTGGTGCCAACAGTTTTAAGAAACCCTTGCCAAAGGCGAGAAAAAAAGCCAGTTTTGCCAACGTTTGGGGTAATTTCTGCCATGGAATGCGCCTTGCTTTTTTTTCTAAAATGAATGTAAGCCATCAACAATGAGATAATTGTTCGCTTATTTTACTGGTATTTGGGGATTTTTTCATCTAAAAATCATCAGCTTAACCAAGCCAGTTTTAATGAAAATGCAATCACAAAAGGCGTCACGATGACTGCCAAAATACTGCCCGCCAGTAATAGTGCTAAAATCGGATAACCGTTAAGCCCCATGGCAAATTGCCCCACTGCCCCCGTGGCAAAAATCAGCACAGGGAGCTGCATCGGTAACGAAATCAATGGCACTAACACCGCGCCATTTTTTAGCGATAATGTCAAGCTGCTGGCAATCGCTGATAAGCACAACAAAATCGGACTGCCCACCAAAATCGAAGCACTCAGGGCAATGGCTGCTTGGCTGGTCAAGCCAAAAAGCGGCATCGCCAAAAATGCGAGCAGACACACCATCCCCGCACTGGTCAGCCAATGCACGATGAGCCGTACTAGCACCCAAGTAGGAATCGAGGCACGAGCGACAACCAATTGCGCCAGTGTACCGTTATCGAGTGCTGGGCGAAATAAGTTTTCCATACCCATAATCAGCGACAATAACGCTGCAATCCATACCGCAGGCACGCCCAGTTGCTGCAGTAATTTTGGCTCCGTCCCCATCGCTAGCGGAAATAAGGTGATGATAATTAAAAACAACACCAGTGGATATAACCACTGCACTTTGTTTTGCTGCTTGATTTGCCATTCGCGTTGCCACAGGGCAGAAAAATCAATCATGGCAGTTGCCCCTAAACCATATACAAGGTTAAATCTAATTGCTTGTTGGCGACGGCGACAGTTTGGTGGCTGGTCATGAGCACTGCCCCGCCGCGCTGAACGAATGTCTGCATCACGTGTTCAATTTTGGCAATCATATTGACATCAAGCGCGGTCAGCGGCTCATCAAGTAGCCAGCAAGGAAATTGCGCTACATACTCAAGCGCAAACAGCAAGCGTGCCAGACCCACGCGGCGCGTCTGCCCTGCCGAGAGTTGATAGCAGTTGATTTTCTCATAACCTGCTAACCCAACCCAATCGAGTGCTTGCTCAAGGGCGTCTACGCTTGGTTTGATGCCATACAAGGCTAACAAAAATCGCAAATTTTGCTCAACGGTGAGTTGCAAATGAATACCCAATTGGTGCGCCACATAAAATGGCTGCAAGGGTAATCCTGCCTTGCCCTGCCAGCTAATATCACCGGTCAAAACAGGAATCAACCCTGCAAGCTGCATCAAAAATGTGGTTTTGCCGGTGCCATTTTCACCCACCAAATGACAAATATCGCCACGGTTTAGCACCAAATTCACCGCTTCACACAGCGGAAATTCGCCACGTTGTATGGTGACATTTTGACAGTTTAACAGCGAAGTGGTCGCCGAGATAGGCATAACAGTGGGTGTTGGATTTGGCATAGCATTGATTAAAATTTGCAAGTCATTAAATAGATAACAGATTAAATTGATAAATCACGGCCTTATACCCATTGTATAGATAATTGGCTAAAGTTGTGTAGAAAGCTTATTATATACTAACTTGCGACAGGTCTTTGCTATTATCCATATAAAGTATCCATATAAAGCTTGGTAGTAGCGTCAAAGTTTTGCCAACCTGTTTGTTAACTTTTTTTATTTTTTAACTGTTCTGCTTTTCGTTTTTCTTTCTATTTTTAGCTATTTTTTCTTGGGTAAGTGAAATCAATGTCCAAAAATCCGAAGCGTTTGTGGCAACGCCTAAAACTGTTATTTACTGCTGAAAAATCAGCGCCGCTCCCTGTAGCCGATAAAACAACTGACGCTGGTCAGTGTGCTGAGACAGGTGAGTATACCGATGCTACTGGCTATCAGCCTTTAGCCAAAAACCCGGTCAATGCGGCGTTCGATGAACATAGCCATTCACAAGATGAATCGCTTTTAGCCAGTGAGTCGCCCGAGTCAGATGACGAATTCGAGCTACAACCGATTACCCCCGATGACATAGAGCATATCTTAGCCAGTATGGGTTATCAATTTATGTATCACCCTGCCAGCGAACAAGATGAGCAAAGCATTCATCATTATACGATGCAAGTGTCAGATAAAGAGCGGCATTGGGGTTGTATGATTCGTTTTTTTAGTGAGCAGCAATTGATTGCGGTGTACAGTGTTTATCCTACTGCGATTGCTGAAGCCAATCGCCCTGAGATGCTCGCCATGCTGGCTTATCTGAATTATGATTTGATGATTGGCAATTTGGAAATGGATGTGATGGACGGCGAGCTGCGCTTTAAGACGTCGCTTGATTTGGAAGTGACGGGAGTGAGCGAGCTCATTATGAGTTATTTGCTACAGAGTAATTTCTCGTTATTTTCACGGCTGTATGACACTATTAGCGAGATGATTGAGCAGCCCCATACTACGCATGATTTGCAAGGTGCTGTAGACAAGCTGATTGACTCTCAGCAGTCGCGCAATTTTTTCTTAGCATCTGATGCCATTCAATAATAAGTGACCAACATAAAAAAAGGCGATGACATCCATTCATCGCCTTTTCTATGACATAGTAAAAGCTGCTACAACATGGCAGCGACTTCAGCACCTTCACGAATGGCACGTTTGGCGTCCAATTCGCCTGCCAATTTCGCCCCACCAATCAAGTGATATTGGGCTGTCAAGTCATCACCCACCGCAGGCATTAAGTGATTGACCGATTCTTGCCCCGCGCAGATAACGATACTATCAACGCGCAATAATTGGCTATGACCGTCTGGGTTAGTAATCCAAATGCCTTCATTGGTAATTTTCTCATAGCCAATGCCGCTCACCTGTTTGACGCCATGCTTGTTAATATGAGCACGGTGCACCCAGCCTGAGGTTTTATTGAGACCTGCCCCCAAGCGACCTTTTTTACGCTGCATCAAATACACTTCACGGGTCGGGGTAATAGGCTCTGGTTTTACCAGTCCACCTTCGCTGTCGTAGTGTGGGTTGGTGTCTACACCCCACTCACGTTTCCATGAGGCTACGCTTTGCGGATGAGGTTGATAAATCACCTTGCCTTGGGCATCTTTTTCAAACGGTTTAACATGGGTGGAGGTCAAATATTCGCTAACATCAAAGCCAATACCGCCTGCGCCGATCACCGCGACTCGCTTACCTGCAACTTTTTGACCCGATAGCAACTCGGCATAGCTCATCACTTGCGGTAACTCCACCCCTTCAAAGTCAAGCGCCCGTGGCACAACGCCTGTGGCAATAATCACGTCATCAAACTGACCCGACTCTAGCTCTTCTTTGCTTACTTTATGATTCAGTTTGAGCTCAATGTCTAAACTGTCCACCAAATTGGTAAAATAGCGAATAGTTTCAAAGAACTCTTCTTTACCTGGAATGACTTTGGCATAGTTAAACTGTCCGCCGATTTTATCCTGTGCTTCAAACAAGGTGACCTGATGACCGCGTTTGGCGGCGACCGTCGCCGCTGATAAGCCTGCCATGCCTGCGCCCACTACGGCAATTTTTTTGGCTTTTTTGGCAGGTTTATAGACCAGTTCGGTTTCATAACAGGCTTGGGGATTGACCAGACAGGTTGAGCGTTTATTGTCAAATGTATGATCTAGACACGCTTGGTTACAGCCAATACAGGTATTAATTAAGTCAGTTTGTCCTAAACTGGCTTTTGCCACCCAGTCTGGGTCTGCCAAGAACGGACGCGCCATTTGTACCAAATCGGCTTGGTTCTCTGCTAGCAGCTGCTCGGCGGTCTCTGGCATATTGACACGGTTGGCAGCAATCACAGGAATAGTCACGTGGCGTTTGACTTCAGCAATCACATCGGCAAACGCTGCGCGTGGTACCGACGTGACGATGGTCGGGATACGCGCCTCATGCCAGCCAATCCCCGTATTTATTATAGTCACGCCGGCTTTTTCGATGGCTTTGGCGATGGTAATGACTTCATCCATGGTGTTGCCATCGGGCACCAAGTCAATCATCGATAAACGGAAGGTGATAATAAACGCTTCTCCCACCGCCTCGCGTACTGCTTTGATGACTTCAAGGGCAAAACGCATACGGTTTTCTAGACTACCGCCCCATTGGTCGGTACGCTGATTGACGTGATTGCTTAAAAACTGATTGAGTAAATAGCCTTCTGAACCCATGATTTCGACGCCATCATAGCCCGCCATTTGTGCAAGTTTGGCAGTTTTGGCATAGTCTTTGATGGTCGCCAAAATATTTTTTTCACTCATTTGGCGAGGTTTGAAGGGTGAAATAGGCGACTTGATGGCACTGGCTGATACCACCAATGGATGATACCCATAGCGACCGCTGTGCAGAATTTGCAGGATGATTTTGCAGTCATATTGGTGCACAGCTTTGGTGACTTTACGATGGTTTATCACATCGCCTTTGTGATTGAGCGTCCCGCCTGCCGGCACTAACCAACCTTCATGATTGGGCGAGATACCGCCCGTGATCATCATGCCAACCCCACCTTTGGCACGCTCGGCAAAATAAGCGGCTAGCTTTGGATAGTTAAAAAACCGATCTTCAAGCCCTGTGTGCATCGAGCCCATCACAATACGATTTTTTAACGTGGTAAATCCTAAATCCAGGGGTTCAAAAATATGCGGATAATGGGTGTTATGAGTAGATATCTGGCTGTTATTTGACATAAATAATCCTTGGCAGTAATTTCCTTTCACTATTTGGTCACATTAAGGAATTAATCTTGTCATTTTGAAAATGAGCTCGTTTTCATAATCAATTCTTCAATGTGGGAATTCGTCAATGTGGTCACGCAATGTAGCTGTATCAACATACCTTAAGCATACATCAAACCAAAAATAGGTCAACCTATTATAAATAGTCATCTTTGAAAGCATAAGGCAAATTTTGTCCCGATGAGTCTACAAAAAAATCATGCTTATTTTTGCGACAATGTTAATATCACGCTAGGATAAAAGTACAACAGGAGGGAAATTACTGTGAAAAAAATGATTGTTAGCACGTCCACGTCTTGTCTAGACGACCTCGGCATTCCAGAAAATGTCAAAATGTTGCCAATGAATATCCATATGGGCGGTGCCAATTATCTAGATGGACAAGACCTAAGCCTAGACAGGCTATCGCGTGTTCTACTCGATAACCCCAATATCGACATCAGTACCTCAGCACCCACTGAAAATCAACTCATTGAATTCTTTTATCAACTCATCAAAGAAGATGTGCAAGAAGTTTTAATCATCTGTTTATCCTCTTCTTTAAGCCAAACCTACAACAACTTGCTCAATATCAGCTCGATGTTTAGTCATCGCATGAAAATTTATATCTATGATTCACGCACGATTTCACATGGCGAAGCGGTTCTTGTACAAGAAGCCTCTCGCTTACTCAAACAAGGCATGGAAATCCCACAAATCATCACCGAAATCAACCGCCTGCGCGACAAAATCCATATTTATTTGGCAGTTGATAACCTTAAAGGCATGATTCGTACCAAACGTATTTCAGCCCCAGTCGGGTTTTTTGCCAATTTATTCGGTATTAAACCGATTGTAAAAATGGAAGACTCAGGGGAAATGGTCGCTTTTGAAAAGGTGCGCAGTTTTGAAAAATGTATTGAGCGACTCGCGGATGCTGCCATCAACGCCGCCAATGGTAAAAAAGGTAAAATGTATGTGATCAGCGGTAATTTAAACCCTCATACCAAGGCACTACTCAACTATTTATCGTCACGCGGCTATGATAAAACCGAAGTTCTTCCTGCCGCCAGTGTCTCTATAGCAAATATCGGTGTGTTCACCCTTGGCTGCGTATTTGTCGAAGACTAAACCCTGACTGGGTTTGCTAGCTTATAAAATAACAGGCGGGGCTGTCTGTTTTTGTCATTTTTTTATATTTATGAAAAAGCAGATTGATATATAGGATTTCATCAAAATCCTTGTTATGATAAAGGCGCTTATTTATTAACTACAGGGATGTCGTTATGCCAAACTTCCATACTGGGCTGGAAAAAAATCCTGCCAACTATACCCCGCTTACTCCCATTGATTTTATTGAGCGTACTGCTAGCATCTATCCCGATCAAACGGCGATTGTGTATAAAGATTATGAGCACAATGACCTGCGTCAAAGTTGGGGCGAAACCTATAATCGCTGCCGCAAAATGTCAGATGCCCTAAAAAAACTGGGCATCGATAAAGACGATACCGTTGCAGTGCTACTGCCCAATACCCCACCCATGGTTGAAGTCGCGTTTGGCGTACCGATGTCTGGTGGTGTGCTATGTACCTTAAATACCCGTTTGGACATCAATGCCTTGGTCTTTTGCCTACAGCACAGTGAGGCTAAAGTATTGATTGTCGATACTGAGTTTGAACAGCATATTGCGCTGGTTCAAGAGTCATTTCCTAACTTAATTATCATTCATGCCACCGACCCTGCCCTCACGCCCACTGAACAGTTTGGCAACATGACCTATGAAGAATTGATCGCCTCAGGAACCGACTTAGACAACTGGGAAAAACCCACTGATGAATGGGATGCCATTGCGCTCAACTACACATCAGGTACCACAGGCATTCCAAAAGGCGTGGTGTATCACCATCGTGGTGCGACTTTAAATGCTATCTCTAATATTTTAGATTGGGATATGCCAAAACACCCCGTGTATTTATGGACGCTCCCCTTGTTTCACTGTAATGGCTGGAGCTTTCCTTGGAGTATTGGCGAGCGTGCGGGTACCAATGTGTGCTTACGCAAAGTTGATGCTGATTTGATTTTACGTTTAATTGCCGATGAAAAAGTCACCCATTATAGCGCAGCGCCTATCGTGCACAACATGATTGCCAATGGTAATGAAGCACTGAAAAAAGCCATCAAACATGAAGTACGTTGTAATGTCGCAGGTGCACCACCGCCTGAGTCTTTGCTTGCCAAAATGGAAGAAATGGGTTTTAAAATCACGCATGTATACGGTTTGACAGAAGTCTATGGCCCCGTCACCTTGTGTGTCGAGCGCCCAGAATGGGATAATTTGACTGTCAGTGAACGCGCGCAAAAAAAATCCCGCCAAGGCATGAATTCACATCTGCTAGCGGGGTTTGATGTATTCAAACAAGGCACAACCACCCCTGTTGCAGCCGATGGTAACGAAATTGGCGAGCTTGCTATCCGCGGCAATATGGTGATGAAAGGCTATCTAAAAAACCGCAAAGCCACCGCAGAAGCCTTTGACGGTGGCTGGTTTAAGACCGGTGACTTGGGCGTCAAATACCCCGATGGTTACATCAAAATTATGGATCGGCTCAAAGACATCATCATCTCGGGCGGCGAGAATATCTCAAGTATCGAAATAGAAAACGTACTGTATCGTATGCCAGAAGTGGAAAGCTGTGGGGTGGTGGCTGCTCCCCATGACAAATGGGGTGAAGTACCCGTCGCCTTTATCGAAATCCGTGAAGGCTCGACGCTAGATCGGGAAGATATCATCGCCCACTGCCGTAAATATTTGGCAGGTTTCCAAGTGCCCAAACATATTATTTTTGCGCAAATTCCAAAAACCTCAACGGGTAAAGTGCAAAAATTTGAGCTACGTCAAGCGGCGCGCTCACTGGCTCATGAAGAAGCAAAAATCACTCACCATCATCCGCAGAGCTATTTGGCAGCGACAGCCGACTCAAATCCGAGCACTGCCATGCCTAGCGACACCCTACCCAATGATTCACCAGAAGATGAGGCACACTAAGGCTCAATATTGGCGACTCTTATTGCATATCCTCACTTTGCTAGTGGGGATTTTTGTTGCAACATATGCCTTGAAAACAAGCAAAAAACACCCAATTTACTTAGAGATTTTCTCATATTATTTTTAATTAATTTTTAACAATCATAAGCGACAATATATGTCGTATATCAGTGATTTAACCCTATAATTTTTCGTATATTTTGTTATTATAACCTTATCAATTCACTTCTTTTTTAACTTATCCCTACTTTTAAATTTTTCCCTTTTTTATCAACCTCTTTTATTAACCTTTTTTATGACAAGGAGTCCTTATGGACGACAATAAAGCCAAAGCTTTAACTGCCGCTTTATCACAAATTGAAAAACAATTTGGTAAAAATACCATCATGCGCCTGGGTGATGAGTCAGCAAAAATCAACGTGGATGTAGTGTCCACAGGCTCATTGGGTTTGGATATTGCACTGGGCATTGGCGGTTTGCCAAAGGGTCGTATCGTCGAAATTTATGGTCCTGAAAGTTCGGGTAAAACCACTTTAACCTTGCAAGCAATCGCCCAATGTCAAAAGCAAGGCGGTACCTGTGCTTTTATCGATGCTGAGCATGCGCTAGACCCTATTTATGCCAAAAAATTGGGCGTTGATGTCGATGCTTTACTTGTCACGCAGCCTGACAACGGTGAACAAGCGCTTGAAATCGCCGATATGCTAGTGCGCTCAGGTGCGGTGGATATGATTGTAGTTGACTCGGTCGCCGCGCTTACCCCACGTGCAGAGATTGAAGGCGAGATGGGCGACAGCCACATGGGTCTGCAAGCGCGCTTGATGAGCCAAGCGCTACGTAAAATCACCGGTAACGCCAAACGTTCTAACTGTATGGTGGTATTCATTAACCAAATTCGTATGAAAATCGGTGTCATGTTTGGTTCGCCAGAAACCACGACGGGTGGTAACGCCCTTAAATTCTATGCGTCGGTGCGCTTGGATATTCGTCGTATTGGTGCGGTTAAAGACGGTGAAAACATCGTCGGTTCTGAGACCCGCGTTAAGGTCATCAAAAATAAACTGGCGCCGCCGTTTCGCCAAGCAGAATTTGACATCATGTATGGGACAGGTACCAATCATTTAGGTGAAGTGGTTGACTTGGGTGTCGATATTGATGCGGTCAAAAAATCGGGCGCTTGGTACAGCTACAATGACAGTAAAATTGGTCAAGGTAAAGCCAACGCCATTAGATTCTTGGAAGAAAACCCCCAAATCGCCCAAGAGATTGAAGCCAAAGTGCGCGCTGCTAAGCTTGGTAATGTCGAACCTGTGCCAGAAGAAGCGCATGACGTTGAACCCCCTGAGTTTGTCGAAGGTATGCAATAACTACCTAGCTAACCAAAACCCTAGTTTTTACTGGGGTTTTTGTTTTTATACTGTTCAACTTATTCCCCAGCCTGTTAGCTTTTTTTAGTCACGGTTAAAACCGCTATGCCAGATCCTAAATCCTTGTTAGAAACTATCGAAAATCAGTTAATGAATGATGAGCAACGCCAAGCTTACCATGAAAAGCTTAAAGCCGAGAGCTACATGCGTTGGCTCGCGTTCTATTATCTTGGTCGGCGTGAGCAATCTAAAAAAGAGCTACGGGACAAACTACTGGCTAAAGGATGTGATGCGGCGGCTATCGAAGCGCTTTTGAGCGAATTTGAAGCAGAAGGCTATCAAAGCGATGAGCGTATGACATCTGCATTGATCAAAGAAGGTATCGGCAAGCAGCATGGTACCCAGCGGATTTTTCAAACGTTAAAAAAACACGGCTTAACCACCGTCCGTTCGGTCAGTGCGATTAATGCATGGATTGAGATGCACAATGATTTTTTTGAAGATTTATTACTCAATGATATTGAATCAGACACGGCGGATGACGACCTAGCTGAGGCCTATGAAGTGGATTGGCTTGCCCAAGCGGTGGCAGCACGGGTACGAAAATACGGTGATGCCATCCCGACAGAGCCTAAAGAAAAAGCCCGTCAACTGCGATTTTTGCAATATCGGGGCTTTGCTGCCGATGTGTGTTTTAATGCGTTAAAGTATGACTTAACTACGCTCGCCAATCGCTAGCGCCACGGCTATTTTTTTACCGCCAATTGGTCAAAAATTGCGCCATCTTTAAAAAACTTGCTCATAATCTCATCCCAGCTACCAAAAACTTGATTGGGCTCAAAGGTGGCAATTGCAGGAAATTGGCTTTGGTATTTTGCCAAAGTCGCCGCATCCACAGGGCGCAAGTAATTCTTGGCCATAATCTCTTGGGCAGGCGTATCCCACAAACCTTTTAAATAGGCTTTTGCTAATTCAGTCGTACCTTTTTGCTCGGTAACGGCATTTACCACAGCGACAGGGTTACTAATCTTGACCGAATAGCTGGGATAAATAATCTGTAAGTTTTTATCGGCAAATTCTTTTTTGGTGATTTGTGCTTCATTCTCTGTGGTAATCAGCACATCACCGATTTCTCGTTGTAAAAAGCTTGTTGTCGCTGCCCTTGCGCCACTGTCATACACCGCCACATTGCCCAAAATTTGCTTCACCAGCGTTTTGGTTTTGGCTTCGTCATTATTGAAATGGTGCAAGCCATATCCATACGCACCCAAGAAACCATATCGCGCCGTACCACTGGTTTTTGGATTGGCAATCACGATACTGACACCGGGTTTTGCCAAGTCATCCCAGTCTTTGATTTGCTTGGGGTTGTTGTTACGAACTAGTAGTACCATGGTGCTGGTATAAGGTACTGAGTTATTGGGAAACGCTTGTTGCCAGTTTTTATCCACCAAACCTTTTTTCACCAGCAGTTCTACATCTGAGGTTTGGTTCATGGTCACCACATCCGCTTTAAGCCCATTGGCCACGCTCAAGGCTTGTTTACTTGAGCCGCCATGCGACTGCTGGATAGTGACGGCCTGTTTTTGCTGCCCCGTAAAAATCGGGTTGTATTCTTTATACAGCTCGCGGGACACATCGTAAGATACGTTTAGCAAAGATACACCATTGCCGTTAGCGGCTGAAGCGCTGGCTGCACTCTCGTTTTTCGGCGGGGCTTTTTGGCAGGCAGTTAAGCTTGCCACTGCCATCACTGAAATGCCCGCTAATGCCAAGACTTTACGTTTAGATTGCGTACGGGTGGTGAATGGGTGAGTTTGGTTCGCGTTTGTCATGTTTTCCTCATAAGTTTTCAAAGTACCAAGCTAAACATCCAATGGCTTAATGATTGAAAATATAGTAAGGATTTTTAATTATACTGTCTTGGAATATTTAATACTTTCATTATTCCTTAGGTGAATAAAAAGCCCGCAATATATACGGGCTTTGAAAGTACAATCCTGCGATTAAAATTTTAAAAACGGGTTTTGAATTTTGGCGCAACTGGATTGGCTTGACCGTTAACTGTCGTAGTATTTGCGCCTGCTTGGTTGTTTTGTCCAAATAATGGACCACCGCCACCGCCCATGCCTTTGGTCAACCCTTGCACCGCTTTCATCATTTTGCTGATGCCCGATGGGTCAGATAGCATTTTCATCATTTTTGCCATTTGCTTGTGCTGCTTTAACAGCTGATTGACGTGCTGTACGTCTTTACCCGCGCCTGCTGCAATACGGCGTTTACGGCTTGGGTTGATTTTATCGGGGTTTTTACGCTCAAATGGGGTCATTGAATGAATGAGTGCTTCCATTTCTTTGACCTTTTCTTCTGGTTTGGCATCTGATACCGCTTTTTGGACATCCGCACCGCTCATGCCTGGCATCTTATCCAAAAAGCCCGCCATGCCGCCCAAATTCTTCATTTGTTGGAATTGGGTTAGCAAATCCTCAAGGTCAAACTCACCGCCTTTTTGGATTTTTTTCGCCATTTTTTCCGCTTTTTCGCGGTCAATTTTTTGCTCGACTTCTTCGACCAGTGACAACACGTCACCCATGCCCAAAATACGCTGTGCCACACGCTCAGGGTGGAAGGGCTCAAGCGCGTCAAGTTTTTCACCACGACCCAAGAACTTGATCGGTTTGCCAGTGATAGCACGTACCGACAACGCCGCACCACCGCGCGCATCGCCGTCAGTCTTGGTCAAAATCACGCCGGTCAAAGGTAGCGCATCATTAAAGGCTTTTGCCGTATTTGCCGCATCTTGACCGGTCATTGAGTCAACGACGAATAAGGTTTCTGACGGAGTGACGGCTGCGGTTAAGGCTTTGATCTCGTCCATCATGGCTTCGTCGATGTGCAGACGACCTGCGGTATCGATAATCAAAATATCTTGAAACTGTACTTTGGCTTGCTCGATGGCACGTTTGGCGATATCAATCGGGTTTTGGTCAGCACTTGATGGCACAAAATTGGCTTTGACTTGCTCAGCGACTTGCTCAAGCTGCTTGATTGCCGCGGGGCGATAGACGTCGGCAGAGACTAGCATGACTTTTTTCTTATGGCGCTCTTGCAGATATTTGGCAAGTTTACCGGCTGTGGTGGTTTTGCCCGCCCCTTGCAAACCCGCTAGTAGATAGACAACGGGTGGTTTGCCTGTCATTTCCAGTGATTGGTTAGCACTGCCCATCATCTCGGTCAGTTCGTCATAGACGATTTTGACAAAGGCTTGACCTGGGGCGAGTTCTTTAAGGACTTCTTGACCTAGGGCTTTGTCTTTTACCCGTGACACAAAATCGCGCGTCACTGGCAAGGCGACATCAGCTTCTAGTAGTGCCATACGCACTTCACGCAAGGTGTCTTTGATGTTGTCTTCAGTTAGCTGCCCTGTACCAGAGATACTACGTAAACTCGTCGACAGGCGTTCGGTTAAGGTTTCAAACATATAATTTCTCTAATCTATTGCTATCAATTTTATAATCTTACTATTTTATGCTAAATTAGCTAAAACTGCTAATATAATACCGATAAAATCGCGATTTGTTACATGGCTCATGCTAGTATAACCATCGCATTTTGCACGTATTTGATGATTTTTGATGAGGCTAGGGTGTTTGTAATCTTTGTACTTGCGTTAGTCTGTTATGGCTTAACTACCATCTATTTGATGTGGGCAGTTACGCAACAAAAGCCCATCCGTAAAGGCATGGTGCTTGGGCAATTGCTGATTGGGTTATTGGGTCATGCGGTGGTGTTATATCCTGATATCATTACCCAAGGCGGGCTAAACTTTAATATTTTTAATGTCGTGTCGTTGACGACATTGTTTATGTTGTTATTTTATTGGGGATTTTGTCTTTATCGCAAAATTTTGCCGCTTGGGATTTTGGCAACGCCGTTGGCATTCTTGGGGATGATGATTGGTTTTTTTGGCGATGCACCGTATCACCCGCTATCAACCATCAGTCCTATCTTACAAGCTCACATCATCATGTCTTTGGCTGCCTATTCGGTACTATTTATGGCAGCAATTGCCGCGATTATGCTGCGGCTACAAATCAGCGAACTCAAACGTCAAACCTTTCACCGTGTCTGGGTCGATAAACTACCTTCACTCCAAAGCATGGAAGCCTTGCTGTTTGATATGATTACCGTGGGTTTCATGCTATTGTCGATTTCGCTGTTGTTGGGCTTTATCGATACCACCAATTTACTGGCGCAGCATTTGGTACACAAGACTGTGTTTAGTCTGTTGTCTTGGCTGGTATTTGGGGCGCTATTGGTTGGACATTGGCGCTTTGGCTGGCGAGGTCAACGCGCGGCTAATATGACGCTATATGGTGTGATTTTGCTTGGCTTGGCGTTTATTGGGACGAAGTTTGTGTTGGAGCTGATTTTAACCAAATAAAAACCCCAATTTTATCGCTAAAACTGGGGTAGAATGCGGCTAAATTAAATAACTAGCAACTAGTTAGCCAATTTTGATTGTACGTAGCTGATAGCACTTTGCACCGTGGTTAATTGTGCGCTGTCTTCGTCAGGAATGGTAATACCAAATTCGTTTTCAAAAGACATCACCAATTCAACAAGGTCAAGTGAATCTGCGCCGAGGTCATCCATGAATGAAGATTCATTTTTGATGTCTTCTGCATTCACGCCTAATTGCTCAGCTACTGCGGCTTTTACTTTTTGTTCGATTTCGTTACTCATGCTTCTCTCCTTGCATTGGGGTATATGATATATCGAGTAAACTACATATTAGAGCATATTATCATGCTCATTGCCTATTTCAAAATAAAATAATGCAACCTGTTACTATTTCAAAAACTGTATTTTAAGTTCAAAAACTGCATTTTAAGGCCCGTTAGGTTGGTGTTTGGCAGGCTAAACCATTTACATGTACATGCCGCCATTGACATCAAGCACGGTGCCGGTAATATAACCTGCTTCTTCACTTGCCAAGAAATTTACCGCAGCGGCGATGTCTTCAGGTTTGCCCAGCCTGGCTAGCGGAACGGCATTAAGCATGGATTGAATCAATGCTTCATCAAGATCCTTGGTCATGTCAGTGTCGATAAAGCCTGGTGCCACGCAGTTGACGGTGATTTGGCGTGACCCAATCTCCCGAGCCAGTGAGCGGGTAAACCCTTCAATGCCTGCTTTGCTTGCCGTATAGTTGGTTTGTCCTGCATTGCCCATCGCTGCGACTACGGAAGTGATATTGATGATGCGACCTTGCCGCGCTTTCATCATGCCTTTTATGGCGCGTTTACTGGTGCGAAACACCGAGGTCAAATTCACGTCGAGCACGCGCTCCCAGGCATTGTCATCCATCCGCATGAGCAGACCATCTTGGGTAATACCGGCATTGTTGACTAGCACCTGTACATTGCCAAATTCTTTCTCAATGCTATCAAATAACTGGTTGATTTGCTCGGTATCTTGCACATTGAGCACGCGACCTGCGCCACCTAATTCCTGTAGGTAATCATTGACTGCCGCTGCGCCTTTTTCACTGGTAGCAGTGCCGATGACAAGATAGCCTTCATTTGCCAGACGTTTGGCGATTGCTTGACCAATCCCACGGCTAGCGCCTGTCACTAATGCAATACGTTGAGTCATATACTTCCTTGGTTTTTTATTGGGCTGATAGTTGTTGTTTTATATTGTCTAGTTTGGCAACTGTATCGGTCGCTAGTGTGGTAATTTTCTGCGCTTGGCGTTTGGCTAGTCCTGTCAGCACACTACCGCTGCCACATTCGATTTGTAAGCTGATTTGTGCGTCTGCTAACTTATTCTCAATAGTCGACCATAGCACGGGCATATTGAGCTGCTCAATCAAGGCTTGTTTGATTGCGGTGACATCGGTTTCTACCCGCGCATGGCGATTTTGTATCACGGGAATGCTGGGTGGGTTAAATGTCACATTTTCCAATTCTGCGGCAAGCTTATCGGTGGCAGGTGTCATCAGCTGGCAATGTGAGGGTACGCTAACTTTAAGCGGCATGCTTTTTTTACCAAGCGCAACGATTTTCTCTGACGCTAAATCCACGCCTGCCACATTGCCTGCAATCACCACTTGCCCTGGCGCATTAAAATTGGCTGGGCTGACCACTGCCTGCGTATGCGCCGCTGCCACAGCGTCACATATTTGTTGTACATCTTCATCAGGCAGACCTAAAATCGCTGCCATTTTACCTGTTTGTGATTGCATGGCGGCGCTCATATACCGACCGCGTTGGTGCACCAGCTTTACAGCATCTGCCAAACTCAATACCCCAGCGGCGCACAGCGCACTGTATTCACCCAGTGAATGCCCGGCAACATATGTCGGCTGTAAATCAAGCTCATCACGTAGCACCCGCCAAATCGCCATACTCGCCGTCAATAGTGCAGGTTGGGTATACGCGGTATCATCCAAAGACGCGGCACCTGACGCCCCTTGGCATATTGCCCACAAGTCAAACCCAAGGGCTGTTGAGGCTTCATCAAACGTTGCTTTGACAGTAGGATACTGGGCTGCCCAATCGTTTAGCATGCCCACACGCTGCGAGCCTTGTCCTGGAAAAATCACCGCATATTTCATAGAGGCAGCATTGTGTTGTGATGAAGTGGCTGGTTGATTTGTACTGGCTTGGCTTTGCATTGGGTTATCCATAATGTCCTAACTTATTATATTGTACTGCTTATGTTATACGGCTTATGTCGTATTACGTCTACTAGAGCGCTAAAAAATACGGTTAAAAAAATTTGCTTGGGCAATTTTTTGGTCGATTACTTTACCAAAAGTTATCAGCAAAATCAAAATCGCGTCAGTAGCTTGGATTGACGTTATAGGCTTATCAAACTTGGCTGGCAATCATATAACTTACTATCAAGCAGGCAAAAGTAAGCCGACAAATTTATGTGTACAATTGTACTCTGATTATTATGGCATATTGAAAAAAAAATTCTAGTTTTTTCTTTCGGGTATTTTAAAATCTAGGACGGTTATGTGCGATTCACTATTGCAAGGTGATAGTAAATTTTTATTTTAAGGCTGGACAGGCATGATGTGGTATGGTTATTTTAGCCATGCCCTTTTTTATTGTCTAAATGTAGTAAAAACACTACAATATAAAAATAATGAGGGGCTATAATGACAACTTACACGATTAACCAAACAAATATATTTAGCGATTGGCTTAATGACCTAAAAGACCCTATAGGCAAAGCAGGCATAGCGATAAGAATTAAACGGGCTGAAAGCGGTAATTTTGGGGATTGTAAGCTACTACCTAGTACAGGCGGTATTTATGAAATGCGAATATTTAAGGGCAATGGCTATCGAGTATATTACGCCCAGCAAGGCGAAACCATTTATTTATTATTGATGGGCGGGGCAAAAGACAGCCAGCAAACCGATATTAATAAAGCCGTGAAATTATGGCAAACCATACAACAGCAGGACACCCAAGACAATGACAGCAACTAACCAACCTATTAAAATCAGCCGTTTTGATGTGGCAAGTTATTTAACAGATGAAGCCACCATACAAGCATATCTAAATGAAATGTTAGAGAGTGGAACGCCAGCCGAATTTGTGCAAGCCCTTAACGATGTTGCTAGAGCAAGGGGCATGAATGACGTAGCCAAAGGGGCAAATATGGGTAGGACTACCCTATATAAAACCTTACAATCTGAAAAGCCACGTTTTGAAAGCCTAGCCAAAGTATTAGACAGTTTGGGCTATCAATTACAAGTAGTGAGTAAACACGCCTAACTACTTTTAAAATGATTGGGTGATGGTTAAACCTTTGCCCTTTTTTATTGCCCAAACATCGCCACATATCTCAACGTTAAGGCATTAGAGAAGCAAATTTAGCACCGACACCACAGGCATGGGCATAACGCGAATGGTAAGTAATGATCGGACTTTTTGCAGTGCCTAAAACGCATTCAGCGCCATCAGTATTGAACGCTGGCAAAACTATCTAATCAGTAATTGTTTGCCCATAACTTATCGTATATAGTGAAAATCCAACTTATGTAAGGGATTGAGTATGAAAAAAATATTTTTAGTTTTACCGCTAGTATTTATTCTAACAGCTTGTTCTACCGCTTATAGCCCTGCAAATTTTGATGGCGGTTATTCAAGCACGATGTTAGCCAAGGATAATTACATTGTTAATTTTCGTGGCAATGAAGCTACATCATCAGAGAAAACGAGGGATTTAGCGTTACTACGTGCTGCTGAGATTGCGATTGATAACGGTTATCCATATTTTGTAGTTTTAAATGGTGGCACTCGCGAAAAATCATATACTTCACAAATAGCACCAGGTAACATTCAAACGAATGTGTATGGTAGTTATGGATATAATGTTGCTAATACTACCTATAACAATCCTGTCATGATGGATTTTAGTCAGTTTAAAACCGAGCTAAGCATTAAAGCCTTTAGCAAAGAGAATGCACCTAGTAATGCGCTAGAAGCGGTATATATTGTTAATGAAATGAAGAAAAAATATAAGATTAAGTGATATCTTAACCGCATAAACAGCCCACTCAAGCAGTGGGTTTTTTATACTCAAAATTTTTATGAGATAGAAATATCAAACTTTTCAAATAAACTAAATTACTTGAATTAAAAACCCAGTATTATCAAGGCTTACAGACAAAAAAGGCTGATGATAATTCATCAGCCTTTTTGGTGCTTAGCCAATGCATACTAAGCTATGTCAAAGCCCTACATTTTGCGTTAATTATTCAGCAACGATTGCTACTTTGAATAATTGACGACCACGGTAAAAACCGTCTTTGGTCGCATGGTGACGGATGTGTTTTTCACCGGTAGTTGCATCTACAGCAACAGCATTGATTGTGATGCGGTCGTGTGAACGACGCATATCACGGCGTGAACGGCTTTTACGGTTTTGTTGAACAGCCATGAGGTTAGCTCCTGTGCTTCTCGCTATTAAAACATCGTTCCCTTAACCTCATTACATCATCATGCAAACAACTTGATATCGATATTTGGCATGGATATAAGGCAAACTATTGGAACAGACAATCAGATAAATTTATAAACGCCATATTATACGTAAAAAAACCCATTTAGCAAAGCCTTAACCGACATTTAGTGGCAAGTTTTTGTTACTACGTGTATGACGGCGTATATAGTGGCGTTGTTCTTTTTAACTTTTTAGGCTTGCCAGTACCGCAAACGGATTTTCTTTTTCCGCCATTGCCTCTGGTAACTCGCCCACCTCAGTCACTGCCATTTCGCAGTCATCATGCTTGGGCGCTAATGGCAAATCCACCAATAACTCATCTTCAATCATCGTTAATAGCCACAGTTTATTGTCATCCGTTAGCTCATCAATCAGGATGATTTCTGTGCCTTCATTAAGCAATGCGACGTGATTTTCATCTTCAAGTAGCGCAAGCTCACTATCGACATCTAGACTCACTGCGACGGGGTCTAGGCAGCGCTGGCAAGTTTGCCAAAGCACGCTCGTGGTGTGTAGTTGCCAAAATACCACGTCCCCTTTTTTCTGAATATCTAGTACCACATCCAGTGGCTGATCGTTGTCATGATGTTCATCACCCAAGCCATAGATACGTGGCAAATCCTTGAGACTCACCTTGCCTTCCCAATGATAATGGTTATCGTTGTTATGCTCCCAACGTGCCAAATCAATAAACTTGACCAAGCTGGCACTCGCGCCTATCTCACTGGTGGTGTTATTGGCGGTTTTGGATGGGGCAGTTGTTGGTACATCTTGCGATGATTGTGCTGGCACGTTTGATGAAGAGTTTGATGAAGAATGTAGCGTCATTTCACCGCTCCTGTTAGTTATTTTACGCTGTAGTATAAAGCATACTGACGTCCATTGCATGGTAGCATGTTGTCGGCGTGATTTCCTAGTCGATGGGGGCTGTTAAATTGTATAATAGCAATTTTTATCAACCCTGCTTTTGCTATGTCCACACACCTATCGCCACTATCCCCACAAATATCACCACGAGCCCTTGCTATTTTTCCCTTTATGACGCTGCCTTTTGTCAGCCAATTCGCGGTGGTGCCTGTGTTAGCCAATGATGTTGACACAACTGTGATTGACCAACAAAGTGCGGATTTAGCATTAAAGGTTAATTTTGTGCCCGTACTAGCCAGTATATCAAAGACAAAAAATCGCCCTTTGACTGACTATCAATGGGTATCGGTGGAAGCATTACAAGCGCAATGGCTGATAGATTGGTTCAAACAGTGGTTTTGCCATCGTGATACGATTTTGGTCAAAGGCGAGCATGAGCCTGAATATTTTGCCGCGACCGATACTGAGCCTGCCAAAATTGTGTTTGCGCATGGATTTTTTGCCAGTGCCTTGCATGAAATTAGCCACTGGTGTATGGCAGGCCAAAAACGCCGATTTCTCAATGATTTTGGCTATTGGTATGCGCCCGATGGACGTAATGAAGAGCAGCAGCAACAGTTTGAACAAGTAGAAATCCTGCCGCAAGCGATTGAATGTTTATTGACGCTGGCTTGCAACAAACCCTTTAGCGTGTCTAAAGATAATTTGTTTGCTGATTTTGATACCAGCCAGAGCACTTTTGAAGCCGATGTACAAGCCCAATCGGTGAAGTTTTGGCAAACGGGGCAAAAACTGTCAACCGATGCCAAAGTGTTGCTAAGCCAGTTAACCAAACTGCGCCCGCTACCATTGACCTCGTTTGATATCTATCACAATTTTATCAAAGTTAATTTTTATCAAAGTTAACTAGGCCAATAAAAAAGGCAGTGTTCAATGGCTGCCTTTTTATGGGGGATAAAAAAATTAATCTTCTTTATATTTATCATGACAGGATTTACAGCTGGCGCCCAAATCGCCAAATTGGGTTTTGATGCCATCAACACTGGTTGCAGTCGCAGCGGCAGCATTGAGGGCACTGGCAGCGGTTTTAAATTTATCAATCTGTTGTTGGAACCCTGCAGCATCGCGCCAAATTTCATCTTTTGCTTCACCACCCTTGGCTGTCTCAGGATAATGCACCCAAGGATTTTGGTTAAGTTTCTCGGCGGCGGCTTTGACTTGCGCGGCATCAAATTTGCTTGGATCTTTGACCATCGCACCAATGGTTTGGCTGGTTTTTTTCCACTCTTTCATGATTCTTTCACGCGCTTTTTTGTGGTCTTCTGGCGTCATGTTAGGGTCAACTGCCGTGGTCGAGGTTGTTGTGGTACTTACTGTAGCGGTTGCCGTTGCACCATTCGCGCTAGCGGTAACTGTGGTAGCAGGCGCTGAAGCAGTAGTGGTGGTTGTGGTTTCTGTTTTTTTATTACAGCCTACCAACGCCATCGCAACGATTAATGGGGTGGCAAATTTTAATGCAGTCGACATCGTCCTTTCCTTCCGTATTTTTTTATATGAATTAAATAATGAATGTTATTATCAGCGTGTGGATTAATCATCTCTAAGGATTTTAACAAGTATTGGCAAAAAAATTATTATGATTTGGTAACTAAGCCTAACCACTGTGTGAGATAGGGTGTGGTTTTTTGATTAAGTGCTTTGTAATTTGATTGCTTTGCCTTGGGCTTTGATGGGCTTACCTTGTAGGACGGCTTGGGCAATTTTGATATGTTTAGGGTCATGAAAACCTGTGATGTGATACAAGGTTAGACCGTCAGCATTGTAGATGGTCATGCCATGGGTGGTAGGCTCAATGCTATCGCTAGGCAATAATTGATAGCTTGTGACTTTAGCACCTTGGTGATGACTAAAACCTTGTTGGGTCAGTCGCAGTTCACCCCCTGTTAAAGTAGGCACCTCTTTTTTTCGGTTGAGTGATTGCCACGCAACACTTGCGATGATGGCTAGTAAAATCATCAGCGAGCCGATGGCGACTGAGAGCATTTTAAATGCCATCAATAGCCCTACCACGGCAATGGCGATACCCACCCACAGTATTTGGGTCAGCTTGTTTGGTGTCACCGCTTGACTTTGCAAACCAATGGTAACGCCTGTGTCGGTGACTTTTAACATAATCATCTCTATAACGATTTCAAGGGCGTAGCACCTACGCCCTTACTAGCCTAGTCTGTTTTGTTAGGCTATTTTACCAACCTAGCACCGCTTGTTGTTCGGCAATCAGCTGTTTGATACCTTCTTCGGCAATTGCTAGCATTTCATCCACTTGCGCACGGGTAAACGGTTTTTCTTCGGCAGTGCCTTGAATCTCGATAAACTCGCCTTTTTGGGTCATCACGACGTTAAGATCTGTGTCACAGCTTGAGTCTTCGCTATAGTTCAAATCCAACAGTACTTCACCGTTTTTTATACCCACAGAGACAGCGGCCACCAAGCCTACCAAAGGATCGGCTTTGAGTTTTTTGGCGGCTTGCAATTTTTCTAATGCATCGACCAATGCCACAGCTGCACCGGTGATACTGGCAGTACGGGTACCGCCATCGGCTTGCAGCACGTCACAGTCGATATGGATGGTATTTTCCCCAAGCTTTTCAAGATCTACCATCGCCCGTAAGCTACGACCAATCAACCGCTGAATCTCTTGGGTACGACCTGATTGTTTACCTTTAGCGGCTTCGCGTTGGGTGCGATCGTGGGTCGCGCGTGGCAACATACCGTATTCAGCGGTAATCCAGCCCTTACCTGTGCCTTTGAGCCAGCGCGGCACTTGGGTTTCGATACTGGCGGTACATAGCACTTTGGTATCACCATAGCTGACCAGCACGGCACCTTCAGCATGTTTGGTAAAGTTACGCACAAAACTCATTGGGCGAAGTTGGTTGTTTTCACGATTATCGATACGCATAAGATTCCCTAAAAGACCGCCTTGACGGTTTGGTAGATAGTTTTTAAGCAATGGGCAAAAATCACAGTGGTTTTATGCTACCTTGCCAACCCAGTTTTAGCAAGATAATTCCGTCGGCAACATGGCAGGTTGCTATTCAAGCCCTTCACGCTTACGTAGCTCTTTACGTAAAATTTTACCAACATTGGACTTGGGCAGACTATCGACAAACTCAACATAGCGTGGGCGTTTATAGCCACTTAAGTGCTGCTTACCAAACGCCAGTAGTTGCTCAGCGGTGACGCGGTTGTGTTTTCTGACCACAAATATTTTTGGCTCTTCGCCGCGCGTCGCGCTTGGTACGCCAATCGCCACACACTCGAGTACATCGGCATGCTCGAGCATCACCGACTCAATCTCATTTGGGTAGACATTAAACCCTGACACCACAATCATGTCTTTTTTACGGTCAACGATTTTGATAAAACCGCGCTCATCAATGATGCCAATATCGCCCGTGCGCAAATAGCCTGTCGCGGTAAACGCATTAGCAGTCTCAACCGGTAGATTGCGATACCCCACCATCACTTGCGGGCCTTTGACGGCGATTTCTCCGCGTTCACCAATGCGCACAGGTTGGTCGTTGTTGTCCAATAAGATGATGTCAGTGGCAGGGGTTGGCAGCCCGACTTTGTTGGTAAATTCTGCGATAGTTAATGGATTAAAGGTAATCACAGGCGCGGTTTCTGAGAGCCCATACCCTTCGATAATTGGTAACCCTGTGATGGTATGCCATTTTTTGGCAACACTGGGTAAGATTGCCATGCCCCCGCCAATGGTGGCTTTGAGTTGGGAAAAATCGAGCCTTCGAAATTCAGGATGCTGTATCAAGGCGCTAAATAGCGTATTGACCCCCAAAATAAAATGCGGTGGTGAACGCCTTAGCGTATTGACCAGTTCATTGATATCACGTGGATTGGGCACGAGCCTTGATGCAAACCCACGATATAAAATAAAAACACAGCAAATGGTGAATGAAAATACATGATACAGCGGCAATGACGCCAAAATAATATCTTCCTGTCCTTCTTCATCATACGCGCTGCGAATCAATGCATCGATTTGCAGCAAATTGGCAATCACATTGCCATGACTGAGCATCGCGCCTTTTGCCGTCCCTGTGGTACCACCGGTATATTGAATTAATACGATATTCGATAACGTGAGAGTTGGGCGCTGATAAGCCTTGCTAGCGTCTGCTAATAACTGACTAAAATAAATCCAATTACCTTTTGGCGGCAAATCGGTGGTCGCTGAAACCAAATTGATTAACGCGCCTTTGAGCTTACTTTTCAAATCACCCAACCGACAGATGATTAAATGATGTAAATCGCGGTTAAGGTTATCGCCAATGTCTTTGTAGGTATAAATAAATTTATCTAGTATAAACAACGCCCTGATATCGGCATCATCCATTTGGTGCTCAAGCTCGCGACTGGTGTAGGAAGGATTCATACTCACCAGTACCATACCAGCACGGATGACGCCAAGGGTAATCACAGGATATTGCAAAATATTGGGCAACATTACGCCAACCGCGTCACCGACCTTGAGCCCTAACTGCTGCAGATAAATGGCAACTTTTAGACTCAGTTTATCTAGCTGCTCGTAAGTAATCTCTTGATCATCGCAATAATACGCCACTTGCCGCGCATGTTTGGCAAACCCCGCTTCTAACATGTCAATCAGCGACGTTTGTTCATCTGGCATATCGATGGTACTACGAATGTTATAGCGCTCGTAGCTAATCAGCCACGGTTGCTGATTTTCTTCCCATTCATACATCTCATGCATCGGGCGCTCATTGATTGGTGAAATAGCGTCATCCATAAACTCAGTATTGCTCATAACAGCCTATTGGTATCCCCAATTTTATAAGGTTAGGCGGGCGCGATGCAATAAAAAACCCAACTAATCTGATATAGAAAAGCTGGGTTTTGGTAACAAACGTTAGCTTACTTTTTTTCTTCAAGTTTACGCAGTTCTTTACGCAGGATTTTGCCAACGTTCGATTTTGGCAATTCATCCACAAATTCAACTTTACGCGGACGTTTATAACCCGTTAACTCGCTTCGCGCGTATTGCAGCAGCTCTTGCTCGGTGAGGCTTGGGTCTTTACGTACCACAAACGCTTTTGGTACTTCGCCGCTTTTTTCGCTCAGTACCCCAATCACCCCGACTTCCAACACTTTTGGATGCGCTGCTAGCACTTCTTCAACTTCATTTGGATAGACGTTAAATCCTGATACCAAAATCATGTCTTTTTTACGGTCAACGATTTTGAAATAGCCTTGCTCATCAACGACAGCGATGTCACCGGTTTTGAAATAACCATCTGCTGTCATTACTTCTGCAGTGGCTTCAGGACGCTGCCAGTAGCCTTTCATCACTTGTGGACCTTTAACTGCAATCTCACCACGCTCACCTGCTGCGACTTCATTGCCGTTGTCATCGAGCAGTTTGATGTCGGTGTTGGGCATTGGGATACCAATTTTGGCGCTAAATTGCTCTTGTGCCAAGGGGTTTAGGGTGGCAACGGGTGAAGTTTCGGACAAGCCGTAGCCTTCTAAGATATTGGTACCTGTAATACGTTTCCACTCTTCAGCGGTTGAAGGCAATACCGACATACCACCGCCTAGCGACAAACGCAATTTGCTGTGGTCTAATGCCCGAAAACCAGTATGGTGCGCCAAACCATTAAATAATGTGTTCACCGCTGGGAAAAATACTGGCTTATATTTTGCTAGTTCTTTGACAAAACTGTCCAAGTCGCGGGGGTTTGGAATCAATACACCCGTAAAGCCCATGTTCATACCTAGTAACGCACAGGCGGTAAATGAGAAAATATGGTAAAGCGGTAAGGCAACGACGGCGTACTCACCTACCATTTGATTGGGGAATACTTGTCTGGCGAACTCTTGGCACTGTAGCATATTGGATACCAAGTTACTGTGGGTAAGCATCGCACCTTTGGCAACCCCTGTGGTGCCGCCAGTATACTGTAGTACCGCAACATCACTGCCTTTGATACCTTCTGGTCGCTGATAGCGACTGGCAGAAGCTTGCTTGATTACACTCTTAAACGTCACATGCCCGTCAATTTGCCAAGCTGGAATGGCTTTTTTGACATACTTGACCACGGTATTGACTAACATACCTTTAAACGTACCCATCAAATCACCGATTGAACAGACGATAACGTGATCAACCATTTTTTTGCCGATATCTTGATAGGTTTTGGCAAAGTTTTCAACGATAAATAACGCTTTGGCTTGCGAGTCTTCTAACTGATGCGCTAATTCATGAGCGGTGTATAGTGGATTGACATTGACCAAGATAAAACCTGCGCGGATGATACCAATCATACACACTGGGTATTGCAAGATA
>OCTV010000041.1_pt1 | contig 42621 bp, 39 predicted proteins | sample 1539101 | NCBI WGS metagenome assembly OCTV01 (sample SAMEA3991422, study PRJEB22521) | metagenome | biome: anthropogenic terrestrial biome; feature: sewage plant; material: sludge | place: Sweden | collected 2012-09-26 | reverse complement strand
TTTCTTAATGGAAAGGCTGCCTGCTGAACGGCACCGTTCCCGGTATCTTCTGCCATTTGCCGTTGACAGGGAACTTCATGGTGCTGCCGTTCTGCTTGTCCATCGTAAAGGTGCCGTCGGCATTGTATCTGAGGATACAATCGAGATCTTCACTACCGTAATTGTTGATGATACTTATATAATAGGTGTGGTCGTCCTGCTTTTTGCAGTTGGTGATCATCCATACCTGTGTGCACTGGGCCGAACCGATATAGCCCGCCATCTTTCCGAATATTTCCTGTGTCGGTACAAGGATATCCTGATGGTAAAAGTCCATAACAAGATAGATCTTGTATTCATTATTATATATTTTACCTTTGAAGAGGAGACTGTCCTGAGCGTTACCGACGATACAGGTAACCAAAAAAACGAGTATAAATAATAATTTTTTCATGTCTTTGATTTTTAACTTTACAAAATTAGATAATATATATCATTAAAATGCCTATTTTTTTGAAAATTAAACATTCTGATGACTGTTTTTTAGAAAATTAATAGTATATTTGCGCTACTTAAAATTAAGGATTATGAGAAAAGAGATGTTCAGCCCCGACTACATTTTTGAGTCAAGTTGGGAAGTCTGCAATAAAGTCGGAGGAATATATACTGTTCTTTCCACTAGAGCCAAGACGCTGCAGAAAATGATAAATGATAGAGTATTTTTTATTGGCCCGGATGTGTGGCAAGGTAAAACAAACGCTTATTTCATTGAGGATGTAAAACTGTTTAGTGAATGGAGAGAGAAAGCTTTATCGCAAGGATTGAAAATGCGTATAGGCAGATGGAATATTCCAGGAAGTCCTATTGCGATATTGGTGGATTTCGCTCCATATTACGAAATTAAAAATGAGATTTTTTCTTGGTTATGGGAGCATTATCAGGTCGACAGTCTTCACGGATATGGCGACTATGACGAGGCTTCGATGTTCTCTTATGCCAGTGCTCTGGTGGTAGAGAGCTTCTACAACTATTATTCGCTGACAAATAAACAGGTGATATATCAAGGCAATGAATGGATGACCGGACTTGGGTTATTATATATAAACAATAAACTGCCGCGGGTTGCAACAATCTTTACAACCCACGCCACAAGCATAGGCAGAAGTATAGCGGGCAACAACAAACCGCTGTACGATTATCTGTTTGCCTATAACGGTGACCAGATGGCCGGTGAACTGAATATGCAGAGTAAGCATTCCATTGAGAAACAGACAGCTAAGTATGTTGACTGTTTCACGACCGTGAGCGATATCACAGCGAATGAATGTAAAGAACTTTTGGACAAGCCGGTAGACGTGGTTCTGCCCAACGGATTCGATAACAGTTTTGTACCGAAAGGTGCTCAGTTTACACAAAAAAGGAAAATAGCAAGGAAACGCCTGTTGGATGTAGCCAACGCCCTCTTGGGCACCAGTCTGGACGATGACACATTGATCGTCTCGACGAGCGGCAGATATGAATTCAGAAATAAAGGCGTAGACGTATATATAGAAGCTATGAACCGTCTGCTTCGCGACACGAGTCTCGAAAAGAACGTGGTGGCATTTATCGATGTACCCGGTTGGGTGGGAGAGCCCCGTCAGGATCTGATAGAGAGACTGAACAGCGGCAAGCAATATGACACTCCGCTGGAAGTGCCGATGCTGACACACTGGCTCCATGAGATGAGTCATGACAACGTATTGGACATGCTGAAATATCTGGATATGCAAAACCGTAAGGAAGATAAGGTGAAACTGATATTCCTGCCCTGTTATCTCACTGGTGAAGACGGCATCATGAACATGCCTTATTACGACCTGGTACTGGGCAACGACCTCTGCATCTATCCGTCATATTATGAGCCGTGGGGATACACCCCGCTGGAATCCATCGCCTTCAAAGTGCCTTGTATCACAACCGACCTGGCAGGGTTCGGACTGTGGGCAAATACCGAAAAAGGCGGTGTGAGTGAGATAACGGACGGCGTGAAGGTGATACACCGCACCGACTACAACTATTCTGAAGTGGCAGACCAGATCAAGGAGACGGTGTCGCTATATTCCAGATATACGAAGAAAGAAGTAGACAACGCCCGCTCGAATGCGGAAAAATTGTCAAAGAAAGCTCTCTGGAGCAATTTCATCAAATATTATTATGAAGCGTATGACATAGCGCTGAATAAAGCAAATAACAGAAAAAATTAATTCATTATTCAAATTTTGATAGGTTATGAAAATTAAATCAGATTATGCCAACTCTCCTCAATGGAAAGAGACAATGGTCAAATCAACACTTCCCAAACAATTGGAATGTCTAAACGAACTGGCACATAACATGTGGTGGTCGTGGAACCATGAAGCCAGAGACTTGTTTACAAGTCTTGACGCTGATCTCTGCGAAGAAGTTGGTATGAATCCCGTCCTCTTGCTCGAGAGACTGAGCTATGAGAGAAAAGAAGAGATTGTGAAGAACAAGACCTTGATGAAGAAGGTGAAAGATGTGTATGCCACATTCCGTAAATATATGGATGTAGCACCCGACAAGAAACGTCCTTCTGTCGCATATTTCAGTATGGAATATGGACTCAATCAGGTGTTGAAGATTTATTCCGGCGGTCTCGGTATGCTCGCCGGCGATTATCTCAAGGAAGCGTCGGACAGTAATGTCAACTTATGCGCAGTGGGTTTCCTGTACCGTTATGGCTATTTCACACAGACCTTGAATATGGAGGGTCAGCAGATAGCTAAGTATGAGGCACAGAATTTCAATTCCCTTCCAATAGAAAGAGAACTGGACAATGACGGCAATCAGGTGGTTGTCGATGTACCTTATTCCAACTATCAGGTTCATGCGCTGGTATGGAGAGTAAACGTAGGACGTATCAAACTGTATCTTCTTGATACAGACAACGATATGAACTCTGAATTCGACAAACCAATCACCCACTCATTGTATGGCGGTGACTGGGAAAACCGTCTGAAACAGGAGATATTGCTCGGTATCGGCGGTATACTGACATTGAAGAAACTCGGTATCACCAAGGAGGTATATCATTGCAACGAAGGACATGCAGCCCTCTGCAATCTGCAGAGACTGTGCGACTATGTGGAAAACGGACTGACATTCAACCAGGCTATGGAACTGGTTCGCGCTTCGGGTCTGTACACGGTACATACACCTGTTCCTGCAGGTCATGACTATTTCGACGAGACACTGTTTGGAAAATATATGGGTGCTTACCCTGAAAAACTAGGTATATCTTGGGATGAATTTATCGGAATGGGTAGGGAGAATCCCGACGACCACTCTGAACGTTTCTGTATGTCTATCTTCGCCTGCAACACCTGTCAGGAGGTGAACGGTGTTAGTAAACTGCACGGATGGGTGAGCCAACAGATGTTCGCCCCGATCTGGAAAGGATATTATCCTGAAGAGAACCACGTGGGATATGTGACCAACGGTGTGCATTTCCCGACATGGGCTGCTACGGAATGGATCAAACTGTATACAGACAATTTCGACTCATCTTTCATGAGCGACCAGAGCAACCAGAAAATCTGGGAGGCTATCTATAATGTTCCAGATGATCTGATTTGGGATACCCGTATGGCTCTGAAGAAGAAGTTGGTAGACTATATCCGTGATAAGTTCCGCGAGTCATGGTTGAAGAACCAGGGTGATCCATCGCGTGTGGTTTCCATTCTGGACAAAATATCTCCAAATGCCCTCGTTATCGGCTTCTGCCGTCGTTTTGCCACATACAAGCGTGCACATCTGCTCTTTACGGATATCGACCGTCTGGCCAAGATCGTAAACGATCCGGAGCATCCGGTACAGTTCCTGTTCTCAGGAAAGGCACACCCGGCAGACGGAGCAGGTCAGGGACTTATCAAGAAAATATTCGAGATCAGTCAGCGTCCTGAGTTCCTGGGCAAGATCATCTTCCTTGAGGATTATGATATGCGTCTGGCGCGTCGTCTGGTATCAGGTGTCGATATATGGATGAACACCCCGACACGTCCGCTTGAAGCATCAGGTACATCTGGTGAAAAAGCCGAGATGAACGGTGTCGTCAATCTCTCGGTACTTGACGGATGGTGGCTGGAAGGTTACCGCAAGGGTGCCGGATGGGCCCTGACGGAAAAACGTACCTATCAGAACCAGGCTTATCAGGATCAGTTGGATGCCGCTACGATATATGGTCTGTTGGAAAACGAAATCATACCATTATATTATAACAAGAACAAGAAAGGCTACAGTGAAGGCTGGATCAAGGTGGTGAAGAATTCCATCGCCCAGATTGCCCCTCATTATACGATGAAACGTCAGTTGGACGACTACTACAGCAAATTCTATACGAAAGAAGCTGCCCGATTCAAGAAACTGGCTGCCAACGACAACCGTCTGGCCAAGGACATCGCCGCTTGGAAAGAATCAGTAGCTGAACGTTGGGATGGTATCCATGTTGTTTCGGAAGAAAACAATATCCCTGCGACAGGAATGGTTACAGGTGAGAAATATACGGTCAAGTATGTGATAGACGAACAGGGACTGAATGATGCAATCGGTCTGGAAATCGTTACGATGAAGACGGATGCTGCCGGAGCTGAACGTGTACACAGTGTAAAACCGTTGAAACAGGTGGGCCAGGAAGGCAACAACTTCATCTTCGAGGGAATTGTGGAACCTGATGACGCCGGCTCATACAAGAGTTGCGTGAGAATGTATCCGAAGAACGACCTGCTACCTCACCGTCAGGATTTCTGCTACGTGAAATGGTTGGAAAACTGATCAACTGATCAGACAACATAACATAAAAAAGGTGCCATACGATAAATATGGCACCTTTTATTGTTTATATATAATAGAAATATTATACCAGATATTGAGAACTGATACTCTCATTATTCACAACCCTCTTGATGGTCTGCGCGAACATCTGAGCTACAGACAGTTGCTTTACTTTGGCGCAACGGTTGGAATAGGGGATGGAATCGGTGAATACGATTTCTTCCAGGGCGGAATTCTGAACCCTTTCGCTGGCTGGTCCGCTCATCACGCAGTGAGAAGCACAGGCACGAACAGTGAGGGCGCCGGCATTCTTCATGATATCGGCAGCCTTGGTGATAGTACCGGCGGTGTCGACCATATCATCGATAATAATCACATTCTTACCTTTCACGTCACCGATAATCTGCATACTGTCGACAACATTGGCGCGTGCGCGGGTCTTGTTGCACAATACCAGCGGGCATCCTAAATATTTGGCATACGTGTTGGCACGTTTAGAACCGCCGACATCAGGAGATGCGATGACAAGGTCTTTCAGTTTAAGTCCCTGAAGATAAGGAAGAATAACACCCGAAGCATAAAGATGGTCTACAGGAACATCAAAAAATCCCTGAATCTGGTCGGCATGCAAGTCCATCGTGATAAGACGGTCGATACCTGCCACGCTCAGCAGATCGGCCACCAGTTTGGCACCGATACTAACTCTAGGTTTGTCTTTTCTGTCCTGGCGCGCCCATCCGAAATACGGGACGACGGCTATGATACTCTTAGCTGAAGCACGTTTAGCCGCATCAATCATAAGCAGCAATTCCATCAGATTGTCAGAATTAGGAAAAGTACTTTGAACCAAGAATACGTCTCGACCACGAATAGACTCTTCGTAAGAAACTGCAAATTCACCGTCAGAGAATTTGGTGATCAGGAGTTCACCTAGATGACAATCCAAACTTTGACAGATCTTCTCTGCAAGGTATCTGGAGTTAGTACCAGAAAATACCATAAAAGAGTTTTGTTCACTCATTGTTATTGTTATTTATGTTATATGTTTAGTATGCTAATCTATTGCCTTTCTTAATTTTTCGAAGTGGGAGATGATTTCGGAGTAGTTCATCTCGTTATGTATATCGAACTTGTTCCATAAACCGCCGCAGATGACGACACCGCCGAATCCCAGATCCTTCGCTATTCTGATGTTGTCCATGTCGATGCCCCCGAGCGCGTACACTTTCTTGTCTATCAGTCCCGCCTTCGCCGCAGTCTTGAGTTCTTCGATCGTGAAATTAGCTTTCTCTTCCTTGAATTCGATGCAGTCGAAGATATTCTTCAGAAATACGTAATCGCATTTCTTTTTCATTTCCCTGAGGTTGTCGAGCGACAGGCATGTCCTGCTTATCTTCCCTTTATAGTTGTCAGGGACTTCGTCTTCGGGCTGATCGATGTGGATGCCCCGCAGCCCATATTCGCTTTTGAGGTAATAATGGTCGTGGACTGTTATCTTGTTGTAACAGTCGTCCGGCAATAGCGACAGCAGTCGTTCGGAGTAAATAGGTGTTGAGCCCGGTTTATAAAGATGCAGGTTCTCAAGACCCTCATCAAATAGAGCGGATAATATTTTGTCTTCTTCCACAAAGAATGTGGATTTAGTCATTATAACAAGTTTCATTATATATGATATCTCTTTTCAGAATGCAAATGTAACAATTTTATGCTAATAATGCAATTTAACGACGATAAAAAGTTATCTTTGCATCATAAAAAATATAAAGTGAATGAAAATGAAAGTGGATATTAATACTTTTTCGGGTCTTACCACACCTATGTATATATTAGAGGAAAGTAGGCTGAGACGTAATTTAGCATTAATTCAAAGTATAGCCGCGGAGGCGGACATCGACATTATTCTGGCGTTCAAGGCGTATGCGCTGTGGAAGACGTTCCCGATATTCAGGGAGTATATCCACGCTACTACCGCCAGTTCGCTCAACGAGGCGCGACTGGCATACGAGGAGTTCGGCAGCAAGGCGCACACCTTCTCACCTGCCTATACCGACTACGAGATCAGGGACATAGCCCGTTGTTCGAGTCATCTTTCATTCAATTCGATGAATCAGTATCACCGTTATTATGATACGGTGAGGGAGGTGAATCCGGAAATCAGTTGCGGTATCAGGGTGAATCCGGAGTATTCGGAGATCGGTACGATGCTGTACAACCCGTGCGCACCGGGAAGTCGGTTCGGTATCACGTCGGACAAGTTGCCCGATACGTTGCCACCGGGAATAGACGGATTCCATTGTCACTGCCATTGTGAGAGCGGGGCGGATGTGTTCGAGCGCACACTCGCGCATATAGAAGACAAGTTTGCCGGTTGGTTTCCCCAGTTGAAATGGATTAATTTCGGTGGCGGTCATCTGGTTACCCGTAAGGATTACGACATACCACTTCTCATCAGGATGATGAAAGATTTCCACCGCAGATATCCGCATCTGAAGGTTATCCTCGAACCCGGAAGCGCTTTCGGTTGGCAGACCGGACCGTTGGTGTCGCAGGTGGTAGATATCGTGGAAGACAAAGGCATCAAGACAGCGATACTGAACGTCAGTTTTACCTGTCATACCCCCGACTGTCTGGAAATGCCCTATCAGCCCGATGTGAGAGGAGCAGAATCGTTGCCGATGGAAGCTGCCGCCGACACGGAAACGAACGAGATCGTGTACAGACTCGGCGGCAACAGTTGTCTGTCCGGAGATTTTATGGGTTCGTGGAAATTTAAAGCCCCTCTGTCGCCCGGCGACAACATCATCTTCGAGGACATGCTTCATTACACAACGGTTAAGACGATGATGTTCAACGGGATAACCCATCCGTCGATAGCCTTGCTGCACACCGATCAGGAGTTGGAAATACTACGTGAATACAGTTATGAAGACTACAAGAACCGTATGGATTGAAGAGTCTCGAAATTTTTTTAGAATATTTTTTATGGTATTTATTTGGATTTTCGAAAAAAAGCATTACCTTTGCACTCGCATTTAGAGAAATGCTCCTTGATTAAGGATTAGAATGCGGAAATAGCTCAGTTGGTAGAGCACGACCTTGCCAAGGTCGGGGTCGCGAGTTCGAGTCTCGTTTTCCGCTCACATTTTGAATAAAGAACACCAAGAGATTAGGTCTCATGAGCCCAGGTGGCGGAATTGGTAGACGCGCACGTTTCAGGTGCGTGTGTCGTAAGACGTGCAGGTTCGAGTCCTGTTCTGGGCACAATCTTTATTCTGAATGTAAAGACATGTTGTTGGAGAGGTGGCGGAATTGGTAGACGCGCTACTTTGAGGGGGTAGTGAAAATTGCTTCGTGGGAGTTCGAGTCTCCTCCTCTTCACACATTTGTTTTTATGTTTTTTGCGGAAATAGCTCAGTTGGTAGAGCACGACCTTGCCAAGGTCGGGGTCGCGAGTTCGAGTCTCGTTTTCCGCTCTTTTTTATTTGGAAAATACAAATCAATGAATTTATACATAAGATATTTTGACAAGGAGACATTAGTAAGTAATGTCGAAGAGGCTTTGGATTTTCTGGATTCTATTCCCGAAATTGATATGAACCCTGATATTGAGGCTGACATACGCGATTATGCCGATAGCAACGTGTATTATCCGAAGCGGTATAAGATACGTCCACGTGTATACTTTATCATTATCAAGACTGAGGCTTCGACAATGGAGGATTTCAAAGAAAAAAGAGCGGTTCATACGCCTTCACCTGTAGAGAAAAGAGAACTGACGTCCCCTTCGATTGTTCGTCTCAGTGAAGAAAGTGTAGGTTGGTATGAAGGTGAGATTTTGTTTAAGAGAGTGATGCAAGTACCGGGAACGGGAAAGTTTCAATACTTCGATACCCGTTTTGTAGCGGACTGCAAGGCCGTGTCGGGTATAGACTGCTATAACCGTATTATCGAATATCTCCGCAGTCGTGTGGATGACAGAAGTCAGTTCCCGTCTGCAAAAGGTAAGAACTTTAAGTTTCACTATTTAGGTCAGTGTAAGTAATATGAATAAAGTAATGCTCATTGGTAATGTCGGGGTAGACCCTGATGTCCGTTATGTTGACAGTGATGTGGCTGTTGCCACCGTTCGTCTGGCTACGACAGAAAAGGGATATAAGATGCCGAATGGTACCGCGGTGCCAGACCGTACCGACTGGCATAATCTTGTATTTTGGCGTAATCTGGCCAAGATCGTGGAGCAATATGTTCATAAAGGCGACAAACTGTATGTGGAGGGGAAGGTCCGTACACGCAGTTATGATGACAAGCAAGGTATCAAAAGATATGTTACCGAAATATATGTAGATAACATGGAGATGCTTACCCCGAGAGGTTCGTCGTCGCAAACCAATACGCCTTCATCTGCAGAAGTGCATAACCCGGAGCCGGAAGGACAGAACGGGCAGACGACTGATGCAAATGAAAAGCTTCCGTTTTAATCTTATATTATTTGGATTTACAACCCTTAGTTGAAGCCCTGCAGGGTGTAACATTAGAAAGCCCTTCCTTAGGGGTCGTATTAACAGCCATACTGACTGTTATATTGATATTAGTGTCCGGTTTTGCAAGTGGTTCGGAGATATCTTTTTTTTCATTGACACCGACGGATATAGACGAACTGGATGCCGACAAGAATGAGAAGGATGCCAAGATCATCAGTCTGCGTGCCGATTCGGAACGGACATTGGCGACGATTCTGATTACGAACAATTTCGTCAATGTCACCATTATCATGCTCTGCAACTATATATTCGCGAGTATCATCGATTTCGGTTCAGCCTATTGGTTGCAGTTTATCTGTATCACCATACTTCTTACTTTTATCCTGTTGCTTTTCGGCGAAATCATGCCTAAGGTATATTGCGCCCAGCGCCCCCTGCGTTTCTGCAGGAAGGCTGTCAACGGTATATTGTTCCTGCGCAAGTTGTTCTGGCCTCTCGAAACGATATTGCTCCGCAGTGGTATACTGGCCCAGAAGGTGGTGCAGAAAGAAAACCATGTGCTGAGCGTCGACGATCTGGAACAGGCTCTGGAACTGACCGACAAGAATGATATCAGGAATGAGCAGAAGATGCTGCAGGGAATCATCCGTTTCGGTGACGAGACGGCGAAAGAGATCATGACATCACGTCAGGATGTCGTGGACCTGGACTTCAGATGCACCTTCCCGGAGGTACTGAAATGCATCGTAGACAACAATTATAGTCGTATACCTGTATATCAGGACAATACCGACAATATCCGGGGTATCCTGTACATCAAGGATCTGCTGCCACATCTCACCAAACCGTCTACATTCAGATGGCAGTCGCTGATACGTCCTCCATACTTTGTACCGGAGACGAAGAAGATAGACGACCTGCTGCGCGAGTTTCAGGAGAACAAGGTACATATCGCCATCGTCGTTGACGAGTTCGGCGGTACCAGCGGTATTGTGACCCTGGAGGATATACTGGAAGAGATTGTGGGTGAGATCAATGACGAGTATGACGAAGAAGAGAAAAACTATGTGCGTCTGAACCAGAACACCTATCTTTTTGAAGGAAAGACGCTGCTGAGCGATTTCTATAAAGTACTGAAACTGGACGACGAAATATTCGAAGATATAGAAGGCGACGCTGATACACTCGCCGGACTGATGCTTGAACTGAAAGGTGATTTCCCGAAGATACACGAAAAACTGGAATACGGTAATTTTATTTTTGAGATTATGGAACTGGATGAGCGCCGTATCAGTAAGGTTAAGGTGATTATCAGGGAAACAAAGTCGGACGACCAGTCGGACAACGAGAATAACACAGAATCATAATGGCACTCGCAAGTATCCGTCATTTCACATCTGATACGCAGTTGGGCTTATGGAACATCACGGAATCACCGGATGAACTGTTGGCATCATATCCTTGTTTGTCAGTATACAGAGAAGATATCGCCAAGTATCATTCCGACAGTCGCAAGAAGGAATATCTTGCCGTGAGGGTGCTGCTTGTTATGATGACGGGCGACAACAGTCTGCGCATTACCCATGACGACAACGGGCGACCGCTGCTCAGTGACGGACGGAACATCAGTATCAGTCATACCCGTGGATATGCCACACTGATTCTGTCGGATGAGAATGCGGCGGTGGATATAGAATACCGTTCGGACCGGGTGGCACGCATCGCACATAAGTTTATCCGCGAAGACGAGAAGGCGGATGATGTCATATCGCAACTGATACACTGGTCGGTCAAGGAAAGTGTATACAAATATTTCTCGGCAGACCATCTCGAATATTTCGATATGCGGTTACACCCTCTGGATCGTAAGGAGGAAGGGACCGTCATGGTAGACAACCTCAAAGGCGGTCGGACGGTTGCTGTGCGTTATGAGGTGACAGAAGATTATGTGATTAGTTTCGTTTATGGGAAGTAAGGTAGTGGACATGACGACAGGTTCGCCTGCCCGTCATATATTGAGTTTTGCAGTGCCGTTGATATGCGGCTATATGCTACAGCAGATGTATCTTATCATCGATGCCGCCATCGTGGGTCGGTTTATCGGTGTCGGAGCATTGGCGGCGGTAGGAGCCAGTACCTCCATCACATTCCTCATCTTGGGTTTCTGCAACGGTTGCTGTTCAGGATTCGCCATCCCCATCGCACAGTCGTTCGGGGCGCGCGACTATGCGGCCATGCGCAGTTATGTATACAATTCGATACGGTTGTCGGTCATCATCGCCGTCGTATTGACGATACTGATGTCATTGTTATGTACACCTATCTTACAACTGGTGGAGACACCGAAGGATATATTTGGCGATGCCTATAAATTCCTGCTCATCACCTTCTTCACCATTCCGTTTATCATCGCATACAATTTACTATCCGGTTGGATGCGCTCGTTGGGTAACAGCAGAGTGCCCTTCTATTTCCTTGTACTCTCGTCACTGATCAACATCATACTCGACTTTATATTGATCGTAGGATATAAGGCAGGGGTAGAGGGAGCCGCCTTCGCCACCATGATATCACAGGCGCTCGCAGCCTACTGGTGCTATATGTATATCCGGAAAAAGATGCCAGTACTATTGCCTAAGGCGGAAGAACGCAACTATCAGAAAACCAAAGTGCTGACCCTCTTGAACAACGGTATCCCCATGGGACTGCAGTTTTCTATCACCGCCATCGGTATCATTATGCTGCAACGCGCCAACAATGCGTTGGGAACACTCTACGTGGCCACCTTCGTGGCATCGTTGAGAGTGAAATATTTCTTCACCTGTGTATTGGAAAACCTAGGTGTGGCCATGGCGACATACTGTGGACAGAACCTGGGAGCCCGCAAGATACAACGTATTGTCATGGGTATACGGTCGTCACTGAAAATATCCGTCGTATATGTAGCGGCAAGTGTCGTCATCATGTATTTCTTCGCAAAGGATTTCACCTATCTTTTTGTCGATTCATCACATACCGACATCGTAAACAATGCGACGATGTACCTACAGATAAACAGTTATTTCTATCTGTTGCTCGGTATACTCACCATCTTCAGATACAGTATACAAGGTTTGGGGTACAGCAATCTGTCGATGTGTTCGGGCGTAGCTGAAATGATAGCCCGTACAGGAGTCAGTTTATGGCTCGTTCCCGCATTGGGATTCTTCGGCGTATGTCTGGGAGACCCCGTAGCCTGGTTGTTCGCAGATTTGTTCCTGATTCCCGCATTTATCATTTTATATCACCATATAAAGACGAAATATCAAAAATAAGCATTATATTTGTAATGTGATAAAGAAAGTCGTTATCATATTGCTCTTGATGTCTGCCACATTATCGAGTGCGCAGAACATATTGAATGATAGTCTTGCCGGTGACAGCAGGATTATAAGGAAAGCCAATTGGATAAAACGTACAGCGGATTATATATTAGACAAGCGCGACAACCACAGTCTTACGATTACAGATACGACGTATATGAAGCGTGTGCCCGAGCGGTTGAGGTTGAAGACCAACATCAATGCTTCGGGAACTTTCATGATAATCAGAGCGAACCGTGGAGACGTCAGTTATGAAACGAGACTGTCCGCCCAGAATAAGTATACCCTCAGTCTTGTCGCCTGTTACCGGGGCATCGCTTTAGGTATCGCTTTAAATCCGTCCCATCTCATAGGTAACAACAAAGATTACGAATTCAATATCAATGCTTACGGCAACAGAATAGGCGGTGATATCAGTTACCAGTATGCCAATACCTATACGGGCGAGGCAAAACGTTCGGAAATGACTGTGGATATCCCTGCCGGTATGGTGCATCAGAATATGTTTATCATGAATCTGTATTTCGTATTCAACTCGCGTCGGTTTTCCTATCCGGCAGCATTCAGTCAGTCGTGGATTCAGCGGAAGAGCGCCGGCAGTTTTATGTTAGGCATTTCGTATATCAACGGCGTGATACAATCAGACAAAGACGATGAACTGGGAACGACGGCCACACATCTGCATTTGCGTTATGGAGGGATAGGAGCCGGTTACGGATATAACCTGGTGCTGCATAACAACTGGCTTATCCATTTGTCCTCGTTGCCCGAACTGCTGATACATACACACAGTCGTCTATTCATTAATAACGAAGAGCAGAAGATGCCGTACCGTTTCCCCAATATCATCGTCATCGGCCGTATAGCTGTCGTGCATCATTTCGGCAAATACTTCGCAGGTTTGTCATGTATCGTGAACAATATGGCAATAGGCGACCGCGACGAGTTGCATCTCTTGAATACAAAATGGCGCGGCCGTCTATTCTTTGGCGTTAAAATTTAATCTCTATTTTTCTTGCAGTTGTTTTAATATCCTGGCCGAATCGGTTGCAAGTAGTGTGACTGCCCCTGCCAGTATGACGATGTCCTTGATGACCAGTCTGCCGGCTCCGCTTAGCAGAGGGAAACCATACTCCCCGCTGCCCAGGTTGGGTACCCAACATTCCGGTGTCGTGACGAGGAAGGATAATGTGCCTATCGTCATGATGATACACAGTACATCGCCAACGATGCCGATGCGGGGGAAGAAGATTCCCAGGAATGTCAGTATACCTATGGACATGATCAATATTCCGAGTCCTTTGGCGAATGTATAGGTATGATTGCTTTCGTGCCAAGTCCTGTTAGCCAGTACCAGTTCACCTTCTTTGTTCTTATGCTGTTTGTATTCGGGAGCGTCTTTGGCATAGAAGAAACTCATAAAAGGACTGTTAGCGACGAACGGTACGATACCGTCGGCTTCATAATGTGCAAATTTGAGTCCGCCTATCCATACGAATACGACAAGGACACCTACGCGGATCAAGTTGATACCGACTCCTTTTAAGTTGGCTCCGAGTGTGAGCAGTGCAATGATTTTCTCTTTCATAATCAAATAAATATTTAGTTATTAATTGTTATGCAAAGATACGTCGTTGTACCGCTATCAGCGATAGCTATAATTCCGTTCTACTTGGCAATTTTTCCCGATTACCTATTTTACAATCACTTTTTTGTATCCATTGGTACCTACAGCCTTGACGATATACATACCGGAATGGTTGAAACTGTAACTGAAATGATCGCCGCCGACTAGTGTTCTGGAGAATATCAGTCTACCGGTCTCATCAACTATGATCAATGGTTTACCGGCATATTCTTCTGTCGCAGTGATGGTAATGTCGCCTGATGTGATAAGAGGATAAACATTGAGATAACCCGCATCCCTGTCGGTAACGGCATTGATACCTGTCGCCTTGCTGGCGGAGAATACAAAGTCGCCGTAGAGGTCGTTGACAACGCAGGCAGATGTAAATGTATTCAAATCGAAATTGTTGCCGTCGCGAAGCATACTCAAGGCAAAATTGTCTATATAACTACCTAATATTGTAGAATAGTAAAACTTAATCTTGTTTGCGAACGCAGGACTTTTTGCAAACAGCGCATCTATCACTCTGTAGCCCCCCGCATCAATACTGTCGGTAACGCCCTGTTCTGGTGTGCACAGATCGTCCGTGTATTTCAGGTTCTCATTACCTTCACTGGCAGTGAAGTAGATTGTCGTCGCAACATCTTTCAAGTTCAGATAAACAAGAGATGAAATAGTATCTGCTGTAATCGTAAATCCTGCGTAAGTGTTCAAGTCATCACTGGAACTGATGCCAAGCGTAAGTTTTGCTAAGTTATGAATGGTCGTACCCGGTGTGTTGATAGCATCAATAATCGTCTGCCATTTACTGTTTACCACCGAGGATATCATAGATTTATTGACCAGATGGGCCAGTGCCTCGTGTGATTTCTCCTGCAGATCAGGAGCGGAAGTGATTGCCTTGATGTTTTGCGTGTTGACATGCAGCAGCATATTGCCGTTGGCACTGGTGTTGATGGTCAACATTCGGTAAGGACATGGGTAACTGATGGTGGAACCGAGACTGAAGTCGATCAGGGAGTCGGTCTTTTCTGTGTTGTATACCATGGCATTGTCTGTGATATGGACATGTCCCGAGAAAACGGTATGGATACCCGCTTTCATCAGTAGATCGCATACACTGTCAGATTTCTCGACGACGAGACTACTTCCGACGTATGTGTCTTCATCGTTGAAATGCGGCATGACCGAGTGGTGCATCATCATAATCACCTGTTTACCTGCCTGTCTGGCTTTGGTAGCCTGTTCGGTGATCCATGTCAGCGTCTCGTTTTTTATCTTACCGTTGCTGTCCATATTGGAACTTGTGTTGTTGTAGTATTCGTTGTCGTCTACGCCCAGTACGACAAGTCCTGACAGCGGTTCATTGGCGTAACTCAGAGAGTTGGCGTCTCTTGCCGATGTGTCGCCATAACCATAGTCCTTATACAATGTGGCAAATTCGTCAGCTGTGATATTCTCGGCTTTGGATGTCTTGTCGCCGTCATAATACAGCGCATTCGGATTACTGACATCATGGTTACCCGGTATAACGAGCACCTTGATACCTTCTTTCACTATTTTATCCAATGTACTGACGACCAGTTGGTGACTTAGTTTTTCACCGTTGCATGTCAAGTCGCCCGTGATAAGAACCAGGTCAGGTTTCCGTTTCAGGATTGTATCTTTCAACGCCTGGAATATCTCGTTACTGTACTGAAGCAGTTTACGGTCACTGTTCAACGTGCTTTGGAAAGCCGTGCCGTCGCTTTTCAGCAGATCCGGACTCATCACATGGATATCGCTCATGACGAATATATTCTTATCACCTTTCACAACAGGATATTCCTGTACGACAAAAGTGATGGAAGTACCTTTCTCTACTTTACCGTCGATACATTTTACGGTATAGGTGGCTGGTTCGAGACCGGTTCCCATATCGAGTGTCCCCGTAAAGTCTCCGTTACTGTTCTTGTCAGGCTCGCGCATCGTCTTGAGCGGTTGAACGGCCAGATCTTTATACACCCATACGTATGCAGAGGCTGGGACGTCTTTGCAACTGATTTTTACATCTTCGCCGGTGGCAAACACACTTTTTTCGACAGAAAAGGTTTGAGCTTCCGTCGTACCCGAATATAATAATGATATAAGAGTAACACTGATATAAAATAGAATCTTTTTCATCATTTACAATAAATAGTTTAATCCTGTTGATTACTTAGTGTTTGCAAATATACAAAAATAAAATAAAACGGCTCATATTAGGAGCAAAAAAATCATTTTATGAACGGTTTGGCGATAATATCCTCCGCATTCCGTATGCTGTCGTCGGTGGGAACGGGGATATCTTTCAACGTATACGGTATACCCAGTTGTTCCCACTTATAAACACCCAGGGTGTGATAGGGGAGAACCTCCACTTTCTGTACATTGTCCAGTGTAGCGATGAAATCGTGCAGTCGGTGCAGGTATCCGTCATTGTCGGTAATGGTAGGTACCAGCACGTGTCTTATCCATACCGGTTTATGGATATCCGAAAGATAACGGGCGCAGTCGAGAATATTCTTATTATCCCATCCGGTGAGTTTCCGATGTTCGTCGGAGTCAATATGTTTTATATCCAGTAAGACAAGATCGGTGTATTGCATCAGGGTGTTGAACCGGGAAAAGAACGGTTCATCACGTCTGAACGGTTGCGCCGACGTATCCAGTACCGTGTTGATTCCCATCTGTTTCGCTTTACGGAACAGGTCGACAAGAAAATCCATTTGCAGTAGGGCCTCACCGCCACTGACGGTAATGCCACCTTTCTTTCCCCAGTAACTGCGGAACCTGACCGCCTGCGCCAGCAGTTCGTCGGCCGTGCGCATATCCTCTGAGTCACGATTCCATGTATCGGGATTATGACAGTAGCGGCATCTCATGGCACACCCTTTGAGAAAAATCACAAAACGGATACCCGGTCCGTCAACCGAACCGAACGATTCTATCGAATGTATAGCACCTTTGATCATGTTCGTATAAACTGAAAAAGGCGATTGCCGACTACAGAGGTAGCTGACAATCGCCTTATGTTACTTTAAGACAGTCTTTCGTGAGCCTGTCTTGCTATGACATCTTCCTGCTGTTCTCTGGTCAGGTCGATAAACTTGACAGCATATCCGCTGACACGGATGGTAAAGTTGGCATATTCCTCTTTCTCAGGATGATTCATCGCATCGATCAGTTTGTCGATACCGAATACATTCACATTGAGATGGTGGGCACCGCGGTCGAAATAACCATCCAATACACCGGTCAGTGTCTCTATCTGTTCGTCCTGGTTATGACCAAGGGCGGACGGACTGATTGTCTGTGTGTTGGAAATGCCGTCGAGGGCATATTCGTAAGGCAACTTAGCCACTGAATTGAGCGAAGCCAGCAGTCCGTTCTTCTCCGCACCATAAGATGGGTTGGCTCCTGGAGAAAGCGGAGTGGCACCGCGGCGGCCGTCGGGAAGGTTAGGTGTATACTTACCATAAACGAGATTGGATGTGATTGTCAGAATACTTGTCGTAGGTTCTGCGTCGCGGTAAGTCTTATACTTCTTGATCTTTGTAATAAATGTCTTCAGCAACCAGACAGCGATATCGTCGGCACGGTCGTCGTCATTACCATAACGTGGAAATTCACCTTCCGGTTTATAATCAACGATAAATCCCGTCTCGTCACGAATCAGTCTGACGGTCGTATATTTGATAGCGCTCAGAGAATCCACCACATGAGAGAATCCTGCTATACCCGTAGCGAAAGTACGACGCACATCCGTATCGATGAGAGCCATCTCGGCAGCCTCGTAGAAATATTTGTCGTGCATATAGTGGATGAGGTTGAGCGTGTTCACGTAAATGCCCGCCAACCAGTCCATCATCTGGTCAAAACGCGGCATCACATCCTCATATTTCAGTACATCGCCTGTGATAGGACGGAATCCAGGGGCACACTGCTCACGTGTTTTCGCATCCACACCACCATTGATGGCATACAACAGACATTTGGCCAAATTGGCACGGGCTCCGAAGAATTGCATCTCCTTACCCGTCTGTGTAGCCGACACGCAACAGCAGATTGAATAATCGTCACCCCAGACAGGGCGCATCACATCATCATTCTCATACTGGATACTGCTCGTCACGACAGATATCTTAGAAGCATATTTCTTAAAAGTCTCAGGCAGACGTGAACTGTACAGTACGGTGAGGTTCGGTTCGGGAGACGGTCCCATGTTCTCAAGTGTATGCAGGAAACGATAGTCATTCTTGGTTACCATCGAACGACCGTCCTGACCGATGCCGCCCACTTCGAGTGTGGCCCAGACAGGATCGCCGGAGAACAGTTCGTTGTAAGAAGGTATGCGGGCAAACTTGACCATGCGGAATTTCATGACCAGATGGTCGATGAGTTCCTGTGCCTGAGCCTCTGTGATCACACCGTTCTGCAGGTCTCTCTGAATATATATATCAAGGAACGTAGACACACGACCGACAGACATCGCCGCACCATTCTGTGTCTTCACGGCAGCCAGATAACCGAAATACAACCACTGTACAGCCTCTTTGGCGTTGCTGGCGGGTAGGGAGATGTCGAAACCGTAACTGGCAGCCATCTGTTTCATACCGTTGAGCGCCTTGATCTGCATGGCAATCTCCTCGCGCAGGCGTATCACCTCGTCGGACATCGTTCCACTGCCGGCGTTGGAATGGTCTTCCTTCTTCTTAGCGATGAGGAAGTCGATACCGTAAAGAGCGATACGGCGATAGTCGCCGACGATACGTCCTCGGCCATAAGTATCAGGCAGTCCGGTGAGTATGTGGTTGTGGCGCACCGTCTTCATCTCGTCCGTATACGCATCAAAGACAGCCTCGTTGTGTGTCTTGTGGTAATCGGTGAATATCTTATGTATTTCAGGATCGGGAGTGTAACCGTATGTTGAACAAGCCTGTTCGGCCATCTTGATACCTCCGTAAGGCATGAAGGCGCGCTTCAGCGGTTTATCGGTCTGCAGACCCACAATCTGTTCCAGCTCTTTGGTATTCTCTCCGATATATGCGGCACCGTAAGAAGTAAGACTGGAAACGACCTTCGTTTCCATATCCAGTACACCACCTTTGGCACGTTCCTCTTTCTGCAGTGCCTGTAGCATCCCCCAGAGTGTGTCGGTTGCGGCGGTAGGACCTTCGAGAAAGTTCTCATCACCGTCATAAGAAGTGTAATTGTTTTGAATAAAGTCTCTTACATTGATTTCCTGTGTCCAGAGAGTACCATTGAATCCCTGCCATTGTTGTTTGTTCATTTGTAAAATTTGTTATTGTGAATAAATCTTCTTTTGTTTGAGGCTGCAAAGGTACGATTATTTTTCGACTTATCTTTCGGTTCTATGGATATTTTGTGCTATATTTGCACAGAAAATTCATTGCACCGTGAATATCAAAGGGATAGACAATCAGGGATGGACGAGTAAAGAATAAATAACAGCGTATGGAACAGTCAGATATATTGGAAAAACTGGATAAGAAGGGCGTCAGACCGACCGCCAACCGCATACTGGTACTGAAAGAACTGGGTAACGTATCAGGACCGGTCAGTCTGTCGGACCTTGAAGACAGATTGCCCAATATGGATAAATCAAGTATATTCCGTGTCCTCGCTTTATTCATGGAACACGATGTGGTGGATTCTTTTGAAGACGGGAGAGGCATGCTCAATTATGAACTGTGTGAGAGCGAGGGCAAATGCAACCATTCCGATGCCCATATACATTTCTATTGCGAGAGATGCCACAGATCCTATTGCCTGAAAGATGTACCTCTTTCGGATATCGAACTGCCTGAGGGTTTCGTGCCGCATTCCATTTCATTTGTCATCAACGGTGTGTGTCCGGAATGCAGAAAACGGCAGTAGTTTTATATTTTCGGTCTACTTTCGCATACCTTTGTGGATTTTTTCGTAACTTTGCGCCAAAAGTAAAGTGGAATGGCTGATATGAAAAAAATAACAGTGAAGGAAAATGTTCTGATGGCAGCAGCCGCAGACGGTATGGATGCGTTTATGGATGTGTTCGTGAATGCCATCAATGGTGCTATCGGTGGTGAACTGAATGCCGACAATATGGGTCAGTTGAATGCCGACCAGACCACCTTGCTCGCCTATAAGACGGTGCGCGACGAGGTGATGGACGGAGGATTCGTACAGTTGATCCACAACGGTTATGGCGGTTTCATATTCGTCAACCCATTTGCCAAGATGATGAGAGCATGGGGACTGCGCGACCTTTCCAAACTGATTTTCGATGCCAGTCACCTGTATAAGAAATATGGTAAAGAGATAGAGCAAGACTGCACCGATGAGGAGTTTATGGCCCTGTTTGAGAAATTCCCTGAATTCGATGATATGGATGATGAGTTTGTGGAAAATGAAGAGCAGTGGACGGAAGGTGTGGCCAGATATATAGATGAGAATTTGGAAAAATTTGCAGAGATAGAAAAGGAAGATGAATAAGACAGAAGAACAATTAAGGAAAAAAAGTCCTATCAACATAAAAAACAAGAAAGCATCGTTTGATTATTTCTTTCTCGAGACCTTTACGGCGGGAATCGTACTGACAGGTACGGAGATCAAATCTATCCGTCTGGGCAAGGCTTCGCTGGTGGATACTTTCTGTTATATCAACAACGGTGAGGTCTGGGTCAAAGGGATGAATATCAGTCCTTACTTCTACGGTTCGTATAACAACCATGAGAGTAAGCGCGACCGCAAGTTGTTGCTTACCAAAAAGGAGATACGCAAACTGGTGGCCGAAACCAAACAGGTGGGTGTGACCATTGTGCCCACACTGGTGTTTATTGACGACCATGGCAGGGCGAAAATGGACATCGCGCTGGCTAAAGGTAAGAAGGAATTTGACAAGCGGCAGACATTGAAGGAGAAAGAGGACAGAAGGGAAATGGACAGAGCGGTGAAGCATTTTTAAAATAACAATAAGGTAGGGTATTAGTATGACAATAGAAGAGGTAATAAAAGAACGGATTCTGATTCTTGACGGTGCCATGGGCACAATGATACAGGCTTATCATCTGACCGAGGATGATTTCAGAGGTGCAGACTTTAAACTTGCAGAGGGACAGATGAAGGGAAATAATGACATGCTCAATATAACTCGTCCCGATGTGATAGCGGATATTCACCGCAAATATCTCGTGGCGGGTGCTGATATCATTACAACCAATACGTTCAGCAGTCAACGGATATCCGAGGCTGATTATCATCTTGAGGCGGAGAGCAGACGGATGGCTCTGGAAGGTGCGCGTCTGGCGCGTAAGATGGCCGACGAATACAGTACAACTGAAAAACCGAGATTCGTCGCCGGTTCGGTGGGACCGACCAACAAGACCTGTTCTATGAGTCCGGATGTCAGTAACCCTGCTGCAAGGGACATCACCTACGACCAGTTGTTCGATGCTTATTACGAACAGATGGATGCCCTGATAGAGGGCGGGGTGGATACCATATTGATAGAAACGATATTCGACTCGCTTAACGCGAAGGTGGCTATAGACGCGGCAACGACGGTGATGCGCGACAGAAATGTACATTTGCCTGTCATGCTGTCGGTAACGGTCAGCGACTTGGCCGGCAGGACACTCAGCGGACAGACGCTCGAGGCTTTCCTTGCCAGTGTCAGTACGTATGATATATTCTCTGTCGGACTCAACTGTTCTTTCGGTGCCAGACAGATGAAACCTTTTCTGGAACAACTTGCTTCAAAAGCACCTTATTATATATCGGCGCATCCTAATGCAGGACTGCCCAACAGTATGGGTCTCTATGATGAAACAGCCGAATCGATGTCGCCTCAGATCGGCGAGTTTATCGATGAAGGACTTGTCAACATCGTAGGTGGCTGTTGCGGTACCACCGATGAATTTATCGCAAGATATGTGCCGTTGGCTAAAGGCAAGACACCGCACCAGCCGATGGAAAAGTCGAAAACCTTATGGCTTAGTGGACTCGAATTGATGGATGTGACGCCCGAAGTGCACTTTGTCAACGTGGGTGAACGCTGCAACGTGGCGGGTTCGCGCAAGTTTTTGCGACTCGTTAAGGAAAAGAATTACGAGGAAGCCATATCCATAGCCCGCAAACAGGTATCAGACGGCGCTCTGGTTATCGATGTGAATATGGATGATGCCCTGTTGGACGCCAAAGTCGAAATGGTCAATTTCCTCAATATGATTGCCGCTGAACCGGATATCGCGAAGGTACCGGTCATGATAGATTCGTCTAAATGGGATGTGATAACAGCCGGACTGAAATGCTGTCAGGGAAAGAGTATCGTAAACAGTATATCCCTGAAAGAAGGAAAAGATGTCTTTGTCAGTCATGCAAAGGATGTAAAACGCTATGGAGCTGCGGTCGTCGTGATGTGTTTCGATGAAGAAGGGCAGGCCACAACGTATGAGCGGCGTATTGAGATTGCCAGGCGTGCTTATGATATACTGGTTGACGAAGTGGGTTTCAATCCTCTTGATATCATATTCGACCCTAATGTTCTTGCTATCGCCACAGGTATGGAGGAACATAACAACTATGCACTTGATTTCATACGTGCCACCGGATGGATCAGAACTCATCTTCACGGCGCTCATGTCAGTGGTGGGGTCAGTAATCTCTCTTTCTCGTTCAGAGGCAACAACTATATACGTGAGGCTATGCATGCCGTATTCCTCTATCATGCCATTCAGAAAGGTATGGACTTCGGAATTGTAAACCCGGCAACTAAAGTGATTTACAGTGATATACCTCAAGCAGAACTTGAAATATTTGAAGATGTGATTCTCAATCGTAAACCCGATGCTTCGGAACGACTTATAGAACTCGCGGATAAGATCAAGGCTGAACAGGAGGCACTGAAAGAAGGCGGCGACCGAACGGCTACCGTCAAAGAGAACAACGAGAAGGTCAATGCCTGGCGCAAGGAGCCGTTGGATGGCAGACTGGAATATGCGTTGATGAAAGGTATCGGCGACTATATGGATGAAGACATCCATGAAGCCCTTCGGCAATACGACCATGCCGTGCAGATTATAGAAGGTCCGCTCATGGCCGGTATGAACAAAGTGGGAACGCTGTTCGGTGAGGGTAAGATGTTCTTGCCGCAGGTTGTCAAGACAGCACGAACCATGAAACAGGCTGTGGCTATATTGCAACCGTATATCGAACAAGAAAACGCAGGCGGTTCCTCGAAAGCCGGCAAGGTGCTGCTCGCCACGGTCAAAGGCGATGTGCACGACATCGGAAAGAATATCGTGAGCGTCGTCATGGCATGCAATAATTATGACATCATCGATATGGGAGTTATGGTGCCAGCCGAACAGATCGTGAAAAAAGCGAAGGAGGAGAATGTTGACATTGTAGGACTCAGTGGACTGATTACGCCGAGTCTGGAAGAAATGGTGCATGTAGCGCAGGAGTTGAGAAAAGCCGGACTGGATATACCGATCATGATCGGCGGTGCCACGACCAGCGAACTCCATGTGGCTCTGAAGATAGCCCCCGTATACGGCGGACCCGTGGTATGGATGAAAGATGCCAGTCAGAATGCTTTGATAGCAGCCCGACTGCTCAATGAAAAGAATGACATAAAACATTCGCTTGATGATAAATACGAGCGTATGAGAGATGATTATAAAGAAGAACAGCAGAAAATCATATCAATAGAAGAGGCCAGAAAGAATAAACTGGATTTGTTTAATGAGTAGTAATTTAAGGTAATATGGATGACGTAAAAAACATTGTTTTTGATCTTGGTGGAGTGATTATGACAATAGACCAAAATCAAGCAGTAAGCAGATTTAAGGAGATTGGACTCACGGAAGCGGAATCATATCTTGACCCGTATACCCAAACGGGTGTTTTCGGAGAACTCGAAGAGGGACTGATTACGGCGGAAGATTTCAGAAGAGAACTGAGTGAAATAATAGGTAAGGATTTGTCTTTCGACGAGTGCGAATATGCATGGCGTGGATATTGTAAAGAATTGCCGCAGAGAAACTTGGATGTGCTCGTTAAATTAAAACAAGAAGGATACAGACTGATTCTCCTTTCTAATACTAATCCCTTTATGATGCATTGGGCCCTGAGCGATCAGTTTGACCGGAACGGTCATTCGTTGAATGATTATTTCGATGCTTTATATCTCAGTTACCAAAACAGAATGATGAAGCCCAATGAACATTTCTTCCGGAAAATGATGATGTCGGAGAAAATTCTACCGCAAGAGACACTATTTGTCGATGACGGTCCACGCAACGTGGCTGCGGCAAGTGAACTGGGTATACATACCTTCTGCCCGGTGAACGGTGCCGACTGGACAGAAGATATCTATCATTATTTGCGATAGAACGCTTCGGCTTTTTCCAAATCGGCCGGTGTGTCGATACCGATCGTCTCCACGTCGGTCAGTCCCACTTTGATGCGGTAACCGTTCTGTAGCCAGCGCAACTGTTCCAGACTTTCCGCTTTTTCCAGACTTGACTGCGGCAGACCCGTTATCTCATCAAGAACATGACGGCGATAGGCATACAGTCCGATATGCTTTAAGAAAGGATAAGAATCAATCCATTCGTCGGTCGCCTTACCCCGGATAAAAGGTATGATGCTGCGGCTGAAATACATGGCATAGCCGTTGTTGTCGACAACAATCTTGGGCGAATTAGGGTTCTCTATCGCCTCGAATCCCATCTCTTTGGTAAACGGTTTGCCGAGTGTGGCAATCTGTGTATTCTCATCATCGAAGCAAGAACAGACCGTGCGAATCTGTGATGCCTGGATAAAAGGTTCATCACCCTGTATGTTGATAACCACATCATAATCGCCCCCGATCTTCTGTACAGCCTCTTCGATTCTGTCCGTTCCACTTTTGTGATTGGCGGAAGTCATGACGACCATACCTCCGAACGATTTGACCGTATCGAAAATACGCTGATCGTCGGTAGCCACATATACATCATCAAGAACAGACTTCACCTGTTCGTAAACTCTCCGGATGACCGGTTTACCAGCTAACATAGCCAATGGTTTACCCGGGAAACGGGTAGATGCATAGCGGGCTGGGATAATTCCTATAAATTTCATTGCTTTATTAAGTTTATCGTCGCAAAGTTACGCAAAAGATACAATTTATCAGTTAAAAAATCTAATTATTTTTGTAGTCTTATAGTTTTTTGCTAATTTTGAAAATGAAAATTACAAAACAATGAAATTCAATCTGAAAACTATCATAATACTCCTGTCATTATTCCCTCTTACTGTGCTGGCGCAGAAGATATCTCTAGGTTCATGCACCACGAAGGACGGAGGGGAATATAAGGGTGAACTGTTGGCCGGAAAGCCGAACGGGAAAGGTAATGCCGTGTATAAGAACGGTGATACCTACGAAGGTGAATATGTGAAAGGGAAACGTCAGGGTTATGGCGTATATTCGTTTTCCGACGGAGAGAAATACGAGGGACAATGGTTTCAGGACCAGCAGCACGGTCAGGGTACTTATTATTTCATGAACAATAATAAATATGTCGGATTGTGGTTCCGTGATTATCAGCAGGGACATGGTGTCATGTACTATTATAATGGTGACAAATACGAAGGTAACTGGTTGCAGGACCATCGAAGCGGCAAAGGGAAATACACTTTTGCCAGTGGCGCTTTCTATGAAGGCGAATGGAAAAACGACCAGAAGAGCGGTAAGGGATTCTATGATTGGGGCGACGGATCCACATACGACGGTATGTGGGCAAACAACCAGCGTTCCGGAAGGGGAACCTTCCATTATGCCGACGGCGACGTGTATGTAGGCGACTGGACCAATGATATACAGAACGGGAAGGGCATCTATAAGTTCCAGAACGGTGATGTATACGAAGGTGATTATGTGCAGGGTGAACGTACCGGTGAAGGAATCTTCAAATATGAAAACGGAGACAGATATACAGGTCATTTTCTGGAAGGTAATAAAGACGGCGATGGTTCGCTGGTCTGGAAGAACGGTAATACATATACAGGCGAATGGAAAAATGACAAGCCCAACGGTCATGGTAAGTTGACCATGAAGAATGGTGATGTCTTCGAAGGAGAATTCAAGAACGGAACCATCGAAGGTGAAGGTATTGCTCATTATGTAGACGGATGGAAGTTTAAGGGCACGTTCAACAACGGAAAGAAAAACGGTCAGGCCATAGAGGAAGACAAAGACGGCAAACGTTTTGAAGGCACTTACAAGAACGATGTGAGAGACGGAAAATTCGTGGAGAAAGACCGTAACGGTAATATAACCGCCAAAGGTGAGTATACCAACGGACGCAGAATACTGGATAAGTAAAAACAAATACAATAATATAATAACAACTACTAATTAAAATAATAAGATTATGGTAATAGACACATTAGAAAATCTGAGTAAATATGTATCGCTCAACCCTCTTTTTGAGCAGGTCGTAAACTTTATCAATAGTCATGATCTCAGTAATATGGAAAATGGTATACATAAGATAGACGGCGATGATTTGTTTGTTAATATAACGACAGCCAAAGGCAAAGATCCTTATGACGCGATACTGGAGACACACATCCAGATGATCGACATCCAGGTTCCGCTGAACACACCTGAAACTTACGGATATACACCATTGAACAATTTACCTGAAGCAGAATATAACAGTGAGAAAGATATCACGAAATACGAAGGACCCGCAGAAAGTTTTGTAACATGCAGTCCAGGTATGTTTGCCATCTTCTTTCCACAGGATGGACATGCGCCATGTATTTCTACAGAACCCGAAATACACAAGGCCATATTCAAAGTCCGCGTAAAATAACTAACTAAAATCGCTTTCAATTATGAGTGAAAAAACGACGAAAGCAAAAACGACCTCAAAGTCTAAACCAGTAGAGATGCCCAAACACATCGGTATCGTTGCTAGTGATCCCTGGCTTGAACCGTTTGAGGATGCTATCAAAGGGCGTCATGATCATGCCTTATGGAAAATTGATCAATTAACAAATAAAGGCAAACAGAGTTTGTCTGATTTTGCCAGTGGCTATGAATACTTCGGTTTACATAAGACTGATAAAGGATGGGTGTTCCGCGAGTGGGCTCCCAATGCCACGGATATTTATCTTGTCGGTGATTTCAACAACTGGATAGAATCTGATAAGTATAAACTGAAACGTATAGCCGGGACAGGCAACTGGGAAATCAAGTTGCGTGAGAATGCGGTGAAACATGGCGACCTGTATAAGATGCATGTCCACTGGAACGGAGGTGAAGGAGAACGTATACCGGCATGGGCCCAGAGAGTAGTTCAGGATGATAATACCAAAATATTCTCGGCACAAGTATGGAATCCCGAAACGGCATATACATTCAAGAAAAAGAAATTCAAACCGAATGTCGGACCTCTTATGATATACGAATGTCATATAGGTATGGCGCAGGATGCTGAAAAGGTCGGTACCTATCGTGAATTCAAAGAAAACATACTTCCCCGTATCGTCAAGGACGGTTACAACTGTATACAGATTATGGCCATACAGGAGCATCCTTATTACGGTTCGTTCGGCTATCATGTCAGCAGTTTCTTCGCAGCTTCAAGTCGCTTCGGAACACCCGAAGAACTCAAGGAACTGATAGACACCGCACATCAACAAGGGGTGGCTGTCATTATGGATATCGTGCACAGTCATGCCGTGAAAAATGAGGTTGAAGGACTCGGTAATCTGGCCGGTGACCCCAATCAGTATTTTTATCCCGGTGACAGACATGAGCATCCGGCATGGGACAGTCTCTGTTTCGACTATGGTAAGGATGATGTGATACATTTCCTTTTATCCAATTGCAAATATTGGTTGGACGAATTCCATTTCGACGGTTTCCGTTTTGACGGTGTCACATCCATGTTATATTACAGTCATGGACTGGGTGAGGCTTTCTGCAACTATGCTGATTACTTCAACGGACATCAGGACGACAATGCGATATGCTATCTTACCCTTGCCAACAAACTGATACACGAGGTCAATCCCAATGCGATCAGTATAGCCGAAGAGGTGAGCGGTATGCCGGGACTCGCCGCCAAATTCGAAAACGGCGGTTATGGTTTCGATTATCGTATGGCAATGAATATCCCTGATTATTGGATCAAGACAATCAAGGAACAGAAAGACGAAGACTGGAAACCCAGCAGTATATTCTGGGAAGTAAAGAACCGCAGGGCTGATGAAAAGACAATCAGTTACTGTGAAAGTCATGATCAGGCGCTGGTAGGCGACAAGACGATTATCTTCCGACTGATTGATGCCGATATGTATTGGCATTTCAAGATAGGTTATGAGAATGATTTGGTAAACCGCGGCATTGCCTTGCATAAGATGATACGTCTGGTTACGGCTTCAGCCATCAACGGCGGATACTTGAATTTTATGGGTAATGAATTCGGACATCCCGAGTGGATAGATTTCCCGCGTGAGGGGAACGGATGGAGTTACAAGTATGCACGCAGACAGTGGAATCTAGTGGACAACAAAGAGTTGTGCTACCATTTCCTGGGTGACTTTGACAAAGCGATGATCAAGATAGTCAAGAGTATCAAGAACTTCCAGAAGACAACAGTGCAGGAAATCTGGCATAATGACGGTGATCAGGTATTGGCATTCAGCAGGGATGATTTGGTATTCGTATTCAATTTCAGTCCTACCCAGTCGTTTACCGATTACGGGTTCCTGGTTCCGACCGGTTCTTACGAGGTATTGCTCAATACAGACGCCAAAGAATTCGGCGGTAACGGACTGGCCGATGATAGTGTGGTACATATTACGAATTATGATCCTTTATATGTGAAAGACCATAAGGAATGGCTTAAATTGTATATACCTGCCCGTTCAGCGGTAGTTTTAAAGAAGAATTAGATGTTTTTTTTATATCATAAAAAGAATGATAGCACACTGACAATGAGAATTGTGTGTGCTATCGTTTTTATTGTATTCAGTTATACATATCTGTATTATTTTCAGATGGACATGTTGGCGGTGGCTCAACATATCTGGAGTGGCGGACACACCCATTACAACAGATTGATAGGGGCGGTGCTGATAACCATCGTGTTACAGTTGGTGCAGTATGGTGTCTATTTGGTCACCAAACTCCATAAGCGTTCTCATGCCTTAACATATATACCATCTTTTCTGTTCTTGATGGTTCTTACTGATATCAGTCCCGATATAGGTACGGATACAGGTACAAGCTGTTGGTGGTGGTTACTTCCCTTGTTATTGTTGATATGGGGATTCGCTGTCTGGGCTGCAAAGCAGTTTGAACCTTATGAACCGGAGATGAATCATCGTGGATTGTTTTCACGACTATATTGGATGAATATCGTTCAGATTCTTGTCATGTTTTTCATTGTAGCATTGGTATGTAGCGGTCATGATACATTCAGATATCGGATGAGGGTAGAGGATTATCTGATTAATAATGATTATCAAGGAGCCTTGTCAATAGGAAAATTATCACAGAAGACGGATTCCAGTTTAACGATGCTGCGCATCTATGCGCTGTCCAGACAAGGACAACTGGGCGAGAACCTGTTTGACTATCCATTGACAGGCGGATCCATGTCGTTGTTGCCCAATGGCGTATCCGTGAAATGTATGATGTATCCCACAGACAGTATATATAAATACTTCGGTGCCAAACCCAAAGAGTCGCTTGCGCCAATGACGTATCTGAAATTAATGGAAAAAAGGAAGATAGTCAGCAGACAATTGTATGATTATATCCTATGTGGTTATCTGTTGGACAGAAACATAGATGCCTTTGCCAAAAACGTAGGGAAATATTATAAATTGGATGTGAAACTGCCCAAATATTATCGTGAAGCGCTGGTGCTGTATACACACCTGAGAGCGAATCCGGTCATTGTATTCCATGATAACATTATGGATGCCGACTTTCAGGATATGCAGGATATAGCCAAGAAAACATCGGATAAATTGCTAAGGAAGGAACAGGTTAAGGAAACGTATAGTGATACGTATTGGTATTACTACATGTACAACAAATAAAGTAGAGTCCGTACTATTCAGATAGTGCGGACTTTACTTCTTCTAATGCCAACGGCCAGTTCGTATCGAGAGAGAATCTGGTTATGTTGTTCGCATCTTGATAATAACTTTCCACCACATCTTTATCCATATCATTGAATAGGGAATTGGACAATGATGCCTTGATGAATATATTGATCATGACCGATTGCTTCTTTGTTGATTTGGTCTTGTACTCAACAAGTTTATGAAGATACAGGTCGATAAAGTCATTCATCGCCATGGCTTGGTTTTCGAGGATGGTTACAGAACTGTCAGGCATCACTTCGCGCATTTTCATCGCCATGTATTTCAACTCGTCCACCTTGAATGTGTTGATTCGTTTGATGACACCATCCGACTTTGGATTTGTGATGGCTGTCATGGCATTTTTCATGATTTCCTTGTACACGACTTGTGCATCGGCACTGCATACCATGATAGACAGTGCCAGTATTGCAAATAATTTTTTCATCATTATATATGTCTTTTTAAGAAAATGCTATGGTCTATACAGTTCGGCAGTTCTTCTTTGTAGTGCGTCACCATGATGATGGTCTTGTTTCTTCTCTTACTGAAAGTCTCTATGATATCCTTCACCAGACGTCTGTTGGTATTATCCAGTCCGTGCAACGGTTCATCAAGGATTAATAATTCAGGATCCTTCACGAAAGCCCTGGCCAACAGCACCAGTCTCTGTTCACCACTCGAGAGTTTAAGAAACGTGCGGTCTTCTATTCCCGTAAGTCCGAAGATGTCCATCCACCATTTACAACGGTCGTATTCGTTGGGGTCCGGTTTCATATACAATCCCACAGAATCTTTCAGTCCACTGGCTACAATACGTATTGCCGGCAGGTCCTTCTGATAGGCACGGTGCATTTCGGGGGATACATAACCGATATGCTTTTTTATATCCCAAATGCTCTCACCCGAACCTCTCGGATTGCCGAACAAGGCAATGTCGCAGGCATAACTCTGAGGATTATCAGCGCAGACAAGACTTAAAAGCGTACTTTTTCCGGCACCGTTCTGTCCGCTGAGTGCCCATCGTTCACCGTTCTTCACGGTCCAGTCAAGATCTTGAAGAATCGTCCTCTTACCATATCTTATACATACTTTGTTCATCTTCACCACCTCGTCGGCGTGATATTCGTTACCATTGTATGGCAAGTCGATAATGGCTTTCTCCTTGGCTTCACTTAATACCCTGGCAGGGAATGGTGCTCTGGATCTGAAGTAATCCTCCTTGCTTATTTTCGGCAGTACTTTCATCGCTTTCACTTCCACGATGTCTGTGATAAAATCAGGGATGTCGTCCACTTTCGACAAAACGAGTATGATCTGCAACGCACGTTCGGCAGAAAGAGTCTTCAACAGCAGTTTCAACTGATCACGTGTTTCTGCATCCAGGCCGATGAAAGGGTTATCCATGATCAACACACGAGGGTCTGTCAACAGAACCTTCGCCAACTGAAATTTTCTCAGTTCACCACTTGATAACAAGATGATATATTTATCCAGCAAATGACCGATGTTAAACAGTTCATACAGATGTTTTTGCAAGTCACGCCGTTCTTTGGTGTCCTCACCCGTCATATTGTATATTTCTTCCAACTGTCCCCCGACGGTAGGCGTATTCTCGTCAATATCATGTTGGTTCCATCGCTGTTGCAGATAGTAAGCGCCGTCGCTGTCGCCATAAGAGTCTCTGAATGTAATATATTTGATATTATCGGAAACGAGAACTTTCTTGCTCGGTGAAAAATCATATTTCGGATCAACCATCAATAGCGGGTGGCGACCGATCAATATATCAACCAACATTGACTTGCCACTGCCGTTCTCACCTACAATGGCAATATGTTCACCGTCTTCACTTTCAAAATCTACCGGTTCGGCCATGCGCCATTCCGGCATACGTGTAACACCCTTGTGTATCTCTATTATTTTTTGCATAATCTATCTTGATTCTTATTTACAAAATCTTTCCACCCCTTATAATGCTTATCCGTTTCAGGTTTGCCCATTTGCATAAAATGACAATAAGCGGCACCCAGTGCGTCTGTCGCGTCCATAAAGTCGCTCATAGATTCGTCGGGTATATGGAGCAGTCGTTGCAGCATTCCAGCCACCTGTTCTTTGGATGCCTGTCCCTGACCGGTAATGGCCATTTTTATTTTAAGAGGAGCATATTCGTGTATCGGTACCCCATGATGGATGGCAGCAGCAATGGCAACACCCTGTGCCCGTCCCAGTTTGAGCATCGATTGTACGTTCTTACCGAAAAAGGGAGCTTCAATGGCCAGTTCATCAGGAAGGTACTCATCAATGATTCCCGTGACGCGTTCAAAAACCCGTCCCAGTTTAATGTATGCATCCCCCAGTTTCCTCAGGTCTATCACCCCCATGGTCATCATCTCCGCCTTGTTACCTTTTACCTTCAGTACCCCATAACCCATGATGTTGGTTCCCGGGTCGATGCCTAATATGATCTTTTCAGCCTTTTCCATTATCTGAGATAAGGATTAGAAAGCATCTCTTCCCTGATTGTGGTCTGTTCACCATGACCGCACAATACGACGGTATCCCATGGTATCTGCGACACCTTTTCGTGCAGACTGTTGTTCATATCCTCAAAAGAGCCCATCTCGAAATCCGTCCTTCCTATACTGAAGCGGAACAGTGTGTCGCCGGAGAATGCCACTTTCTCTTCTTGGCAATAAAAGAACACCGAACCGGGTGTATGACCGGGTGTCGGTATGATAGTCAACTGATGTGAACCGAATGTGATGATATCCGTAGGGCGCAAATACCGTTCTACGGGAGGAATTGTATTCTTATAATCTATCTGACAGAATTGATATGCCTGTTCCTTGAGCTTGTTCATCAGAATTTCATCGTCGCCGCTCACTTCCGGTTTCAGGCCATATTTCTGGTAAATGATATCATTACCGAAATTATGGTCAATATGGGCATGAGTCACAAGCAGATGCTTGGGCACCAGTTTGTTACCATCTATATAATCTATGATAGCCTTGCGCTCTTCCTCATAGAAAGCCCCGCAGTCGATAATCACACACTCTTTGGTTTCATCGTTGACCACATAACAGTTCTCACCAAACATATTACATACAAATCTCTGAATATTCATCATAGCGGCAGATATATTATATATTTTTCCTTAAACCATTCTTCATCAAAGAAGGTGCCGACCTCGGTCATTTCGATCATCTTCTTATAGGGTCTTATTTCTTCATCCAGACGACCGCCTTTCAGGAATATGATACCATTGGGCAGTGCATTCTTTTGTCCTTTGGCGATATTCTTCTTCACGATCTTTACCAAATCGGGTAGAGGCATCACGGCCCTGCTTACGACGAAATCAAACTTCCCTTTTTCTTCTTCGCCGCGTATATGTTTCGCTTCAACATTGTCCAGACCTATAGCTTTGGCTATTTCAGAGGCTACCAGTATCTTTTTCCCGGTTCCGTCTATCAATGTAAACTTGCATTCCGGGAATAGGATAGCAAGTGGGATACCAGGGAAACCGCCACCCGTTCCGAAATCCAATATGTTCGAACCGGTATGGAATTTGATTGTTTTGGCTATTGCCAGAGAATGTAGTATGTGATGGATATAGAGATTGTCTATATCTTTGCGCGATATCACATTGATTTTGCTGTTCCAGTCACTGTATAGGTCACCCAACTGTGAGAACTGCATTTTCTGCTTTTCCGACAGATCAGGAAAATATTTCAATATTTCAAGCATCCCTTCCATATCAGTTTATCAATTAAATCATTGTTTTATTCAGAATATCCTTCACGTCAGAATATTTTATTTTTACATCTATCCGTCCCATCGCATAAGGAGCTATCTCGTATGGGTTGTAGATGAACGTAATCTCATCATCACCTAATATGAATTCAGGTGCAAAGATATGCGTTGCGACGAAAAATCCTTTTGACTTCAGTTCATCTAAATCTTTCGACCCCGTCTTCTTCAGTAATGCGCCCAGTAGTATGTCGTTCAGTTTGTTTTCATATCCCGGGACAAACACATCGTCGATGGTGATTTCTCTACCTGTCACGGGATTGAAATTAAGGGCTATAGTCTGCCGGGTATCATGTGCGCCACCTTCGTAGAAACTTTCGTCCACCATATAATTGATGATATGGTCCTTGCCTTCCTGTTTACTGCTCTTCAGCCGAAAATAGAAATTGTACATATCCTTCTTATCCGGATTGGATTTGTCTTCGTTATAAAAGGCTGTAAAATTTGTCTTGTAGTCACGTAAGTATCTCTTTGTGAATGAATCGACGGCTGCTTTTGCCGTCATCTTCCGCATATCAAACACTTTGTCGATAATGATGCCGTTGATTGTCCTCGACACCGCATCTTTTCCTACAGCGTACATCAGTTGGATGTCAACTTTACATCTTGGTGACGAAGGCGAGTTGTCGATGTTTACAAACTTGTGTACAGTGATATTGTCGAATCTGATTTCCTTTGTATTATTCTTACTGCATGATGAGATGACCATAATCAGTATAACCAATAACGCCTTGGATATGATAGAATGCAGTCTACTATACTTCATATTGCCTGAGTGCAGCTAACAGTTCATTGTTCTCATTCTTCGTTCCTATGGTCACGCGAAGGCAATTATTGCAGAGTTTAATCTTATTTCTGTTTCGTACGATGATTCCTTTTTCTACCAGATAGTTGTAGATATCCTGAGCGTCACTCATTTTTGCCAGGAAGAAGTTAGCGTCCGTCGGATATATCATTTCACATATTGGCAACTCTTTGAAAGCGTCGACCATACGCGAACGTTCGAGTAGGAGAGTGCGTATCCACTTGTCCACTTCAAACGGGTCTTTGAGTGCTTCGAGTGCCTGTTGCTGTGTTAAGTTGTTGACGTTATAAGGATATTTCACCTTATTGAATAAGTCTATGATTTCGCTGCTGGCAAAGGCCATACCTAGTCGGATGGCGGCGCACCCCCATGCCTTACTGAAGGTATTCAGTACGATGAGGTTAGGATACTTATCCAACTCTTCGCGTAGGGGTTTTTGTGATGAGAAGTCGGAATAGGCTTCGTCTACGATGACCAATCCCTGGAATGTGTCTATCACTTTCACGATTTCATCACGGTCAAGACAGTTGCCTGTGGGATTGTTAGGCGAGCACAGCCATATCAGTTTGGTATGATCATCCGTCGCCGCGAGTATTTTGTCCGCTGAAATCTGATATCGTTCATCGAGCTGTACCGGGCGATATTCCACATCGTTGATATCCGCGCACACTTTATACATTCCGTATGTCGGTTCTATTGCCACTACATTGTCGATGCCCGGTCGGCAAAAACATCTATAAGGCAGGTCTATCGCTTCGTCACTTCCGTTACCCAGGAATATCTGGTCTGTCTTTACTCTCTTGAGCGGAGCCAGTTTCTTCTTTACCTCTATCTGCAAAGGGTCGGGATAACGGTTGAACGGTTTGTTGTATGGATTCTCGTTTGCGTCCAGGAATACGTGGGCGATGTGACCGCTGTATTCGTTTCGGGCACTGCTATATGCTGCCAACGACCATATATTAGGTCGTGTCAATTCTTCTAATGGTTTCATCTTATTGTTTGTTTAAAGCCTGTATGCGGACAGTCATCGCGTTCTTGTGCGCCATCAACTGTTCGTTCTCTGCCATCATTTCCACAGCCGGTCCGATGTTACGTATGCCTTCTTCCGTAAGATGCTGGAATGTAACCTTCCGGTTGTAACTGTCAAGGTTCACACCGTTGTATGCCATCGCATATCCATGTGTAGGCAATGTGTGATTGGTACCGCTCGCATAATCTCCCGCACTCTCGCAGGCATATTCGCCAAGGAACACACTACCCGCATTGATCACTTTTTCAGCCAGGGCGTCATAGTCCTTTGTCGACAGAATCAAGTGTTCGGGAGCATAAGCATTGCTTAGTTCCATCGCTTCGTCCATATTGTTCAACAGTACAAACTTGCTGTTGTCTAAAGCCTTGGCAGCTATCTCTTTACGAGGTAACGCATCAAGTTGTGCTTTCACTTCCTTGTCTACCTTCTCAAGCGTCTTTTCGGATGTGGTGATCAGTATCACCTGCGAGTCGATACCATGTTCAGCCTGCGACAGTAAGTCGGCTGCCACGAACACAGGATTGCTCGTCTCGTCGGCGATGACACAAACCTCAGACGGTCCGGCAGGCATATCGATAGCCACATCATGCAACGAAACCTGTTGCTTGGCAGCCATCACATACTGGTTGCCAGGTCCGAATATCTTATAGACCTTGGGTACTGATTCTGTACCGTAAGCCATAGCCCCGATGGCCTGCACACCACCAGCCTTATAAATCTTGCTCACACCTGCTATCCTGGCGGCAACCAATATGGCAGGGTTCACTTTACCTTCGCGGTTGGGCGGGGTGCATAATACGATCTCACTGCAACCTGCAATCTTAGCAGGGGTGGCAAGCATCAGTACCGTACTGAACAGCGGTGCTGTCCCTCCCGGTATATATAATCCTACCTTCTGTATCGGCACAGACTTCTGCCAACAGGTGACACCCCGTTGAGTTTCAACTTTTGAACTTTCAAATTTCTGAGATTCGTGAAATTTTGCTATGTTATGATGGGCTAGAACCAAGGCTTCATGCAGTTCATGACTGATCAATGTCTCAGCCTCTTCCATTTCTTCTTCAGAAACAGAAAGAGAATGGAGATTCACATGATCAAACTTTGATTCAAACTCGATCACTGCGGCATCACCCTCGTTCTTGATTTTCTCGAGAACAGTCTGCACCGTAGCATTCAACTGTGAAACATCCAGATGCGGACGCTTTACAATCTCTTCCCATTCACTCCTCTTCGGATACTTGATAATGTTCATACTTACTTTTATAAAATCATTTTCTCTATAGGTGTAACAAGAATACCCTGTGCACCCAGTTCTTTCAATTTACCTATTATTTCCCAAAAACGTTTTTCGTCGAGAACCGTATGTATAGAGCACCACTCTTCATCTGCAAGCGGTATGATGGTCGGACTCTTGATGCCCGGCAATACCTCGATGATTTCCTTGATCTTCGCTTTCGGTGCATTCATCATGACATATTTCTTGTCCTGCGCACTCCTTACGGCGTCAAAACGGAACAGCAGTTCCTGAAGCGTCTTCATCTTCTCCTCATCCATCTGTTTGTTGCGGATGAGCAGCGCTTCACTCTTCATCACCACTTCCACCTCGCGGAGCTTGTTGCTCACAAGGGTGGAACCCGAACTTACGATATCGAAGATACCGTCGGCCAGTCCGATACCCGGAGAAATCTCCACACTTCCTGTGATGACGTGTATGTCTGCATTGACATTGTTCTTCTGCAGGAACTTACGCAGAATACCGGGATATGAAGTAGCGATCTTCTTGCCATTAAACCATTCCAGACCCTTATAATCTATTTCCTTGGGAATGGCCAGACTCAGACGACACTTGCTGAATCCCAGTCTGTCGACAATCTCGGCATCTTCGTCACGCTCTACGAATTCATTCTCACCTACGATACCTAAGTCGGCCACCCCGGTAGCCACACTCTGTGGAATATCATCATCACGGAGATAAAGCACCTCGATAGGGAAGTTGGTCGACTGTACCAGAAGCGTGCGTTTGCTTGAACTTACTTTGATGTCTGCTTCACCGAGCAGAGCCATTGTGTCTTCGAAAAGACGTCCTTTTGATTGTACGGCTATACGTAACATAATTTCTATTATTCTAAATATTTTATGCAAAAGTACGGTTTTTCTTATTAATTTGCAAGAAAATGCGTACTTTTGCAGTCAAATTAAATGGATGAAGTAATAAATTCGCATAAATATAATCATTTTTTCTTTGAAACGACATATAATCATATTAATAGGAGTATTGGCATTTTTTGTTTCTTGCGCAAACAAACCCCAGAAGGTCGAGGCACCTTGGGGTGAGGTTGCCAACGACTCGATTTCATCCAACGGTGACTTTACAATCAGTGACATCATCAATAACGGCGAACTCATTATGCTTACTTTGAGCGGACCTGAAACCTATTACGAATACCATGAACGGGGTTTCGGTACCCAATATCTGTTATGCGAGAAGTTTGCCCAGAAACTGGGTGTCAGTCTGCGTGTGGAGGTGTGCCGTGATACGATGGAACTGATCAGAAGACTGAACAACGGCGACGGTGATATCATCGCCTTCCAGTTGCCGCGTAAAATGATAGGTAACAATAACCTGGATTATTGCGGTGTGAGGGTCGATTCCCTTCATACGCAATGGGCGGTGAAGAAAGGGAACACCGAATTGGCCGATACCCTTAATAGGTGGTTCAAGCCAGAGATGATTCCTCAGATACGCAAGGAAGAAGAGTTCCTGTTAAGTACAAGAAGTATCCGCCGCCATGTCTTTTCGCCGATGCTCAACAGCAAGGGCGGCATCATCTCCAAGTACGATCATCTCTTTATGACTTACGGAGCAGCGATCAGATGGGACTGGAGGTTGCTCGCCGCGCAATGTTATCAGGAGTCGTGCTTCGACCCGAATGCCCAGTCGTGGGCGGGTGCCTGCGGACTGATGCAGATCATGCCATCCACGGCGGCACATCTGGGCTTGCCTACCGGCGACCTGTATAACCCTGAAGCTAATATAGCCGCTGCTGCCAAATATCTTATCGAACTGGGTAATAAGTTCAGGGATATACGAGACCCGATGGAACGTACCTATTTCGTACTGGCGTGTTACAACGGAGGTTATAACCATGTACGCGACGCGATGGCTCTGGCCCGCAAGAACGGACGTGACGAATACCGGTGGTCGGAAGTGTCATATTATGTACTCAACCTGCGCGATCCCCGTTTCTACAACGATCCTGTCGTGAAACACGGATATATGAGAGGTAACGAGACGGCAGACTATGTGGAACGCATCCGCCAGCGCTGGGCGCAATACAGAGGCGCCGCCCGACCAGGCAGTCTGAGAGGAGGCAGTATTCATCATGTACCTTTTTTCAACAGTGATAATATGACGCCTCACAGAGCCAAAAGGAAATATCGGTTCAAAATATAAGACGAGTGCCGGATGGCCAGGAAGTAATTTTGATAATAAAAAACAAGTTTTTCGTTTGGACATACCAAAGTTTTTTTTTATTTTTGCAGACAAGATAGAGTACATTGACCAAGTAGATGTAACAAATAAACAATTTAAATATGTCTGAGAAATCTTATATCAGCAAACTGTCACCCCATCTATTTTGGGATATCGACATGGAACATGCAGATATGGACACATGTCCATCTCAGATTATTCAGCGTGTTTTGGAATATGGTACACTGGAAGACTGGCGACTTATACACAAATATTACGGTCTGGACAAAATTGTAGAAGAATGCAAGAAAATGCGTAATCTCGACAAGATGGCGCTGTCATTCATCTGTTGCAAATCAAAAACGAATAAAGAGGATTACCGATGCTATCATACAAGACAATTGAACCCCACACTCTGGAACTCCTAAGAAAACTAAATAGTGAAACCTTGCTAAAAGATCTACGTCTGGTCGGTGGTACTGCTTTGGCTTTACAGTATGGTCATCGACGTTCTGTTGATTTAGACTTTTTTGGCAATATGGCAGACGATACGATAGCTATCAAGGATATGCTTCGTAAATATGGAACATTGTCTATTTTCAAAGAGAGCAAGAATATCCAAATTTATTCTCTGGATAACATTAAAATTGATTTTGTCAATTACGAATATCCCTGGATAGATTCCCCCATTGTTGAAGATAGCCTCATATTAGCTTCCCCTACTGATATTGCGGCTATGAAAGTCAACGCTATCGAAGGGCGGGGAACAAAGAAGGACTTTATTGACTTGTATTTCCTGCTTCAGCACTATACACTAGACGATATTTTATCTTTTTATAAAAAGAAATATCCCGAATATTCTATTTTCCGAGCATTGATGAGCATGACATATTTTGAGGATGCTGATGAGCAGATAATGCCCAAAATGTTTGATCATACAACTTGGGATACTATGAAGAACGAAATACAATGCACAGTTGATAATTATTCTAAGTAACTTACCCTTATCTTACTACAAATTTGCGCCCATCACGTATATAGATACCTTTCGTCAGGTTTGAGGCATCCACACACCTACCATACAGGTCGTAGATCTTATGATTCTGACGGTAAGTAGCGTTTCCGCCGTCTATCGTCTGAATGGATGTCGGCGTATAATCGTCGCCTGCGGCATACCATGTCTGCGCATCGGCGTAGAGCCAGCCAATCATTTGCAGAACATTATCTGTGAAAAACTTTACTCCCGTCGCGCTGTGTGTACCTATACTGTCTATCACAGATTTCACCAGTCCGTCGCGACCTGTATAATTGTTATTCATGAAAGCGGTGCAGTTGTTCACACTCACCACGTCGTCTACAGAAGAGTGGAACAGACACATCCGGTGGCGGGGTGTCCATCCTGTCGTGAGGTCATTATGCGCCATCGCCTTCTGTAGGTCGGAGTAAGCCTCGTTTGCCGAACCCCCTTTCATGCAGTCTACGATATCACTTCTGAAAATGGCCTGTATCGTATGGTCCACGAACCCTTTTTTTCTCAGCGAGTCGCTGATGTCAGTGAGAGACATCGTCTTTGACTGGATCCATCGCATGATACCCGTCTGAAGGAATCGGGGACTTAAATATTCATCTACCGAGTGCTTCCTCATCAACGGATCATAATTGATCAGTCCGTTCAGTACAAGCGGCGCCACCACAGGCATATTCAGTCTACCGTCCTCTGCATAACTGTTCATCGTTATCTGTTCACTGTAAGGACCGTCACCGCACACGCATCCCAGAAGGTGCATATCCTCGCTGTAACCGTTTTCTTCGATAAAGCGGTCGGTGGCCAAGGCGGCGGCAGCTCCCTGCGAATAACCGCAGATGACCGTTTTCCATCCATCACCGTCCATCTGATAGTTTTTGGTGTTCCCGTCCTCCACGTATGTCAAGGTTTCCATCAGAGCCTTTCCATAGCGTGCGCCGTCTACCACATTACGCGCCGTCAGTTCCTCTATCAGGTAAGGATGAATACTGTCTTTGGTTTCACCATATCCCATATAGTCGGGCATCACGAGCAGATTGTTCTGTAACACGTTCGTTGTGTCATCGTTGCCTTCGGCGAAGTAATTTAAAGCATACACCTCATTAAGGGGATAAAGAAGCGCACCGAAGTTTGACGGGCGTTCAGAATCATCCGTAATCGTGACGTGGCATCCGATGATCATGTTTTGGGGAAGAATCTGTCTGCCGGTCGTCGATGATGTCTTATACGGGAATACAGAGAGTCCGGACAGGATGATTTCTTTACCGTCGCCATCAATGGAAGGGTAGAGAAACTTGAATATTGTAATATCGAACACACTGCTTTGAGTCGTCGATATAATAGATGCCTTGCTCATATCGAGAGAAAGGGGCTCAGCCTTTCCTGCTATTGCTGCCGTCAATAATACGATGATCGCCAGATATCTTTTCATCTTTATCAATTTATAGGTTCATCATTATTTTTCTTTTCATCTTGTATGTGCAAAGTTAATATATTTTTTACAGACATTTGCAGATATTCAAAATATTATTGTATCTTTGTATTGAAAGATTTTTAAATAACAGTTACGACCATGAGAAAAACATTACTCACATTATTCGCAGCCTTGCTGACCGCCGGTCATGTATCGGCGCAGAGCGGCAAGTTGAGTCCTTATACCAGAATTTATCTCCAGCAGCACAAGACGGAGGTGCAACAGCAGCGGGCGAAAGCAGCCTCAGGTAAAAGTGCGAGCGCAGGCAGCGTGAGAGACTCCATCGACACGTTCCTCAAACTGAACGACGGCAGTGACGTGTCGGAGATAGAAGGTGTCGGCGTACGTGTCGTCAACCGCTTCGGACAGTTGCTCACGGTGCGCATAGCATTGGGAGATGTGGAGAAGGTGGCGACACTCTCTTCCGTCAAGGACATTGACATGGGAGCACCCGTGCATCTGTGCAACGACTCCGCCCGTATCGCCTCGAAGGTGGACATCCTGCACAGCGGCGGCGGTGCGCTCGGTCAGCAGTACAAGGGCAA